>Ga0307507_10001479_pt1 | contig 52436 bp, 18 predicted proteins | sample 7_EM_MG_FD_207223 | JGI IMG/M metagenome (GOLD analysis project Ga0307507, IMG submission 207223) | Populus trichocarpa ectomycorrhiza microbial communities from riparian zone in the Pacific Northwest, United States - 7_EM | ecosystem: Host-associated > Plants > Roots > Unclassified | place... | reverse complement strand
ATAAAGCTGCTAGATTACTTTATAATCCTTTTTTGCTTATTATTATTTAGCTTTTTTACTACTTTTTTTATAATCTTATATATTTAATTAGCAAGCTAAGTAACTTTCTTTTCCGCGTCTATATAAAACCCTTTTTTTTGCAATTATATATTAGATTCTCCTCTTTTTAATAGCGTATTATTTGTCTATCTTAGCTAGCTTATACTTAGTTTTTAGGTCCTTTACTTACTATACTTTAATAGGGCTTAAAATAAAAGGTTACCCTCTTTAATATTATATAGTTTATTAAAAAGGCCCTTACTCTTAGTTTACTGTAGGTAACACAAGGTGATATCACGTAGCTACGGTTTGTAGATAGTATGATAATTGTTCAATTGTTTTCTTCTAATAAGGAATGTTAGCGACTCGGTCAATCGAGGCACGAGTACGGCAAGAAGGTCGCGCAAGCCTGTACGATTGGATTGTCTATAAACAAGGATCCAAAGCTAGAGAAAGGAAAGGAGAAGAAGGGCAGCGTCACTCGAAGTCTTATACGATCCTCGGGTCACGTAAGCTCACGTAACTCTACGTCTACCATAACGTCTACTATAATCCACCGTTTTCCACCAGCGCCGTAATATTACCCCCCCCTCCAAAAAAGCCTGCCCTCAGGCTTTGTAGTCTGTATTATACTCATGGGGTGTTTTTATCTTTATGCTCTTCTGGTAGCTTATCGTCTTTATTATGCTAGCATTCCATCCATTCGTCTAGGTATTTTGGCGGTCCAGGTTTGTTAGGGTAACAGCTATAAAAGTCCTAAAGCTTATAGGGGCTACCTATAAAGTTCCATATAGGGTACCAAGTAGGGTCCGGGTCATATCCTTTCCAACTAATATAATACTTTAGCGTTCCCCTTGTGAGTTTATAGGCTAGTATTTCTTCAATTTCCTATTCGTTGTCGCCATTAACTTAAATTGGCAGGGGCGGTTCATTCTTTTATCCAGGTAGTGGGTTGTTTACAGCTTTCCGTAGCTTATCTGGCGAGAAGATAGGGTAGACCTTGATTGAATCCGGGAGCTTTACTTTATAGAAGTTGCCTCTCTTCTTAAGGACCTTATATAGTCCTGCTATCTGATAGTCTAGCTTATAGCTAGGCCGTTCTATCTTCTAGTTCTTTGTTGTAACCCAGACCTTATCGCCTATGGTAAAGTCAGGCTTACGCCTATGCTTATTTACCTGCTGTTCCATTGATTTCTGGGCCTTTTCTAGGTTTATATGGGCTACTTTCCAGGCTTCTTCTAAGCGTTTAGCGTAATGCCGTGCTTCCTCATAAGATAGTTTTTCGCGTACGGTCTGTGGCCCTTCCGGTCTTTCCTAGTTAAAGCTTATATGGGGTAGGGTAGCCTAGGCGTAGTCCATTATAGGTAGTAGTTTGCTCTAGTTATCCTAAAAGTAATTAACGAAGGGCCGGAGTCTCTGGTCTAAGTATTAATTTATAATCTCCGTCTAACTATCTATCTAGGGGTGGTATGCTGTAGAGAGCTTTAGCCTAATACCTAGGATCTGGGTGAACTCGTTCTAGAAGGCCGATATAAACTGCGGCCTATAGTTGGACACGATAGTATCTGGTAGTCCGTAAATTCGGTAGACATAGTGGATATATAGTTAGGCCGCCTCTTTAGCATCAATATTCTTGTAACAGGGAATTGAGAACGGGCGCTTGCTAAAGCGGTTAACTAGAATTATGACCATATCGTATCCGTCACGGTCTATAGGTAGCTTGTGGAAATCCATAGAGATATACTACTAGGGGCGTTCTGGTATTAGGAGTGGTTTTAATAGTCCTAGGGTCTTGTCTCGTGGAATTATAGACCTATAGCAGTTGTTATAGTTCTATATATAGCGGTTAATATCCATAACCATTCTGGGCCAGTAGTAACGGTCGCTAATAATCTTGCGAGTCTTATTTTTTCCTAGGTGGGCCGTAGAGACTTAAGTATATGCTTTAGTAATAATCTAAGTCCGTAAGTTCTGTTTCTCTACTACTACTAGCCGTTTGTGGTACTTAAGAAGTCCGTTTCCAAGGGACCATAGGCTTATAGCGTCCTTTATCTTTTCACGGTACTCCTATAGAGAAGGGGCTGTACGGTTTATCTATAATAGTTTATTAATAAGGTCAAGTTCTATGGAGTTAATAGGATATATCTTAGTATCTAAAGGGTCCGTATTTAGTTCTACCTATATTTAGGGGTTAAGGTGCTCTAGTTATAGTAGTGTCTGGGTCCATAATAAGATCTTCGCGGCTATCTGGTTATCTATATCCTATTTACGCCTTATAAGGGCATCTGCACGGTTGGTTACGCCTAGCCTATATATAATTAGGAAGTGGAACTGAGACAGGATATCCACCTAGCGTGCCTGCTAGGCCGTAAGGGCCTTTATTATTATAAAGTATTCTAAGGCCTTGTAATCCAAAACCACCTTAATAGGCTTAGGGGTCCCTTCTAGCTATATACGCCAGTGCTGAAAGCTAGAGATAATAGCCAGCATTTATTTGTTATAGATGTGGTAGTTTAGCTTAGTATCTATTATGGTCTTTAAATAGTATGCAATAGGGTGCTATTCTCCGTCCGGTTACTTTTGGGAAAAGATACCAGCTATCGCGCCGTCTAAGGTATTAGTTTCTAGCATCAAGGGCCGTTCTAAGTTAAAGTAGGCAAGCAGGGGAGCCGATACTAGCCGTTTTTTAAGCTCATTAAAGGCCTGCCTATATATGTTATTAAAGTAGAAGGGCTGGTCTTTCCTAGTAAGATAGTTAAGGGGCTAGGCAATCCTGCTATAGTTTTTAATAAAGCGTTGGTAGAAGTTACAGAAACCTAAAAATAATTATACCCCCTTTACGGTCCGTGGGGGTGTCTACTGGTTAATTATGGCTGTCTTCTCTAGGTTGGCCTTAATTCCGTCTGTACTAATAATAAACCCTAAGTACTTTGTACGCTTAACACTAAATTCTAACTTCTTAATATCGGCCTGGAGACCAGCCTTGTGGAGCTGTTGTAGGACTTTACAGATATATTCCTAATATTCCAGTTCATTCTTGGAGTAGATTATAATATTATCTAGGTATACTATGCAGAAGTCATTAAGGTAGTCAAAGAGTACGTTATTTATATACCGCTGGTATATAGCTAGTCCATTGGTTAATCCAAAAGGTAGTACTTTACATTTATATAATCTGTAGCGGGTCCGAAATATGGTAAGATCTTTAAATCCTAGGTCTATCCTAATTTGGTAAAAGGCCTAGCGGATATTAAGCTTTGTAAAAATCTTAGCCTTATTTATGTAGGCTAGCGTTTCCTTAAACAAGGGCAGCGGATATTAGTCTTTGCGGGTTATATGGTTTAGTTTATGGTAGTTAATACAAAAACAAAGTCCGCCGTTAGGCTTTTTTACAAAGAGAATAGGTATAGCAAAGGGGACTTGGCTAGGCTCAATAAAGCCCTTATTAAGGTTGTTAATAAGGTACTACTTAGTAGCCTATAGTTCGTTGGTAGATTGCTGGCGGAGGGGGCTATAGCTAAGGGTATTTTCTTTATCTAGCTTAATCTTAATCTTATAGTTATACGGTCGGTGAGGCGGGAGTATGTTAGATACTATCTTGGAGAATACGTCCTTGAATTCCTAGTATTAGCGGGGTAGTTTCTGTTCTACTAGCTCCTTATCTATAAGCTTACTTTCCCTACTAAGCTGGTTACGGGCTAGGGCTTCCTTGTCTTTAATTATCCGGTTAATTTCGTATAAGCTAGTTATAAAGGCAATAGTATTGGGCCGTTTTAAGTTCTGGTAGAACCCTATGGTACTAATACAGCAGATATTAACTGGTGGGAGGTTTATAGGTTTCTTTACGGACGTTCCATAGACCGTATTTTGCGGTGGAGGGGTTATAACCCTCCTTAGCTCCTGTTCCATCTTCTATAAGTTATCCTTCCGGTCTATACGTTTAGTATAGCGTCTGATATTCCTTGCTGCTCTTTATAGCTATATAGGGCCTAAGCTAGCTGGCTTATTACTAACTTCCTAGGTTTCTAGTGCTAGTAGTACGACATTGGTAGTCTGGGAGCGGTGTAGTATACGGACCCGTTGCGGATTAAGCTGTATATCTTTCTTAAAGGCCTGGTCCCTACGCATAGCATCGGCCTGGTGGACGGTGTCTATCTATGGCCGCATAAGATTTTCCATTATAATGCTGATTTCCTTTATAAAAGAAGGTATTAGGGGTAGGGTTTTAGGCCAGACAAGCCGTCTACTCTATATGTCAAGCTGTAAGCCTAGATAGGCTAGCTATTTTCTTTCTAAGATTATATCGTGGCTTTCTAGGTCCGTAATGAGAAAGGGGACGTTATACTGCCTTTATCTGTCTACACGGAGGTAAATCCGCAAGATAGTTATAATGAGTAGTCCTATCTGTCTGTTATACCCGCGAATAGGAATTGGTTTGGGCAGTTCTTTAAGGGGTGCATTTAAAAAGTCAGCCAGCTTTACAGCACACTATATGTCTATTAAGGCAAAGGCATTTGCTCTAGAGTTAGCCAAAGCAGAGGTTAAAACTTGATATCTATTGCGGAATAAAGTATAAGGGATAGTGCAGCTTCTTCTACCAACTAGCCGACCTAGATTAATATATAACATATTAATTCCTTTTAACCCTAGAGAGGAGTCTTGCTCTAGGGTTCCTCTTTTTCTAACTCTATACTATCCTCCTGAATTAACAGGACCTCGTTTGTCTTTGCCGCTATTGGGCAGTCTTTTATAAAGTGGTTTTTCTGGCTGTATAAGAAGTAGGCTCCTTAATTGCTAAGGGCCTGTCTTTAGGAGTTGCTGTACGTAGGTTAAGTATTCACTAGACCTACAGCGGGGCTAGCTGCACGGCTAGCTGCTAGGTTAACGGCGGGCGGTACAGTTAGTGCTGTAGGGGTTATAGATCTTACTGGGGCGCTATGGCCTGTTCTTGTAGTACTTATATTCTGGTTGGCGGAGCTTCTAGTTTTGTACCACTTAGCGTATACCTTGATTTGGCGGAGGCCCTGGTTAATAGCTAGGCACTGGTCCGTAAGCTCCTTTAGCGTCTGTATAGTAGTATAAACCGGTAGCACGGCGCGCTATAGGTCCAGGGTAAGCTTATTAAAGAGGTCTGGTATTAAATCTTCCTAGGGGATTTAAGTCTGTCCGGCTAGGTATAGAAAGCAGGTCTAGAAGACTAAGAAGGTCTCTATTATTTTTATATTAAGGGCTTTATAGTCAAGATAGGCGTTCTATATCTTAAAGGGGTCCTTATAAATGGAAGATAGGTAGTCGATCATCTCTTCTCTAGAGAGGAAGGGGTCTGCCGAGTCCTAGGCATATCGCGGACATAAATGCGTCTGTGCGTCCCTGCTAGTACGGCCGAAGACGTAGGCCATTTTAGCTTAGGTAGTAGGGAAGTGGTCCGTATTAACTTCAAGCTTATCTTATAGTTAAAGCTTCTAATTATTGAATATAGGGTCAGTTCCGTCTGTAAGTAATAGGGGGTCCGCGACCTTTGCGGACCGCGACAATGCTAATGCTGTACGTTGGGCTAGGGCCTTAAGGACTATAGCAAGTCTCTAGGTATCTAATAACTCCTCACTAGGTGCAGGGGTGTCTCTAGTTTCAAGCAGCTCTTAAAGCCGCTTAATTTCGGCATTAGCTGCTGTGAGCTCTTCCTAGGGGGTTAAGACGGCGACTGTTTTACTATCGGAGGTATTTGCGGGTCCTGCAGCGGCTTTACCAACTGCTGTATTTCTTGGCATAATAGTAGGGGTATTGGGTAATTTCCGGTGTTTATTTATTTCCTAGGGGTTCTGGTCCGTGCGTGTCCTATTCTTAGGTTTTGCGTTCTGCTTGTGTTCTTTTGGTTCTTAGGGGTTTGTCCTATTCTTATAGTTCTGGTAATATCCTTAGGGTCCTGTTCTGTGTCCTTATAGATATATTTAAGTTCCTTCTTAAGAAAGAAGAGTAGTGACGAGCTTTAGATAATGTTAGCGACTCGGTTAATCGAGGCACGAGTATGGCAAGAAGGTCGCGCAAGCCTATACGATTGGATTGTCTATAAACAAGGATCCAAAGCTAGAGAAAGGAAAGGAGAAGAAGGGCAGCGTTACTTGAAGTCTTATACGATCCTCGGGTCACATAAGCTTACGTGACTCTACGTCTACCATAACGTCTACCATAATCCACCGTTTTCCACCAGCGCCGTAATAAGGAAGGGCGAGGAGCTTAAAGCTCCTCGCCACGCTAGTGTCGCGGCGACACGTGACCACGTAACCACACGTGATATATTCCCGATACTGGCAATTCTTCTTTTGTGGGTTGCCTGTGTGACTATGCCGTTCTAACCGCTTAACTAGTGTAACAGATATTAATCCTTCTTACTTACTATTGCCATTATAATATAAGTCTCGCTGTCCCAAATTTACTAAAGAAATGGTGGTTGACTAAGTAGTAAACCTTAAACTGTTATAACCTCAAATTGCCTTTTAGTACGTGATACTTTCTTACTAGGAAATCCTGGGTAGATTAACTAGGGAACTATATTGTTGAAATAGAGTTATAGAGCTTATTAATATCTGGCTCTATTCTAGAATCCACCTCTACTAGATCCTCTATAAGAGCCTCCTCCGCGGTAGCCAGAGCCTTTACGTCTATTATAGCTGCCACAGCCTTATCTATACCCACTTTATCCATAGGAGCAATTAGTGTAGTACTGGCCGTTGTTATAACTGTCGTATTCGCCGTAATTAAGCTCCTGCTGAGGGTAGTTATTAAAGTAGAATTGCTATACCTTATAAGAGCGAATAGTGGTACTAATCGCAGATTTTAAGTTATCTGATTTTCTAGTGATCTTACTATAATAGGAGCTACTGGCACAATCTTTAAGCGTAACCGAAAATGCACTGTGGTGTTAAATTGGTAGATACTAGGGAACTGAAGACAAAGGTTGTTGCGGAGGTTGTTGCGGAGATTACTGCGGAGATTACTGCGGAGGTTGCTGCGGAGGTTCTTGTCAAGCTTGCTGCTGGTGGGTTGGGATATCATTTACAGATCTAGCTTGTTATGCCGGTTATCTAGTCACAGTAGGGGTTAGAGGAAACGTCTCGGCGCTTAAGTTAAGCAAGGTTAAGAATCTCTAGTGGGATAGAGCTTAAGGCATGGGTTAAGATACGGCAGCCTAAGGAACTTAAGGCTAAGGAACTTAAGGTGTTTAATAGCCTAAGGTTATCTATGGTGGTTCTTATGGAGCTTGCTGCTGAGATTGCTGCGGAGATTCTTGTAGAGGTTGCTACGGAGGTTAAAGCGTCTCTAGTAGTGCAGTAATTGGGACAACTGGTAGTGCAGCAGTTGGAATAGCTAGTGGAATTGGCGAAGCAGCTAGTAGTTGGGCTGGAGATGCTTATATAGCTAGTAGGGGACTATATAAAGGTGTTAATTATGGCTGTTTATTATTAGGATTCTATTAAGAGTTAAACTTCTTTATAGTGCGTATTTGGTGCTTAATCTCTTATAAAGTCCATTTGTGCTCTTCTTTTACGTTAAGGACCTGCTCCTAAATGTTGTCTCCAATAATACCCCCATCTATAGGGACAAATACTCTATTCTCTTAAAGGAAGTCTCAAAAATCCTAAACAATATTAACATTGCTAAGTGCCTAGGTGTCAACGGTCCATCCCATAAAATCCTCCCTAAAATATTCCCATAGTTATACATCGGCGTAGTGTCTACTTTGGTAAAATAGAATATGGTGTAAAAGAAAGCCATTGACTTGTTTTACGGTACAGGTTATTATATTAAAAATGGGAAATTCGTCCTAATCTTCATCGATAAGTTTTGCGTACATGGCTACCCCTGGTGGTAAGGAGTCTCTCCAGTCGTTAGCTATATTTTTGGAGGAAGGGAAGTGTTATAGGGTTATAGGAGAGGAGGTGTTATTGGTATAGGGATTATTAATTGTTATTTAGTACGCGTTTAGACGAGAATCTATAATTATAGGGCTTAGGACCAGTTCTGGCCTTAAATTATAAAGACTCGTAAAGCGTATTGTTCTGTATAATGGACGCAAGAATCTATAATCTAGGAAAGGCTTAGGACTAGTTCTGGCCTTTAGATCCTTAGATTTATAGAAGAGTTCTATTTAAGGTTTAGGACCAGTTCTAACCTTAAAAGACAGCTTCCTTTAGCACAAGTAGCACTGGTACAGTGGCTTATCTTTTCTTAGTAGAATACCTAGCTGTTCTATAGTATAACAGTGAAGTTAACTACTGATCAGTGTAGGTAACATAAGGTAATATTACGTAGCTACGGTTCGTAGATAGTATGATAATTATTCAATTGTTTTCTTCTGATAAGAAAGGGCGAGGAGCTTAAGGCTCCTCGCCACGCTAGTGTCGCGGCGACACGTGACCACGTAACCACACGTGATATATTCCCGACATTTACTTATTATTTTTACTATAGAGGGTTATCTTAATCCTATTATTCTCTTCTATAAAAAGTCTATTATTTGTCTATATATTTTAATAAGTTAAGTATAGCTAAAACTTCTTTTTTATTACCCTATCTACTATAGCGTTTAATAGGTTCTTGTATAATTATAGCACCTGTCATACCAACCGCGTGCTTACGCATTCGGTACGCCGAGTACGCGTTTACGCGTTTGGTGCATTAACCACCCACTTACGCGTCTAGTGCACTTCTAAAGCACTGACCAATTAGGGGGGAGGCGTATCAGTATATAGACTACGTAGTCTGCTTTATATAATCGACAGTCACCATCTAAACAAGTATACGATACTACGTGTATTTCGTGCCCGTGGATATAACTCACTCGTGCTATTAAGTTAGTACAAATACTGATTAGTAAGCGCGCACAGATTAGCAATCACTTGATACCTCCCCCCGAGCGATACACATAACAGTGACCACCCGTTTAGACTCCTAGTACGACCTGCTAGAAGGTCGGAAGTTGGGGATTACGGACTTATCTCCAACTCTATATACTTATTTAAGTCTTAGTACGGTTTACCGGAAGTTATAGACGCAAATATAGACCTATACGGAACCCCTATTCTTAACCCCCTCAAACCTTAAACCTCTTCGGACCTTTTGTGGAAACCCCCTACCCTCCTATAAACCATTACGGACCCGTTAATCGATTTTACGGACCGTTATAAAACCTCCCCCACCCGTTACAAGCTGCTACCACCCGCTACGCACCACACTATACTATAGTATGGTAGACATCAGCAAGCAAGTTAGTAAAGGTTAAAAGAAGTAGAGATAAGGAGTCAACGTTATGTCTACAAACAACGTTAACAACTACATTAGTTTTAAAATCCTTAAATATAAACACTTTAAGCTTATAAATAACGACATATAGGAGCAATACTAGGAAGACTTTGCAGACTTTATAGAAGCTATTTTTAAGGCCTGCAACCCTATTACCATCCGTAAACTATAAACCCTTTTACGTAACCAAGGTGTATGGGTTAAAAGAAATAAATAAGTTACTATTACACAGTCCTTATACAACATAATACACAAGAAGGACCAAACGGAATAGACTAAAGAGGAAATCCTAGACCAGTTCTAAGAAACTAAGGAATTCTTTACTTCTTCCAAACTTAATATAATCGCTGGCCTTATACCTAACCTACTTAACCAAATTCGTCCCATAAACCTAAGCGGTTTTAGACTCGACCTTATTGGCCAAAATACACCCTACTCTTAAGTTACGGATTATAATACCCCTATAAACCAAAATACGGACCAAATTACCCCCGCTATTTAAGTTATAGATCCGCAAGCCATGTATCCGCAAGCCACATATCCGTAAGCCACAGATCTATAAGTTATAGATCCGCAACCCACCTAAGCAAAGACCTATAGCAAGGAGCTAGCTAACCTAGCCAAGCTCTATACCAACAAATCTAAGTACAGCGGTGAAAATAATAATTTTAACTTTAAACTAACTATCTTTACGGACCTCTGCCAGAAGGCTAACATTCCTAAATAAGAGTTCAGCCAAGCCTACTCTACTATGCTGCGCGGCCTAGCACTTAACCACTACTACACCAACCTTAAGAGCAACCCCCTTGGTGTCCCCTTTAATAAGCTATACAAAGCTACCTATAACTACTTTAAAGGACCGGAATATAGGCGTAATATCCTTACCTAATGGAATACAACCAAGCTACGGACTGTAATCGACAAGAACACCGAAAAATTAACTATAGAGTGTCTACAAATCCTTATTAAAGACCTCCGGCACCTACAGCACAGCCTTAACGCCAAGCTTCAAACAGACGACTTCCTGCATAATAAACTTATTACGGCTTACTAGGAAGTAGAGCCCTATAAATATACCTATTATAAGCCTATAGACACCTTAGCTGGCCTTATTAATGACCTATGCTCCTCTATTGTAATATATAAAGTCTTAAACCCACTAGGCAGCACTTAAGCCTTTACTACAGATATTTAATATCCACAGACAGACTCAGACGTCTACTTTACAGACTACTATTACCGCTAGCAGCACCTATACCGACTAAGTCCCACCTATAACCCCTACAGCAACTCCCGTATAAAAGTATACCCCTATAGACGAACAAACCAGAAATGCTTCGTGTATGGCAAGGAAGGATATTGGTCTACAAGGCATACCTAGGAAGAACGTAATAGGTCTAAAAAGAGATTTAATAAACGGATTAGCCAGTTTATCTTAGAATACAAAGGAGAGGAAGAAGAGGAGCCCCCTAATAAGTTAATAAAAGCCCTTATAATTAACTTTAACCTAGACAACCAGGAATAGAAGACCTTAGAGATGTTCCTAACTACTTTTAGACCTTTTACAGACAGCTAAGCCTTTAATATTACAACCGTATTAGCCGACTATTCCTTTATACACTCAGTTGCGCCTAAAAACCATTCCGCAAGCACCCCCATTACAGATGTTATAGATTACGAGCAGGATCTATTTGCATATATCACTACAGAACGCTATACCCCCAAGGAATTCTACGGTGTTATAATCGACATAGGCGCCTCCAAGAAGTCTACTATAGGTTACGGACAATACCTTGCATATAGGACCACCGCAAATAATAATATAGACATTGACACTATGCAAACTGGGGCCGTAAACGTCCAATTCGGCATTGGCTTAACTATATTAATTAGATCAGTTGCAGTTAAGACCCTAATTAGCCTAGTTAACTTCCACATAGTAAAAGCAGACACCCCTTTTTTACTTTGCCTTGCGGATATGGACAGGTTATAGGTTTACTATAATAATATTACAGACACCTTAATCAGCCCCATAACTGCCCTAGGAAGCAAGTATATTACCCTACCAATTATACAACGATTTGGACACCCGTTCCTTATATAGGGAGAGACTTTACAAAACTATATTTAGAAATCTTTTAACTATAACCCGTGCTACCTTACCAGTATAGAGATCCACCGTCTATACTGCCGTTTCGGCCACCCGTTAGCCGAAAAGCTATATAGAGTCCTTAAACGCTCTAGATATAACAACGTCAATAGGAAAACAGTTAATTACCTAACCAAATACTGCTCCTTTTGCCAGAAATACGGACATTCCCCAGGCCGATTTAAGTTCACCCTTTATAAGGACCTTGACTTTAACCACTCAGTGTATATAGACATTATGTACATTAACGGCAGCCTAGTATTATATATAATTAACAAGGCAACCCGCTACTAAGCCACCCATTAGTTGCAAAATATATCCGCAAAGCATACTTAGGATATTTTACGGACCTGCTAGATTAATATGTATGTTAGACCTCCTAAGTATATTACCCACAACGCCAGTAGGAACTTCATTAGCAAGGAATTCCAGCAGTATGCTATGGCTATAGCTATATCAACAAAAGCTGTTCTAGTTAAGGCGTATTAGTCCGTTAGGCTTATTAAGCAAGCTTACCTAGCTCTACAGAGAGCTTATTAGATTATTATAGACGAGTGCAAGGACATCCAAAAGAAACTAGCTTTATAGATGGCTGTAAAAGCTATTAATAACACCGCTAGCCCTAATAGACTAGTACCCACCCTCTTGGTTTATGGAGCCTACCCAAGGATAAGCAACCTAGGCCCCCCTACCCCGTCTATTACGGAACGAGCAGCTGCAATACAGAAGGCAATAGCCGAAATAGCCAAATTACAGGCTAAATAAACTATCAATAACACCCTACACCACCGTAACGGACCTAATACGACCTTAGTACATAACCTCCCGCTTAACTCTGAAGTCCTCGTATAGTATAAAAGTGGTAGTTGGAATAGACCTTACTGTCTACTAGCCGTAGAAAACGAGACGTGCTGCGTATAGCTTCCTAGCGGGCTAACTAGCTTTAGAAGCATATCCGTAAAACCCTACTTTCAGCCCAAAAACACCTATAACGTTAAGCTAGACGAACTAGAAGCAACCACTAAACCAGATGAACTAGAAGCGACTGCCGAATTAGATAAACTAGAGGCACCCTTGCCTACCCTAGAGGTCCCCTAGAAACCCACTAAACCTACTAAACCTGCCGTAAAGCGTGGCCGAGGATGCCCCCGTAAGAATCCTATAACAGAGAACTACCTAACCTCTATAGGCATATCCGTAAAGCAATCTCCGCCTATAGATATATCAGTTCTAGTACAGGAAACCCCTTTTACGGACTCACAGCGTAAAGAGATTAACGGACTACTTAAAAAGGGTGTCTTTGCAATTATAACAAAGAGAGACGTTCCGTAAGGCGTCCGTATATTCAACTCACGCTTTATTAACAAGATTAAGCACCCTAGTACTAACAAAGCCTTTGAGAAATCAAGGCTCATCAGTGATCTACTTGGACTGGACTGGACTAGATCTGGGCTCAAATCCAGTCCACTCCAGTTCTATCGCAATTTGGCTCCAGGAGCGCCATACAATCCATATACTATTTATAGCAAGTCTTGGCGTCCTTTTGGTGTTACAGTAGGTGTGCGGACGTACCAAATTCGGCCCAAATTGTTTATATAACTCCTTAAAGGCCTTAATTGTCTCAAATACTTCCTCATCGTTGCCCTTATCCTCATCGTCGCCTCCATCCTCACTGCCAGCATGCTCTATCATCGCCAGAACCTCCTTATCATCTTCCGTATCCTCTTCCTCCACCTAGGCAGTGGCGGCGGCAGCCACATCCGCAGCTTAGCGCTCCTTTATGCACTCCCTATGCTGCTCCGGTATAGGGTCATATACCGCCATATTTAAACTCATCCTCCTCTGGGAGGCCTTTGGCTCTAGAGTTAATATACTCTAGGGCAAGAATAACGTCGTCAGATGGGGGTGCGGCTAAGTAATCAGGCAAGAAGCGCGCAATACTGTATTAATTCGTCGCTGGTGGGCGAGTTCGTTCGGCGACCATAGTAGTGAGCAAACAAAACACCTGTTGGTAGGGGGGTACTTGGGCAGTCTTTAAGCTCGGCGACGTGCACGTGATAAATCACGTGGCAGTGTATGGGCCATCTTGTAGATATCTTCAGGGGCGATCAAGAGCCTCTCATATATATTTCCGCCAGCCTAGCCAGTGATCTGACAACACCAAATCGATGAGTAGTATGCGCAGCAGGAGCGACAGGAGGGTAACCCCTTAATTCTACGGCAATTGACCGTCTTTTGAGACGGTGTAAAGTCACTAATTGGCCGCCACCACCCGCATTGACTCCTTAGCGTCCTGTCCTTATTAGCCTCACGTCTGAATAAGGAATGGAACTGGAGCGCCAGGAGCCTCCATAAGCCCAGATCCAGTCCAGTCCACCAATAAAATCAAGCGATCCAGCTCCAGAAGTTTGGGCGATCTATATGGCGCTCCAGGATGGCTCCAGTCCAAGTAGATCACTGAGGCTTATTATATAAGCTTATAACAACTAGGGAAAGGACCTAGTCCTTACGCAATTACCTACAATTTAACAGGTCAGTTAACGGATTATACTCGCACTTATACCTAGACTATAGCAAACCAAATCTATAGCCCTTTACTTACGGGACATCTTACAAGCCTATATACAGTCTAATACCTACCTAAGTAGGGATATCTTTATATAACCACCCTATAAGCTTAACCTACAACTAGGAACAATTTTACGGGTTATAAAACCTTTTTATGGAGTACCAGAAGCTGGAAACCATTAATTTAAGACATACCACTAGCACCACATTAGTAAACTTAAAATGGAATAGTTAACCTATAACCCCTGCCTCCTATACAGCCCATCGAACGGCCTTGATATTGTTAGACTCCAAATAGATAATACCCTCTTCTTAGCAGACCGGACATTTGCGGACGCTAAAGAGACTAAACTACAAGAAGCTAAGTTCCTGGCAAAGCCGTAAGAGCAGTTAACTGAGTAGACTCCAATTAAGTTCAACAGAGGCTTAATTATACAAAAGAGTAACTTAATTTAGCTGACCCAGGAACACCAAGCTTAAAACCTAAAGCTTGTTATAGCAAAGCCTACAGACCTCACTAGTTCCCGCGGAGAGACCCGTAAGACCGTAAATATAAAGGACCAATACGCTACACAGCGTGCAAGAGGCGCCTATATTGCCACAGTCTGCCAACCCAAATCTGCCTATGACTTGTCCTTTGCGGCCTAGGCAGTAGATCCGCAAGAAGAAAATATTAAGCAGCTTAATAAGCGCATTTAGTGGCAAATTAATAATGCAGCAAGGGGACTTACTTTTGTATTACTAGACCTAAGTTCCCTTAGCTTACTGGCATTTATAAACGCCTCCTTTACTAATAACAAAGACCTGTTATTACAAATCGGCTTTATAATTGTACTTACGGACCACAATTAGGACGCAAATATACTGCACTAGTCTTTAATTAAGTGCAAATAAGTAACCCGTAGTGTACTAGCTTCTAAACTATATGTACTAGCTTATAGATTTAATATAGCAGCCGCAATCAAATTAACGGTCTAGAAGATTCTATAACTAGAGCAGTTACCCCTAGTTTTATGCACCAATTTAAAGTCCCTTTATAACTACCTAGTTAAACTAGGTACGACATAAGAGAAGAGACTTATGGTTAACCTAATATGCTTACGTTAGGCCTACGAACAACGTGAGATTATGGAGGTTAAATAGATTAGCAGCAGAGATAACCCAGTAGACGCCATAACTAAGGCAAAGCTATATTAAGCTCTTAAAACCCTAATTAACACAAACAAGCTTAACCTAAAGGTTATAGAATGGGTAGAGCGAGACTAACGGAGCATTTATAGTTTAGCTACGGCCCGTCGGAAGGCCGTATGGTGCATTCACGGCCCATCAAAAGGCCGTACAGTTCATTTTACGGACCGTAAGCAGGACTTACGGCCAGCTTGGAGCACCATTTGGAAGGCAACCTAGAAGGCACCTTAGGAGGGATTTCCTATGTATTTTCTTATATGTTTTATGGTTCTATTAAGACAATTACGGAGGCTATATATAAGTGGTTTCATTTTCCAAGTACCGCCAGTGTATAATTACAGCACCTGTCGTACCAACCGCGTGCTTACGCGTTCGGTACGCCGAGTACGCGTTTACGCGTTTGGTGCACCAACCACCCGCTTACGTGTCTGGTGCACTTCTGAAGCACTGACCAATTAGGGGGGAGGCGCATCAGTATATAGACTACGTAGTCTGCTTTATATAATCGACAGTCACCATCCAAATAAGCATACGATACTACGTGTATTTCGTGCCCGTGGATACGACTCACTCGTGCTATTAAGTTAGTACGAACAGTTCTATATACTAGTCCTATTATTAGATTAGAGTAGTAAGATTATCTTAAATAGACTTTTAGGTAGTAGAGACTCTTTATACATATACTTTAGAAGGCGGTTTATAATAGTATTAATATTAAGCAGATAGATTCTAGTCTTTTTCTATCTATTAATAATATTATCTAGTATAAAGGCTTAGCTATATATAGCTTAAAAACCCTCTAAAAGTATTATTTACCTATAAAAATAAGCCGTTAGCTATATATTATATAATAATTAAATTTATAGCTATAATACTTTGCTAGTAGTAAAAATATTAAAATATTAAAATACTAAAGTCTATATATACTATAGAGAGGAAATATAGCCATAAAAAATTTATTTATATAATATTAGTTAAGGACTTTTATATTTAAATAAAAGTTATAGCTATTATAGGTTAAAATCCTTTATTTTCTATTTAAGCTAGCTTTATATTTAATATAGTCGGTAAAAATTATAAAAAACCATTTATAATCAATTTTATTATTAGTTTACTTATATTTAAAATAATAAAAAAAGTAGGCTACTGTTTAGGTTTATTATTTTAAAACTAATTTTGCTGAATATTATTGCTTTTATATAGTTCTTTTTAACATTAATTTTAGTAATATTCTTAATGAAATATTTAACTATTAGTGGTATAGGAGGAATCCTTTAATTTATAAATAGATTTATATAATTTATAAAGCTTTAAGCCTATTTGTTGGTTATATAGCTTTAAGATTCATAATACTCTTTTATTAACGCCTAAATATTACGCTAGTGTTTTAACAACTTTAATTGCTTAACGCCAAGTCTTTAGGCTATCTTAGATATATTATAATGTTTTTGAAGATATAGATTAGCCAAAACATTTTATAGCGCTAAAAGATTACCTATTTTGATGGAGTAATTAATTGTTAAAATTGGTGATATTTTAGTATTGGTGTGTGCGAGTGGGCGGGCCGTGCGGCTAAGCGGGCCAATCCTTATCGGTACACGCCTCATTCCAGAACAAATCGTCCTCAAAGAGGAACATTCGTGTACTGCTTTAAAAGGTTATATTTAGGAATAATTACTTTATCCCAGGAGTGATCTAATATTATATTGAACTTTTAAAGCTCTATAGAGCTTTTTAATGGATTTTAGTAGGGCCCTTTAATGGATTTTAGCTGTTTGTATAATTCGATTCTAAGAAGTATAGGTAGTTAATAGTTATAAATAAGTATTAATATATAATTATATCAGTTTTAAGTATAAAATAAGTAGTAATATATTCTTTATATTATAATTAATTATCTAGTGGAGTATAATTGCGATATTTAATATAAAATTATAAGATCTTAATTTTCTATGGATATCGCTAACAAAAGTTTTTGCACCCTTAGGAAGTTTGGCTCACCGCCCACCAAGTATTATAAACTTTATCACTAGAGGCTTAAAACTTGCATTTAAAGCTTTAAATAAAGGCAATATATAGGGGATTAATTGATTAATTAATAAGCTAGGTGTTTTTAAGGTTATGGGCTCTGCGCGACCGTAGGTTCCTGCCCTATACTGGCTCCTCTACCGACTCGTAAGGTCCTCTAGTTAAACAGCAACCTCTCGTTACTGCCTTCTTCCTACTTTCTTAATCGTTCATATGGACGTTTAGTGTTTTAGAGGCTCTAGAGGACAATTTACAGGCGGCTCTAAGGACCTTCCTCTAACGTCTACGTTAATTAAGCTGCTAGTAGAAAGCTGAATAGTCTTACTATAATGAAGGAAAGTCTTGATTCTTGATCTAGACCTATCATTTAGCTGAAATGGCATGTGACTGTGAAGTGCTTTAAGGATCATGATGTTTAGTCCCGATGAAGTCATTGGCCTCTGGGGAGATGAGATGGAGACAAGCAAGTCACGAAACGAGTGTCAGGGGTAGAGAAAGTATGTATTGCGGCTCGTACTCCTTACACCGAGCTATCGTTAAGCACACTAGCAACAATATAGTGGTACAATAATGACTGGAAATCAACAGTCAAATAAGGACGAAGATAACCATGAAGTATATTCCAGCTTCCCCTAATACCCCAACCATTCGAGATAACGAACACTATACCCAGCCATCTACCAGTTGATTACCTCGGGACTTGAGATCCACACTTCGGGCAAAATAGGGTGGTAGTCCCTGTTCCACACTGGCCACAATATCTCGTCACCACCTGCTTCTCAACAGGAGGAACCTCGGCGTGCGCAGCCGCAACACCGTACTCAGGGGCTGGCTGAACTGTATAGTTTGGTTGCGGCGCGCCATACGCGGTTGCTACGGGTTGTGGTTTTTGAACAGTGCCAGCTTCAGCATTCGCCTGAGCGTTGACGTACACGATCGTTGCTGGCGCACGAGTACGACGGCGCTGAACGCACCAGATAACCAAGAGAACCCAGAACGCGAACTTCAAGATGGCGGCGATGGCAATGCAGGCAATGCCTCCATCCCATTCACCAGCATTGCCGTAGCAGTAGTCAGTGTAGTCGGTGTAGTAGTAGGAACAGCCGACGCTGGAGCTCCAGGCGCCGAGGAGGCCGCCGCCGAGGACGAAGAAGAAGACGGAGGAACAGAAGCAACCGATGGGCCACCATTTGGAGATTGGTGCTTTGCCTGTGGCCGGTTGCGTGCCGGTCACGATCTGAGGGCTCGAATTTTGGTATGCCATTTTGGCGGTAGTGATGATGTAATGTGTGAATGGATTTTGTTGATAAGGCAGATCAAAGTGATCAGGGCAGTGGTGAAGAAGATTCCTAAGCAATAAGGCCGGGTTGTTCAGATGAGCCGCTTGTCTAGAGGATCTAAAGAACAGGACGCGTGAAGAAAAGCAGACTGCTGGGCTGAAGAGGGAGGAGGGCAATTTATCGACTTTCCCGGAGGTTCATCTCCACCACAAGGCATCTCGATCCTTGGTGGCGTCAAGCTTTGCCAATAAGATCTATTCTTAGTGGCTACAATGCCTTAAATCAGCCTCGAGGGTGACCTGATATCCAAACACCAACACATTCCAATACGGCAAAATACGCCAAGGAACGCTAACAGGGCATTTGCCGCAAGGGGAACAAATGATACAGCCATGTCATGACCAGCTCCCATCCCCCTTCTGCAGGTTTCGAATTCGGTACACATTCAACTTCGCCTGATTTCCACCAGCTGTACATGGCAATCATAGTGAACGCCTATGCTTGGCTGCAAGAACTTCAGCTCCATGTGTTGCGATCTTTGTTACATAAATATTGTGAGGTTTCCACCCATACAGCATCCTGGCGCATCCCGTGGTTAGCATGTTTTGTCAACTTTCCCCTAAATAGCAAAAATACCAAAATTTCCCCTACAAAAAGGTCGTGCAGGAGTGGCTGCGCTAACCACCGGAATTGGGAGATGCTGTACAATATTGCCAAACTTCATTGGCCACTGCAGAAAGAAAGTAGAGAGATAGCGTTTCATGTTTTGGCGCAGGCGTGGGCAAAAGAGGAAATGTATACAGCCTATACGAGCTCCAGTGTCTCCCCGGTACACATGCAATTTCGCTAATACAGTCTGTACAGGCTCCAGTGTCCCCCCCTTGGTGCGCGTGCAACACACAATTTCGTGATTGCTAGTCAAGCGCACCATCCAGCGTAGATACTGTGCGCTTGCGAGCTGTGCACCCGCAAGAAAGGCAAGCCTTTAATATTTTAAGCTTAATTACAAGAGTTAAACTTGAAATTCTCTAGTGCGTACGAAGCGAAATTGCTGTGTATTGCGCGCGCGCATAGGGGGGGACACTGGAGCCTGTACGGACTGTATTTAGTCAAGTGCACCATCCAGCGTAGATACTGTGCACTTACGAAAGAGGCTGTGCACTCCTAAGCAAGATATGTGCACTTACAACCCTGATTTTTTAAGCTTAAGGGTCGTTCGGTTGCAAAAGCGTCAGATTAAATCTGAACTGAAAGTCCGGCAGAAAGAACGCGTTCCTTCCCGATTTGACATGGGTTTGTGGCTCTACAGGTTGCACAGACGTGTGCATATGGAGGTCTTAGATTAAAATGGAATCTAAATATAGAGTTTTAAGCTCCATATTAAAATGACGCCAAGAGCTCCATTTTAGAAGCTATATACGGTACGGAGGTCGCTAACATCTAAATTTGCACCTTCCTAATTAGGAAAATTGGCTCACCGCCCACTGGTAGAATACGAATTTCAACAATAGACGCATTAAATTCGGTCTTAAAGCTTCAAATGAAAGGCAGTATATAGATAATTAATTGATTGATTAATGAACTAGCTATTTGAGAGGTGACAACAACTGCGCGGGCGCAGCTTCCTGCCCTGCGGCGACTCTGCTGAGGCCTCTACTGCTTGAGTGGAATCCTCTGCGCCCTCGATTTGAGGCCTCGATTCTACCTTCTTGGTAAGCTTTTGTATAGAGTCTTAGCGTTAAATGTATTCTAGAGGATGCTCTGCAGGAGGCTCTGCTTGGTGTAAATTTCTAGTAGAGTTACCAGCAGAGCCACCAGCAGATGTCAGATAATCTGTATTCTCTAAAGGCGTGGGTCACGTGCACGAGTCACGTGCACGAAGACACGTTACTGAAGACACGTCAGATCAAGGTCAAAAAGACACGATACAAGATCATCAATCAATCAACCCATTTCATTAATGAACTCATCCATGTGAATTTCGTGACAGTTATAAGCCTGGTCCGCCGACTCAAGAAGCTAGTCAACTATTACTTAATTATTTGAAGAAATTCTACCTTATTGTTAGACTCTGACACCTTATTGTTAAGGACGCAGACTCTGACAGAAATCCTACCTTAAGTGTTACAGGACGATTTTGACACGAACTTTCTATGAGATTCTATGAGATTCTATAAGATTCTATATTAATTGTTATAGGACAACCCTAATAATAAGGATGGTCCTAATAATAAGGATAATCCTAGTAACAAAATACTATTACAATTCCTCCTTTACCTATTAGTCAAAATGACTTTACTAACGTTGAGTTCGTTGACTATAATTATCCTTAATAAACTAGAAGACTAGGAGTAATAGATCTGGCAACTATAAGCCCTAGTGGATAAATGAATTTGGGCCCATGTTAACCTAGACAATATAGCACCTTAATAAGCTCTATTATAAGAACTAGCCTATCTAGAAGTTACTGATTTTAATAAGAATGTAACCTTATATATACAGCTCTTAACGAATTAACAGAAAGCGTACGAGAACAGTAGATAATACTATGACTAGGATATAAAGTACTTCCTAAAATAGGAAGAGTATCTGCAATAGATACGTACCTAGATCACGTCTATAGTATTAATTTAGAAGAAGCTACTGCTTGACCCTTCCCTTACAGTTAAAGAATGGCTGATTTGTTTAAAAGAAGATACTAAGCCCTTAAAGAACTTTATAATAAGGAAGGTACAGCTGTAGTATATAAAGTTACTTAAGGGGCTTAAGCAGACAAAGGTCACCTAGTGGCTTAACCGATGGGAGTATGTAATAAAGATGGTAGAGAAGTATAATCTTCTATAGATAACTAATGGGATCTGGCTAATAGACCTTGTAAATATAATACGACCTATAAGCGAAACCTATTTTGTTCTGTATATAAAGCAGGTAAATAATACCAAAAAGGCTCTCTTATTAGAATACCATAAAGTAGTAATAGAGCTATGAGAAGCATTCCAAAACCTTTCTAAAGCCGTACCTACGATGGCGAGAGGGAGTGCATTTAATATAGACTTTGCAGGAGAGCCTGAAGAGGGTATCTCTATTACTGCTAAAGTCTAAAAAGGAAAAGGGAATAGCTTATCTCGCAGCCAAAAAAGGGTAGGTATAAATTTAACTAAAGAGATGTCTTCTAAAAGGTTGAAGAACCTTAAATGCCTGGCATGCGATATAAGGGGATATACCCTTCCTAACTATTGGTATCTATTTGAGAACAAAAGGCCTAAGGGATTTAAAGCCATAGGTATACGTATAAAAAGGGTACTTATAAAGGTAGAGTAAGACAAGGATCTAGCTGCCTAAGTAGAATGACTTAAGCTTAAGGAATTAAAGGTTAATAAAGCTTAATAATAATAGGAGATAGTTAAGATTAAGGGAGAAGCTAATACAATATTCCTAAAATCGTATTACACCGGTTAACTCCATCTATTAAAGCTATTAACTATTCTTAACTTAGGAACCACTTTTTATATCTTTAATAACCTCTCTTGTTTTTATAATTTTAGGAAAGCTTTAAGATACGAATATGTCATTGCTGGCAGCTTAGAAGTGCCTATACTAGGTTATGGCAATGTCACTATCTAGGTCACAAAACTAGACAAGAGTAAGGGAATCCTACGTCTTAAGGACGTTGCTTTTTATACGGACTTTAATACGAATCTAGTGTTGTTCCGTCTACTTTAAAAACAAGGATTCTACTGGGATAATAAAGGAGATAATAATCTACTAGTTTAAAAGGACGACATAATCCTATATTAAATGGAAGAACGTTACAGATAACAGACTATTAAATACGTCCGACTAGGAAGTCTATTAGCATTTAATATAAGCTAACTGCTACGCCGCTAACGGAAGTATAGAGTATCGTCAAGAGACACTTATCTAGATTTGAAAGGTAATGCGTATCTATAGCATCTGCGTCTAGGTTATTTAGGACCTATAAGCCTTTATTATCTAGGTCTTAATGCCCTAGGAGTTAAGCTTTAAGGCCCTAAGACAACGGAATGTTAATACTACAGTCTTACTAAAATTAAGTGTTAGGTTTTAAGAAGGTTCTTAAAACAGAAAATTAATAAACCCTATCTTGACCTCTATATTAACTGGACTGACCTTAAGGAAGCATATGCCGGATTTGTACGAGTTATGCTTATCTATAACACCTTCTTAGGAAGATCCTTTCCGTATTTTATGACGACGCATAGCAAGGAGAAGGAGATACTATAAATACTTAAAAATTTTATCCAATAGATTTGTCTGAGGTATAACCTTAAAGTTAATATTATTAAATCAGACAACGAGCTAGGGAGAAGGAGAACCCTTAAATGGCTATAGACGCAAGGGATTACATTTAAGCCTTTAGCGCTATATACTTAAGCTTAAAACGGTACCGCCGAACGCTTAGGGGGTATAATTATTAAGAGAGCATAAGCAATGAGAATTGCTGCTAATCTACTATATAACCTATGGAACGAGATAGTTAACTGTATAGTCTACCTTCGAGATTAAACGCCACAGGAAAGCAATGATTGGAAATCGCTATATAAGAGGTTCTATACCTTCCTAGCTAATAGGTTAAGAAAGCCGTAACTAGCATACCTAAAAGCCTACGGCTGTAGGGCGTATGTGATGACGTTAGATGCCTAGCTAAAGAAGAAAAGGCTAAGCAAGCTAGATCCGCGAGCCTATATTAGCTACCTTATTGGCTATAACTTTACTAATATCTATAGGATCTGGATCCTATATAAAGGTATTATTATCTCTACTAGGGACGTCATCTTTAATAAAAAGACGTTCTTTAACGGCAAGCGAATGGATATCTTAAAGGACCTACACGCTGAATTAGACACGCTAATTAAGAAGATTTAACTCCCTAATACCCTAACTAAGAATAAGGTCCTTCTAGAAGATAATAAAGAAATATTTAAACCGTTAATTTAAGAGGAAGACGACGACGACGTTGATAAGCTAGTTTAAACCTTTAATAAGTTAGCAGATCTTGAGCTTATAAGAGCTCTTAAAGATGCGTACTATATACTACCTCTAATAGAAGAAGACGAAGAATCTCTATATGCCTTTTATGTTGAGTATCCTACAAAGTCAGGTGTACAAGGTACTAATTAGGACGTTGCTTATTAAGCAGAAGATGCATTTAACACTTAGGGGGTGTCTAATAACTTAGTTAAAAACTTATTTAAAGAAGCTAGCGATAATAGGTTTAAAGACTTTGTTGCTAAAAGGATTACGTTAGCCTATTACGGCGCCTTTTTAGTAGGAAGGAAGTTCAACCTTAATAGTTAACTTAATAACAGTAAGCTGAAATCAGGCAGAATACGCGATGTTAGATTATATAGGAAGAACTTACCTCTGCTACCTTAGTTAATCCAGAACCTTAATATATATCCTCTTTAAGATTAGTTCTAAGAGGCTTAATAAGCCTATCTCCAATCTTATTATTAAATGAGGTTGTTTTAAGAAATAGAAAAGAAGTATATAAAGGGATAGCAGATCCTTAGCTTAATGTGGGTATTTATCTACAAGATAGACAAGCACGGATTTCTCCAGAAATGCAAGGCACGCTTAATAGTATGCGGAAATTAATAGGCCCTAGGAGACTTACCTATAAGAGCTACTATATTAGCTAGTACAACCTTCCGAACCCTTATAGCAATTACCGCAAAATTTGACCTGGAGACGACACAGATAGATATAGTTAATGCGTTTATCTATTGTGATCTTAACAAGGTTGTCTATATGAAGCTACCGCCAGGGTTTAACAAAGGAAAGAAAGACAAAGTACTACGCTTAAGAAAAGCCTTATATAGACTATAACGATCACCACTATTATGGCAGAAGAATCTTATGAGCTCGTTAAATGAATTGGGCTTTAAAGAGGTACCTTAGGGGCCGTATATTATGCTAAAAGGTGGAATAGTTGTCTTCTTCTATATTAACAATATTGTCTTCTGCTACTAAAAGACAGATAAGAAGAAAGCTTAAGAAGCAATTAAGGAGCTATATAAGGAATACCAGATAAGTATCCTTGGCGAGCTAAAATGGTTTTTAGGAATCTATATGCTATATAATTATAGCTAGAGGCTCCTATGGCTATCCTAGGAAGCCTATATTGAGAAGATAGCTAATTAGTATAAGATAGATCTTATAGGGCGTCTTTTAGACACTCCTATAGCAGAATCTAAACTCCTCCCTACTAATTACTGATTGATCCGTCCGACGCTTCTATCCCCTAATATAGACCTACTAGTCCGTCCTATGTCTCTACTAAGAGAAGCAGCTTCTATGATGCTATATTAAAGAAAAATGGGTTTAATACTTTATGCAGCCACTATAACGCGTCCGGATATTGCTTTTGCAGTATTACGGCTAGTAAGGTTTAATTAGAACCTAAGCTAAGAGTACTATTAAGCGGCAGATAGAGTAATCCAGTACCTATATAGCACGAGGAGTAGAGTAATCTACTATAGAGGAGATAAGGAAGGAATGAACGGTAGAGAGAGAGATAAAGGAATATATAACAAAGGACGAGATGACGGAAGAGACGGTAGAGGTAAAGTGCAATTATTTATCTATGCCAGCGATGTATTATTCGCGGACAACTCTGTTAATAGAAAGAGCTTATAAGGATATATTATAAAGCTATTTAGGGGGCCAATTGCCTGGAGAGCAAATAAGTAGGGTATAGTAACGACGTTAAGCATAGAAGCTGAGTTATTAGCCCTATTACAGATAGTAAAGAAAGCTATCTTTATTAGTAGGCTGTTTAAAGCAATGACGTTACGCCTAAACAAGCCCTTGATTATTAAATGTGATAATATATAGACACTCCAACTAATTATAAAAGATATAGTAAAGCTGATTACAAAGCTCTAATATGTTAACATCTATTAATACTGGCTATGTCAGGAATACGCAATGAGATGAGTATAATTTTAATAGATAGTAATAAAGGAGATGATCGCTGATGGACTTATAAAGGCCCTGCCTAAGCAGAGGTTTTAAAGCTTCGTTAATATAATTGGGATAGTGGATATTAAGGAGTAGCTAGATAAGGAGAAGCAACTAGAGGACCTAAGGGACAGTATTAGAGCAAGACGGAAGGATTTAGATAAGATTACGGTTTAATTAACTTATTAACGGACACGAGAAGGTGGCTAGCTTTAACCTTAAAGAGCTTAAAGCTAAGGGGGTGTGTTAGATAATCTATATTCTCTAAAGGCATGGGTTACGTGCACGAGTTACGTGCACGAAGACACGTTACTGAAGACACGTTAGATTAAGGTTAAAAAGACACGATACAAGATCATTAATCAATCAACCCATTTTATTAATGAACTCATCCATGTGAATTTCGTGATAGTAGAGCCTTCCGTAGAGCCTCTAGTAGAGCCTCTTGTAGGGCTTCTACCTTGATCCTTCTTTGCCCACTTTGTATATTAGTTAATTGTAACCCATTCAACATCTGCTGCCTTATAGTGTCGATTGTTGTGCCCATTTGAAGCCTGCTGCTTGCGCTGCTGCTACTGCTTTAGCTGCTGCCCAGTTTAAGGCTTTACAAAGCTAACCTTAAACGTCGGCTTCGTTGAGTTTCTTCCCTTTATATTCGGCCGAATTTAGATTAATTGAGGAGCAAGAGGAGGAGGATTGACGGGTGGCAGAGCCTTAGGTGATCTTTTTGAGAATTCGCTGCTTAAATTTGCGTGTATATTTGGTTTTTCTGGCAGGATAAGGAGCGTCAATAATATAACCGTTGACTTGGACTTTTGGAGCTCTTGCTGCACCCGGCCTAAAAAGACCAAACCAACTAAAAGAACCCTGAAAAACACCCTGATAATCCCCTGAGATACATGCATTACAGGGGAGGCACAGGTGGAACGACGGTGGTACGTAGTCGCGCGTGACCGCCAGACCTATACCTAATAATGGCCCCCCACAACAACAATAAAGACGGGCGAATACCACACCAGAAAGCAGAAATACCCTAATTAAGAAGGTATCTGACAAAATATAAAGCCTATTAGACGCGTCTAGTTTCCGGAACTGTGGGGGAGCATCTATTAGCTATTACGAACTAATGCAGCTAGTAGAATAGCTCCAGTCTAGCGAACCTTAGGCGCCCCTCTAGTAAACCCTTAATTAAATCCTCTAACGGCTAAATAAAATTAAAGATAAACAAAACCTCCCCCTATAGGCGAACCGCACCTAGGCCGCCATAGCTGTGTTTCTATAGTATAGGGAACCTACCCCCCTAAAAACAATAACCGGGTATATAATCACAATATAACCAAATATAGAAAAGGTAGAGGAATTTAGGGGATAATTAGAAATAGAAGTTCTTATAGAGATTTATAAGGAGGTCTATAACGCCGTCACAGTCCAACACCTTAGGAGTGGAAACATTAGAGTTACCCTAAAGGACTAATAGGCAAAGGAACGGGCCGTAAGGGTAGGGGATAGGCTAGGAGAGTGTATTAGCATAAAAGTGCTTTATAAAGATTACCTAGTTAAAGTTCTGTTGGTTCCCATAAGCCTTAGGGTAGAAAGGGGACGCTAGGTGGACAATATAGCAACTATATAGGAGATAGTAAAACAAATGGAACGCCTTATACTAGGATTTGTAATTACCCAGATCCAATGGCTTTAATAGGAAAATACAAACTAAGCATATAATAAGAATAATAAAAGGATATAAGGGGCGCTAGAGACTCGCTAGGGAGACAATAAACAAACGTATAGCTCCCTTATTATCAGCGTATATACACTAGGAATGCAAAAACTCTTTATCCAAAAAGGAATAATTATAAATGGCCTTATATATAACACAAGGCTTTATAACCATAGACTACGCCTGGAACAATGTTATTGCTGTATATAATAGGGACACACCCAATCTATATGCGCAGCATAGGTATGCTGCGGCCACTATATAGGCCCCTATAATACAAGACAATATACAAATTAAGACTAAATAAAATGCGCGAACTGTTACCGAAGCACACATAAGGCGTAGGAGAGAGAAGACTGCATTAAATATAGGAGATGGAAGGAAAGGGCTTAATAGCTACGGGAACAACTGCACGCTAGGTTATATAAATGGAAATAATAGGCAATAAGCTAGGGGGACGTAGGTATCTTCCTAGCGTTTCCTACCTTTAATACTAGGGGGCTAAGCTAGCTATCCTAAGCCTTAACGGGCCAAAAGCGACGCCGCGCGACATTACCAGACCGAATAGGGACATAAGGGACATATGGGATATAAGGGAGAGGACGCCCAGTAGGAAGACCCCTATAGACAGCTATGGTAAGTTTAAGGCCGGGATAATTAAGAATTAGATTTAACGCGGTAAATATAATACACGTAGCTGGCTTATAAGGGGCACACAGCTAACTGGCGAGAATAGGGGAAGAACTGGAGGCAATAACAGACTTAGATTTAGAAAGGCTAGTAGGAACATAAGATACAGGAATAGAAAGCTCTATATAAAATAAGTAGTGGCTAGGGAGCAAATATAGGAGACGGAAGTTCTAAACATTTTAGAGAAAGTGGAAACGGAAGAAGCGAGGAGTAAAGGAGAGGTAAAGGACCCCCGCTAGGGGTCCGCCACTTGACCATTATATAGTATAACTGCGGCAATACGAACCACCGTCTAGTAAGGCCCCTACTAGACAGTCTAGACCTAGAGAAATACCATATTCTTACTATATAAGAGCCGTATTATAATACCTATATATAATTAATATACTGCCCCCGAGGATTCTAGCTCCTATATAAACTAAAAGTAGCTATACGCGTATGCTTTATGATTAGCAAAAATATCAGCCTTGCCTTATAGTTATGGCAGGCAGTTAACCCAGATATTGCAGTTATAACTATCCAGACATATAGGGGACTAGTATAAATTATTAATGTCTATAACCCTAGGGTTGAAGGGGTAGTATAGATAGAGAACATTATATCTGTAATAAGCTTGCTAGAAACTAAATACGCGGAGTCTATTTTACTAGGAGATATAAACCTCCACCACTTATAGTGGGGGGGCATCCATGTTGCTGCTAATTAATAGGTAGAGTGCCTACTAAGAGCTATAGACAATGGGGGCCTTAAGCTAGCTACCCCCCTAGGTGCAATTATATGGCAATAGGGTACCGCTAAAAGTATAATTAACCTTACAATTATGGACGAAAACCTATATTAGAGACTTAAAAGGTGCTCCCCTAAAGAAGAATAGGTACTTACCTTAGACTATATCCCTATCTAGATACAACTAGATCTGGACATTAAGGCGCAACTAAATGGTAAAAGATACGCAATAAGGAAGCTTAACGTAGATAGCTTCCTTAATATAATTAAACAACAACTCTAAGACCTAGAAGAAATCCACCTAATACTAAATAAGCGAGGCTTATTGGCTACCCCTAAGGAAATTAATTAAAGACTAGAAAGGATCTAGGTAGCAATTAAAAGTGGGCTAGAAGAGCACTACCTAGTTTTAAAACTGGGCCCCTATGCGCGATACGCATGGTCCGTATAGTGCGCGGCCCTTATAGCCGGTTAACGACAAGCAAGGAGGAAATATACAAGCAGCCATAATTCTGAGGACGAGAGATGATATAAAGACATAAGAAACCAGCTAAAGAATACCCTAAGAAAAGAAGTAAGGAATAACTGGAGATGGTTTATAAATGAATATACTACTAACCCAAGTCTCCCCTATAATAAGGGCCTTTGGACCATAGTAAAATGGGTAAAGAAAAAGGCGGGACGCCTAGTAGAAGATCTATACCTACCACCCCTATAAAGAGCAGGCGAACTATAGGCCACAAGCAATAATAATAAGAAGGTAAAGATCCTTATAGAAAGATTTTTCCCTTAACCGGCTCCAGCAGACCTTAGTGATATTACTAGTAAAACACTGGTAACTTGCCTAAGGGTCGACAGCGACATAACAACTGAAGAAATGGCTAGAACTATTAGCCGCCTCTTAAACAACACAGTACTAGGACTAGATAGGATCCTAAACGAAGCCCTAAAGACCTGTGGACCACTTATAGTACCTTAGCTTATAGACGTAGCCAGAGCATGCTTTGTAATAGGCTACTACCCGCGACTTAGAAGATCCATAACGACGGTTATCTTACAAAAAGAAGGTAAAGCAGACTACTTAATCCCAGAAAGCTACCGCCCTATTGCCTTAGAAAACACCCTAAGCAAGATCTTAGAAAAGGTTATAGCGGACCACATAGTAGATATGGTAGAGGAACATGCCCTATTACCACAAAGCTAAATAGGGGCAAGAAAGAATTGCTTAACGCTATTAGTACTTACACTACTCGCTGCTACTATTAAAACTGCATGGGCTATGCGAAAGGACTTTATAGTATTAATACTTAGCCTAGATATCAGCGGCGCCTATAATAATATACCCCATAAGCGTCTCCTATACATCCTTAGGGCAAAGGGCTTCCTAGAATAGATTATTTAATTTATTTAAGGATTTATAGGCCAGAAAGAAATATTATTGGTCTTTAGCGGATACCAGAGCCCCCCTATTGCAGTTATAATAGGAATACTATAAGGATTACCTCTGTTGCCTAGACTCTTCCTCTTCTTTATAAGTAACCTGCTTGACACCTTTAAGGAAGGGGCGACCTAGGGGATAGGCTTTGTTGATAATATAAACCTAATTATATATGGGCCAATAGCCGTAGAGAACTATAGGACACTAGAGAAAGCCCATGATACCTATATAAAATAGGCAAGATGATATAGAGTCTAATTCTTACCAAAGAAATACCAGCTAATCTATTTTATAAGAAAACATAACTAATCTGCAGATCTTTAGCATATAATCCATATCTAAGGCTTTAGGGGTTAACCGGTTTAAGGCCTAAGGGTATTAGGAGTGTGGGTAGATAGTAAGCTCTAGTGGAGCGCATATATGGTGTAAGCGGCCCGTAAGGGTTAAATATAGTATATCGCCATGTCTAGGATCGTTAATTCTATATAGGGTCTATGCTTCTAGAGGTTACGCCTACTATACATAGCAGTTGTCTGGCTAACTATAACGTATAGATCTAGCATTTGGGCCACTAGAGAAACTGAGAAAGGCCCCCCTAAATTACTCCTTAAACCACTCTAAAAGGTCTAAACAGCCTGCCTTAGGAGTATAATAGGCGGGTATAAGCGAACGGCCACAGCACTGCTTAAGAAGGAAGCCAATATTCCCCCCCTATAACTATATATTGAAGCCGATGCAATGTAAAGGGTGCAAAAGGAACGTAACTCTAACGTTATAAAGTATATTAAGACACGCCTAAATAAACTATAGAGGGACCCTAGGGTGCCCTATAGGAGAAGGAACTAATAACCCCAAAGTAGGGAAGATATATTAGGAAAACAGGTAGAGAAAGTAGAAGAAGAATAGTGTGGCGCTAGGGCCTAGGCCTATATAGAGGAGGAATGGAGACACGCAAGAGGCCAGTAAAGATAATAGTAAGGGAGAGAAAGGAGCCAAAGTAGAGCATAAAAGAGTACTGGAAAACCATCTACCATAATATAATACTGGTTGGACTAACGCTAGAGAGATAAATAGGAGTTAAAGGTACAGAGGTAGACTTAGGCAAGGGGAACCCAAGCCATAGTATAGGCAACGCCATAGGGGGTAAATACTTAAGGGCTCTAAGAGGGCCTAATAAAGGCAGAAAATACAATAGCAACACTTTTAAGGATAGGAATAATAGGATTAAAAGATTGGCTTTACTAGGTAGGTATCCTAGTGGGTAGCCTAAGGTATAAATATGGCTAGCTAAGACAGACACCAAAACACGTAATACTATTATGCCCCTTACACACCGGCTGAGAAGCAATGCTCTTAGCAGCTGGTATAGAAAACTATAATACACTACTCTTAACATAGAAAGGCCTTAAGGCGGCTACCTGGTGGCTTATTGGCTAAAATATGCTAGACCAGTTCTGGGTTATAAAGGAAATAGCAATAGAAAGTAAAGGGGCGAGTAATAGGCGCCCCCTAATAACTCTACAGGAGTAGAGTATAGTGTATAATACTAGCGCGTCCGTAGGTTTGTTATAGCAGCAGTGGTTCCTAAGGAGGTTAAAAAGTAAGGTAGTAGAGCACCACTAGTGACTTATAGGCGACTTATAAGCGAGCCCTAAAAGGCGGGGAGACGGATTATAGGGTTTTCTTAAATAGAGTTTTCTCCCTATATGTATATAAGGAGTAGTCCGCGTGGGCCTAACAGGGATCTGAATTGGACGTTAAGCAATGAATAATAATAATAATATAACCGTTAATTATAAGAGGATTCTAGCCGCGATTAATAGCTTTTTAGAATAAATATTAAAGGGAACAACGATTAATTTTAGTGATATTTTCGATTTAATTTAAGGTAGCTCTTATAGCCTTTATAGCCAGGGCTTAGGCCCTAGTCGTGATCTAATAAAAGACTATAGTTAGTTTAATAATATTGAAGCTTTAGAGGAGCTATATATGCAATTTTAGTGGCGCTGGTGTTAGTGTAATGGAGGAGTTGAACCTATAGATGGATTCTGCCGGTCCTTTTTAGGGCGGTAAGTCAATTTTCCTAATTAGGAAGGTGTAAATTTAGATATTAGCGACCTCCGTAAAGTTGCTAATATTTTAGCGTACTATTCTGGCGTTTTGCGGGCGGTAAGAGGATTATTAAATTTTGGGCACTGCTAGTCGCACACCCCTAAAATAGGCTTAGATCCTTTCTCCTTAGGTTAGAATATTATATGTGTTTGACTTATTTACACCTAAATCGCGAAAACAACACCACGTACTTATACCTAAATTAATATCTCGTATTTGCCTTACCTGCTTATCTAAAAGCCTGCAATTATAGAGCGTTATCGCGATCGCCTGGCTAACTCTACAAATCGCATTAATAACTCTACTTAGCGGGAGCTCTCAGCATTCGAGCGGAATGCTAGCTGCACTACCCGCGTACAGGCGCGGGTGCAGGTGTGTCCGTAGAGGCAATCTACAGACGTCAAAATAGAGGCAGTAGCACCAAATCTAGTTCTTATAGCGCTTCGCAGAGCACTCCGCAGTTAGTTATTAGGTATGGGCGTGGTGTTGTTTTCGCGATTTGGGTACAAACAAGTCAAGCACACGTAATATTCTAACCTGAGGAGGAAGGATCTGAACCTATTTTAGGGGGGTGTTCGAGTAGTAATTACTCTGGTATCCGGCATAAATATTGTTAGCTCGACGCTAGACATGGGTCACAACGCTAACCAGACCAAGCAGGAAAAAACCCTTATGCTTCAATATTGATGCCTTAACTGGTGTCGCTTACTAAGTAGTAAAACACGTTAACATGCTCCACTGGCGAGCTGCGAACACCAGCAAGCTGCGAACCCCAAAAACCACCAAAAATCGGAAAAAGTGCACCTTAATATCTTAACAATGGCTTAATAATAAATTCCGAAATTTTATAATTAGCCTTTTATGTCTATATTAAGACTCTTAATAAAATTCTAGCGTAATAAGCCTGGCCGTTACCTAGCCGTTATTAAAATATTAGGTTTTGGCCCCCAATCTTAAGCTAAACCGCAATATCTTTAGAGCTATTTAATAGATTACTTTTTAAATCTAATAAGAGGTTTAAAATAGGTATAAAAGGCTAATTATAAAATTTTGGAATTTATTATTAAGCCATTATCGAGATATTAAGGTGCACTTTTTCCAATTTTTGGTGGTTTTTGGGGTTCGCAGCTTGCTGGTGTTCGCAGCTCGCCGGTAGAGCACGTTAATGTGTTTTATTAGTTATCCGCCAACCCTAAAAACTACCAAAAATTAGGAAAGTCGCATTTTGATATCTTAATAACGGCTTTATAATAAATTCTAAAATTCTATAGCTAACCTTTTATGCCTATTTTAAGACTCTACTCTAACTTTGGAAGTAATCCATTAAGTAGTTCTAGAGGAATAGCAATTTAGCTCAAAATTGGAGGCTAAAACTTAATAAAACTCAATATCTTAATAACGGCTAGGCTTATTATTCTAGAACTTTAATAGGAGTCTTAGAATATGTATAAAAGGCCAGCTATAGAATTTTAGAATTTATTATAAAGCCGTTATTAAGATATTAAAATGCGATTTTTCTAAGTTTTAGTAGTTTTTGGGGTTGGCGGATAACTAATTTTGGCAGATAACTGATAAAATACGTTAGGAGGAGTGCTTTACTAAGCTGGCGAAGATAGTAAACTTAAGCTAGTTATATTCTTCTCTACTAAGCACTCCGCCCCTAAATATAACTATAAAATATATAATAAGGAGCTCCTAGTAATTATAAAAGTACTAAAAAAATAGTACCTTAAACTATAAGGAACTAAGTAACCGTTTAAGATTATTACGGACTATAAGAACCTTTAAACCTTTATAATAATAAAACAACCAAACTAGCGCTAAGTCTATTAGGCTAAGTTCCTTTCTTAGTTTAACTTTATTATTACCTATAGGCCTAGCACTAAAGCTATAATCCTAGACGCTCTTAGCCGCCTCTTAGGCGTAGTACCTACTAATATTAGTAATAAACGTCTATAATACTAAGGCCGCGTTATTTTACTACCGGAAAAAGTCAACCCCACTATTCTAGACAAGCTATTAAGCAAATCTTAAAACTAGAGCGTTAAAGACTTTATTATAATAATAGATCCAAAGCCTAAGAAAAAATCCCTTAAGAATACCTATAAAGAGAATAAACTAGTTAGAGATATATTGGCCGCGCTATAAGAATAAAAAGGCCGTAAGGCACTCTACTGGCCTAAGTAGATTAAAAAGTCGCTCCGCTATAATAAATCTAAATACTTAATTATTAACGGCCTAATCTACTATCCCTTAACATGTTAGGGCACCCAGAAGAGAAGGCCCATACGCGAACACCAAAACTAGAACAACGCGTATATCTAGGCGGCAGCGTTATTTAAAGACTTATTTTAGCTGCAGTATCTATAAAATACCGTTCTATAGGAAGTACAACCGCTAGAGACTTTATATCAAGCGACTCAACTCTAAAGATAAGCCTATATATTAATTCGCTATAAAATCAAAAGCTTTATTGTAATGGGCTCGTATAAATGCTTCTGAACCAAAGCTTGTAGATTGCTACCATACAAGATTACTAAGCTAAGGAGAAGAAGAAGAAGAATCATTTAGGGGCAGTAGGTAGGCATATCGCGAGGGCCGCCAAGGCGCTAGTGGTAAGCGGGCCAATAGCAATTTTGCATGCCGGGTATAGAAAATCCTAATTGGTTAAATATAGCCGGTAACGCACTCTAGCACCGTCACATCACCCCCCCCTCCTAAAAAAGCCTGCCCTTAGGCTTTGTCTAAGTTCTTTATTGTTATCTAAATTATTATAGTTATCTAACCCCTCTTCCTAGCATTTAACCCAGCTATCTAACTTGCGTGGTGGTCCAGGGAGGTCTAGGTAGGCTAGGTGGAAATCTCGTAGCTTATAGGGAGAGTACTTAAAATCGGATACGGGGTACCATTCTAGATCTTTATCATGACCTACCCAGCTCGCACGGTATTTTAAGGTACTACAGTCCTTCTTTACTGCTAAGATCTCTTCGACTTCCTATTCTTCGTCCTCTACAATCTAATTAGCGGTAGGGGGTCGTTGTACTGTCTAGGCAATAGGTCGTCCACAGCCTTTCGCAGTCGGTCTAGAGAGAAGACAGGGTGGATCTTCATTAACTCTAGTAGCTTAACCTTAAAAGAGTGCCCTACCTTCTTAGGGATTTTATAGGGGCTAGCTATTTGGTAGTCTAGCTTATAGCTCGGCCTCTAGGTTTTCTAGTTCTTTATTAACACCTATACCTTATCTCCTACGTGGAAGTCTACCTCACGGCAATATTAGTTCACGTCAGACTCTTTCTTCTCTTATGCCCTTTTTATAATTGCTTGGGCAGTCTCCTAGGCCCTATATATTCTCTTAGCAAATATCTAGGCCTCTTTATAGCTAAGGCGTTCGCGGGCCGTTATATGTCCTATAGGTCTATCCCAATTAAAGGATGTTCGTGGCCTGTATCCATAGAGTAACTTAAATAGCGATATTCCTATACTATCATAAGGGAGCGTGAGCTATATATAGTTTATTATAGGTAGTAGTTCTAACTAGTTGTCCTAGTAGTAGTTAATAAAGGGGCGAAGTCGCTGGTTAAGGTACTGGTTTATAATCTCGGTTTAGCCGTCGGTCTAAGGGTTAAATACGGTAGAGAGCTTAATCTTAATTCTAAAGATATGGTAGAATTCGTTCTAGAAGTCTAATATAAACTAAGGTCCATAGTTAGAGATAATTAACTCGGGAGCGCTATAGATCCGGTAGATGTTATCCACATACATACAGGCTATGTCCTTTGCGGTTATAGTCTTAAAGCAAGGGAGGAAAACGGCTTGCTTATTTAGTTAGTTAACTACTACAAAGGCCATGTCGTAGCCGTATTTATCCTTTGGGAATGATTTAAAGTCCATTATAATATATTGCTAAGGGCGTTTAGGGACTGGCAGTGGTTACAGCTATCCAGGAGTTCGGTCCCTAAGGGTATTTACGTGTTTATAAGCATAACAATTTCTAATAAATCGTTCTATATCGGACAGGAGTCCTCGCCAATAGTAACAAGGCAATAGTAGTTGGTAGGTCTTGTCTTAACTAGGGTGCACCATAGAGACTTAATAGTAGGCTTCACAGATTAGCTCTGTTTATAGGTTGTCAATATCTGGAACTATAAGCCGTTCTTAGTATAGGAGCAGTCCGTCTTCCATTTCCAAACTAGGGTTACCCCCTATAGCTTAATCATAGAGGGCTTTTAGGGATTCGGCTATGCGGTTTACGATTAGGATGCAATTAATTAGTCCCATTAGTTTATCTAGGGTCTCTCCTTCTATAAGTGCTACCTTATTCTATTTAGAGCTCAGCTCCTCAAGGATACGCGGGTTAAGTTGTTCAGTATAGAGGAGGGCACGTGTCCGGTGCTAAGCCTTTAGCTCGTCTTGTGGCCCCACGTCCTGTTCTCTCCAGGTTAGGGCATTAGCCTTAGCATTTTGCCTGCCAGGGCGGTATATAATCGTAAAGAAGAATTAGGAGAGTATTTCGGCCCACTAGGCCTGTTAACCAGTAAGTTATTTTATTATTATAAAATACTTAAGGGCTTTATAATCAGTATAAACCTTAATCCAAGAGTCTGTGCTTCTAAGCTCTACGCGCTACTGGGATAATAATTATACAATAGCCAACATTTCCTTATCGTGCACTTCGTAGTTGCACTTAGCTAGGGCTATTATTTTTAAGAAGAACGCAATAGGGTACCATTCGCCATCTAGGTATAGCTGTAAAAGGACTCCCGCTACTACCCTATTAGAGGCGTCCGTTTCCAGCATTAATTTAAGGTCTAGGTTGTAGTGACAAAGAATTAAGGAGGAGATAAGTCGGTCCTTTAACTCCTTAAAGGCTTTTATACAGTTATTATCAAAGATAAAAGACGTGTCGTTCTTAGTTAATTATATAAGAGGCTTAGATACAACTCCGTAGTTATAGATAAACTAATAGTAGAAATTACAAAAGCTAAGGAAGGACTGGATTTCTTTTATAGTATAAAGGGGTTTCTAGTTGCGGATTACCTTAACCTTCTCTAGGTTAACTTTAATTCCTTCTATACTAACAATAAACCCAAGGTACTTTATATGTTTTACTCTAAATTCACATTTTTTAATATTAACTTATAGGCCTGTATTCCATAGTCTCTCTAGGACCTTCTTAACGTGAACTTGGTGCTTAAGTTCGTTATCCAAGTATATAAGAATATCGTCTAGGTATGCCGTACAGAATTTATTAAGGTAGTCAAAAAGAACATCATTTATATACTGTTAATAAGTGGCTGGCCCATTCGTCAGTCCAAAAGGAAGGACTTTATATTTATAAGACCCGTAACGGGTGCGGAACATCGTTAGGTCTTCCAATATAGGGTCCATCCTAACTTAGTAAAAAGCTTAGCGGACATTAAGCTTGGTAAAGATTTTAGCCTAGCTTAGACGTGCAAGGGTTTTATTAATTAAAGGGAGAGGGTACTAATCCTTCCAAGTAATAGTGTTTAGCTTTTAATAGTCGATACAGAAACAAAGGCTTTTATTAGGTTTCTTTATAAATAAAATAGGGGAAGTAAAGGGAGCCTAGCTTAGCTTAATAAACCCTTTATAGAGGTTGTTAATTAGGTACTGCTTTGTTGCCTTTAGTTCCTCCATAGTTTGCTAGTAAAGGGGGCTATAGCCTAGGGAGTTATTAGTCTCCAACTAAATCTTATAATTATAGGTTTAGTAGGGGGGTAGCATATCTAAAGCTAATTTTAAGAACGCGTCTCTATAGTTTAAGAGGTAATTAGGGAGGAGGTGCTTAACTAGTTCCTTATTAGTTTCCTCTACTAGCACTTTTTCCCTCTTAGCAATAATCTAGTCAATTTTATATAAACTGGTAGTAAAGACTTCGTTATCCTTTTAATATATATTAAAGTGGAAACCTATAGCACTAATTGCCGCGATGTCTACTATAGGGGTGTTATATAATAGTAGGGTTATCCGTGGCCTTAGGGGCATCTAGGGTATTGGTATTATCCTTACTCCTCTTAGCTCTCGTTGCATCTTCTAAAGGTTGTCCTTTATGTCCTATTAGTACGTCCTCTTCCCCATTAGCTAGATCTCCGCAATTTGGAAGTCATCTATATTAGTGTCCGTTTTACTTCTGTAAGTAGAGTCCTTCTTAACTGTAGTCCTTTGGGGGAGTATTTTTGTTAGTACAGAGTTCCTACCGGCTTCGCGGCGGGCATCTTCTTGGGTAAAGGCTAGGTCGCGGTTCCTAATATCTTGCTAGTAGGTAGGATTAGCCTTCGCAGCTAACGTCTTACAGTTAATGCGGATTTCCCTAATAAAGGAGGGTAACTTTAGTCTATTCTCTAGCCAGATAAACTGTCTTTATTAAACGTTCAGCTAAATATTAAAGTAGGACATCTATTTTCGGCTAAGAATTATGTTGTATAACCCTAGGTCTAGGATATAGAAGGGAATACCAAACTAGCATTATCCATTAATAGCGATATATAGCTTTAAAATATGGGTAACTAGTATACCGGCTTAACCGTTATAGCCTTTTACTTAAACAGGCTTCTCTAGTTAGGTAGCATTTACATTTAAGAACTTAGTAATATTATTCGCATAAGCAGTATTTATAAAGGTAAAGCTATTTGCTCCAGTATTAATAAGGGCAGTTATATTAACTCCATATCTATTTTAAGATACTATACATGGAACCGTAAAGTGTTTTCCACCTATTAGCTAACTTAGATTAATCTCTTTAAGATTAATAGGATACTCTAGGGGGGAGTCTTTCCCTAGGGTTCTTCTTTTCCTAACTTATTAAACGTTTCTTCTTCCTTTATCTTCTTAATATTACCTATATCCTTTAGCTCTGGGCAGGATGTAGTAAAGTAACTATCCTTTCCGCAATTAAAGCATGTGACCATAGTAGGGTCAATTAGGGTGTTGCAATAAGCATTAGTTGAAGGTATAGTATATAGTGGGTTAGGCAAGGTTTGTAGGTAGGCAGTTATAACCGCTTTTAGTATAAAGGCGGTTATAGTTTGTCTTCCAACGCTAGCTCCCATTAGTGTAGCGGATAGGTTACGGTCGCTATGGGGCCGCTTTAGTTAATTAGAATAAGCATTAATTTGTTTTAGTTCTAAATCTAGCAACAAATATTGGGCTATAAGTTTTTGGTAGGTTGGTAAGTTATCTAAGGCTACCGCAATCTTCTCTTATAGTTGGACTGTTAGCTTATTGTATAGGTCCAAACAATAGTTCTTAGGGGGAACCTGGCCTTCGCCTACTAGGTATAAGAATTAAGTCTGGAACTTAGTAAAGAATTAGTTTAATTTTATTATTAGGCAATTATAGTTATAATAGGCATCCCGTACTTTATTTAGATTAACATAGATAGCAGCTAGATACTGTATTATCTTATTAATAGATGTAAACTGAATAGGTAACTCGTCCTTAAACTTGGCCTAAAGGTATTACTAGGCGTCCCTAATGGTTTGACTAAAGAGGTAGAGCATTTTAGCTTCTTTAGAGGGGAAATAGTTATGGTTAATATAAAGCTTTCCTTATACCTAAATTCTCCAGTTCTTAAAGGTCGGGTCTATGCTGTCTAATAATAGTGGGGGGTTAGGGAGCTTGACGGACTTTAATTGCTTTATTATTATGTCCGTACTCTCTAGTGTATTGTATTTGGTTGAGCGAATAGGTTAACTAAGGCTTCATAAAGGGGAGGCTAGGCTGTTTTGTAAAGTAGTAAGGCTTTCTAGGATCTCCTTTAGAGTCTCTTATATACTTTAGGCTTAAAGACAATCGACTTTCTAATTAGCAGTAAGGGTATAAATCTGCTTGTGTATACCTGTAACGTTGTTATTGTCTTTAATTTCTAATCCTAACTGGATCTTGTGTTCCTCTTGGGTAAAGGCAGGTCTTTTAGATAAGCTCACTTTAGGTGCTATTATTGGCTTCCTAAAGTTTGTTAGAATTATATAATTCAGTTTTAATTCTGGGGTTCTTTTGGGGGTATAGGTCAAGTACAGTCTAGCCTATAAAGTGGGATATTATTAGGGCCTTCTTAGGCGTGGTAGTGTGAGTTTTTTAATATCTAAGTATAACGCGTTAACGCGTCGTTGCAGACAAAGGTCTTCTTTTAGGGTGGGATATTATTGAGGCCTTCCCAGGCAGTGTATAGAGAGCTTAGTATAATGTAATGGGCTTATATAAATGCTTCTAAACCAAAGCTTGTAGATTGCTACTATACAAGATTACTAAGCTAAGGAGAAGAAGAAGAAGAATCGTTTAGGGGCAGTAGGTAGGCATATCGCGAGGGCCGCCAAGGCGCTAGTAGTAAGCGGGCCAATAGCGATTTTATATACCGGGCATAGAAAATCCTGATTGGTTGAATATGGCCGGTGACGCGCTCCAGCACCGTCACATTTATATTCCTAAGCACAGGTATTAAATTCTATTGATCTAATTAGTAGGCTCTTATTAATAACATAGGTGCCCAAGTTGACGTGTTAAGGGATAGAAACCAAGTATTTATCTCTAATTTACCTAAACTTAAACTAGAAGTTATATACCGCATATATAGTTTAGGTCTTATAGGCTACCTAAATCGCATTAAACCCCTAGTGTTACAGTGCCATAGTGCAGGTAAACTGAATAACTACGTTGTGGTATAAAGAGAAGAAGAAGAGGCGAAAGGGGTATTATATACAAGTAGTAGGGCCAGGCGCTAAGGCGCTAGTAGTGGGCCAGCCAATAGTAGGAAATAGTACGAGACAGTATAAAGTAGTACACAACAGGTTAGTACCGTGACAGTACTCCCCTCCCTAAGAAGGTTTAGTCCCTAAACTAAACAAGTAACTCTAGAACAGAATATTATAGTACTAGCAAATTGCGGTTACATAACCAGTGGCTATGGTGTTAGTAGAAAACAGTGGATTTAGTGCGCGAAGATATTAGTTTTACTTACCGCTTTTGGCTAAGCCAATAGTGATTTTCTATCCCGGGGATAGAAAATCCTAATTAGTTAGCTTAATAAATAGCGTTAGCAGAACTCTACACCACCACCTAAATTAATTAGACGTGGCGCTCTTAGCAAAAATCTAACTAATTAGATAACTTTAACTGGCGGTTAAAGTTCTATAAGATCTTAACTTTTCTAAATTATTATAGTCGTCGTCTATGGCCTTAATATGGTAAGTCTCTCTTACCTTATACCCAGTCTAGGGGTCCAGGCTTCTCAAGGTATTATTTATAGAACTTTAGTAGTGCATACTCGTACCCTTTTAGAGACTTCTCGGGTTTCTAGGTTTTCTTATTATAATACTTCCACTTAATGCAGTACGTTAAGCCGTGCTCGTCCCTTTATTTATTATATATGTTAAGAATTTTTTTAAATTCCTACTTGTCCGTAATATTACTATTATTATCTCTTTTGGCTATCCTACCTACGATATTGCGACGTTCCTCTTTATTAATGTGTGCTTAGCTAGGGATCTTTTTAGGGAACTAAAGGCGGACCTTTATTATATAAAAAGACTTATTAACGCGAATATGGTCTGGGAGATCCACCACAACTACCCCTCTATAGGCAGCTAAGACGGGCTAGGGTCCATCCCAGTTATTATCCCATTTCCTTTTAGGCTGGTTAGTCTTTATGTTTTTAAGGCTAACTATAACCATATTATCCTTTTTAAATATTATACCTTTGTCCCGTTTTATATTGGCGTTATCTTTATAGCGTTGCTAGGAGATACAAGCTAGAGCTTTAAGCTAAGTTAGGATACGCTTAAAGCGGTTAGCAATAGTATTAGCTTATAGGTACTCTTTCTTTATATATATAGATAGGGCTAATAGCTAAGGGCCCGCTGGTTTAATGCCTAGATATAGATTATAGCCGTAGTTAGTAAAGAACGGTAAGATTCCCATAGTCTTGTTAACTTAGTTATTTGTGGTAAACTTGGTAAGGGGGAGCCAATCTACCTAGTTATCTTAGGTAAAGCTTACAAAAGCGCGTAGGTACTTATTTATTGCTACGTTAATGATCTTAGTCTAACTATCTATTTTAGGATGCTATGCGGAATTGGGGTTTAGGGTTACCTTTAGGCATTAGCTTAGGCAATGTTAGAAGTTGGAGATAAATAAAGACCCTTTATTAGAAACGATAGTACTTAGGGCGCTGTGTAACTTATAGACAGTATAGGTAAATACTTTAATAAGCTTCTTAGTGTTTAGACTAGTAACAGGAATAAAGTGTCTTATCTTTATTAGGTGGTTAACAATAATAAAGATATATCTATATATTTTGCCATTGCAAAGGCACTTAGGCAGGTTAACGACGTAGTTAATAGAGATATTAGTCTATGGGCGGACTAGTAGTTTTAGTAGTTTTAGGAAACCAGGCGGTACTAAGTGTAGGGTCTTTATATAGAAGCAGAGAGCGCAGTCTTTTATAAAGGTAGCCGTAAACCGTAAAATACCTAGCTATTAATAGGTTTGACTAAGGAGGTCTAGGGTCTTAACGTGACCTAAGTGGCCTATAGGACCTAAACTATACGTGCGGTATATAACTTCTAGTTGAAGTTTAGGTAAATTAGGGACGAATACTTGGTTTCTATAGTAAACTAGGCCGTTAATGATTAAGTATTTAGATTTATCGCAGCGGAGTAACTTCCTGATCTACTTAGGCTAGTGGCATACCTTACGGCCTTCCTGTTCTTATAGCGCGGCCAATATATCTCTAGCTAGTTCGTTCTCTTTATAGGCATTCTTAATAAGCTCCTTAAGGGGTTTTTTCTTAGGCTTTGGGTCTATTACTATGATAAAGTCTTTAATACTCTGGTTTTGGGATTTGTTTAATAGCTCGTTTAAGATAGTGGGGTTGACTTTTTTTAGTAGTAAAATAATACGGCCTTGGTATTATAGACGTTTATTACTAGCGTTAGCAGGTACTACGTCTAAGAGGCGGCTAAGAGCGTCTGGGATTATAGTTTTAGTGTTAGGCCTATAGGTAATAACAAAGTTAAACTAGGAAAGGAACTTAGCCCAATAAACTTAGCGCTAGTTTAGTTGTTTTATTATTATAAAGGTCTAGAGGTTCTTATAGTCCGTAATAATCTTAAACGGTTACTTAGTTTCTTGTAGTTTAGGGCGCCATTCTTCTAGTGCTTTTATAATTGCTAGGAGCTCCTTATTGTATATTTTATAGTTATATTTAGGGGCGGCGTGCTTAGCAGAGAAGAATGCGACTAGCTTAAGTTTGCCGTCTTTGCTAGCTTGGTAAAGCACTCCTCTTAAAGCCCAATTTAAGGCGTCTATCTCTACTATGGTCTTCTTTATATAGTTGTAGTATGCCAAGACCAGTGCTATAGTGAACGCTGTTTTTAGGGTCTAGAACGCCTGTGCTTGGTCTAGGCCCTATAACCAGCTAGTACTCTTCTTTAGTAGCCTAGTTATAGGCTTAACTACCTTAGAGTAGCCTTGGATAAATTATTAGTAGAAGTTTATAAAGCCAAGAAATTGCTGCAGTTCCTTAACTGACGTCAGGTCCTTCTATTTCTGTAAGGCCTGCACCTTCTTAGGGTCCATAGTTATGCCGTTAGTCGAGATAATTAAGCTAAGGTATTTTGTTTTAGTAGCATAGAACTTAGATTTATTAATATTAATCTAGAGTCTGGCGTTACCAAGTCTCTAGATAATTTTGTTTATATATTTTATATACTTAGCGCGTGTTTTAGAGAAGACAAGGACATTATTAAGGTACGCAGTGCAGTAGTTATTAAGGGCGTTATATAAGACATGGTTAATATAGTTTTAGAATATAGTGGGCGCGTTATAGAGACTAAATAGTGTAACTAATATCTTATAGAGTCCAAACTAGGTAATAAATACTGTAAGCTACTTATAGCCTTTCGCGATCCGGATCTAGTTAAACGTAGCAATTATATTAAGTTTAGTAAAGTACTTGGCGCTATAAAGTGCGTCAAGTGTCTTATAGACTAGTGGCAATGGGTACCAATTCTCAATAGTAACTATATTTAGGCCTCGGTAGTTATAGCAGATTTATATACCACCGCCAGGTTTTATAATAAGGAGGAGTAGTATAGTAGCTAGTAAGATTAATTTGCGGATAAAGCTCTTATCTAGCATTTTATTAATCCACTTCTTTATATAACTAAGTTTAGTAGATAAGAGTGGTCTATTCTTATAATACGGGGCCTGCTTTCCGGGTATAATCTTAATTTTATAGTCCTATGGTTAGTAAGGGGGCAGCTTATCTACGTTTTTAGGGAGGAAGTGTTTAATATATTTGCGAAATTCCTTTAGTAAGCGTTATAAAATATCTTCGCGGGTTAATCCTGGTTTGCCTTTTAGGAATTTTTTAATATTAGTATCAACTATCTTCTAGCGTAGAAACTCGGACTTGGCTTTTAAGTTCGTCTTAAGGAAGTTATAGAAATAAGGAGGTAGCGCTTTACGGGCTTCCTTTATTATATAGTCGCCTTCCATTAGCTAGCAGAAAGACCTTTCTAATAGGTTTAGTACTTCTATTAGGCCTATAGGTAGCTCCTTAAGCAGCTATTAGTATTCTTCTTATTTAACTAGATCTACTAACTTTGTTATATAGATCCTTATTACCTTTACACCTTTTTATTTACAGAACTGGGTAAAATTAATGGCATAAGTGTATTTAATATTGTCTAGGTTAGGGCGTGTCTAGTCCTCCAGGGCTGCGGCTAGGCTAGCACAGCTTAGTTAGCTTAGGGGGGCGGAAATAAGGCAGTAGCCCTACACGGTACGCGCGGGAGACGGGTATAAGGTTAGGCATTATAGGGGGAAGGTCTTAATTGCTCTAGTTTCGGCCTTGGCTATAACACCCTTAGCTGTTATATATGCGGTCATATATGCGTATAGCAGATGTCTTAAAGTTAGGTGTCTTATTAGCTGACTTAGGTTAAGCGGGTATATGCGGAAGACTTATAGTTCTGGCGGTATTTATTTTTTTAAGAATAGGGCAATAATCCAGTCTTCTAGAATCTCTGTTTCGTTTACTGTATATATTGGCTTACTAGTGTTAGGGACCTCTTCTACTATCAGCTAACAGTATCTAAGGGTTAGCTATATAATGCGTCCGCGTAGTGCTACTTAGTTATAGTTAGGGATATGCTATAGGAGATAGTTATAGGCGCAGTAATTAGAGTTAAACTTAAGCTCTAGACTAGAGAAGTCTATTCTTAGGTTATATTTTTTAAGCTAGGGTATTCTAAGAATTACTAGTATTAAGGGTAATAACTTTATAATGTAGAAGAGCATAGGTTCTATATAGCAGCCAATTATTATTTTTACTGTAAAGTAATAGGTAATAAAGCTGGATAGGAGTCCGTTAGTAAAGCGGAGTGGTTTTAGGACTAGGAGTCTTTTTATTATAATATTATGCTTTTTTATAAGCAAGTCTTCGTCTGTAAATGCTGGTGCTATACTACTACTATTAACAAGGCTTACTATTTTAATAAAGACTTTTAGGAGTAGGTTGCGTAGTAAGGAGAGGTAGGTCTAAATAAGGATAGTATTTTTATTATTGTTTACTGTTCTAAAATTAAGTGGCAGTTAGCTTAGGACTAGGTCTAACTAATCTAATAGCATAGATCTAATCCTTTTACCCTCCTCCCTATATAGTTCTAACCCTTAAAGGTGACTTAGTTTAAAGGTTGGCCTTTTAATAACTAGATCGTAGGGCTTAGTTAGTGGCTATAGTCTTGGCTAGTATATCCTAATATATTAGTTTCTAATAGTGTATATATACTAGGGGGTACTTTACTAAGGACATAGCCGGTCTTGTAATTAGTAGTAGTATAAAGCACTAACCCATAGTTTATATATAGAACTATTGGCTGGGGTTATACTAGGGAAGGGAATTATAGGGGTGAGTTTTTGTGTCCGAGTCCGTGTCTACGTCCATAATTACTGCCTTAGTTGCTATCTCCTCTGCTAAAGAATCCACCGCGGCTAGAAAGGGGTTGGCGTGGTAGTATTAGAAGGGGATTTAGGTTCTTCTAGGGGTCGTAAGTATCTTTTTAGTGGCTAGGTTGACCACACGCTATATAGAGTCTGTTATCCATATAATGTCTTTAGACGTCGTTAGGGAGGCTACTACCGCCACTGCTAAACTTAACGGCGTTAAGGTCCATTAGGTTATTCTATAGTGCTAGTGCTAGGGTATTGTTAGGTAGTATAGGTTAATAGCTGCTAGCGGTACTTAGCTTAGTAGTGTTTAGCTTTATTTAGTAAGCGTAGTTCTATAGATTATAGGCAAAGATATCTATCAGCTCGCTCTAGCCCTTATAGTTAGCATCGCCGATCTTATAGCTAAGGGTAAGGGCTAGGTCCTTTATCTTAGGGGAAATATTCTTTTTAAGCAAATCTACTTTTTATTCCTTAGTCTTATTTGCTTTAATTATTAATTTATTAAGCTCTGCTTTCTAGGACCAGTAGTTATACTTACCCTAGTTTAGGGTATCCAACTTATTTTTAGCTACTTGGGTTGTATCTATAGTCTTATAGTGCTTCCTTATGTGTATAAATATAGACTCTCAATTAGAGAAGGTCTATTTGCTTAAGTTATTTAGGTATATGCGTAGCATATCAAGGCCGTGCTTAATATAATCATAAGCCTTATCTGTCAGCATGTCTGATATATAGAGGACTTCGTCTATTAGGGTTTTAAAGCACTTTACATCTCTCTAAAAGACGCCTTAAATCTTCATTTCCTATATTTTAAATTTTTTTTACTTTTTAGTTGGTGATCCCTTGCCATTAAACGGGGTTAGGTCTTTTACTTCACGCTTTCTTCTACGGGGTTTGGTTAGAAGAAGGTAGCTAGTAGCGGTATTCTTATCGGCAATAGTCTAGGTAAGTGTGGTAATCTAAGAGCTTAGGTTTTATATAGTCTCAGTATATGTTAAAGCTTGTTGTTTATATTGTTTTACACGTAGTTCAAGTATCTTAAGGGAGTTAATTCTATGCTGAGCTTCTTTATATTAGAGCTTTGCAGTTTAGCCTTTATTATAGACGGTCTAGAGACCACTCTTAACGCTAGTTAAGAAGGGTATATATATAGAGAGGTGCTAGAAGGTTCCTGCTACCTTAAGGTCCTTAGGGTACTCCAGACCACTCCTAATTGCCCAGGCAATATTAGGGTGGGAGGTATTAAAGAGGCAGGCAAGCGCTTTATGTGTGTTTGCTAGTGGGGTATTATCTATATTATAGTTACCCATTTTAAGGGATCCGGGTAATGTAATTAAAGTCTATAAGGCTGGCTGTGATACTAAGATTGTCTAGGACTATACTGAGATTGTCTAAGACTGTGGTATGGTGTTATCGGTCGCGCCGGGTCGCGATTATACTGGGAAAACGGAGACTGTGGACTGGGGAGACTGAGATCGCGACGGGGCGTAAGAGGAGATACCATAAACTGTCACAGTGCCATAGTGTAGGTAAACTAAATAACTACGTTATAGTATGAAGAGAAGAAGAAGAGGCGAAAGGGGTATTGTATACAAGTAATAGGGCCAGGCGCCAAGGCGCTAGTGGTGGGCTAGCCAACAGTAGGAAATAGTACGAGACAGTATAAAGCAGTACGTAATAGGTTAGTGCCGTGACACCTAGACCTCCTTAGTTAAACCTATTAGTAACTAGGTATTTTATAGTTTACGGCTACCTTTATAAAAGACTGCGCTCTTTACTTCCATATAAAACCCCTATACTTAATACCGTCTAGTTTCCTAAAACTATTAAAACTACCAGTTTACCTATAGACTAATATCTCTATTAACTACGTTATTAACTATAAGGTAAGGATATAGATAGGGAGCTCAATAATAAAACAATAGGGTATATTGTATAGATAGACAAATCCTTAAGGGAAAAGGAGGAGTCTATATATAAGGTAAGAAAGGGTTTTCCCTAGTTATATATAGTGCACATACCTTACAGGCGAGTTACCCCTAGGTCGCCCTAGGGTCGCCTATACCTTATAGCTATATAACTATCTACTTAGGTTTCACCTAATAATGCCCCCCCTTTTAAAAAGGATTGTCCCCAATTCTTTATATACTTAAGCCTTAATAAAACCCTATAAAAAACCTTAGTAAGGAAAAAAAAATTAAAGGGGAAAGAGTGTCTTAATTTTGCGTATAGAGAGATAGGTAGTACATATATATGGCGTAAAAATATTAAGGAACTTTAACTGCCGGTTAAAGTTATCTAATTAGTTAGATTTGCCTTACTAAGACTCCCCATATTTAACTAAGCTAGTAGTAATTTTCCATCCTTAAAATAGAAAATCCTAATTAGCCTATTTAGGGCTCGCCCAAATTTAGTAGACCATTAAAAATATTTCAAAAGATCGCTTATATAGGTAGGTCGCTGGTACCTTGTAGGTAGGTTATAGGTTATTTATATACAGCCAGACTTATAGGTAGTAAGGTAGTATACCCGTTAAATCTACCGCTAACCCTATACTTTAGCCTTATACTATACCGGTGTAGCACTATATATACTTCGCGAGTAGGTTATAGGTTACTTATATATAGCCAGATTTGTAGACGGCAAGGCTATATACCTATTAAATCCGCCGCTGGCCTATGCTTTAGCCTTATATATTATCTATATAACATATATATAGAATAGTGTATAAGTTATTAGTATAGGTTACCACTAGCGGGTTACTAGTAGGTCTTAGACCCTAGTTAAGTAGGCCTATTCTCTAATATAACAATCTGCTAAGCTGGTATAGAGTAATAGACTAGGTCTAGAAAGGGTGCTTTTTAAATTAAGCTTTATTAGCATACGCCGTAGCTTCGCCTATAAGTCGCCTATAAGTCACTAGTATAGCTAGGTTGTGTTAGAGTGTAGCTTATATAGGATATTAATTAATCGCGCTTTACCCTATATATATACCGCAGTTCTTATTACAAGCGTTACTTATTCTTTAATCCCTTAGGACGTCCTCTACTCCACTTTAATATAGGTTATATCTTAGTAGTGGCACTTACTTTTCGCCTATACTTTAGCTACAAGGCTAGGGTATTCCACTTATAGTACTTATCTAGCAGTTGTTAACAATTCTTAAGTTCTATCTCATATTTCTATTTATTATACTTATTTAGCCATCCTAGCCATTTAATAAGGTACTGTGGTTATCTAGCACAATCTTAGTAGGTGATAATTCTTCTACTTTCTAGCTATCTTTCTTAAGCTCTTTTACTACTAGGGGTTAAAACCTAGGGCGTAACCTGTAAGGCTCTAGTAAGGAGATATAAAAGACTAGGTGGAGCTATGCTATAGTAGGTAAGAGCTCTAGCTTATATACTTACTGCCCTACACGCTTTAGGATCTAAAACGGTCCTATAAACTTGCTATTAAGTTTCTTATAGGGACGTTTTATACAGATGTTCTTAGAAGAGAGTAGGACTTATTTACTAACGGCAAAATGCTTAGCCAGATGGTGACAATTGTAGTATTTTGCCTAAAGCTATTAGGCGTATATTATTAACGCCGCCGCTGCCTTATATATAAGGCGCAGGCGTTATAGATACGTCTATATAAGTTTAATATTTGTTAACTTAAACCCCTTCCTACCTTGCTAAGCGTCTTAGATGCTATTTAGGACTCTATCTAGGACGTTTGGCAGCTAGCTATAGACAAGCTTAATAGGGGAATACTTTATTATGGTATAGACCTTGGAGTTATAGGTAAAGGCTGCTTTATTAAGTAGGGAGGCCTAATTAGACTGTTCCCAGTTTATAAATATATATAGGTATGCCTTAAGCTCCTAGTTTTAGCGTCCCGTCTAACTATCTGTCTATAAGTAAAATGCGGTACTAAGCTTATGCTAAACGCGGAGATGGTAGTATATAGTACTTTAGTACTTACTTATAAACACGCTACCCTTATTAGAGATAATATTATCTAGGGGCCCTATTTATATAAAGACTTTAAATAAGAGTTCTATAAGTTATATAGTATTAATTATCTTATACACTAGATAGTAGTGTACTAGCTTTATAAAACAGTCTATAAGGATAAGAACGGAGTTACACTCTACGCTATTAGGAGTCTTAGACTTAGGAAGATCTATAATAAAGTTAAGTAAATAATATTGCTAGGCTTAGGTGGGGACCTAAAGAGGCTACAGCTCACTATAGGGTTTATAGTGGCGTGATTTATAGCATTAGTAGGCATTATAGTTATCTAGGTATTTGCGGGGATCTTTAATAAGACCATTCTAAGCGTACTTCCATATAATTACCTTATAGGTACAGTTAAATCCATAGTGGCCACCTATAGGATTATTATAATTCCGCTTAAGGATCTCCTGTTATAGTAGTATACAATTTAGCATCTAAACCTTATTATTTTGCCTTAGAAGTCCTTAATTATTAAGGGTATAGTCCTTATTACCAGTAGGAACTTATTTCTAGGTTAACTAATTATATATAGAGTATATAAAGGCATCCCTTTTTTATACTCTATAAATAAAATTAACTAGTAACTTAGGGGGGTGTTCCATAAACGCCGTTTTAGCTAAGGCAGCTACTACTACCTCTTGCCGTAGTATAAGACTCTGCGCAAAGTTAGTGCTAGTGAAGTAACATGTAATATATAGGTAACTCGCCGGTTTGTTATAGGGGACTATTGCCTAGGCTAAGGGATTTTCCCTAGGGTTAAACGCTATTAGGCCGGTTAAGGAGGTCTTAAAAAGAATAGTAGGACACCTTAGTCCGCCGGCACTATATTCACAAGGGTCACTTATATACTGCACGCATGCTACTTACTAGTTTAGTATAGTAGCACTAGGGCCGCCCATAAGGCCTATAACCTATAACTTTTGCTGCAATATAGGCAGTATAGCATTAAGGACTGTCCTCTTACTACTATCTTTAAAGCATTTAGCATAATCTGGGCGCTAAAATAGTGTATTAGCGGGATTTGCTTTACCTAGCTTATATTTAATCTTAAATTAAACTTAGCCAGTTTTTTAGCGTACTAGGCCTAGCAAGCAGATAAGCTCTTTATAGTTATAAAGTACCTAAAATTATTATAATCGTAGAGCACGCATATTATATATACGGTGTGCTTAAGGTAGTGGCGCTATATCTTAAAGCATTGCACTATAGTAAGTAATTCCTTATTATGCGTATTATACCACACTTCTAGGCTAGTAAGCTTCTAACTATAATAAGCAATTAGGTACCAGTAGAGTTAATCTTCCTACCTAAAAGGCTACAGAAGTATATCGCTATAGGCATAATTAAAAGCGGTAGTAATTACCATTAGGGGTAAATTAGGGTTAAAGTGGTAAAGTAGAGGAGCCTATATAAACGCAGCGCATAGCTTATAAAACGCCTACTAAGTGTTATTAGGCCAGGACTAAGGTTAATACCATTTAGTAGGCCCTTTCTTACGCTTCTACTTCTTCTTCTCCCCGTCTAATATTAGGTTGTAATATACCTATATAAGATATACATGCAGGGGGTATATAGTATCCAAGTAGTTCTAGATAAATCGCCTATAGAAGTTGGCGAAGCTAAGGAAGACCTAGATGTCCCTATAGGACTTAGGCTTAGGCCATTCCTTAATAGCTTTTACGCGGGTAGGATCTATTATAATACCCTTAGGTGTAACAATAAAGCCTAGGAACTTAACGTTCTTAGTATAAAAAAAATATTTTAATAGTTTGGCGTAGAGGCCCTAAGTACAGAGCTATTATAGTACTTACTTAATATACTTAATGTGCTTATTCTTATTATTTAAGTAAATAAGAATATTATCTAGGTAAACTATATAGATAGTATCTACTAGGGTCCCTAGAGCCTTTTAAATATAACCCTAGAAAGTTATAGAGGCGTTAGTAAGACTACGTCAGGAAAACGGGAGAGTGGTAGGGGCTAGCCCGGGGTCATTTCAGCTGGATCCGCTGATCTGCTCATGTACACTTATTTACGCTAGCCCGGGGCCACATTAGCAACATTTGCAACATTAGCACGTTTTGTACGTTTTGTACGTTTCGTACATTTCGTACATTTCGTACATTTCGTACATTTTATATAATATTTCCTATAGCTGCAATATTTATAATTATAAACTAAATAATAAAATTCAAAATTCAAAATTTAAAATTAATGGTAGCTA
>Ga0307507_10001478_pt1 | contig 52446 bp, 7 predicted proteins | sample 7_EM_MG_FD_207223 | JGI IMG/M metagenome (GOLD analysis project Ga0307507, IMG submission 207223) | Populus trichocarpa ectomycorrhiza microbial communities from riparian zone in the Pacific Northwest, United States - 7_EM | ecosystem: Host-associated > Plants > Roots > Unclassified | place... | reverse complement strand
GGCAAGGTGTATATGGCAATGGTTAATAAGAGATAGCATATAGGGGATGGTTAAAATATGGGAGAGGTAAATACATGGCGATTAATTAGCAAGGCCTAGCTAGGACGTAGTGAACCCTAGCTTTAGATAAGCTAGAGAAGGAAGTAGTGGTTCTTAAGGAGTTCAAAACATCTAAGGAGGAGGACGTGCTGTAGGCCCGTAGGGCCGCAGCTATATGCAAACATAGCAAATCGGGGTTTTTTATCCTACTAAGGCTGCTTATAGGGTTTTTCCTCCCCTAACTGCAGGGGTTTTCTTCCTATAAATATATAAGTTTTCCCCACTGTGCGGAGTAGTCTGCGTGGGCCAGTAGGATCCGTATCAGACGTTAATCAAAGAGTTACTACTATATATTAAAGCTTATTATTTGTATTATTTTATATATAATTTAAGTATCTTAAGGGAGTTAATTCTATACCCAGCTTCTTTATATTAGAGCTTTATAGTTTAGCTTTTATTATAGATGGTCTAGAGACCGCTCTTAATACTAGTTAAAAAGGTTTCTGCTATCTTAAGGTCCTTAGGGTACTCCAAAATACTCCTAATTGCCTAAGTAATATTAGGGTGGGAGGTATTAAAGAGGCAGGCAAGTGCTTTGCGTATATTCGCTAATAGGATATTATCTATATTATAGTTACCTATTTTAAGGAATCTAAGCAATGCAATTAAAATCTATAAGGCTAGCTGTAATACAAAGATTATTTAGGACTATACTAAGATTATCTAGAACTGTAGTATAGTGTTATTGGTTACGCTAGGTCGCGATTATACTGGGAAAACGGAGACTATAGATTAAGGAGATGGAGATCGCGATAGGGTGTAAGAGGAGATACTATAAACTGTTACAGTGCTATAATACAGGTAGGCTAAATTATTATATTATAGTATAAAGAGGAGAAAAGGCGAAGGAGGTATTATATATAAGTAGAAGGGCTAGGCGCTAAGGCGCTAGTAGTAGGCTAGCTAATAGTAGGAAATAGTACAAGACAGTATAAAATAGTATGCGATAAGTTAGTGCTGTAATAACTATTTCTGTAAGGTGAGGATGTGGATAGGGAGTCCAATAATAGAACAATAGGGTATATTGTATAGACAGACGGATCCTTAAGGGAAAAAGGAGGAGTCTGCGTGCGAGGTAAGGAAGGGTTTTCCCTAGGTACGTATAGCGCACGTATCTCACAGGCGAGTCACCCCTAAGTCGCCCTAGGGTCGCCCGTACCTTACGGCTATATAACTATCTACTTAGGTTTTACCTAACAATGCCCCCCCCTTTAAAAAGGATTATCCCCAATCCTTTATATACTTAAGCCTTAATAAAACCCCATAAAAAACCTTAGTAAGGAAAAAAAATTTAAAGGGGAAAGAGCGTATTAATTTTGCATATAGAGAGATAGGTAGTACACATACGCGGCATAGAGATATTAAGGAACTTCAACCACCAGTTAAAGTTGTCTAATTAGTTAGATTTGCCTTACTAAGACTCCCCATATTTAACCAAGCCAGTAGTAATTTTTTATCCCTAGAATAAAAAATCCTAATTAGTCTATTTAGGGCTCGCCTAAATTTAATAAACTATTAAAATTATTCCAAAAGATCGCTTATATAGGCAGGTCGCTAATACCTTATAGGTACCTTATAGGTTATTTATATACAGCCAAACTTATAGGTAGTAAGGTAGTATGCCTATTAAATCCACCGCTAACCCTATACTTTAGCCTTATACTATACTAGCATAGCACTATATATACTTTATAGGTAGGTTATAGGTTACTTATATATAGTGAGATTTATAGACGGCAAGGCTATATACCTATTAAATCTGCTACTAACCTATGTTTTAGCCTTATATATTATCTATATAGTGTATACATAGAATAGTATATAAGTTATTAGTATAGGTTACTACTAGCAGGTTACCAGTAGGTCTTAGACCTTAGTTAAGTAGACCTATTCTCTAATATAATAATCTGCTAAGCTGGTATAGAGTAACAGACTAGGTTTAGGAAGGGTGCTTTTTAAATTAAGCTTTGTTAGCATATACCATAGCTTCGCCTATAAGTCGCCTATAAGTTACTAGCATAGCCAGGTTATATTAGAGTATGGCTTATATAGGATATTAATAAATCGCGCTTTACCCTATATATATACCATAGTTCTTATTATAAGCATTGCTTATTCTTTAATCCCTTAGAATATCCTCTACTCCGCTTTAGTACAGGTTATATCTTAGCAGCGGCGCCTACTTTTTACCTACACTTTAGCTACAAGGCTAAGGTATTCCACTTATAGTACTTATCTAGCAGTTGTTAACAATTCTTAAGTTCTATCTTATATTTCCATTTATTATACTTATTCGGCCATCCTAGCCATTTAATAAGGTACTGCGGTTGTCCAGTATAATCCTAGTAGGTAACAATTACTTCTACTTCCCAGCTACCTTCCTTAAGCTCTTCCACTACTAGGGGTTAAAACCTAGGGCGTAACCTATAAGGCTCTAGTAAAAAGACATAAAAGACTAAATAGAGCCGTGCCATAGTAGGTAGAAGCTCTAGCTTATATACTTACTACCCTATACACTCTAGAATCTGAAACGGTCCTATAAACTTACTATCCAGTTTCTTATAGGGACATTTTATACGGATGTTCTTAAAGGAGAGTAGGACTTATTTACTAATAGCAAAATGCTTAGCCAGATAGTAACAATTATAGTATTTTACCTAAAGCTATTAGGCGTGTATTATTAACGCCGCTGTTACCTTATATATAAGGCGTAGGCGTTATAAATGCGTCTCTATAAGTTTGACATTTATTAACTTAGACCCCTCCCCACCTTGCTAGGCGTCTTAAACGCCGTCTAAAACTCTATCTAGGATATTTAGCAGCTAGCTATAGGCGAGCTTAATAGGGGAACACTTTATTATAATATAGACCTTAGAGTTATAGGCAAAGGCTACTTTATTAAGTAGGGAGGCCTAATTAGACTATTCCTAGTTTATAAATATACGCAGGTATACCTTAAGCTCCTAGTTTTAGCGTTCTATCTAACTATCTATCTATAGATGGAATATAGTACTAAGCTTACGCTAAACGAGGAGATGGTAGTATATAGTACTTTAGTACTTGCTTATAAACACACTACCCCTATTAAAGACAATATTATTTAGGGGCCCTATTTATATAAAGACTCTAAATAAGAGTTCTGTAAGTTATATAGCATTAATTATCTTACGCACTAAATAGTAGCGCACTAGTTTTATAAAACGGTCTATAAGGATAAAAATAGAGTTGCACTCTACACCATTAGGAGTCTTAGACTTAGGGAGATCTATAACAAAGTTAAGTAAATAATATTACTAGGCTTAGGTAGGGACCTAGAGAGGCTATAGCTCACTATAGGGTTTATAGCAGCGCAATTTATAGCGTTAGTAGGTATTACAGTTATCCAAATATTTACGGAGATCTTTAATAAAACCGTTCTAAGTATACTTCCGCGTAATCACCTTATAGGTATAGTTAAATCCATAGTAGCCACCCATAGGATTATTATAATTCCACTTAAGGATCTCCTGTTATAGTAATATACAATTTAGTACCCAGACCTTATTATTTTGCCTTAGGAGTCCTTAATTATTAAAGGCATAGTCCTTATTACTAGTAGGAACTTATCCCTAAGTTAACTAATTATATATAGAGTGTATAAAGGCGTCCTTTTCTTATACTCTATAAATAAAATTAACCAGTAACTTAGGGGGGTGTTCTATAAACACCATTTTGGCTAAGGTAGCTACTACTACCTCTTACCATGGCACGAGACTCTATATAAAGTTAGTGCCAGTAAAGTAACATATAATATGCAGGTAACTTGCTAGATTATTATAGGGCACCATTACCTAGGCTAAGGGATCTTCCCTAGGGTTAAATACCATTAGGCCAGTTAAGGAGGTCTTAGAGAGAATAGCAGGACACCCTAGTCCACCAGCGCCATATTTGCAAGGATTGCTTACATACTATACATATACTACTTACTAGTTTAGTATAGTAGCACTAAGGCCGCCCATAAGGCCTATAACCCGCAACTTTTACTACAATATAGGTAGTATAGCATTAAGGACTATCCTCTTGCTGCCATTTTTAAAGCCTTTAGCATAATCTAGGTATTAGGATAGTATATTAGCAGGATTTGCTTTGCCTAGCTTATATTTAATCTCAAAATTAAACTTAGCCAGTTCCTTAGTATACTAGGCCTAATAAGCAGATAAGCTCTTTATAGTTATAAAGTACCTAAAATTATTATAATCGCAAAGCACGCATGTCACATATACGGTATACTTAAGGTAGTAGCGCCACATCTTAAAGTATTACACTATAGCGAGTAATTCCTTATTATGCGTATTATACTATACTTCTAGGCTAATAAGCTTCTAACTATAATAAGCAATTAGGCACTAGTGGAGTTAATCACCCTACCTAAAAGGCTATAGAAGTATACCGCTATAGGCGTAATTAGAAGAGTTAGTAATTACTATTAGGGGTAAATTAGGGTTAAACTAGTAAAGTAGAGGAGCCTGTATAAACACAGCATGTAGCTTGCAAAACGCCTACTAAGTATTATTAGGCCAGGACTAAGGTTAATACCATTTAGTAGGCCCTTTCTTGCGCTTCTACTTCTTCTTCTCCCTATCTAATATTAGGTCGCGATGTGCCTATACAAGATATACGTGTAGGGGGTATACAGTATCTAAGTAGTTCTAGATAAATCGCCTATAGAAGTTAGCAAAGCTAAGGAAAACCTAGATATCCCTATAAAACTTAAGTTTAGGCCATTCCTTAATAGCTTTTATATAGGCAGGATCCATTATAATACCCTTAGGTATAATAATAAAGCCTAGGAACTCAACGTTCTTAATATAAAAGATATATTTTAATAGTTTAGTATAGAGGCCCTAAGCGCAGAGCTATCGCAGTACTTACTTAATATGCTTAACATACTTATCCTTATTATTTAAGTAGATAAGAATGTTATCTAGGTAAACCATATAGATAGTATCTACTAGGGTCCCTAGAGCCTTTTAAATATAGCTCTAGAAAGTCATAGGGGCGTTAATAAGACTAAAGAGCATCACTAGGTACTTAAAGTGACCATAGCATATCTTAAATGCGGTCTTCCATTTATCTCCTTTTTTAATATAAATCCTATAATACGCATTATAAAGATCTAGCTTTATAAATATCTTTATATAACTAAGCCTATTAAAGAGTTTGCCAACCAGTGGTAGGGGGTACTAGTTTTTAATCGTGATCTTATTTAGGCGTCTATAGTTAACGCATAGCCGTATTATACCTTCTACTTTTAGTATAAAGAAGATGGGCGCTCTAGTAGGCGACTTACTGGGCCTAATTTAGCCCTTCTTAAAAGCACTCTCTAGGTACTCCTATAAGATCTACAACTCTTTCTATAAGAGGTTGTAGATGGGCATCTATAGTAGCGTCTTACCTTCTTTTAAGTTAATTATATAGTCATACTTAGAGTTTTAAGGTAGTATACTTGCTAGCTTATTAAAGAAGACATTAATCTCTTCTTTATATATATCTAGTAGGTCAGAGCCCATAGAGGTTAAAGCAACTATTACATAGTAGTATGCTTCTAGAAGCTATTAAAGAGAAGAGTGCAGCCAATATACGTTTTATAGGTGTGCTTGCACTAAGAGTACATACAGCTCTGCTGCAGTATACTTAATAGTTTTAGGGTTTCAATTACCTCCTCCCTAAGTTAAGGTAATCTGCACTAGCACTAGAGGGTCTCTATAGGTATTTACTGCCAGTGATAACAGGTCCTCTATTATATTTATAACCAATATCTCTACGTCTAGAGGGTCTACATAGGTACTTACTGCCAGTAATAATAGGTCCTCTACTATGTTCACAACCGGCGTAAAGAAGAAGTCTTCTAGCTATAGCGAATAGACTATTTTACCAGCCTTAATATCTGCTAGAAGCATATTAAGGGTGACTATCTAGAGGCGTCTAGGGTCCAAAGTACCTTAGATAAATTGTCCAGAATAAAAGCTAATTAATAGATCTGCTTCCACAAGCTAATCCCACCTAAGAACTATACTATAACCATTAAATAAGCTACCCTAAAAGGTCTAGGGGCTAATAGTGCAAGAGGTACCATAAGAGTCGCTAGTAGTAACTATTAAATTATAGGCATTCCAAATTGTCATCTAGTTGCTATTAAGGAAACATATAATAGGTTTATATAAACGTAATACATAGCTTATAGGCAGGTTAAACCTATAAATAACGTCTTGGTTAATAAGGTTAATTTAGCACCCATTATTATATAAGCAATATAGGCGGACTTTACCCTAGGGCGTATCTATTGCAACGTGTACCATAATGCGTTTCTTTTCTCTCTTTATATTAGGCCCTAGTTGCAGTTAAGAGAGATGCGCTACTAGGGCTTTAGGTTTTCCAAAGGCTAGCCTAACTTATCTTTACTGGTTTGCTTCCAGTGTTCTTTATAGTAGTTGCCTATAGGTCTCCTTCAACTTATATATATAGTACTAGCATCTAAGGGGTCCTCTAAGCCATCTAGCTTTTAAGTAGTCTCCCTAGGAGTTTGCTTAGAAAAGCGTCACCCTTTTTAGATTCTATTCCCTAAACCTAACTCTATAAAGCCTATACTACAACCACACTTTAAGCGCGAGGATTTGCTACTGCTAACTACACAATCTTTTACAAGCTTTATAGTGTTAAACAGTTGCTCTACACGGCAGATTTCAGCAAAGAAGTTCTCTGCAGTTCTTACCTATTTAATAAAGTTTTAGCAGAAGAGCTCTGCTTATAAATAGGCTGGGAGGCATGAGAACTAAAAGTCTACCTATTGCTTAGGGTTAATAAAAGGGGTATATAAGAAACGGTCCTCTAAGCTACATATATAGGCTAGGAAGACGTTAAACCTCTAGTTCTCCTTTATAATAGCTATATAGTACGCGGTAGCATTATTAAAGCGTCTTACTATAGGGTTCCTAATCTAGTCTTAAACCATAGTCTTAAACTTATCCTATAGTAAGGGACCTTTATCTTTAGTACCTAATCGGTAATAAACTAGTTAGGCAATTGTTTTCTCTTTTATAAGACCTTTAATAGCCTAGCGTGTATATTACTTACAATTATAGTTAGCATTATTAACCTTAAATTGGTTCTTAACTGCAGCAATCCAACAATTAAAATGCTATTAAGTCGTACCGCTAATATTAGGTAGTAACTTCTTAACTAGGGCGTTAAGATTTGTTTGGCGTATGCGTTTGCTACATAACTTATACTCTTTACTAGAGAGGCGACGGGAGGGCTTTATTAAATCAATAATACTCTATAAGTTGGCTATTTTTTTTAGCCAGCTTATCTAGCCCCTTTATATTAGCAGTATTTAATAGAACACTGGTAATCTTACTAAGCTTCTATTAAGCCTAGGTATATAGGTTAAACTAGTCTCCAGCATTTATAGGTGGCTAATTATTTTAAGGTTCAAAAGGTGGCTTAAATTCTGCTAGTATATTTCTAGCGGTTTTATCTACACTAGATCCTAAGGCATTTGGCGGTTATATTATCAGCGTATTACTATTAGGTATAGGCGTCGGTTTTCTTTTCAGAGGCATTATAAAAAAAATTAAACCGGCTATCCTCCTAAGGAGATTAGTAAGGATTTAAATATAAGGTAAGGATATGGATAGGGAGTCTAATAATAGAAAAATAGGGTATATTGTATAGACAGACGAATCCTTAAGGGAAAAAGGAGGAGTCTGCGTGCGAGGTAAGGAAGGGTTTTCCCTAGGCATATGCAGCGCACGTGTCTCACAGGCGAGTCACCCCTGGGTCGCCCCAGGGTCGCCCGTACCTTGCGGCTATATAACTATCTACTTAGGTTTTACTTAACAATTTCCCCTTTAAAGAAGCTAAAATGCTTTACCTCTTTAGTTAAACTATTAGAGACGCCTAATAATACCTCTAGGCCAAGTTTAAGGATAAGTTACCTATTTAGTTTATATCTATTAACGAGATAATATAGCATTTAGCTATTATTTATATTAATCTACATAAAGTACAAGGTGCTCATTATAATTATAATTATCTAATAATAAAATTAAATTAATCTTTTACTAAGTTTTAAACTTAATTTTTATACCTAGTAGGTAAAGGCTAGGTTTCCCTTAAGAACTACTATTTAGACCTATATAATAAGCTAACGGTTTAACTATAAGAGCAAATTGTAATAGCCTTAAATAACCTACTAACCTACTAGAGACTCGCAGCCTAATACTTATTACTAGATTTAGAATAAAAATAAATTAATACTTATTCTAATTGGTAAAAACAGCCTTATAGCAATTAGAACCTATTAGCTATACTAATAGAAGCTAGCGTTAGAAGATAAACTATAACTACCCTTATACTAAAAGCGGTTATAACTATCTAGTTATAAGCCTTACCTAAGCCGCTATATACTACGCCTTTAGCTAGTAGTTATCGCAATACCCTAATTAACCCTACTATAGTTATATGCTTTAATTACAGAAAGGATAGTTACTTTATCTTATTATATTTAGAGCTAAAGAATATAGGTAATATTAGGGGGATGGGGGAGGGGGAGAGGTCTAATAAGTTAGGGAAAAAAAGAATTCTAGGAAAAGACTTTCCCCTATAGTATCCTATTAATCTTAAAAAGATTAATTTAAGTTAGCTAATAGATAAAAAACACTTTATAGTGTGGTGGGGTAAGTTGGCCCACTATATTTAATATCTAGGATAGGTATAGTCTAGGGAGTGTATAGGTCTTCTATAGGTATATAGATTAGTCCATAGCCCCAGAGTTAGGAAGAACTTAGATAGGCTTAACGGACAGTTTTAGATACAATAAACTCTTTTCTCCTCTTCTTACTAACTGCTTTCCTACTAATTTCTACTAACTAACTATAACTAACCGACAGCCCGATAGTACCCTAACTTCTTATTTAGAGAGAGACCTTCCCTCCTATATACTTTATAGCATTCCATATAGGGACAATGGCAAGCTCTTCAGATTAGAAGTCTAGCACTCTATATATAGGAAATATGTAGAAACGTGCTGCAGCCATAGAAGGACTAAAAACTATTAAGTTACTGTTACTAAAAGCCGTTAAGCCACCAACAGGTGCGGAAATTAAGCACAGAAATTAAGATAAGTTAATAACACTTTTAGAGATTACTATCTAAGACCTATAGTAGACGGAATAGATAACTAGGAGTGGAAATGCAAATATAGGGTATGGCAGGACAGAGGATAAAAGAGAGGGTTATAATGCATTAGGACTAGCAGAAAGAAGTCTTAAATTTTTTATTTACTATATTTGCAATGGTCTATACAATTCTTCTTATATTTATATAAGCCTCTCTTAAATTTATAAGAGTAATAGCAATAGGACCGATAAAGGGAATACTAGGAATGCTAGGCCTATTTTATAATAATAGCAGAGAAGGAAGTAGGCAGCCTATTAACCTACAAAGTTTTCCTAACCTAGAGGATGTAGTACTAGACCCAACTCCTATAATGTCTAGAACTAATAACCTTTAGTAAAGAGAGAATAAGAACTAGGAGGTTAACTTACCTATCTTAAGAGAAACTGCAAGTCCGTTACCTTATAATAAACCACTAATAGAATAAGATAAGGTATATATTATAGCCTAGTCTATACCAGCTCTAGGGACTTTAGAGACTCCTTACTTTATGGGACAAAATGTATTATAATTTATTGAATAGTATAAGCGACTATGCATCTAACACCGTGTTATAGACAATAAGAAACATTATAGACTTCCGGAATATTATAACTATTAAATAGGGACCTGGATCCAAAGCCTGCCCAAGTTTATTATTAGTAGATAGATAGAACTTATAAGAAAGCTTTAGATAGACTACTAAGGAAGTAACTACTTTTAATAAGTTAAGATGGTAGAATTCTTAGAAGCTTATATAATATAGTACAGGAACAACCCACCTAGTAGTATACGCAAGTACTATAGACAATTTACACTAATTTCCTAGAAGGCTACTAAGGCTGGTAATTTAGAAAACTATAAATAAGGATACTAGTTTATAAAAGGACTCCCGTTTAAATATTAAAGATATACTATAACTAAGATAGAAGCTAACCTAGATAGACAAGAGTCTTTTAACTTCCATCTACTAAGGAAGGCTATAGAAGATAGGCTTAATGTAATAGAGCCTTGTAACAGGAACTACGATAGACTCGTTATTGGGCTAGGTGTATAGATATGCGAACAGGTTAATAATGAACAGTATAAATAACAACTGGTGGAGTAGTTGCCTAACAGATTAACTCTAATTATATTCTGAGATTCACTACAAGGAAAGGAACTATCTAGGTAGGGACTGTGGGTCCTTAAATACACATCTATACTCCTAAGAAACTCTCCTTATACGTAAAGTACGTGTTATACATGTTATATATGGGCGGTCCTCTTATATACTGCGTACACTATATATAATATTATGTGACTTGCTTACCACTCTTTATTATATGGTTTTACCAGATCTATTTTGGACCGTGCTTCTATTAACCAACTAGCTTCTTTTAACTCTTCTCCAAGTAGTTATAACATTGTACTTAAAGCGTCTGTAATACCATCTCCCTCCTTTTTATCTTCGTCCTTAAAGATTCCTAATATCTCTAAGTTGTTTACTAGAGGTATAATATCCGTCTAATTAACTTAGTTAATATTATTGCTTATTATACCTAAAGCTCCTCCTTCTTTATAAGCGCAGCGCCGTACTTATATAGTTGCTTCCATACTATTGCTTAGTAAGGTAATACCTTCTCTATATTCTTGTTGTGTAAAAGAGGGGTTAGTTTACGTTATGCTGTTAAACCCTATGGCTTGGCAACCCTCTTTATATTCAGAGTGCACTAAAGCGAATATTTGGTTATCCTATAACGTTCGCTTAGTTTCTAATGCTAAATATATGCGTCCTATTACTCTTAATAGTCTTTAAGTTCCCTTATTAATTACTGCTAGGGTCTTATATTTAATCTACCGCTGTAAAGCTTAATAACGAGCTGTCCGTAGCCCTGGCTAAACTTTATTATTTTTATAATACTAAGCAAGAGGCTACCGCTGCTTAACAACGGGCTCTTAACTCTTAACTTACTGCATCTACTTGGTTAATCTGTTTTAAGAAGGTGCATAAGAAGGTGCGTTCTAAGGAGTGGAAACTTATGGAATAAGGTCTTAGGAACTTGGTAATAAAAGAATAGGTTCTCTCCCAATAGAGAGGGAAATAACTCTAAATATATTAGTAGGTGCTCCTCTTAAGTCCCCCTTAGGTAGTTTATTCTTTAGCAATTTTTCTTTATTAATACTGCCTGACCCATTTTCCTCCAATACTCCTATACCTTTCTTATAGCGTTTTTTAAGTTTTCTAATAGTTCCCAGGTAGTCTCCTTATAGCCTATCCACTTTACTTTATACTATATTTTATTATTAATATTTTTATAACTAATAATCTTTAAAACTTCCTATTTATCTTCTTCTTGTCCTCTATACATATCTACCTTATAGACTAGTAGCTTAATATTCCTGTATACTGGCTCTAGCATTATAATATACTGTATAAGGTAGATTTTCATTTTCTTTAGTAAGTTAAGTCTATATGTAACTTCTAAGACCTTTGCTTTAACTATAAATAGTTCTAGTCTAACATGGTATAACTTCTTACTTAATTGTTAACTCTTAAAATTTTTATATAGTAACTATACTTTATCTCCCTCCTTAAGATCTAGTCCCTTAGATCTCCTAGCATTATAGTACCTTTTCATTCTTTTTTATACTAGTTTGGCTATGATTTTAAGGTAATTATAGAGATTTATTAACGTCTCTATTTTTTCTTTAGCTGTACTGCTTGTTTTCTTTACTTAATGTAGTAATAATAATGTTCTTAGCTTATACCCGTAATTCGCCTTAAATGGTAACACGCCTATTTCTTCCTATGGTGTTATATTATATATAAACTGCGTAACTAGTAACAATAATACCTAATTGTTTTATATATAATTAACATAATGCCTTAGATACTGTTCTAGTGTCTAGTTTAACCTTTCTATTTAACTATCTATCTGCAGGTAATATACTATTAATATTACTGCTTAAACCCCCTATTCAGCTAAGAATACCTCCTAGAATATTACCACAAACCCTAGATCTCTATCCAATATAATTTTGCTTAGTGCTCCATGTCTTATAAATACTTCCTTAATATAGATTCTAGCTATATCCTCTGTAGATACTTTTTCTGTATACGTTATAAAGTAGCCCTATTTAGTTAACTTATCTACTATTACTAACATTGCGTTATGGTCTTATCTGGTAATAGGATCTTTTAACTTTAGTAACTTAATAATAAAGTCCTATAATATAACCTCCCATAGTCTCTCTAGTATCTTAATAGGTTGTAGCCCTCCATACGGCTTGTGCCTTATTAATTTATTTCTCTAGTAATCTGGACATTCCTTTATAACTTGCCTTGTTAGTCCCCAGATTCCTTAAATAATATACTCTTTTTAAAGTCTTAACACTAAGCCTGTTGCTTTATTGTGTCCTTGTATTATTCCCTTATAGAATTCTTTAATAAACTCTTTTGCTACTAACTATAGCACATATATAGCTTCTTAATTTTCGTACTGCTCTAAGTCTGGATCTTTATTTTATACTTCTTAAATCCTTTATAACCACTCACTCTTTGGCAACTTATAGGTCTAACTTTCTTCTTAGGTTGCTGTGATTTTGGGATAATTATACCTAATTATTCTATCTTTATCTTTGCGTAATATTGCCCCTAACGGCTTTTCTTTATTTTATAACTCTGCTCTTCTACTAAGTGCATCTACTCTTATATTCTTAACGCCTTTAGTATGCTGTATTTTGAAATAGTACTCTATAAGCATTTCCGCCTATCTAACCTGTCTTTAGTTTAGTTCCTTAGTTGTTAGGAACCCTGTTAGGTTCTTATAGTCTGTTTTAACTATAAATGGTTTCTCTATATCTTACAAGAATGCTCTCTATTCCCTAAGTGCTATAACTATACCTAACAACTCCTTATTATAGATATTATAGTTTAGTTCTAGTGGTGTTATCTTCCGACTGTAGTACGCTACTAGATGCTATCCGTTTGGATGCTTCTGTAGTAGGTATGCTTCTAATGTAAAGTTTAATGCATTTATTTCCACAACCATGTCTAACTTTAGTTGGTAAATCTTAAGGATTAGATCTTAGGTAAACAACTCCTTAAGTTTTTAAAACAGTTTCTTTTATTCCTTGCCCTATGCCTATGGTTCCTCTTTTTTTATAAGCCGTGTAAATGGTTTAATACTTTTTAACTACTGTGCTATAAACCTCCTGTAGTAATTATAAAACCCTAGGAATGATCTTAACTGTGTAATGTTCTCTAGTTCTTGCTAACTTACTATAGCTTCTACTTTCTTTAGGTCCATGCTGATTTTTCCTAGCTTAATAATGAATTTAATAAAATTAGTCTTCCTAGTAAAGAACTCGCATTTCTTAATAGCTACTGGCATCTTTTCTTCTTATAGTCTCTTTAAGACCCACTTAATATGTTCTCTATACTCTTTACTTATTAAGTAGATAATAATATTGTTAAGATATACTATAATAAATTTATCTAGGTGTTCTCCTAATATACTATTAATTCTTTTCTAAAACGTTGCTAGTGCATTTGTAAGCCTAAACTGTATTACTAATGGTTTATATAGTCCTTCCTTTAACCTAAAGGCTGCCTTCTACTTATTGCCTTCCTTAATTTAGATCTGATGGTATGCCTATTTTAGATCTATCTTTATAAAGATCTTTGCATTGCCTATCCTGTCTTAGATTTCGCTAATTAAGGGTAAAGGATACCTATCCTTTCGCGTAATGCTATTTAACTATCTATAGTTAATACACATCCTAAGTTTTCCGTTTTTCTTTGGGATAAATAGTACTAGATATCCTGCTAACAACTATAACGGTCTAATGTATCCCTTTTATAAGTTCTCTTAGATAAACTCTTTAAGTGCTACTAACTCTGTCTTAGTAAGCTTATAGGTTAAAAAGAACCTTGGACTTGTTCCTGGTTCTAATTCTATCTTATAATCCTATACTATATACTCTAATAGCTTCTTACTTTCTAGTAACTATAGTTTTTTGCTATACTTATGGTATCTCTTTAGTGTATAACTTAAGCTTTACTTAGTCTCTTTATACGTTGCTCCAACCTAGTACCATACTATCTTGGTTTGTTGTCGCATCTTATATTGTTATATATCCTTAATATTAACCTAACCTATAACCTAATTGATCCTTAGATTGTACTCCTATAACTAAGGCATTCCTAATATTGCCTTATCCTTTCCTAATGGTAGGATATTAAAAAACATCTTAATGTTTTTTCCTTTAATAGTTAACTAAATAGGTCCTGTTTTAAAATTAATAATACCTCCTCTATAGGCTATTAGATCTCCTAAGATTATTATTAACAGGTATAGGTGTTCTTTTTGTCTGTGTGGTAACCCTATTCGTTTAACTGCTACTGGTAATATGTGGTTCCTTATTGCTCTACTATCCACTAACGCTTTAAACTTTTAATCTTGCCACTTAACTTATAAATTTAGGTGTCTTCCTGTAATTCCTTTAAGGGTTTAAGGCTTTACTACTAGCTCCCTCTGGTTTTATGGGCCTCCCCTTTTCCTAACTGTTGGCTGCTAGATTCTGTTTATACTTAGTCCTCTTTTAGCCAATACTTAGTTTGTTTCTTTTCTTCTATATACTATAGATAGGTGTTCTCTAAATAGTTCCACTACTATTATCTATCTAGGCATTCTTCTATAAGGAATCTTCCTAGTTAAAGTGTTAGGTTTTCTTAACTCTATACTTCCACTGGGTGCCATCTATATATATACTTGGCATTTCTAAACCGTTTTTTGTCTAGTGCCCAGTATATCCTTATTAGGTATTTCCGGTTTTTGTTCTTTAGTGCTCTATATATATTGCACATATTATCTATATAAGCTATCTATAATAGTGTATAATGCGCTAAGTGACTTAGGTTAACTCTTGGCTTGTCTTTATCCTTAAGTTTAAACCTCTGTTTTGCTAATCTGACTATTAGTCTTTTATTTATGGGTACTAAGATTTATTACTTACTTCTCTAGTCCCTAGATCCTTTTTCTAGGTTCCTTAGTATTATAATTAACGCTCCCTTAACGTGATTTATGCGTTTCTCCGTAATAGGTTAGTTTTAGACACCTTTTTTTTATCTAGCTACATGTAGAATTCCTCCTACTTATCACTGTGTTGTTGCCTATACCACTTTCCATACAGCTGGTTTAGTGTATATAGTCTATCCGTAAGAAAATACCTTATTATTACTACGTTGTGATATCCTTTAGTATATCTTTCTTTAAACCTAGTTGGGATTCCTAAATCCTCTTCTTATTCTAGTTTATCTAACTACTTTACTCTAGGCGTCCCTGCCTTAGGCCTATTAGTAACTCTTTGTATAGGTGCTCTGTCCCTTATATGTCCTAGCATAGCTAATCTCCTATTTAGCTTTTATTCTTGCCATATAATAATTCTTTGCCTAAACTTATCTATTGTTTTTTATTTTCTGCGTCTTGCAGCTGGATCCTTAAAGTCTTCTTACTTTTTAATTACTGTGTTAACTTTTTAACCTTTAGGCTGAATACTGCGTTTACCTAGAACTGCTATAGACCTTATTTATTCTCCGAATTCTTGGCTCCCTGAGAACCTTTATCCTATGCTTATTTGTTTATCTATAAACTAAGCTATTACCCTTTCCCATTAGTTTTCGTCTGTTATAGGTTCTTAGGTGTGTCTTATCTCGTCTTAAGAATCTTAAGCCTATGGCCTTTTGCCTTTATTAAGTGGTAAGCTAGCACTAGCAGTTATCTGCTTGCTTAGTCTACTTTAGATATTGCTTCTTCCATTTTATAAAGCGATAGATGCCGTATCTAATGGTGTTATAATATCCATTACTAAACCGCGTTCTGTAGTGGTCTTAGTCTCTGCTTCTATTACATTATTAAGGTTTAAGTACCCCTAGTTAGCCTCCTATTCTTCCTTATCGCTATTAATTAATAAGTACTCTAACTTTATTATTAATATTGCTAATCTTTATCTGTATATTGCTGTAACATCTTAATCTAGCTTATAGAGTTAATCTTATTCTTTATCTAACTCTTTAGTTCCTTTAAATCCTCTTAACTCTAGCTCCTATAGCCAATAGCTTGCGCTATACTTGGCGTCCTTATAAATTTAGCATGCGTTATTATAACAAAACGTAAAGTACTTAATTAAACACTCCTTGGTCCCGCGCAATATCCCTATATCTGCGTTATCATACTCTAATAACCTAGTTCCCTTTACCGCGTAGTTACTTTAACTACCTCTATAGTCTTTAGCAAAATAACCCTATTTTCCGCAATTTATGCAAGCTCCTAATTTAAACCATTGCTCTTACTATAGAGTCTGCCTAAACATCTTCTACTATTAAGATCCCTGGTTTAGCCTTTGCTCCTTAGTCCTATAATCACTTAATCCTTAACCTCTAGATTTCCATAGTTTCTTATTCTATCTTCTGGATTCTTTAGTGCCGCTTAAGTCTATTAGCTCTAGCCCACCGTTCTATAATTTATAACTCTATATCTATTAATGCGTGCTCTACGCCTTATATAACTATAGAACTATATTTTACCCTTTCTTAGCTTATTCCCTTTAATAGATCCTATTATTAATCTTTATTAATTAATCTATTAAGTCTCTTAGACTTTCCGCATCTTCTATTAGGATAATCGCGTCCTAGACTTTTACCTTAAGTCCCTATTTATACTGTGCTATAAGCGCCCTATTATTCTACTTAACCTATATTACAAGTGTCTAAAACTATGTTATGTACTTAATTGCTAAACTATATTATACTAGGTTCTGTAGCTTTCTCTCTACTATAGTTATTACTTCTAGGTCTCTAAATATCTATATTAGTCTCTCCATAAACCCGTTCTAACTAGTAAACATAAACCGTACTTCTTGGTTAGTAGTTATTATTCCATTTATCTGGATTTTGGTAAGGTAAAGTTTAAACCACTTAAGTGCTCTTCTGGTTAAGAACAATCCTATATACACTACTTAGTCTACTAGTATTGCTAGCTTGGCTCCCTCTTGTATAACCTTAAAGTGTATTTATATAAGGAATCCTTTAAGTTTTAACTTCTCCCCTAAGAATTATTTAATTAAGGGTAACTTAACCTTAGCTGCTCCAATTCCATTAATTCTTTCTTTAAGTAATTAATTATTATCTATTAATCAATTAACCATTTCCTATAACTAACCTACCGTAACAAGCTGCGAGCTAGTATCTACCATACTAGTGTCTCCACTTGTGCCTAAGGTTGTAGCTGCCATTAATGGCGTTGTAACTAGTGCTTTTAGTAGTATGTTATTTAACTTGTTAATACTATAACTAGGTAGTAAATGTATAACGGAGCCTTGTAGCAGGAACTACGGTAGACTTGTTATTAGGCTAGGTGTGTAGATATGCGAATAGGTTAATAACAAACAGTATAAATAACAACTGGTGGAGTGGTTGCCTAATAGATTACCTTTAATTATATTTTAAGATTTACTACAAAGAAAGGAACTATCTAGGTAGGGACTGTAGGTCCTTAAATACATATCCGTACTCCTAAGAAACTCTCCTTATATGTGAAGTACGTATTATACGTGTTGTACATAGGCGTTCCTCTTATACACTGCGTATACTGCGTACAAAATTATGTAACTCGCTTACCACTCTTCGTTACATAGTCCCACCAGATCCATTCTGGACCGTGCTTCTATCAACTAACTAGCTTCTTTTAACTCTTCTCCAAGTAGTTGTAACATTGTACTTAAAGCGTCCGTAACACTTAATCTGCATAAAGGCGCAGACCGCCTATTAATAATAAACCCTAAGGAGCAAGGTCTTTATTAGCTAGTTAGATAATTCTATAATTAGTAACCAGTTATATCTAACTAGAGAGATATAACTCTTTAGCCGCCTATAGTCTTTTAGCTAAATAAGTTAGCAAGTACCTGTTAAATAATATAAGAGACAGACTCTAAGCTAGAGAAACTTACTAGTTAACTCCGGAGGCTTAATCTTAGGATAGTTAAATTAGTAGGTATTATATCTTTAATACTATTCCTTAACAAGATTTGATAAGATCTAATATAGTATATATAGCTCCTAAATAAAGCATTAGTACGTTAAGAACAAATGGGTTTATAACCTATAATAAATAACAATAGGCTACTGCCACTATATAGGGGGGCGCTATAAAAGCAATATAAGCCTAACCTAGGAAGGCAAAGAGGACTAGGAAATCTTAGCGTATACTAGGTATAAGCTAAGATATATTATAGATATAGAGGTCCTTATTATTTTATTAACTAATACCTAATACTCTAAGAACTAGTTAACTGTGGGTTCCTATATATAAATAAGTATAACCGAATCTGCACTAGAATATATAAGCGCCTAGAAAATCCAATTTCGTATTTACTAAGTAATAATAGGATTTAGTTTCTTAAGGACTGGCTAAGGCAGAATACAAATATTAATCCTAATGCAATAGCGACAGCAACAATAACAGGCGTCTAGCCAGTAGTAGCCTTAGTAGAGTTTATAGAAAGTAATAGCGCTAAAAGTAAAGAAGAGCTTAGCAAGTCCTAGGAAGATATATACTAAGTAGAGTTAGTATATATTAACTTAGTAGGAGCAGTAACTTAGTTACAGCCTATAATATAGTTATACGATCTTAGGAAACCATAAGGGGACATTAGAGTAATAAAGCCGCCTCTAAGACCGTCCGGTCCATAACTAACAATAGTTTAAAATATACAACTAGAAGGATATGTCTAAATTGCACTATAGTTATAACGGCAGATTTCTTAATCGCTATTAAATAATAATAAGATGGATAAAATAAACTATACTAAATAGCTAAGAAGATAAATAGAATAAGAGACGGACGTAATAATAACTACTAAAGCACCGCGACTAAAGCCAGTTAGGATAATAGATATACTAAAAGGAAATGTCCTAAGCCCAACTATAATAGTAGACAAGATTTTATTAAAAACTATTAAAGTTACTATTAGTGACTGCCTTGTATATATGCCCGAAGTTATAAAGTTATTCTTTAAACCTCTCCTGCTACCCCTTATAGAGCCCTACCAATAAAAGTAAAAGGAAGTTAAAGTATCTATATTATTAGCGCACTTAATATTTTACGCTAATTAAACTGGCCTAATAACTACTAAGGTAGACCAGATTAAACAGAAAGCTAGATTTACCTAGTTTTAAAGATAATGTCTAAAAGTAGAAGTATAGATAGGAAATAAAAAGGCTAAATACTTAGTTAACTCCGGAGCGGAACTTAACCTTATTAAGGAAAGTATGGCTCTGCGATATAGACTACTAATATTAAGTCTGCCCCTATAGTTATAAGGCATATATCTAACGTCTACTAATAGGACTTAGTTAGAGTTCATTGGATTAGTATATATAGCCCCTATAGTAATAGGTGGCGTCTTAATATCCACAACATTTATTACTGTAGGAGAGATGTTACGTAAAGTAATACTTAGTAAGCTGTGGTTGGTAAGGGCTAGACTAGTAATAAATTAAACCGCAATAGGCCAGGTATCTTATATTATTTAGTTAAAAGATAGTAGGGTTGAAATAAGGTTTTTAATATCCTATAAGGATACAATGCTCTTTAAACTAGATAAAGGAATTAGTTTAGGTAGCAGTTTAGGAAATGTGTAACTAGTATAACCACTAGGATTGTATCTAGGGTTACTTATAACCCGGCGTATTAGGATAAGGAGGATGTTAAGGATAGAGAGGACAAAGAGGAGGGAAATAAGGTACGATTTTAACAAGGACGTTTGCTATTTTGGATATCCGCCAGATATAGCCATTAATGGAAAGAAGAACATAACACTAGATAGAGAGAGCTTAACAGTAAAACGTTAAAGGAAGTCCTAAAAAAGCATATAGGAGGAAAGCAGAAGCTAGTGTTTAAAGCGAAGGCTAAATCCCGCATATATTAAATATTAAAGATAACAGATCTATTTATAATATAAATGGAAAGTTATAGGAGTAAGGCCTAATAGAACGCTATAAGTGTAGCAACTATATATAAACAAAAAGCGGATAAAGTCTATCCGGTTAACTTATCAGCACCAAATAGAACAGTTATAGAAGGCATAATAAAGTGGTGAGAAGTAGCCCTATGTTGGCAAAAGGCGTCTATTTAAGGATTACCTCTTGGTCTATATAATTATTTCCTTAAGCCGCGATATACTAAGCTGGCCTATAGTGTATAACTAAAGCTAAAATAATTAAAGCGTATAATTATAGGAGATATTTAGCCAAGAGAATAAGAAATCTTTAAAGCTATATTATTTAACCAAAAAGAGGCTCTGGTATGGGAGTTCTCTAAAATAGGTTATATTAGCAGGGATATAACTCCACCATTAAAGGTTAAGACTGTGCTGTATAAAATATAGTAAGTACCGAACTTTCTTGTACCAAGGGCCCTATAAGAAGAGGTAATTAATATATTATAAAAACGACTAGCTTAAGGGACTCTAGAATATTGTAAAAGCCTATATAGGAATCTATAGTTTCTTATAAGTAAAAAGGAGTATAAGAAGTACCAACTAATTAACGCGGCAATAAATATTAACTAAGTAACTATTAGGGATGCAAATCTACCGCTATATGCTAATAATTTCTCTAAGGAGTTTATGGGGTATAAGGTTATATCTCTAGTAGACTTCTTCTCTAGCTATAACTAGTTAGAGCTAGATATAGAAAGCAGGAACCTAATAGCCTTTACAATACCTCTAGGACTTCTATAATAAATAACGGTACCTATAAAAGGCACGAATTTGGTAGCCTAGTTTATAAGGACAATTACTAAGATCTTAGAGTGATATATCCCCTACCATACCTTGCTGTTTCTGGATAATATTATAGTAAAAGGGCTATAGATAATGTATAATAGAGAAAAGAGCCTTCTAGGCATGCGTAGATATATTCTAGAATATATTATATGGCTAGACAGAGTTCTTGCGGATTTAGAACGAGCTAGATATACAATCTTAGGCGTAAAGTCTCATTTCTGCAAAGATAAGATTATAGTAGTTAGCTACCGCTATAATAGAAAGGGACGATATCCGGAAGAGTTAAAAGTTATAAAAATTATTTACTGGAGAGACTGTAAAGATATTATATCTGCCTAAGCATTCCTAGGAGTTGTTGTATATTACCAAATATGGGTAGAAGACTTTATAATAAAGGCAAAGCCAATCTTCCAATTGCTATAAGTAAACGTTCCATTTATATGGGGCATAGAGTAGATAACTGCTATAAAGACTCTAAAGTATATAATTACTACTATACCCACATTAGTTAACTAAATTATAGTAAGGGGGCTAGGCTAATTGTTCTCGCCGTTAATAGATGTAAGAATAGATAGGGATGCAGTCTTATATAACTGGATATATAAGGTCGTCGCCATCTATATTAATATAAGAGCGGCATCTAGTCTTAAGTAGAGCAGAAATATAATTTAGGAAAGCTTAAGTGTTAGGCATTGCTGCATACATTAAAAAAGTGTTAAGTGTACCTATACGGCGTCCGCTTTACGGTCAAGATAGATATAAATACCTTAGTTGCATAACTAAATTATGCTGCCACTAATTTACCAGGAGCCTTAATAATATAATAGCTAGCATAGATCCAGCTATAGGACTTTAATATTAGATATATACTAGGGAAGAAGAATAGCCTAGCTAATAGGCTGTTATAACAACTACTAAATAGTAAACGGCCTAACAAACCAACTAAGGATATTAAAGAATTTATTAACTGTAAGCTAAGTGCTTTGGAATATACGGCTAGCCCAGTTGAAGTAGAGGTGGGTCTACTACTAAAGGACTTATATTTGGAGAAATTTCAAAAGATTACAAAACAGCTAGTAACCTTATAATATCCAAAATAAATAAATACTAAGGAATTTAAAAGATTTAAATGGCAAGTGCTAAAGTCCCTAGTGCGTAATTAATAGCTCTTCCGCTAATAGTTAAAAAATATACTAATACGGAGGGTAATTAATAACAAGAATACTTAGCGAGAAATTATTAAGAGCCTCTATAATTGGAGTGGACATTATAGATAAGAAGGAACGTATTAGAGAGTCTTAAATTAATATTGGTGGCTAAAACTATGGAATTAGATATTATAGCATGTTAAGTTATGCCTATAATGCCAGGGGCGGCAGTTAGGATAGGAAGAAGAAGCAATGCACCCTATATAGGAGTTTACTTTATAGCAATAAGTAATAGTAGACATTACGTTTATACTAACAACCTATCTTAGATTCTAATACCTGGCTACTGCTTAAGAATATATATCTAGATAGGTAGAAGATTAAGCCCTTTAGAAAAAGGATATAAAAAGTATAGCAAAGTTCCTCTATAAAGACGTTATCTGCAAATAGGGAGTATTTAGACAGCTTTCTATAGATAATGGCGGAGAAAATGCTAATATAACCACTACGCTTATAAAGCTCTATAACATTAAAAGGGTTATAGCTTCCGCATATTACCTATAGGGATAAGGCTTAATAGAGCGGGGGCACAAGCCTATAGTAGATAATTTGGCAAAGATAGATAGCTTATAGCTAGATAATCTCTATACTGTTTTATAGGCAGATAGAATAACTATTAAGCGGCCTACAGGAATAACGCTAGCAAGAGTTATATACGGATATAAGCATATCCTTCCTATTAAACTCTATATACTTACTTAGCAAACGCTACCTTAGTAAACAGTTTAGACCACTATAGAGCTACTAGCACTCTATATAAAGCAGTTTAACTAAAGAGATGTAAATATAAAAGAGGCTATTACGAGTATAAGATAACTAAGGGTAGCAAATAAGGAGTGCTTTAATAATACCTATTATATTCGCCAGGACGGATTTAAGGCTAGAGATATAGTTATACTCTATAACACGCAGCTTAAGCAAGATTATTCTAGCAGCTATAAGTTAGATCTAAAATAGCTAGGCCCATTCCGTATATATAAGAGTCACCCTTATAAAGGATAGTACTTAATTAAGGATCTTAACGGCACGCCATTCCGCAATTAAACCCCAGGAAATAGATTAAAAAAGTTCTATTAGTAATAGATGTTTAAGGTCTATTAGGAAGACCGACTTAACTAGTTAGGCGGAACTATGCTATAACAAATAACAGCAGAGCTAGAACTTAAGGAAGACGTTATACAAAATCCACTAGTATCGCAACGCTGTATAGTTTAGGAAGTATATATACTAGAACAATTATTTAATAGAACTAAGTATAAAACGTTTAACTAGGGAACAGTTAAGTTCTAAGGTGGGGGAGGGGATATAGATAACAACTATGCAATTTATTTATTTGCCGTATTTTCTAAAGCTCTTTTTATTACGTTTTCTTATTTGCTTTTTTAGTTATAGGAATCTGTTGTATGTTAATAGTAAGGTAAGGGCAGAAGGATATTTGCGCACAACTATCTAGGTTTATTCACTATAAAGATATCAGTTCCGCTTACCGCCTTTACTAAGCTAATAGCAATTTTCTATCCCGGGGATGGAAAATTATAATTAGTCTATTTAGTAATTAGAGCCAGCAGAACCCTATACCGCCGCTAGATTTAATAGACCATTTAAATTAGGAAACCCTATTAAGAACTTTACCGTTTTGCCCTTAATAGACCTTAAAGACAGTTATAATTAACTAATGAATAAACCAAGCAGAATTAACAATAGTACACTTATTATATTTTTATTAAGTAAACCGCTAGTACTATATAAAGGAGCTAAGCGATAGATTAGTAACGTCCTTGTAGAAGTTAAAGGTTTCGTAGTTAATTAGTATTAAGCTATACTTATCCGAATCTATAACAAGATTCTGCTCTTAAGAGAGAACTACGTAGATACTGCTAGTGTAGTAGTTAATTTTGTTAACCAGGATAATAGGCTATAAGCATTTCTAAGAAGGGACATGTTCTTATTAATCTTTAAAGACATCTCTAACGTTAGTAAGATAGTAAAGGATTAAAGAAATTAGTGTAATAAGGCCAGAGAAACCATCTAAAAATCCTAAAGATAAGGTGTTCTTAACGGACCGCTTAAATACACAGTCTCCTACTACTTCCTTTCTACTATCTAAAAGCTTACCGTCTACCCACTTTATAAAGTAATAGCGCGAGTTAATAAGGCCCTAGTTAAGAGGCTTAATTATCTAGGACATGGTATTAAAAACACTACTTAACTACAGCTAACCGATTTCGCGCTTACGCCTAAGATGTTAGGACGGGCAATATTAGACAAGGTAGTAAATAAGTATAGTTTAGGAAGACACTTAACTGGCTTCCTTATTCTAAGTAAGGACCTACCGCTAAAAAGTAGGAGACTAACTACTATAGGACTAAAAGTCACTAATGTTAGAATTAGGTAAGTAGGAGAGAGCTTAGCTCTTACACTATAAACACATTCTTAATATACTTCTAACGTAATAAATCTATTAGCCTTTTAGCCGTTAACACCTATTTAAGGAGGAGGCGTTAGTATTATACCAAGCCTATCTTAATAAAGATCACCTATATTAGTTAACTCGCCTTTATCTTCTATAAATGAAAGTATTCTTGCAGCTAGAATGCCTATTAGCTCGCCCCCGCGGCTGCTAGTATCCTCTTTAAGAAGAAATCTAAGAAAAGGGCTAATAGTTGCTTACCAGAAGTAGGAGGGCTAGGAGTAGAATTAATATTTAATAAAAACGTTATTAAGCCTAAAGATAATAAGGAGTATATTAAGGAAACCGCAGATGCTATAGCGATACTCTATTTAAAATAAGGGTGTAACTACAAAGATAATATACTAGCTTATCTTAAAGCGTCTTTAAACCAAACTACTAAAATTAAACCAACTAAGGTTATAAAGCTCTTACGTAGTTAGTATAGGGCGGCTAGTTCTAACCTAGAGATATATAAGGTCTGTTAGATACATACGCAAGCCATAGGAGGATATATAGGTTTAGCAATAAAGGGTCTAAACTATATCGCACTGTGCTATAGACTCTGTTTAATATACCACGCTTATAATTACCTTAGCACCATAAAGACAGATTCTACTACGTACTCCTAATTTAGAAAAGCTTAATAACCTCTAGTTCTATCTAACTCCTTAAGACTATATAAGTTTATTTACAATTTAGCACTAAGGTTTTCCTATAATAGAGGGGCTTTGCTTAATTAGATGCTATTACTAGACAACTAAGATATATAGCAGCGAGACGGATCTGTGGTTTTAAACGTGTTTAGATAGTAGTAGAATTCTAGCATTTTAGCATTAATTAATAAAGAAATACGTATATACCGTTATTACTAGCGTCTAATTAATAGATAGCCAAATTACAGCTAGTTAAGAATGATGGTTTATAGTCTCTACTAGCAGCTAATAAGATAAGATCCTTAGTACTACCGTCTCTATTACGCTCTTAGGCCTAATAGCTAGTGGCAACTTATCTCCTACCCTTATTATGCAAAATTTACAATTAAGGGAAACTCTACAGCTTTCCGCTATATTAACGTTAATATTCCCTCTCTCCTAGAGAGTAGATATGGCGCTAATATAATCTAAAGGAGCGTTTCTCTAGATAATAAAACTAAGAATAACTATATAATTATCCTACCTAGCATATATTATTACTTAAAATTATAGTGGGCAGATCTTAAAGTATAAGGATTAACTAAGGATAATGGATTTATATATAAGATCTCTAATTAAGACTGGACTGCTGGGGATGTAGAAAACTAACTAGGTGGCTTAGCTGTGTAAGAAAGGAGATATACGTATAACTATGCCTTACCTTCCTTATAGAGTAAAAGGACCTTTAACTAGGACCCAATAAACAATACTACTATAGTTCGTTGGTATTTAAGACGATTATAATAACCCTAAGGTTATAGAAGGAGGAACCTAGGTAGAGCTGGCGGATACTTACTAAGACTTAAAAGCGCCGCCTCACACGCCATCTAGACATGCTAATCTTTACGGCGCAATCCCGTACCGCTTCCCTACTATAGTTAAGCTTACTACTACTAATGCCTTATCTAACGCTCTTCTTAGTAGACGACAATGGGATTCTCTAGCAGTAATTTAAGATTATAATCTTCTTCTTGCTAGCAATAGAAACAAAGTTAGGAAATAGATACATTCCTACTATCTTAGGGCTGTTAAGAACTACAAGAATATATTCCAGCTTATACATATAACTAAAATAGAGCGTTTTAATAGCCACTTATACTTCTATTATATTAACCATGGAATCAATCCTATAACTATTATAATAGAACTAAGTATTGTGCCTCCTATTATTGCAGAAGGACAGAGTTATATAGAGTTGCCTAAAAAATTATAGGATAGAACTAAGCAAATGGAAGGATACGAGAGAGCTATATTATCTAAAAGCCGTTAGTCTAATGCCTCTTATACTGCCCAGCTAGGTAGATAAGAGCGGTCTTATTTAACCAGAACGGAGTCTCCTCGCTTACCATCTTGGGTTCGTAGTAAGGGTAAGGAGCGTATACGGTCACCTACTGCGCCTTTGTTTTAAAGATAGGGAGTTTTAGAGTTTTAGAGTTTTGGAAGTTGTTAAGGGACAACAACTTAGGCAGGGGAGGTATATGGTAGGGTAAGTTAGCCCACAATATTCAATATCTAGGATAGGCATAGTCTAGGGAGTGTATAGGCCTTCTGTGGATATATAGATTAGTCCGTGGCCCTAGAGTTAGGAAGAACTTAGATAGGCTCGACGGACGGTTTTGGACACAATATACTCTTTTCTCCTCTTCTTACTAACTGCTTTCCTACTAATTTCTACTAACTGACTACGACTGACCAACAGCCTAACAGTACCCTGATTTTTTATCTAGAGAGAGAGCTTCCCTCCTACAATAGTTTTACATATAGTATTTTAAAATAGATATAGAGTTAATATAACTGCCCTTGCTAATACTGGAGTAAATAGCTTTATCTTTATAAATACTACTTATATAAATAATATTGCTAAGTTCTTAGATATAAATACTACCCAACTAGAGAAGCCTATTTAAGTAAAAGGCTATAATGGCAAAGCTGGTAAGCCAGTTACCTATATCTTAAAGCTATATATCGCTATTAATAAATAACACTAGTTTAGTATTTCCTTCTATATCTTAGACCTAGGGTCCTATAATATAATCCTTGGCCAAAAATAGATGTCCTACTTTAATATTTAGCTAAACATATAATAAAGATAGTTTATTTAGCTAGAGAATAGACCAAAATTACCCTAATTTATTAGAGAAATTTAGACTAACTATAAGATATTAGCTGCGAAGGCTAACCCTATTTATTAGTAGGATATTAGAAACCGCGACCTAGCCTTTATCTAAGAAGATGCCCGCCATAAGGCTAGTAGGAACTTTATACTAATAATAATACTCCCCTAAAGTACCATAGTTAAGGAGGACTCTACTTATAGAAGTAGAACGGATAGTAATATAAATAACTTCTAAATTATGGAGATCTAGCTAATATAAAAGAGAACATACTAATAGGATATAAAGGATAACCTTTAAAAGACGTAATAAGAGCTAAAGGGAGTAAAGATAACGCTAATACACTAAAAGCCTCTAAGGCTATAGATAACCCTACTATTATACAACCCTACTATAGTAGATATTGCGGTAATTAGTACTATAGGTTTCCACTTTAATATATATTAGAAGGATAATAAGGTCTTTATAACTAGATTATTAATAAGAAGGAAAAAGGGCTAGTAGAGAATACTAATAAGGAGCTAGTTAAGCGCCTTCTCTCTACTTACCTCTTAGACTATAAATATATATTCTTAAAAATAGCTTTAGATATACTGCCCCCCTATAAGAGCGCAAAGAGGCTTTAGGGGAGATTTAAAGGAATAATATAAATTCTATCTAAATCTAAGGGTATATAGCTTTTGTAAAGTATAAGATATTACGTAAAGAAGAGAAAAGAATAACAAGAGAATTATATAATTAAAATACTTAGGGGTCTTAGTGATTAATACGTCCATATTTACGCATGCGGGCTTTAACGGACTTTAGTAGAATTTAATTAATCTAGCAGAACTTGGCAGAAGTCAATTAAGCTAGCAGAGTTTAGTAGAATTTAGTTAAAGCGTTAGAATTTAACTATTAAGTGTTTTACTGAGATATTCCTACTTATAACTAGGCTAGTCCTATTATGGTACCTCCCTCCCCCCCTTTAGCCAAAGGTCCAAAATAATTTAATTTAATTTAGTTAAAAATTTATAATTTTATTATATTGTATTATATGGCGGTATAGAGTTTTACCGGTTCTAATTATTAAATAAACTAATTAGGATTTTCCATACCCGGTATAGAAAATTACTATTAGCTTGGTTAAGGCGGTAAGCAGAACTAATATCTTTATAGTAGGTCTTAGCAAGGCAAATCTAACTAATTAGATAACTTTAACTGCTGGTTAAAGTTCCTTAATATTTTATATATTATGTAACCGTGTTATAAATATTATAATATCTTTTAAGTTCTCTTTAATTTTAAGCTTCTTGCTATTGTATTTTGTATATTTGTATTAGGTAGTAGTTATTTGCCTTTATATTATATTTATCTAGCTAGAGTAGGCTATAAAGGATAGTTTTTATAAAATTCTTTTACTAAGGAAGGCGCGTTAGCCTTAATCTAGTTATAGCTTTCCTAGGTTTATATTTTATATTCTGCTAGTACCGTAACACTCTTTATATAATATCCTAACTCTTAATAAAGTGCTTAGAGATCTAGTCTAATATTATTAAATAATATTTAGGAATGAATAAAGGTGCTTTTTAATTTAATGCTTTAATAAAAGTATAAAACCCCTTCTATTCTATATATAAGAATAGAAGCCGGTATACAATAATAAGATCTAAAACTGCTTATTTTATAGTATTTTCCTATACTATTCGCTTTAGAACTTCGCCCTTAAGACCTTATATTTCTCCCTTTGTTAGAAGTCTTTAGTATAGTTATTAAATAGAACTTTCTGCCTTATCTTTTATTATTATATATAGACTATTCTCCTCTAGACTCTATTAAACTTTATATTTCTTAAGATAAAGTTATAGTCCTTACATTAAGGCGTAATATCCTTTTAAATCTTTAGGAGAGCAATATTTATAGAAGTAATTCTTTTTCGTTTGCTTCTTTTCTTCTGCTATTACCATATAAGTATATTTATAGATTAAGAAGTAGGATCTAAAGAGCGCGGTCGTTTAACGTATTAAGGTTAGGCCTATATTAGCATCGGCTTTAATAGGGCTTAAAAGAGTAGAAGGTATGTTATTTTTAAAGGAGTTATTGCTATAAAGACTATCAAATAGAATTTTACTAGAGTAGGCTATATTAATAAGGTCGTATAATAGGGGAACAAAAGAATCTATATATTATCTATTAGAAAATTTTAGATTGCTAAGTCCTGTTATAATAGCTGTTTAATAGATAGCTCTATTAGCTAATACCCTATCTACTTAATAGGTTTAATAGGATATTCTATTAGCCGTAAATTTAGAGTACCTCCCTGCTGCGTATACGGTCCCACTTAATATATAGTTTTTACCAAAATATATCTAAATATATTGTAAGCTTTGCAGTATAAGGAATTGCATAAGCGACTTGATTTTAAATGTAGCTTTAATAAGTCTTTAAATACACAAGGTAGGTGGCAAGAGGCTAATAACGACGCCGACAATATCCGCCATAGACAACGTAATAGAAATAAGTAGTAAGATATATAATGTTAAGAAATAGGTAATGGAAATAAGTAGTAAGATATGCGATAGTAAAAGGCACAGTAGTAAGTTATAAGGTAGTGCAAGCTCTGGTACCAATAGTTAGTTATACACCCCTCTAAATTTAACGGTGTAGTTAAAGCTGTAGAAAATAAAAATAAAGGTAGAGACTACCAAAATAGGAAATTTAGATATAATTTAGGAGTAGGGTAATGTTTAAGAGTCTTTATTAGATAATGTGGTGGTAATTTAATGTCAAATATCCACTAAATTTAATTGCTTTATCTATTCCTCGTGCCTTTAATAGGGTAGGATCTTGGTAAGGCCGTTAGTAGGCATCTTGTCTATAGGGACCCATTATACGTTAATCTTTTTGTCTTGGACCTCCTGTCTAAACCAGTGTTAATAGACGTCGATATATTGTAGCTTGGTATTAAGCTTTGGTGTATCCTGTCTTAGGAGTTATACGGTTTGCATATTATCGCATAGCAGGGTAAATTCGCGCTCTAAATTAAAGCCAATTGCCTTAAAGAAACGCTGCCACTAGATAATCTTAATAGTAGCTATAGACAGGGAGAGAAGCTCCGCTTTAGTGTTAAGCGAATTACTAATTGTTATAGAGTTACCTTCTAATCGATTAGTTCTCCAAATAGTATAAAAAGGTATCCTTAAGAGCTCCGTCTGGTGTCTTTATAGTCCGTAAATACTATGTTAGATACTTTGTAAAAGGTAACATCTTATCCTTTAGGGTTTCTAAAGTAGATATATACTCCAAATGCTTCGCCAGAGTATTTAATAGCTGTCGATTTTGTTCTAAGGCAATAGGCAATAGCTTAGTTTGCCGCGTTAAGGCATTTTTAATTTGGATTAGTAAGGAATTCGGCCAGCTTAGAATACGTCTTAGCAATATTAGGTCTTCTAAATATAGTAAGGTGTGTAAGCGAGCCAACCCGTTACTAGTAGGCTAGTATTCTTTAAGGATTTGTTTACTAATTAGACGACGGAGTTAGTTTATTAGTAGGTAGTAGTGCTCTAGGGAACCTTTCTAGCTAAATATTAAATCGACTAGCTATATTTTTAATATAAGAGTCTTTGCAGAGCTAGATCTTTTAACTTAGTTAATTTTGTTTAATACGAATTCCTAAGAACTACTATAGGTCTCCTAGTATACGGATCTCGTATCGGTATAGCAGTTTGGTTTCAAATTCTTTAAGTTTTAAAAGGTCCTTTTTGGCAAATAGAACGGCAATATCGTCTATATAGAAAAAGACAATAAGTCGTCTATTAGTAAATAGACAATTGGTACATAGAATACGCTTTAGTCTAAATTTGGATAGTGTACTAGTAAGCTCTTTATACCAAAGTAGTGGTAAGACTTTTAATCTATATAGCGCTATAAGTAGCTTTAGGATATATCCGTTTTGATTAAATCCTTCTAGGCAGAAGCAGTAGACTAGCTTAACTAGTCTAGCATTTATAAATACGTTTACAGCGTTATACTGTTAAATTTCTAAATTAAATGCGGCCGCTATAGCCATAAGGGCACAGAATATTTAAGTAGCTAGGGTTGCTGTATAGGTCTCTTCTTCGGTAATCTATAAGTCTCCGCGGATATATAGTTAAGCTTTTAGCTTTTGAAGGTAATCGTTACTGTTAAACTTATATTTAAAGACCTATTTTAGTGGAAGGATCTGGTCGTTACTTCTTCTTTTAATACAGTCTTAAATATCTCTCTGCGTTTTAAGTCGTTATATTCTTTTTCTATAGCCTTTTAGAACCTGGTATTTAATAGATACTTTCTTAGTTCTTTTAGATTCTTTGGTTTAAAAGGAAGATTGTCTTAATATAGAGATAAAGATCTAGTTTAGCTAATATCATTTACTAGTTCTATAGCAAATCCAGCGTAGTAACTAAATAGGATAGATAGATTGGCTAGTACTACTGCGTACACTTAACGTTAAATTTGTTTAGAACCTTCTGGTAGGATAAGGTTAGTAGAAGGATTGGCCAAGACTTCATTAGCTCGTGGAGCTATATTATTACTCTATTAGATGGTTCTAATAAGCTTAGCTAGGTAGGAAATGTTTTAATTATATCTAAGATATAGTCTTAAGGTCCTTTTAGTATGTCGCTCACTTCTAGCAGATCTAGAGATACCGTTCTACTAGGAGTTAGTAGCTATTTAATATCCTTTATAGGAAGCTTTACTAAATCGCTTAATGTAGTTATTTGATCTGTATTTAAGGTAGGTCTATATAGAATAGATTCGTCCTTAGATTTGTTCTTATAGAGAGGTTTTAGTAAACTAATTATCTAGATAGTATCTTTTAATACTTCCTTTAGTAGGTAGTTAATATTTTAGCCCTTAGGGTTATAGAACAAGGTCTTATTAAACGTGACGTCTCTAGTTTGGATAACTTTACGGAGGCTTAGAATCTAGATTTAATAGATATTAGTTAAATTATAGCCAACTAAATGTCTAATTAATGTATAAGAAGCTAGCTTGTCTCCCTTTCTAACTTGTTTATTTGGCGTATAGATTTTGTAACCGTATACGTAAGAGTATGGAGCATAAAGACTGCATAAGGGAACTTTGATTTTCGCGCTTTTCGCTAAGTCCTACTATGGCGGTACCTTGTGTACGCAGATATGACCAGGACGCCTCGCAAAACAACTTTAAAATTTTGAAGTTCTCGCCTAGCAAAATTTCCCTATATGCAGTTTTTATGCTCCATACTCTTATATATAGGTAAGTGATAGCGGCTTGCCGTAGACAATTTTATACAGATTTCTCTATCCTGGTTGCTTATTTAGGGTTTAATTAAGTGCGTATTTAGCAGTAAGAAAAGCTTCTGGTCCTAAAAATAGGGGTAAAGATACTTCTAGCTATATAGCCCTTAATTATTCTATAAGGGTTCTTCCAGATTGTTTAGCTCTACTATTTTATTCCCTAGTATCTGGTGCTCAGTATTTAAAGGTAACGCCTTTATCTATATACTACGTCTATAGGGTATCTCCTATTTGTCTAAATACTCGTTTGTTATCGCTTTAGAAGAAGACAACGTCTTAGTAGAATTATATTTTAATTAAACGGTAAGTCTTATAAATGGTAGGTAGGATAGTAGCTTTATCCTTATTCTTAGTAGTATATATAAAGTTAAATTTAGAATATGTATAGTAGAAGTGCATAATGTATCTATTGCTGTTATATCTAGGTACTTCAAGGTTAATAATATTAAATGCTAGCCGTTTAAATAGTTAAGTGACTAGAAATTCATGTTCTTGTCTCTAAGAGATCTGCTATACATGCTTTACTAATAAGTAAGTTTTATATTTAATTTTAAGTGGTGCTTGTTTAGTAGTTAATTCGGTTAGCTCTGCGCCATTAATATGCTTAGGAAGCTGCTTAATAGCATTAGGTCCTAAATTGCCAAGAATTTTATACCATTTTATAGCTGTGGCTCTAAATAGTTTATGGACCATATATTTAGGCTAGAATCTTCCTATTAAGAAGGTTGATTAAGTTATTAAATCTAGGGTATTTATACGCTCTCTATGTATTAGTGCCTAGTGGCCCCCTAGTTATCTTATATAGTAGACTGTTTCGCTAGTTACTAGACAGTATAATAAGTTTTATCCTAAGTCGAAATGGATATCGTTATTAGTAGCGCTTAAGAGTGCTACAATATTTATAAAAAGGTAGGTGCTAGTGCTATATAGGATAGCTTTATTTTTAACTTTCTAGAAGGTATATTAATAGTAATAGTTACTATTTTATAAGTTTAAAATTTCTTAAAATTTCTGCTAGTAATTAGGTAGTCGTCTTCTGCTGCTAGGTATAAGAAGGTAAAATCTTCTTTATTGTTGCAGACGTGTATATCTGCACTAGGGTTAAGTATCTAAGTATTCTGGAGTTTAAAATAAATTTAACTAGTACTAAACACGGCAGTATTACAGGTTAGTATTATAGAAGTAGAAGCTGAGTTTTTAGAATTAAAATTAATTATAGATTCTTTATTCTTCTAATTATTCTCCTTTGCCCCCTATTCTCTTTTTTAGATGCGGTTAATCCAAGGTATAGATAAGATCGTTTTATCTACTTTCTTCTAAATATCTGCCCTTAGTTTCTATCCTTAAGGGCGCTTATGCTTAATAATATAGTGGCATTTATTAAATCGATGTATAAGGACGTATATATATTCCTTATGCTATTTCGAATTTGAATTTAAATTGACGTTGGGGTCTAAATTAGTATTGGAATTAGAATTTAAGTCGCCTTAAAGAGTTATAAATACAAAGTTATTAGCAGTTGAGGTAGATGATACAATTTCCTATATATGGTAGTGCTCTTTAAACTCCTTAATTAGATTAATAATAGATGATGCGGCTTTGTCTTTCCGTTTTTTTCTAATTAGGTCTACTTCTAGTGCTCCTATAAAACTAAAAGAGATGGGTTTAATAGCTTAAATAAAGTTATAGTATGGTCTAAATCCCTAGACGTTTAGTAGCTTTAATTATTTTACTTACGTATAGACGTTCCTCTAGCTGTTTGACCATTTATTAATGCTCTGCTTTTTATTGTAGGCTTTTAGAGCCGTGTATTAATTAAGCACATTATGCTTTTAACCTAAGGTAGTAGGGGCAAGTGCATTCTTAAGTACTTAAAGCCGTTTATATACCGTGTTAAGGCCGTTAATAAGTAGAAGGTAGGCTGCCGATATTAATTAAACGATGTAGTTGCTAATATCGCTTATGGCCTACTCTCGCTTCTAGTATATGCGTAGATCGTCCTTATACTCTATATGGATTTAATTGTATATAGTGAGCTAGTTTTGGTCTAGCTATGCTATTAATATAGCTGTAGGAAGTACGTCTGCGGGTATAGGTTAATTTGGTAATTCTAGCTTTAAAAGCTTATCTTTCGTCTTATATAGGTCGATGTACTGCTATACTCTATTAGTTTTAGCAGTATTTTATATAACAAAGAACCATTAGATCTAATTAGATGGCTTATTAAGAATAAGGTTGATTTTAGATAATGACTTATTTATATTAGTTGTTATTTTTAGAATTTTAATAGGTTAGATAAGGTCTAGGTTAATGTCTTAGCAAAACCTTATTTTAATAATTTGATTTATTAGTTCGTTCTAGTACGTTTATCGGGTTTAACTATCCGTTTATTTAATAGATAAAGAAGCTTAAGATACCGTAAGGATAGTAGAAGTAGTGACTTCTTAAATAAGATAGTAGATTAATTGGTTAGTAAGTAGTGCGATCTGGGCTTATAGCTATAAGCTTTGCAGTGTAAAGAATTGCACAAGCGACTTGATTTTAAATATAGCTCTAACAAGTCTCTAAATATATAAGGTAAGTAGTAAAAGGCTAATAATAACGCCTATAATATCCGCTATAGACAACGTAATAGAAATAAGTAGTAAGACATACGATGGTAAAAGGCACGGCAGTGAGTTATAAGGTAGCGCAAGCTCTGGTACCAATAGTCAGTTATATATATCCTTTTATACCACCTATAACTTAATAACCTTCTAATAGAATTATATAAAATTTGAAATATGGCTTATTAAATACTAAAACTATAATTTTACATTAAAAAATATATAATAAAAGACTAATTGGCCTGCGTATATAATTAGCTTATATATAGTACTAAAATATACCAAAATATAAGCATTTTCAAATACTTATAACTAAATAACTATAATAGCTATTAATTGACCCGAGGTACGAGTGGTCTATATATTTAGGTCCTAGAATTTAAACCCCCGACAAGCCAGCCTCTTATTAATTAGAAAAAAACTTGCGCGTAGTAAGTTATAGTAGAATCTATATAACGAATATTAAAGTATTATAGATATCAAAATATTATAAATATTAAAATATCCTAGTATTACGCATTAATTTTTATTGACACCTCTATTAATACCACTATATATATTATAAATATGGCAGACCCTACTATAATTGGGTATAGTAAGTGTTATATCTATAAGCCCCGCCTTAACTTTATTAAAGATGGCTCTTTAAAGAAGATTGTAAAGCTATGCTAGTTATATTAGTTAAAGGTGTCTTCTCTATATATTACTTCTACTTCTACTTACTTTTCTAGCCCTTTAAATATAATTTAAATAAACGAAGAGCTTTTATCCATTAACACGGTAGAATTCGTCCTATAGTTATCGATAAGGAACTAGCTAATTAGAAAACTAGATTTGTTTAGTATTTCTAAGGCTTATACACGGGCTATATCCTCTTAGGACGCCATCGGGTTAAGGGATAGAGTTAGGTTTTACTATTAAGAATTGTCTTATAAGGCGCTAGTAAACTACTCTACCTAAAAATAATACTAAGAATACCTTCCTACCTCGCGGCCAAAATAGTTAAGATATCTTTAAAATGGCCTAATGGTAAAAGATAATTAAGGCAATATAACGGAAGTACTATATTCTTAATTAGTAGGGTAAAGCTTACTCGCCTACTTTTCCGCTATATATTATAGATAAAGCTCTATATAGTAGAAGAGGTACTTTAAATAGCCTAGATACGTCCTTGCTAAAACTAGTTCCTATGCCTAGTCTATTGCTAATGCCTCCTTTACTATTAATACTACCTTTCTTACGATAAGCTCCCTTTCGGCAAGCTCTAACTATAGCTATACTACTACTTATTTTAGCTATTAATTAAGAGTAAATTAAGAAGTTTAGGAGTATACTATAGGCTAAATATATAGAGATATATAGTTATTATAAGAAGTAGTAGTTCCAAATAGGCCTAGCTACGGAGGGTAATAATATAAGTATATATAAAGCCTGTATTGTTACGGCACTAACCTAACACATTGTTATAACTTGGTTTGTAAGTGTATGTATATACACAAGCGCGGACCTAACCCCTAAGCGACGTATATATATGCCTACCTTATCTCTTATACATAGATCTTTACGCAACATTAATTATATATAGTTACCTCGTACCTTGTACCTTAATAGTCAGCACATACTATAATATGTATTAAGAATGTTAATAGTCTTAAGAATCTAACCTTTGTTTCTTTATTTAGTAAAAGTAATAGGCTTAATCTAGGGCCTATTCTTGGCTTTTTATCTATACTTACTATGGTAGAGAAGCTTCTAATTACGCGCGTATATATTTATCTGTAAGTTATGCGTATACGTGGCTAGTAATATCGCTATACTAGCTATGTTTATTACTTTAGTTAAAATATACTAAAGGCTTAAAGGCAGCTATTACGGTTACCTACTTAACTTAATATACTAGTCGTAAGGCCTATAGTAGTAGATAGTAGTAAATACCTAATTTGGTAAGTTACTAAGCGATATACTATAAGGCGCTTTATTATATTACTATAGCTTTACTTTATAAATGTTAATTATCTTAATTATTATAACGTTAAAATATATAGGATTTAGCTTACTAGCTTACCTAAAAATATAATAGGCTTATATAAATGCTTCTAAACCAAAGCTTATAGATTGCTACTATACAAGAATACTAAGCTAAGGAGAAGAAGAAGACTAATAAAGACTGGTAAGATATAAAGAGGTCGCCAAGGCACTATTAATAAGCGAGCTAATAGCGATTTTCCATCCCGGGAATAGAAAATCCTAATTAGTTGGCTCTATAAGTAGTATTGGCAGAATATAGCAGACTCCGGCAGAATTTGGCAGATTGGTTAGAAAACGGCAAATTAGCAGGTAACGCGCTCTAGCATTGTCACAAAAAATGGCTCTATATTAGATTAGCTACCTTATATTAATAAGCTAAAGTCTAATTCTAGTAGCCTACCGGCTTAGCTTACTCCTAGACTATAGGCTACGTTAGCTTTTATAGGTAATTCTATTTCTATATAACGTCTTTCTACTATTAATTCTCTACCTATTAAGCTTGGTAGTAATATACTAGATACTTTAGTTTCTAAGCTAGTACCTAACCTTAATAAATTAAAGCTTTTAAGTCGCAAGGTTTAATATTAATAAGGCCTATAAGCGGGCCTAAAGGTTCCTACTATATAGTAGATACATCTCTCTAAGTAATTAACTAGTTTTATTATACGTAGCGCCTTTTTTACTCTATTCCTTATAGTAAATATAACCAACTATTAGTACTATACTAAGATATAAAACTACAGCCTAGAAGGCTCTAAGATAGCGTTAGCACTACCTTTATATATCTCCTATATCTTACTACCTATCTCTATTACCTATACCCATCGCCACCCATCTTATATATATATTACACCCAATTTCTATAGATTCACAATAAAGTCGTTTACTTAATTCTCCTACACTGTAAAGCTTATAGTTATAAACCTGGATCGCACTACCTGCTAACTAATTAATCTACTACCTTATTTAAGAAGTCACTACTTCTACTACCTTTATAGTGTTTTAAGCTTCTTTACCTACTAGAACGAACTAATAAATTAAAACACCAAAACAAGGCCTCGCTAAGACGCTAACCTAGACCCTACCTAACTGTAAGGGATCTTTTGGCGGCTGCTAAGGTTAGCCTTTAGCTAGACCTTAGCACCTCCTTATAAGCTCCCTTAGGCTTACAGCCCTTTCCTCCCTTATTGGTTCGTCTCCGTATAAGGGTACTGCCATACCTACTCTTTACTATATCGTCCTCTTCCATTGACTCTCCTTATGACTTATGCTTGGCTTGCCTACTCCCTACCGTACACCTAGGCAATAGCCTTACATTCGAACCAATAAGGAGGGAAGGGCTATAAGCCTAAGGGAGCTTATAAGGAGGTGCCAAGGAATAGCTGAAGGCTGGCCTTGGCAGCCGCCAAAAGACCCCTTATACTAACCTATTAAAATTCTAAAAATAATAACTAATATAAACAAACCTTATTTAAAAATCAACTTTATTCTTAATAAGCTATCTAATTGGATTTAATAGTTCTTTATTGTTTAAGATACTGCTAAAACTAACAAGGTATAGTGGCATATCAACTTATGTAAGACGAAAGATAAGCTTTTAAAGCTAGAACTACCGAATTAACCTATACCTATGGACGTGCTTCCTACTACTATATTGATAGCCCAGTTAAACCGGACCTAGCTTACTATATATTATTAAATCTACGCTAAATATAAGGACGATTTACGTATATACTAGAAACAAGAATAGGCTATTAGTGATATTAGCAACTGTATTATTTAATCTATATTAGCGGCCTACCTTTTACTTATTAACGGCCTAGACACAGTATATAAACGGCTTTAAGCACTTAAGAATATATTAGCCCCTACTACCTTAGGTTAAAAGCATAACGTTCTTAATTAATATACGGCTTTTAAAGCCTATAATAAAAAGCAGAGTATCGAAAAATGGCTAAATAGCTAGCAGAATATCTATAAGCTTACGGAACAATTGAAGCTACTAGATGTATAAGGTTTTAGGCCATACTATAATTTTATACAAGCCATTAAGCCTATCTCTTTTAGTTTCGCAGGAGTACTAAAAGTAGACCTTATCTAAAAAGAACGAAAGGACAAAGACGCCTTATCTATTATTAATCTAATTAAGGAATTTAAGGAGCACTACCGCATGCAGTAAGCATCTTCTACTACTACTGCTAATAACTCTGTATTTGCAACTCTTTAAGGCAACGCAAATTCCAATTCCAATTCCAATTCCAATTTAAATCTAAATTCTAACGGCAATTCTAATTCTAACAGCAATTTAAATTTAAAGTGGTATAAGGAATGCATATACGGCCTTATATATTGATTTAGTAACTGCTATTATATCGCTAAATAGAAGCGCCCTTAAGGATAGAGACCAAAGCCATATATCTAAAAGAAAATTAATAAAATAATCTTATCTACACCTTGGATTAAGCGCGTGGTTAACTGGATTTAGAAAAGAGATTAAAAAGTAAAGGAGAATTTATAATTAATTTTAATTCTAAAAACCTAGCTTTTACAACACCAACCTGCTATACTGCCGTATTTAGTACTGGTTAAACTCCTTTTAAACTCCAGAATACCTAGATACTTAATCCTAGTGCAGATCCCTACATCTATAATAATAAAGAAGACTTTTATAAGGGATATTATTGCGGTCACCTTAGGTTGCCCTTAAGACAACCTACGGATACCCCTTAAATAGCTATTAGTTACGTACTGGAGGTATATACCCATAGTATATAGTCTCTCTATTACGGATCTTATATTAGCAGTAGTACGACTACTTAGAGAAGATATAGATGAGCTAGTAGTATTGGCGCGGGAGGCGTTAGAACCAGTCAAACTATAGGACAAGGGGTGTCACGGAGTGAGTACAAGCGATAATAATATATAGCGAAGTAGATATTATTAAGCTATGTATATAAACTGTGTAATGAAGTTAAGACGTTACGTAAGGAAAGGAAAGTAGGAAACAGGGGAAAAAGGGTACATAACGTTCGCTTGGTTGCTAGGTTAACGGGTACTATACTACGCACAGGTAGGGTAGAGCTTAGGTGGCGGTTCTAGTAGAACTTGGTAGAATTCGGTAGTTAGAGGTCCTTGAAGTTGCCAGTTGGCAACTCCAACAGTAGAGATGGCAGATTGCGGTGGAATACGGCAGATTGCTGTTAGATTGCCGTCTTGTGGTTAGTCTTTGGTTGTTTAGTTAGTGGAAACAGGTGGACGTGTGTAAGGTGTTACGGGGGTGTCCTATAATAGTACCCCCCCTTTAAACTTGAGTATCTGTGAGATGGGGCTGTGGTAGTTCTGGGTGGAGTTTGTGAAAGTCTTCTGCGGCTTGTATAAGTCTTATAGAGTTGGCAGGTTCCTATAAGGGTTTAGTAAAACCTTTCCATTTTGTAAGGTATATATATTTGCGTTTCCGTTTATTGTACTTAATATCGTTAACTCTTTTAACGAGGTACTTATCCTCACCATCCACTTTAACTAGTGGGGGAGGGTCTTGGATCTGTCTAGGTAGGGTGTCTAATATAGGGGCGGTAGGGCAGAGGACTGACGTATAGAATATAGGGTAGATTTTAACCGTATTAGGGAGCTTTAGTTGGTAGGCATAAGGAAAGACAACTTTTTCAACCTTATAAGGGCCAGCGTTCTTCTAATTAAGTTTCTTAGTAGGTTGTTTTATGTTTAGATTTCTTGTGTCTAGCCAGATAAAGTTACTAATTTGGTAAGCTGGTGCTAGGGTTTGGTTCTTATTTGCTGCGGCTTTATAGATAGACTAGGCCCATATTATTTCATTAGTAAGGAACTTCTGTAGTTCTTTCATTTTCTTTATGAATTTGTTTACTTCTGCAACTTATAAGGCCTGATAAGCTGGATAAGGAATATTACTAAAGGGTTTAAAACCCATTTGTGGATGCTAGCCGTAATTAGCTAGGAATGGGGAGATCTTTATAGTTTCTAAGACGGAGTTATTTGCAGTAAACTTAGTAAATACAAGCCAGTCTATCCAGTCGTCCTGTAGATACGATGTGTATATCCAAATATACTGTTCTATTATAGCATTTGTATGTTCCGTTTAACTATCCATTTCTGGGTGATATGCCGTAGACAATAGTGCTTTAATGTAGAGTTGGGTAGTTAGTTCTTTCCAAAACACTAAGATAAACTGGCGGCCTCTATTAGAGACGATTGTTTTGGGGAGTCTATAGAGTTTCCATACGTGATCTAGGAATAGTTGGGCAACGGTAGGTGCTAATATGTTAGGGCAGGCGATCAAGTGTCTTATCTTAGATAGTTGGTCTATAACTACCATAATGTTTGTGCAGCCTTTACTTTTAGGGAGATTAACAATAAAGTTAATTAAGATGTTCTTCCATCTTCGGTCTGGAATAGGTAGTGGCTTTAGAAAGCTGTTGTATGTCTTATACAAAGCTTTGGCTCGTTGGTAGGTATAGTAGCTAGAGACGTACCTTTATATCGTGTTATATATGTTTGGCTAGTAGTACTCCCGTTGGAGTAGCTCTAGGGTTTTTCCTTAGCCTAGGTGGCCGGCTACTAGTAGGTTATGTACGTGTTTAAGGAGCTTGAGCTTAAGTTTATTATAATTAGGGATAACTAGGCGGTTTTAGTAGTATAAGCAGTCTCCGCAAACTTTATATTTACTTAGAGAGATCTTTTTGGAGTGTCTAACGCTATCTTGAATTAGCTTAAGTGTCTCTTAGATAAACTTATTATTTGGGTATTTGTTGATTATAACCTATTCAATTAATCGATTAGTTATTTTAAGGACGTGTACCGTAAGGTCTTTAGCTAGGGGATTAAATAATTCGGGACAAAGCAGGGTTTGTTTATAGTAGGCGCGCGCTTCTTCCTGTGCTGTTATGTCTTGTAAACATCGAGTTAGGGTATTAGGTTTTTGACCTTAAACGCCTAGGTGGTACGTAATTAAGAATTGGAATTAAGACAGATATTCTAACCAGCGGGCTTAATAATGACTTAGCTATTTTATGGTTATAAAGTACTGTAGATTTTTATGGTTGCTAAGGACCTTAATTAGAAATCTAGCGCCTTCTAGTTTAGGTTGCCATTGTTTAAAACATCTAATAATGGCTAATAATTCTTTATTGTAGATCTTATAGTTATATTCGGCTGGACTTAGTTGTTTTGAGAAGTATACTATAGGGTATAGTACCCCTTCTTTATTATACTAAGACAGAATGCCTCCAGTGATATAGTTAGATGAGTTAGCTTCTATAATACTCTTTTGGTTCGGGTCAAAGTGTTAAAGTACGGGTGCGGTAGTGAACATGACTTTTAGATAGGTAAAGGCCTTCTTACATTCCTTGTCGAAGATAAAGGCTTTGTCCTTTTGGGTTAGAGCTATAAGAGGTAAAACTAGGGCGGAGAAGTTATTAATAAACCGTTAATAGAAATTAGCAAATCCTATAAAGGCTCTTATATCCTTAACGTTCTTGGGTTCTTACTAGTTTACAATTGCTTTAATCTTCTTTGGGTCTATTTATATACCGTCTATAGAGATAATAAGTCCGAGGTATAGAACTTCTATTTTATAGAACTCGCATTTATCTATATCTAATTGTAGTCTAGCTCTACGTAGGGCTTCTAAGATAAGGTTAATGTGTTTCTTGTATTTAGCTAGGTTATTGCTATATATCAAAATGTCGTCGATATAAGCAGTACAGAAAACGTCCAGGTAAGGTCGTAAGGTATTATTTACAAAGTATTAGAATGAACTTGGGGTATTTGCGAGGCCGAATAGCGTTACTAAGTATTTAAATAGTCCGTATTTAGTACGGAATGCTATAAGCCATTTATCTCCTTTTGCGATACGGAGGCGGTTAAATATGTGGATAAGGTTAAGTTTCGTGTAGTAGCGAGCCTTACTTAATTGGTTTAGTGTCTCTTAAATTAACGGGAGCGGGTACCAATTCTTAATGGTAATAGCGTTAAGAGCTTGGTAGTTTATATAGAAGCGTAGACTGCCGCCAGGTTTCTTAACAAAGATTATAGGTGCAGCTATAGGCGAAGAGCTTGCTCTAATAAATCCTTTACTTAGGTATTTGTCTAAGTACTTCTGCAATACTTGGAGTTTGTTTTGGGATATTCCGTATAAGGGTCCAAATCCTGGTTGTTTTCCTTCTTTAAGTACGATCTTGTGGTTATATAGTCGGTGCTCCGCTAACTTATCGGCTTCCTTTTGTGAAAATACTTCCAGATGCTTATAATGGCATACTAGTACTTTTGTAGCAGGGTTAGTATGCTTCTTTAGTGCTAGGGCCTTTTTAATATCGGCTATTGTAACGGCGAAGATTGTATGTTTAGGTTTCCTGGCGAGTTATGCTAATAGGGTAGCTCCGATTATACAGATATCCGTAAAAAGGGGGGTGAGTTGCTGGCTGGCAACTTTCTTTTAATTATCTACTGTTTCTTGTTTAACTTTAGGTTTAGTGTTAAGTATAGAGTTAGTATTGGATTTAGGTTTGGGTTCTTTAAGTATCCTTTTTATAGTAGAATACTAGTTCTTCTGGTACTTTCGTATATTAAGCTTAAGTTTAGGCTTCTGCTTGGTTCGGGGTGGTATAGTAGTTAGGGTTAGTTCATATAGTTTGGTATGATTTTTGGGTTCTTGGTGGAATTAGGTAGACTTTTTAGATTTTGGTTTGGGGTCTAAGTAGTAAGTTATAAGGCACTTCTGCTTGCAACGGGAGGCGGTAAATAGAAGCTTAAGGTTGTCCTAATTAATGGTTACCTTATATAGCTTTATCTAAGGTTGTTTAAGTATCACTAAGTGACCTAGAGTGGTAACGAAAAGCTTAATTAGTTCTTTATGGTTTAGGTATTAGAGTCTTAGGAATACTATATAGGTAATATAGCCTAAGATAGTGCGTTTGCTATTAAATCCAAATACGTTAATATGCTGGTTGAGGGGGGTTAGAGTAAAACTATTATCTTATATAAAGATCTTGTTAATAAATCCTGTACCACTGGCTCCTGTATTAATTAGGACTTAAGCATTAACCTATTAATCATTCTGCTAAAGACGATAGTTAACGGTTATGCTATAATCCTAAGAGTCAGAGTTTATGATATTTAAAGCATTTAACGAGATCCTAAGGCAGCGCCGTTTTAGAGAGCGACTTAGCTTTAGGACCTTCCTTTTAGAGGCGATTAGAGTGGAGTTCTTATAGCGTATTGGTTGTAGCTTCGTCCTTGTGAGTAGTGCTTACTGGATGCGGGGCTGGAACTAGGTGGAGATTGGGGATGGTGACTGGAGGATTAATACGGTAAACAGCTGCTAGTATTAGCCGTTTGTAATTCGCGTTGGGGCATAGGGACGGAGCAGTGGTTAAAGAGGTAGGAGCTACTTCTATACTTAAAACAGAGGCCTAGCTTAGTGTGTTATTCTCGTTTAGAGAACCCTAGTGGGGCGTATTCTAGGGTTCCAGTGTCGATATCTATGGCGTTAGGGTGCTTAGGCTAAGACAATAACTTAGTAGATGTTTGCGGGTTTATTATATTATATTAAAAAGCGGACTTTGGTGTTAGGCGTAGTATATCATTATATCGTTTATTAATAACGTTTGCGCAGGCGTTGAGAGCTCCTGGTAGGTCTATACCTATTAGGGAGGTTTTTAGTTCGGGGCTTAGGGATTTAATAAGGCTGTTAATTAGTGCGGAGTCGTTCCAGCCTGTTTCTTTTGCGTAATGGTTGAATTTGGAGAAGTATACTAGGAAGCTTTTTATTTCTTAAGTTATATGGTTTATCTTTCTCTAAGCAGTAGCTTGGCGGTTTGGGTCACCATACGTAGCTTTAAGAAGTATAATTAGGCTTAGTACTAAGTTCGGTTAAAGAGGTTTAATAAGGTTAGCTACATCTCCTCCTAAATAACTTAGGGCGTAGCAGAGTCGGTTAGCTTTAGTTAGGTAGCAGTTAGCGTTACTAGTTAGCTTATTTTTAAGTTGGCTTAGGAATAATTAGAGTTCTTATTATTTACTAGTAAATATCGGAGGGTCTAGTAGTTATTCAGATTGTTACAATGCAGTAGTTAGTTTAGGGTAAGTAACTACTATAGGTTTGGGGCTCTTATTCCGCGTGTTTATTTCTAGAGATAGTGTTCGGTCTTAGGGCCCTAATATAGGTATCTTAAGGGTGCGGATTTCTTCTTGGAGGTCTTTAATTAATTGCTAGTGTTATACTTCTTGTTCGGCTTGTTGTTAAGTTAAAGTGGCTTAGTTCTATATGAGGGCGTCTATAAAGAACTTCTATATTTCTGCTAATTGTTCTTGGAGTACGGACATAATGCCAACGGCTGTTATAGGGGCTTTGGGGTCATTCTGCATTTCGGAGGGTGGTATATAGGGTTAACGCAACATAGTGTCACGGAGTGAGCATAAGCGATGATAATATATAGCGAAGTAGATATTATTAAGCTATATACATAAACTGTATAATAAAGTCAAGACGTTGCGTAAGAAAAGGAAAGTAGGAAACAAGGGAAAAAGGGTATATAATGTTCGCTTAGTTGCTAGGTTAACAGGTACTGTGCTACACACGGGCAGGGTAGAGCTTAGGTGGCGGTTCTGGTAGAACTTAGCAGAATTCGGCAGTTAGAGGTCCTTAAAGTTGCCAGTTAGCAACTCCGACAGTAGAGACGGCAGATTGCGACGGAATACGGCAGATTGCTGTCAGATTGCCGTCTTGTGGTTGGTCTTCGGTTGTTTAGTCGGTGGAAACAGGTGGACGTGTGTAAGGTGTTACGGGGGTGTCCCGTGACAAGGGGTAACTAAGTTATATAACAGATTACGTTACCATTTTAGTATATAGGATCTATAGGATCTATAAAGAATACTACGTACTAAATATACCTCGCGTACTTTACATACTTAGTATTTTTTAGGCGGAGTATTATATATTTAAAGGACTATAGTTCCTACCTAAATACAGTAAAAACTTAATAGCGCGATATTTTTTTAGGCGATAAACTCGATTAGTCGATACTAGTGCCTTGGCAAAATTCTCTTACTGCAAAAATCTTTACTTACGCCGATATACGATATATTGGCTCTCTTACCTTAAATATCACGTTATTAAATATACCTTTAAAAGCTATTTCTGATGCAGAACAGCAAGATATATATGCTTACTACTTCTCCTAGAAGCTACCGCTAAAGTAAAAAGAAGTTATTATCTAGTTTAAGCAGTAATATAGGCATAAGCTTGGCTAGGCCACTATCTCTAACTTGCTAAAGGATCGTTATAAGCATCTTAATAATATACTAGCTGCTAGCTCTATAAGCTTCTACTATTACTTTAGTAAGTAAAAGCTGCTTAAAAAGATACTCTTCGTATAGCAGCAGTAGCTTAAGGCTTATAGGCAGCTCGTCTTTAGTAAAATTCTATAGATAAAGGCAAAGGACTTATAGCACCTTCTCCTAAGTACGCTAGAAAATTAATACCTAAGTTCTTACCTAAATGGCTAGGTAAATTTAAGAAGCGCTTTAACTTAAAGCAATATGTCTAGTATAGCGAGATTGCCTCCATCCCTATTACTACTTACGCTAAAATAAATCTTCTATATTAGATCTGCCTATACTTTCTTGCACCCTATATATATAATATAGATAAAACTAGCCTCTATTGGCGCTAGGTAGTTAGTAAAGCCCTTACTACTGCCTTAGTTTTTAGAGTTAAGAAGAATAAGGCCTAGATATCGCTTGCGCTGTATAGTAATGCTACTAGATCTAATAAGCTTCCCCTATAGCTAATAGGCAAGTTAAAGATGCTGTATGCTCTCCGCCCTATTAATATTTCTACGCTAGGCCTATAATAGAAAGCCTTTACCAAAGCCTAAATAACTACTAATATTATAGCCGAGTGGCTAAAGGCCTTCTATACTTATATTAGTGAGCTATAAGTTATTTTCCTACTTAATAACTTTTCCGCCTATACTGCAGCTATTAAGCTTACTCCCTTAACTATAAATATTTGCGTTAAGTTTTTACTAAAAAATAGTACTTCTATATACCAGCTAATGGATTAGAGTATTATATAAAACTTTAATTGCGGCTATTAGCAATAGTGGCTCCACTCCTTAATTAACTACTATACTAATTAAGAAAATCCTATTAAGAAAATAAACCTTTATAATACGCTTAGGTGGACAGCAAAGGCTTAAAGAGAGGACGTTACTAAGGCTATAATTTACAATTGCTTGGTTAAATTAACAATTTTAGAGAAGGCAGATAATCTTAAAGAGCTACCTCCACCGCTAGATCTTATAGAACTCCTCTATAAATACTAGGCTATTATATAGGTTAGTAACAACGCTCGCAAACCAGAGACTTTTCTATATCCTAAGGGTGAGGATAATAAGCCTAATAAGTAGGTTAATCTGTAGGAGATTATTAACTTTTATATAGGCAAAACAGGCCTTAAAGTTGTGCTTAAGGAAGACGACGTTATAGAGCCTCTACCGTCACTATTGGACGCTCTTAAGGCTCTTATAATTGTGCAACGCTTTATAAAGCATTAGAAGGACGCTATAGCTAATAATATAGCTTTGCTACACCGGATAGAGCGGTAATTTAACCCATGGGTGTAACAGAACCTTGTAGTAAGAACTACAGTGGGTCCTGTTATTAGGCTAGGTGTATAGGCAAACAAGAAGTCAACAACATAACAATAACTAGTGGAGTGATTGCCTAACAGATTAACTCCAATTATATTCTAAGATTCACTATAAGGAGAGAACTATCTACGGTAGGGACTAAGGTCCTTTAAATACACAACCATATACCTAAAAAATCCTCTTTTGTATATAAGGTACGTGTTATATATAGACATACACTACATACACTGCGTATACCGCGTATAACATCATATAACTCACTTACTATTCCTTATTATATGGTTCCACTAGCTCTATCCTAGACCGTACCTATATTAACCAACTAGCTTCTTCTAACTCTTCCCCAAGTAGTTATAATATTGTACTTAAGCTATCCGTAACACTATCTCCCTTCTTTTTATCTTTGTCCTTAAAGATTCCTAATATCTCTAAGTCGTCCACTAGAGGTGTAATATCCGTTTAATTAATCTGGTTAATATTTTTACTTATTATACCTAAAGCATCTTCTTCTTTATAAGCGCAATATTATGCTCGCACTATTGCTGTTATATTATTACTTAGTAAGATTATACCGTTTCTATATTCTTGTTATTCTAAGGTAGGGTTAATATATATCGCGATAGTAACCCTATCCTCTTAATAACCCTCTTTCTATTTAGAGTGTACTAAAGCAAATATCCGTTTATCTTGCAATATTTGCTCTGTCTCTAACGCTAAGTATACGCGTCCTATAACTCTTAATAGTCTTTAAGTTCCCTAAGTAACTTATTATAGGGTCTTGTATTTAATCTGCCACTAAGAAGCTTAAGTTAAAGCTAGCCGCTACTTACGCCAAACTCTACCAGTCTTTAGAAAAGACTACTCTAGCCCTTAAGGCTTAATGTTGCTTCTTTAAGGTTTAGTAGGCTGCCTTTACTTAGTTAACCTACCTTAAGAAGGTTTATAAGAAGGTTTATTCTAAGGAGTAGAAACTTATTTAATAAGGTCTGTCTAAGCTAGGTAATAAGAGAGTAGAGTTTCCAAAGAAGGAAACAACTCTAAGTAACATAGTAGTTGCTCCTCTTAGGTCCCCCTTAGTTAACTCATCCTTTAGCGATCCTTTTTTAATACTCCCTAACCTACTTTCTTCTAATACTCCTGTACCTTTCCTATAGCATTTTTTAGGTTTCTTAGTGGTTCCTAGGTAGTCTTACTATAGCCTATCTACTTTACTTTATACCACGTTTTGTTATCTACGTCCTTATAACTAATAATTTTTAAAACTTGCTATTTATCCTCTTCTTACCCTCTATATGTGTCTGCCTTATAAACTAGTAGCTTAACATTCCTATATGCTGACTCTAGCATTGCAATATGCTATATAGGGTAAATTCTTATTTTGGCTAGTAGGTTTAGCTTATATATAACTAATAAAATTCTTTATATAATTTTAAAAGGTTCTAGTCTAACATAGTCTAACTTCTTACTTAGTTATTAACTCTTAAAACTTTTATATAGTAGCCACACTTTATCTCCCTCCTTAAAATCTGGTCCCTTAGATCTCTTAGCATTATAGTACCTTTTTATTTACTTTTATACTAATTTAGCTGTTTCTTTAAGGTTTATATAAAGATTCATTAAAGTCTCTATTCTTTGCTTAGCTATGCTACTTATTTTCTTTATTTAATATAGCGATAATAATAACCTTAGCTTATACCCGTAATTTGCCTTAAATAATAACATTCCCATTCCTTTTTATAGTGTTGCATTATACATAAACTATGTAACTAGTAGTAATAATACCTAATTGTTTTATACGTGATTAATATAGTGCCTTAGATACTATTCTAGTGTTTAGTTTAATCTTTCTATCTACCCATCCGTCTGCAGATAATACGCTGTTAAGGTTACTGCGCGAACTCCTTATTCCGCTAAAAATACCTCCTAGAATGCTGCTATAAATCTTAGATCTCTATCTAATATAATCTTGCTTAGTACTCTGTGTTTTACAAATACTTCCTTAATATAAATTCTAGTAATATCCTCTACTAATATTTCTTCTGTATATGCTATAAAGTACCCCCACTTTATAAGCTTGTCCACTATTACTAAGATCACATTATAATCTTATCCTATAATAGGATCTTTTAACTTTAGTGACTTAATAATAAAGTCCCATAATATAACCTCCTATAGTCTCTTTGGTATTTTAACAGGTTATAGCCCTCTATATAGCCTATACCTTATTAGTTTATTTTTTTTTAGCAATCTGGACATTCTCTTATAACTTGTCTCGCTAGTCCCTAGATTCCTTAAATAATATACTCCTTTTAAAGTCTTAACACTAAGCCTATAGCTCTGTTATATCTTTAAGTTAGTCCCTTATAGAATAACTTAATAAACTCCTTTGCAATAGACCTTAGAATATAGATTACTTCTCTATTTTTATACTATTCTGTGTCTAGATCCTCTACCTATACTTCTTAGATCTTCTATATCCAATTACTCTTTAGTAATTTATAGATCTAACCTTCTCTAGTTGCTGCGATTTTTAGGTAATTATACCTAATTAATCCGTCTTAGTCCTTTCGCAGTAAAGCCCCTAATAGCTTTTTGTTATTTTATAGTTTAGCTTTCCTACTTAGAGTATCCACTCGTGCATTATCTATACCCTTAGTATGCTGAATTTCAAAATAGTATTCTATAAGCATTTCCGCCTACCTAACCTGTCTTTAATTAAGTTCCTTTATTATTAGGAATCCTATAAGGTTTTTATAGTCCATCTTAACCACAAACAGTTTCTCTATACCTTATAAGAATGCTCTCTATTTCTTTAACACTGTAACTATATCTAACAACTCTTTGTTATAGATGTTATAGTTCAGTTCTAGTAGTGTTATCTTTTAACTATAATATGCTACTGGATACCATGCGTCCTAATGCTTTTATAGTAAATATGCTCCTAGTACAAAGTTTAATACATCTATCTTAACAACCATTTCTAACTTTAGTTAGTAAATCTTAAGGATTAATTTCTAGGTAAATAACTCCTTAAGTTCCTTAAATAACTTTCTTTACTTATTAGTCCACACCCACAGCTCCTCTTTCTTTGTTAGCCTTATAAATAGCTTAATATTCTTTAACCACTATGCTATAAACCTCCTATAATAGTTATAAAACCCTAAAAATAATTTTAACTATATAACATTTTTTGGTTCTTACTAACTTACTATAGCTTTAACTTTCTTTAGGTCCATACTAATTTTTCCTAGTTTAATAATAAATCCTACAAAATCGGTCTTTCTTATAAAGAACTCGCATTTCTTAATAGCTACTAGTATCTGTTCTTCTTATAGTCTCTTTAAGACCTATTTAACATATTCTTTATATTCTTTCTTACTCTCTAAGTAGATAATAATATTGTTAAGGTATACCATAATAAACTTATTAAGGTGTTCTCCTAATATACTATTAATTTGCTTCTAGAACATTACTAGTGCGTTTATAAGCCTAAACTGTATAACTAATAGCTTATATAGTCCTTCTTTTAACCTAAAGGCTACCTTCTATTTATTACCTTCCTTAATCCTAATTTAATAGTACGCCTACCTCAGATCTATCTTTATAAAGATCTTTATATTACCTATTCTGTCTTAGATTTTGCTAATTAAGGGTAAAGGATACCTATTCTTTCTAGTAATACTGTTTAACTATCTATAGTTAATACACATTTTAAGTTTTCCATTTTTCTTTAGGATAAATAGTACTAGATATTCTACTAATAACTATAATAGTCTAATATATCCCTTCTATAAGTTCTCCTAGATAAACTCCTTAAGTGCCACTAACTCTATTTTAATAAACTTATAGACTAGAAAGAACCTTAAACTTATTCCTAGTTCTAACTCTATCTTATAGTCCCATGCTATATACTCTAACAGCTTTTTACTTTCTAGTAACTATAACTTTTTACCATACTTATAGTATCTCTTTAGTATATAACTTAAGCCTTACTTAGTCTCTTTATATGTTACTCTAACTTAGTACCATACTAACTTGGTTTACTACCATACTTTACGCCATTAAGTATCTTTAATATTAACCTAACCTATAACCTAATTAATCTTTAGATTGTATTCCTATAACTAAGGCATTCCTAGTATTACCTTATCTTTTCCTAATAGTAAAATATTAAAAGACATTCTAACTGGTCTCCCTTTAATAGTTAACTAAATAGGTCCTATTTTAAGATTAATAAT
>Ga0307507_10001477_pt1 | contig 52449 bp, 54 predicted proteins | sample 7_EM_MG_FD_207223 | JGI IMG/M metagenome (GOLD analysis project Ga0307507, IMG submission 207223) | Populus trichocarpa ectomycorrhiza microbial communities from riparian zone in the Pacific Northwest, United States - 7_EM | ecosystem: Host-associated > Plants > Roots > Unclassified | place... | reverse complement strand
AGAAAAAAGAAAAAAATAGGTTCGAGGCAGGTTCCACTTTTGATATTGGGTTCACATGTCAAAAAGACCCTCGGAATCGACCACCGCCGTTGCTCGAGCCAGTAACTCTCCCGGTATTGCGCTGTCTTGAATTGCGAAACCCTGTCGCGAAAAGAAACCGTTTTATGGGGCTGCATCATATTACCGGTATTACAGCGCAGCGGGGTGCGAATGGCAAGCACTGTATGGTTAAGTTTCTGAAATTGCTGAGATTGCGTTCAGGACTATGATCTGCTTCGGGTATTTTTGAAACGGCGGATGTGCGGGGTTGGGGGTTTCGTATCGTATTTTCTTTTTTCTTTTTTCTTCTTCCTTTTTTCTTTTTCTCCTGGTTTGTTGGGGAGGGAGAGGGATTGCTTGCTCGGGTACAGTACCGGTACTTACGGTACGGTATTGTGAATGCTCCCCACCTCCCCGCCTCTTCTTCTTTTGTTTTGTGGGGGTGGGGGAGGGTATGAATGGTATTGTACCTCATGTCTGATATACCGGCATCTAGGGGGTTAATGTGGGAATAGGAAAAAGGTTATCGTACTGACAATATCACACCCTACTGAAAGAAGCATGCGGATGTCGGTGGTTGAGGCAGTGATGGAAACAGTGATTCACTCGGCTGCTCACGACATTTAGCCAGTCGATGTAAAACATACAGCGCAGAGCGAGGAGGCTGACAGGCTGAAGTTTAAGTGCGGGGTGGATAATTGATTTGGGAGTTGCTGAAGTAAGGCAGAGCCGGACGCTTCGGTGTAGGTTTCTGCAACTGTATGGCAGTGTACTGTACTCGAGTACGAGTACAAGTACCTGTGTGGTAATACTCTGCACTAGAAGAGTGCTACGGGTCCTGTGGTTTATCGGTGTGTTGACGATGTGTTGCAATATTATGGAGGGTGGCTTCCGCTTAGGTACCGTATGAGATGGGTAGGAGTTGCGCTTTCCCTCATCTCTTATTGCCGGCGTGGGGATGGGATGGACTCATGCAATACCGTACCTGTACTGTATCGTACCGTATGAGTTACGAGTGAGAAAAAGAAAGAAACTTCGCGTCATTATTTGTGACCAAATGCATTGTTGCAGGGTAACATAGCGTAATAGATTAAAAATCAAAAATTTCAGTGCCTAGGACCCTTCTATCAAAATTATCGGACCTGACATGATTATCCCTTGTCTATCATCTCCATCAACGAACTTCACTCCTCCTCTTCCTGCTGGTGCTGCACTCGGGTGGGGACGAAAAAATGGCAAAACTTATGGGCAAAACAGGGATTTGTGTTGATCGATCGATAGAGAAAATTTGTGGGAGAGACACAGGGTTGTTGGAATTAGAAACCCAGACTGGTTGCACCAGTGTCTACGATTCTCTGATGCATGAATTTTGGAGGTTCTGAAGGGCTTCTAAGGGTTCCAACTAATCTCTGTAAGGCCGACTTGTGCTACAACTAACTTTTAATTATTAGTTCAGGATATCTTGTTATTGATGGGATAATGTGCTTGGTATCTACTTTAAGTTGTTTGTATTTGCTAGGGCTTACCGGTATTTTTTCCATTTGTACTAGTACTGAGAGTCTGCTCACCCACTACAATCTTGCTGATACTTTTTCCCGATTTTTTCGTCCATACCCGAGCACAGGACTGCGCTGTAATTCATCACATCCCTTCTTTCCTCCCTTCCCTCCCCCGCACGCCACTACTCCATTATTCTCCTCAGAGCTATTCATATCAGCTTTCCGGGTACGTTGTGGTAGCTCAACATCTTCCAATTTATTTACTTATCTACGTACAGTAGCTATGATATCCACACGGCCCTAGTTTGACATAATAACGGTGCGGTGCGGCAGTCCTGTCAGCCAATCGCGTTGTCTACTGGTAACCAGTACTCGAGTACCCAAACCTCCAAGCCCCACCGGCAGCAGTAACCTACTGGCTAGGAGCTTTTTGGCTCTTGGCCGCGAACTTCTTGGGATTGGTGGATTGGAAGAATTGAAGTTCCTTGGACTTATCATTCCTAACGTTGGTTAGAGCAAAAAAAAAAAAAAAAGGAAAAAAGAAGGAAGGGCCCTCCACCTGCTCGTCTCGTTTTTGTAACATTTTTATTTTTATTTTTTCATACACAATCGACACGGGTTTGGGGCCTCACTCGTCCATTACTTTGTCCTCGTACAGTACGTACCAACTGGTGGCCGGATCTGGGCATTAAGCATCATCGAGCTGGCGTTTTCGCACGTAATAAGTTACCGATTTGGAGGTGGCATCAGACTAACGAAGAAGGAGAAGAGAAGGAAGAAGAGGAAGGGAAGTCAGGGGAACGTAAGAGAAAAGGTGGGGAATACAGCACGATAAGGAAGAAGAAAGAGGAAGAAAGGAAAGTACGAGGAGAAGAGGCAGCAGCAGAAGCAGCAGCAGCATCAGAAACAGAAGAAAGCAGGAAAAATCATCCACTCTCACTCCTCCTTCCCCCACCCCCCCCATCACTCCGCATCAAACGGACCAACCAAGAACAGTCCTCTACCCCCCTCTCCCTTCCCCCCGAAACATCATAGCCCTCCCAAACACCAATACCAATACCCGCTAGAGTGCCGCCAACCCACGTTCTTTTTTCCTCCTATCTTCCATCTGCCTTGCCTGCTCCACAATTTCCCGTCAACTTTACCTTACTTCCCCGCGTGTTCCTGGCGCATCATTCTCTCTTGACCTATCCTACACGTACCATCAGCATACCTTCTACAATACCTACCTATCCACCTACCTACCTGCCTACCTACCAACCTTACCAACCTTACCAACCTTACCAACCAAACCATCGCCCATCCTTCATCACCGTCATCACCACAGCAGCGGATATTGCCCTTACTCCCCCGCCACATTCCTCTTCTACTGAAACGGGAAATTAATACCCTTTTTTCTTCAATATTTTTCACAATACCGATACGATAACTCTAGCAAAGCTTTCATTGCGTCAATATAATCTGAGAATCGAGAAATGCCTCCTGAAGCGATGACAGAAAACTCGAGGGCTGAGAGTACGGGCAGTGGCGCATCGCCGTCGGCCTCGTCGCAATCGGGTATACCTAATAGTCAGAACTCTTCACATCCAAGCTTTCGGAGGTACGCTTCTTAAAAATCTCCTTTGCCCTCTTGATTTTTTTTTTTTGATTCCCCCGTTATTGCTCTCTTTTGGGAGAAGATAGGGAAGAAAGGGAGAAATTCATATTATACCCCCACCAAGTCTCTTCTCGCCGTCTCTATTTCCCCCAAGAAGGCAAAAAAAAGTTATATCGGAAGGGTTTCCGTACACAAGGGGTGGGGAACTTCTGGGGTTACAAAAGGGAAAGTATTCAATTTATCCGGAAGTATTATTACGGAGGGAGAATAAGACCCTTGGGGGATACAGCCTTGGATGAGAAGAGACACGGGATAACGAGGAGAATTCATAACTGGGAGTTTTATTGTCAATTTACTGACGGGTTGGAATGGCCTTGGTTCTCGGCTTTTGGTCCTTACAATAGGCAACGTGCGGCCAGAGCTTGTGAAGTGAGTGTCTAAAAGAATGGAGCTATTTGTGGGGCATTTTTCGTCGTTTTCGGATTATCGAGAGAGAAAAAGCCGCTGCTGTGGGGAGGTTGTTGCATTATTCGGAATAGAGGCTGACTTAGCTCTGATTGAACACAGACATGCCATGCAAGAAAGGTACGATTCATTTCCTGGTTTTGCCTTTGTTTTTATATTAGTGCTCTTACGGAAAGCTGATGAGTGGCACAGGTTAGATGCGATGCTGCTAGCCTAGGTGTTCCGTGCACGAACTGCGTCGCCTTTTCCATCGAGTGCAAAATTCCCACGCCGAAGAGGAAGAAGGTTGCTGGGGTTGCAAAGTCAAGAGACGGTGATGATGAGTACGCTTTTAACCTTTACCTGACTGATCTTTGGAGTCGGAGATGGGGCGATCCTGACAGTGGCTATGGGGGGGGGGGAGTAGGTCTTCAGAACGACAAAGCTCGGTACAAGGCCCGTCGCCGTCGCCGGTGGATAATATCCAAATGAACTTCAACAAAACTCCGCAGACTACAGTTTTACCGCATCAGGATGGGACCCCGACCGCAGGCTTTCCGGAGGCTAAGTCAGCCCAGGTCGCCGCCGATAATAGGACTTTCGCCCAGTTTATGAAGCCCAAGTTTGCTAGGGCTCCCATTAAAGAGGCTGGAAGGGTTGCGTATTTGGGTAGGGCATGACCAGGGGGTAGTCGACATATGCAAAGGTTAACCGGGGCTTAGGTGAATCATCAAATCTCAGCTTACTAGTTCACGATAAACATGGCACGCCGGACGTTGTGCATTACCCCCTGCCGGAGAACATTCGAGGGTCGAGGGCTAGGTTAACAGAGCTGGACGCTATTGAGATTGACATCCTTCATCAGCGGGGCGCTTTCCTGTTACCTCCAAGAGCTCTCTGCGACGAATTGGTTGAAGCGTATTTTAAATGGATCTCCCCTATTGTGCCTGTAATCAATAGGAGTAGGTTCATGCGGCGATATCGAGATCCTAAGAACCCACCATCACTCTTGTTATTGCAAAGTATATTGCTTGCTGGATCAAGAGTGTGTACGAACCCGCAATTGATGGATGCTTCTGGGTCCACCACCCCGGCAGCTCTGACCTTTTACAAGAGAGCTAAAGCCTTGTATGATGCAAACTATGAGGACGATCGCGTTACTATTGTACAGTCATTGGTATTGATGGGGTGGTATTGGGAGGGTCCTGAAGGTCTGTTTAGTATCTAGTGTTTATGCTAGCACGTGCTAATTTCCAATCTCAGATGTAACAAAGAATGTATTTTACTGGAGTCGGGTAGCTACCATTGTAGCTCAGGGCTCTGGCATGCATAGGAGGTTTGCATGCGAGTGATATCTTGAGGATCGAACTTTAACTAATTCAATGTAGTGTTGAACACTCGCAATTAAGCAAAGTGGACAAAAGGCTATGGAAAAGGATATGGTGGACACTCTTTACTAGGGATCGAATGGTGGCTGTTGCTCTTGGAAGGCCAGTGCATATTAACACTGATGATTCAGATGTTGAGATGGTCCAAGAAGAAGATTTCTTGGAGGACGAGCCTGGATTCCCTACAGAATATCCACCGGATCCTCTCCATATCCAATTCTTCCTTCACCATGTCAAACTGTGTGAAATTATGGGATTGGTATTATCCCAGCAGTACTCGGTGGCCTCCAAAGCAAAGAGGCAGAACGCAATTGATCTAGTTCACGGCGATCTTGCACTTGCCGACTGGATGTTGCACGTGCCGCCGGCCATGCGCTATCACGTTGAAGATAAGTCAAGACAAAACTTCTGGGCCGCCTCGCTCCATTCTACCTATTAGTAAGTTGATGACCCTTTTTTTTTTCCGTTTCACTTAAGATGGTATACTGAAAGGTTAACGCAGCACAACTCTATGTTTGCTTCATCGGGCCCATATGCCGCCGGTGAGCACCGCTCCCAATAGAATGGAGGATACCTCCTATCCTTCACGAAATATTGCTTTCAGGGCTGCCACAGCTATTACTTCCATCGTTGATAATTTAGCCGAACATGACCAACTCAGATACTGTCCTGCATTCATTGTGTACAGTCTCTTCTCGGCTTTGATCATGCATGTGTACCAGAATCGTTCAACAAACCCAACGGTGGTTGCCGACTCTAAGGAACGCCTGAGAAAGTGCATGAAGGCCCTAAAGGAGATTTCGAAAGTGTGGATTGTGGCGAAGATGGTATACACACTTTTTGAGTCTATTCTGGGGAACAAAGCCCTGGAGGAGCGACTCCAAAAGTCTACCGGGCGTCGTCATCACTCCCGGAAACATCAGCAAAACCGGTCCAATAGGGAAAGTTCGACTTCTACGGAAGTTCGCAGTACCACCGAACCCATCAAGAGGAAATTTGATGAGATGGATATAGGCGGCCATTCTGGGAGGCCGGTGCCTAATATGTCATACGAAAGATCTAGGCCTCAGACACCGGCCCCGACCTCAGGAGGCATCCAGGGCAACACAGTAGGCATGTCCGCTCCAGGTAGCACAACGCCACATCTCCGACAGGGAACAGATATATTCATGGGCGGACAGAGCCAGGGAGGAACCCGCCCCCCTACTCCATTCCAGCAACCGAACGTGTCTATTCCTGCCACCCCTCCAGACCTTTACTTAGTCACACGATCTTCGCCGCCAATCCCTCAAAGTCTATGGGAGAATTTCCAACCGGGCCAGCTCTTTCCAGACGATTCTGGAATCTCATACCTATCACCGCCGAACCACAATAGTAGTTCGGCGCTAGACCCGCAACTAGCGAGCCCATCTATGCCGTTATCACAGAATTCAATGAACCAGTCCATGCAAAATCAGATACCAAGCACATCGCCAATTTCCATGAGCGGCATGCAGAACACAGGCATGTCCCAACAGCATGCCTGGCCGGCCCCATTCGAGATTGACCCGAATGGGGCTATGGGCTCGGGGAGCAGCCCTGAAGACACCTGGAGTAATAGCAGTGGTGAAAAGATAGTTCCGACGGCGCTGAATGTCGAGGATTGGTATAATTATCCCCCCCTTCTGTTCTTGTGTTAGGGATGCTAATACCAGGCGCGCGACAGGTTTAACTTCTTTGGACTAACCGGTGAACTGGGAGCCCTTGGCGAGAACGGAGCGCCGATCTGAAGATGAATGAAGGAAATAGTAAAATAACTCGTTTCCTGCTGTAATATCACAGATCTCTTTTTTCCCCTTCCTTCTTAGCAATCGTGATCCACCTGTCATTCGTTCGCTATATCCCCCCCACCAGTGGAAAACAAGCGGAAATGCGCTTTCTTGTTTTGTTTTTTTCTTTCTCTTCTCGCTACTTCTGGATGGGAGTTCCCACCCCCCATCCTCCTTGTTTTCATTTCTTTCTTCAGGTCGTCAAAAAAATTCGGAACGAGGCAGCGAGGCAAAGATATATGGATGTATGAATGGATGTAAGATGTGTGTGGTCCGAAATTTAGTCGCCTATGCGTACGTCCGGCAAACGATGGGATGTTTTTCTTCTTCAAAAGGGTGGATGTGTGGATGGAGTTTAGGTTGGTAAGGGCTGCGGGAGTTTTCCTTTAAGTTTTTTTTTTTTTTGATTTACGGTTAATTGTGCGTTTGTTTTACGTTTATAGTGTGTTGGATCGTAATGTAATGGTAAACTTTTGTCCGCTCTCGGTGAGGTAGCAGGGTAGCATAATAATATTATGATAGTGGCAGCGGTGGTGATAGCGTATTAGGCAAGCCTTGATACATCACAAATGCTCACTCGCCTGCGTGATTACACCACCCCGTTCCACACTATACTATAGCGTAGGGAATTATGATTCTTGAGCAAAATACACTTTTGCTCTTATGTTTAGAAATAGGAATGGGAATATGGCACAAGCAGAGAGTGCGTGAATTACTTTCCTTGAAGTCGAAACTGGGTTTTCGATTGATTCCGGGATGGATATGGTCTGTGGTATGGTCGCAGGGTTCGTTGGCGCCGCGCTTGTATCAAACGCTGGGTTTTCCTGTATTTCCTCCTCGCCCGAGCAGTGCGGAGCGTGCTTGTATAATACCATAGTTATCCTACTTCTCCTAGGGTTGAGTAGGGGTTGTGGTATGGGTGTTTATGGGGAAGCACTGTATGACTTTTTGGAGTCAGTGAGTACCGGTATGGCATGGCCTTGCGCCCGGGTTTCTGTGGAGGTGTTATTTCTTTCCTTTGCCCATTCTTCAAATAGGTTTTACAGGATGGGAAGTCAGTGTTGTAAGGCAGGAAAGCTACTGGGAGCTAACTTCACGTCATCCCCTTCCCGCACCCTCATAATCCTTATCTGCAGGTACAGTATAATACGGTACAGAATCCGCCGTTACACCAAAAGGGGTTACCAAACCCTCCTGAGCCATTTTCCTTTCTCTTTCATCTTTCACCCTCACGCGCACATACGACGCCTTCCTGCTAACTTGCCGGCACATCGCCATCTGTAGGGGGTTTTTTTATTTTTTTATTTTTTATAATTCCCCGGATAAATGGCCCGCAAGCTCTTAACTCTCCCAACTGATATCCTCATCTCCATAATCGTGCACCTGCCCACTGCCTCGTGTCTAACCCACCTCTCGCGGACGTGCAAGTCGCTGCACGCCTTCATATCTGCCGAGGGCTGGCGCGTCTTCGTGCAATGCCGGCACGCCGGCTTCCATGCGAAGGTGACGAAGGCCCTGCCGCCCGGCAAGTCGGCTCTCACGTGGAACCGGTGGGCGGAGGAGCTGACGGTGACGCGCAGCAACTGGGACAACTTCGGCTTCCTCGCGAGCGGCCTGTTCGTCGAGGGGAAGTGGCGGAGCCGGAGGCAGAAAAAGGAGGAGGAGCGGAGGCTAGGATTGCGGCGTCGGGCGCGGGAGGATGCGTGCGTGCCTGTTATCGACCTTTGGGAGGAGTGGGCGAGCGGCGAGGAGGTGCTTGTCATTGGCGCTGGGGTGAACATGATGGTGAGGAAGAGGAGGAGGCATGGGAAGAGTGATGGGTGGTGGAGGTATGAGGGAGTCGTTGCTGGTGCTGGTGCTGGGAGTGGTGAGAGGGATAGCGATAACGATAAGGATAGTGGTAGGGACAGGGATATGGATGAGGGGGAGGAGGGAACTAGTGGGGGGGAGGGCGGCAGCGAGGATGGGGAAGAGCCAACCGTCTTTGAGATTTTCGACGCAAAGCATCGCGCAAATTATCTTCGCAGCTGCAAGGATAACCCGCAGGATTACACTGCCGTCCATCTTTTGGGCTCCTACGGCCGGGAGAATGCTGAGATCGCCGTCGTTGGGCGAGCTTCTGGCGCGCTGGAAATGGTAAAATTGACCACGGGTCCCGGAAGGGCCGGGAGAATGAGCGTGCTGGGACGATTCGGGACCCCGGTGCGCAAGAGCCAGTGGAGTCCCAGGATCGGCAAGTACACGTCCATACTCCCACACGCTGGTTCCAGGGACCAGTACGGCCTCATGAGCGCTGGTGTAAGGACTGGCCTAACGTCGAGGTTTGCGCTCTACAGGATGCATATACCCCCCAATGACGATTTTCAGCTGGTGCCCCAGGCGCCGGTGTCGGAGGTTGAGATGAGCGCTGGCGATGGGGATATTTGGAGCACGAATTTACTTTCGCCCGAGTATTTGGTTGTTACAAAGACTAATAGTCATGAGAGCCCTTTGTGTGTCTATGCCATTACCCCGGATGGGGTTCGGAAGGCGCCCATAAGGTCCTTTCCGGATCCGCTAGGGTTCGGGGCGAGTACGGATGCTACTGCTACTGCTCGATTGGAAAGTTTTGCGGGCGAGTTTCCCTCTGGGCGAGTCTTCTTAAGTGCGTGGTCTGGTGGTCACTTGAGGTATTCTCTATTCTACTTTATAATATACGCCTGTGGCTTGTGGCTAAGCCGATAACTGGCGACAAAAGCATACACGACCTCCGCTCCCCCAAGGAAGCCGTCGCTCGCTGGGGCAGCTTCATATCCAAGCCCATCCGCTCCCTGCACACCCTGGACTCGGGCAAATTCCTGGTGGGCCACAGCGAGGCCTGCATGCTTCGAGTCTTCGACATTAGGAGCAAATACGGCGACTTGGAGGGGTGCATCCCGATTGAGGGCGAATGGTCGAAATACTCGTACAGTTGGTTCACTAACTTCCAGCTCCCGGGGCGCTCCCGCCCGGAACCTATGGACCCTGTATTCGCGCTCGCCGTGTCGCCCTGGACGGAGAAGAGCGTGTACGCCGCTACTCCCGGCATGGTTTGGGAGCTGAATTTCGCTGGTACGATGACCAGAGCGCCCGAGCGTGTTCCTGTCGCGCCGGGAGTGCCGGCGTGGAAGAGGATGTGGAAGCGCTCCAGGGTTTGGAGGAAAGTGGATGGGGAGAAGGAGATGGTTGAGCCCGTTACGCTCGCGGTTAAGTCTTATAATGGATTGCTGTGGGGGATGCATTATCAGCAGCCGCCACGGAGGGTTTATCAGAGGTATGTGTAGATTTTGTTTTGTTTTGTATTTTATTAATTTTACAGTATTATACGTATACCGTATATATTGGTGTGTAGTAGTTTTAGTTTTAGTTTTTTCCTTTTTCCTTTTTCCTTTTCTTTTGTGGTTGTTGGTATCGGGAATGGGTAGGCGGGGGGTGGTTTAGGCGAGTGATCAGGGGTGATTAATTTAGTTTGGATTGTGTTGGGAGCATACACCGGAGCGAGCAGCGAGCACAGAATCTGTATGTAACAGGTAGTTATTAATTCATATTATCAGTATCGTAATATACAGCACAGTAGTCAGACCCCACCTCTTTCTTTCTACCTCCTCCTCCAACCCAACAAACAAAAACTCCCCCACCAAAAACCCCACAACAAACCCAACCCCACAACAACCCAAAAAATGTCCACCACCAAAACCCCAGACCCCAAACCCCTCTACGCAATAACCAAAACAACCCTCTTCTTCTCCCAAACACCCTCCTCCTCCTCCCCTTCCCCTTCCCCTTCCCCTTCCCCCTCTCCGGAGCAGGAAGCAACAGACCCAGGGGAGGAGGAGGAAGAAGAAAAGGAAGAAGAGCGAATAACCTCCACGGAAATCCACGCCATATATGCCGACCGCGAGGCCGCTAATCGTGCTGCTAGGGTTTTATTGAGGGAGGTGGCGGCGTGCGCTGGAAGACTGGGACGTCATGGGAACTTGTTGGGGAGGTATGGGGAGAGTATGGGGGGGGATTTTATGTATTTTGGGGAGTTGGTTTGGGATAGTTGTGAAGTGGAGGGGAAGAGGAGGAGGGTTGAGGTTAGGGTTTTGGGGGTTTGGGGGTATTTGTAGGGGGTATTATCTTATAATTATTATATGGTTAGGACTAGTGGTAGTTAGAATAGTTTGTAATGTTGTGGGTTGTGATTTATCTAGATGGTTTTTGTGCTGTGTGGGTATCATAGGGGTTATCATAATTGTGTAGTTCTGCCTCGTCGCGTGCTCGCGTGCATGGGTTTCGTTTTTTTTTTTAGGTTTAGTTAAAGTGTTACCTGTGAGTGTGGAAGAAAACGCGTTCCCCTATGTTTTTCGTGGTGGTACGTGTTGATTGAGCTTTTTGCTGTGCTGCTTTCTTCAACACCACTACCACTACCACCACCACCAGCGGCAGTGTTACTAACTGACAAAGCTACTGCTTCTTTCTTACACTCTCTTTTCAAACATTCACGAATAGTTTCTTCTTCTTCTTCTCCTTAAGTCATAATATTACTTCCTTCGCTCCTTGGTCAAAGCTTTTTATTCTTTGATTCGGTTTTCTCTTCTCTTCTTTCCTTCGAGGGTTGTTAATGTCTTGTCTTGTTTGAATAAGTGAGTACGTTAAGCAAGATAAACACTTTCACCAGGGAACGGAACGGACACTGCACTCTTTGAAGATATACTGAAGTTGTGTTAATAACAACGCGTTTTACCTACCCGCAACTGCTGCATATTCACTCACCCACTCATCCTAACTACCGCATAGGCAGAATGTACATCCCCCGACCCCTCCTCTCCTCCGCCTATGCCCACTTAAAAGCCTACGCACACTCCACAAACCCGTCAATTCTTCTCCTCTGCGCACTAGACACTGATTCCCTCTGCGCTGCACGAATCCTGACGCACCTCCTCAAGCAAGACTACATACCGCACAAGATACACCCGGTTGCCGGGTACCAAGAACTCGAGAATGTTAACAAGACACTCATAAGGGGGAATGAAGAACTGCGGTTTGTAATTTGCTTGGGGTTGGGGGGGTTAATTGACATTGCTGCGTTTTTGGACTTGAGTGGTGGGGAAGGAGAAGAAGGGGAAGGGAGCAGGAGGGTGGAGTGCTGGTTGGTGGATGGGAGGAGGCCGTGGAATTTGCACAACGTTTTTGGCGGCGGGGGCGGGGGCGAGGGAGGGAAAGAGGTGGAAGGGAGAGGTACGAATGGGAAGGTTAAGGGTGGGAGGTATGGTATTGGGGAGGGGGTCAGCGGGGTAAAGTGCTTTGATGATGGGGATATCGAAGAGGAGTTGGAAGGGGAGGGGGTGGCGTTTCGTGCGCTGATAGATATGCCGGAGATTGACGAGGATAGTAGTGATGACAGCGATGACGACGAAGAAGAAGAAGAGGAGGAAGAAGGGGAGGAGATTGAGATTGGTGAAGAAAGTGAAGATGAGGACGAGAGTGGTGGGGTGCGGGTCCAGCTAAGTGTCGGGTCTGGAGCGGGGCCTGCTAGCGGGAGGAAGAGAAAGAGTTCTGAGCAGCCGGGTGGCAGTAGCGACCATGAGGGGGAATCGGATATCGAGATATCGAGGGTTCGGCGGAGGAGGACAGGGAGCAATCTGGTTTGTCATCTGCTACTTAATTGACTTTAGTTTAGTGGGTGCTTATACTTCACACACACAGTCTTCCCGGGAATCTTCGCCGTTGATTCACAGACATACACTTCTTTCGTACCCTTCCTCCAGAGCACTCGCCTCCTCGCCTCCGCCTGCACACTCGCACTCCCCACCTTCTTCACCCTCACAGCAGCTGCCCCTCCCACCACCCGAACGTCCCCCACCATCCGCAAAGCTTCTTCGAAGAAAACTCCGTCGTTTACGAGCAAAGCACGAGTCTACCGTTTCAAGTTACTACACCCAGGGGACCTGGTACGGCGAGCCAATATCCGGTCTCCTTTACTCCCTAGCCTCTGACCTTGGCCGTGAGGACAATGACCTCCTCTGGCTGGCCATCGTAGGCCTCTCCTCTGGAGAGATCATCGGCCGGGGGATAACCTCCGGCCCACCAAGGAAAGTAGGAGGTCTCGGCTGGGTTAGCACCACTCGAGAAGACCAAATCCGTGGAGTCCTCCGAGACGAGGTCCACAGATTGAATCCTCCGGAGGCACCCCCGGGCTCTTCCAATGCCTCAAGCAATATCAGTAGTAGTCTACAAACCACCGCTCGATCACCGTCCGACACCGCCATCAGATTGTCGCCGGAATATAGGTTCATGCTCATCCGTCATTGGTCCTTGTACGACTCCATGCTGCATTCTTCGTTCTTAGGTACGAAGTTACATATCTGGTCGGAGTCTGGGCGGAAACGGCTGCACAAGCTGTTGGCAAAGATGGGGTTTAGTCTTAGTCAGTGTAAGCAAAGCTACACGCACATGGACATGGACTTGAAGCGGAGCCTTCGCGAGAGATTAGAGAAATACGCTCCGTTGTATGGCCTCGAAGGTGTCGTACGAGAGGGGTTTGTCAGGTGCTGGGGGTTTAGAGGATGCCTCAGCGCGGCGGACGTGGCATATGTCATAGGCGGACTTTTAGAAATGGGACGAAAAAGTAGCAGCACCAACAACAATTCAACAGTCACACCAATATCATCATCTGCTAGTAAAGCCCTAGAAGCGCCGGTTGACTCTGACCCAGCCGACGAAGCCCGGAAGGAAGAAGCAAGAGAATCCGAAAGTTGGATAGCTAATTTCTGGGCTGCTTACGATGCACTCGAAGAGTACCCCTCCCTTCCTTTCCCCCTTTCACCTTGGCTAACCTTAACTAGCATTGAGGCTTTGAAATCTGCCCTCCCGACAGCGATGGACTTAACCCGTGCAATTCTGCGAACCGGCACCGCATTAATTGAAAAGCGCCAAATTCGTTTGCTGCGTGCCTTCCGACTTGCAGTCGTTAAGGAAGGCCCCGACGTCTCAACCTTCACACACCCCAATGCGTTATCAAAGTTGGCCTTATGGCTTGGTGAAGCTATTCTAGAGCAAGAAAGGGAGCAAAGGAAGAAGCGGTATTTACCTCTCGTTGTTGCGAGCCTCAACGAGCGGCGGGGGGTGTATGTAGTTGTGGGCACTGCGTTGGGGAGTAGAGTCGGCGGGGCCAAAAAGAAGGCTGAGAAGGAAAAGGGGAAAGGAAAGGAGAAGGAGAAGGAAGTCGGAGAAGACGGGGAAGAAGAGGAGGAGGAGGAGGAGGAAGAGGAGGAAGATGATGATTCTTCAGACGACGAAGGCGCAACACTGGAACGCCGCTCTGGGCGGAATAAATTTGGAATGGCATTCCAGGAAGTAGCCCATAGCACCAACGCGCGCATCCGAATCGACGCGTTCGAAGCTACGGTCGTGGAAGTTAAGAAAGAGGATCTCGCGGGGTTCTTGGAGGGACTTAGTCTTAAGAGTGTTGTTGGGTGAACTTTCCACCGTATTCTAAATGATGGTGGTGGCAGTGGAATGTTGTCTAGTGATTTGTTTTCCTTTCTATTTCCCTTTTTTTCTTTACGTAATTTCATTTTCATGATACCTATCTATGATTGTCTGTCATACATGGAATGGGGAGCCTTTGTCTTTCTTGTCTGTGGGATTGTGTGAATTTCTTGAACTGTGGGATTGGATTGGATACGATACCCGGTTGGTTGGTTGGGATTGGATGAATAGAGTAGGATAGGATAGGATAGATGGACTGGGTGCAGGTAGTGTTTTACCCTACCGATACCACTCCCACATGCTCACATGCGTGGGTGGGGTTTCTAATATAATTTCAACCACGAGTTCTGTACTGCGAGTGAGTGTTTGTGAAACCCTTGGTGATATTATGATATCCTATCCGGTTCCATGGGGGTATGTATATCCCGCCCATAGCCTGCGGGAATATATCTATAGCCAATGGATTCCGCTAATCGATGTATGGTACTGTACTGTATACTCTATACTCCACTCTCGATACTGTACAGTACTGTGTTAACCGGCCACATCCACCCACCCACTCAGGAACGTATTATATCATGAGTGAATGTGAGGAAGGAAGGAAGAAGAAAATAGTTATAAGGTACAGGTACTCACTCTGCCTCCTTGACCCTTTTCTGGGATAATAAGTGGTGGTGGTGGTATGAGTATAACTTGAATGAACGTATAATACATTGTTACTTACCCCTCAGCTTTTAGGAGGAGGGAAAGAAAAAAAGGATTGCTATTGAAACTTTGGTATTATGTCCAGTTTTGCATAGTGCCAGTATTAATTATTACTATCATACCACAGACTTGGATGTATAATACCAATCAGCACAGCACTGTCCCTCATCATCTTTTATTCTCTTGTATTCTTGTATCCTATTGCACAGTAAGTAGGGCTCTCTCTCCTCTCCCTCCCTCTCCCCCTTACGAAGCGCACTACTACTTCGTGTACGTACATAACAAAAAGCTAAGCTAACCTTATACTATGATAATATCACTTTTGATTACTTGTTTCTCTCTTCTCTGCTGTTCTCCCAGTCACCCGGGACTACAGGATCCTTCCTTCCTTCCTCTATAGGAAAGGAAATGGGGTGCTCGCTCACAGGTCAAGTGGTTGCCTCGCGAGGACCACCGTATAATAGGACCCGGACTGAGGAAGTTGGGTATATATAATAGGAACAAATTTAGGATTCCTTTCTAGGTAATAAATAAAGCATAGGGCACTCTTCCTAAATTCTGCTACGGGTGCTTGATGTGCTCTTGTGATAGGCTCGGCGGGTCAGCGGCGGGGCTGACTGCCTGGGGGTTGCTTTGTGCCTGTGCTTGCTCGTATGGGATAGTTGGAGCTTGGGTGAGGTAGGTTTAAGTATCTAGTCTAGCCTATAAGGGCATTCCTCTACTGAGCTTGGAGCTTTGAGGGTGGCAACTCATGTACCGGAATTGCCAAACTCAATACGAATGGCTACCTCCTGGCTTTTTGCTATTGTAGGTGGTAGATCACTGGATGCTAGGACTACACTTGAGGCCGGGAAATGTGACCGAGTGACATTCCATGATCCGCATCTCCACCTCGCCCCCAACAACTACTAGCTAGAATCAAAATTATTATTCGATCACCGTACGTTACGATCACGGTGAAGTAATGGAGTTTCCAATAGCTATTCACTACTTTGATCAAGATCCAAAAAGTAGTTTTTTTTTTAATTTAAACTGCCCCCCAAGCTCCCTGCATCTGCTAAACTAAATAAAAATCTAAAGGTTGACGGCTGAAACAAAATTTCCAATCAGTCTTTATACTTGTGATGGTAGAATTCAGGGGAAAGTCCTACCGGTTCTGAACTTGTTCCCAGCGTAGATGGCCTGCTCTCCCAACTCCTCCTCGATACGGAGGATCTGGTTGAGCTTGGCAAGACGTTCACTTCTCGCGGGTGCACCAGTCTTGATCTGGCCGGCGCGGAGACCGACAACGATGTCCGCAATGGTGACATCTTCAGTCTCACCAGAACGGTGGGAAACCATGACACCCCAGCCGGCGGAGTATCTGTTATCTATTAGCCCTCATTGAACAAAAAAAATAGGCGAGGGGCAAACTCACGAGTCCTTAGCGGCCTGGATAGATTCGGTAAGAGTACCGATCTGGTTAACCTTGAGAAGGAGAGCGTTGCAGCTCTTCTCGTCAATGGCCCTCTTGATACGGATGGGGTTAGTAACAGTCAAATCGTCACCAACGATCTGGAAGTCACTGGTCTTGTAAAAGTGGGCCCAGGCTTCCCAGTCATCCTCGGCGAAGGGATCCTCAATGCTGACAATGGGGTATCTCTGGGCAAGGCTCTTATAGAGATCAGCCAATTCCTGATAGGTCAGCCACTTGCTGCTATCGGAGTCAGGGTTCTGTCAATCCCGATATTAGCATCCTGGTAAAATCTCAATTCGGGCAAGTCCCAACAAACCTTGAAGTCAAGATCGTACTTCTTAGCATCCTCCTTGTAGAACTCGGAAGAGGCGACATCCATGGCGATCTTTATCTGACCAGTGTATCCAGCCTTGTCAATAGCATCGGTGATGAGGTCAAGAGCCTCCTCAGCGGTCTGAATGTCGGGCGCAACGCCACCCTCGTCACCAACATTACCAGCAGACTGGCCATACTTCTTCTTGGTAAGGGTCTTGAGGATCTGGTAAACTTCAGCTCCCTGCCTCATAGCCTCCGTAAAGCTTGGGGCCTCGCAGGGAACAATCATGAACTCTTGGAAGGCAAGACGGCCTGGATGTCACGCATATCGGTAAGTTACGGGTAAGTTACGGGAAAGGGGAAGCTATATGAAGGTGTAATTCAATAACGCACCTCCGGCATGAGATCCTGCAAGGGCCAATTATATTAGCATACAGTTTTGAAAGGCATGTGTGGCTCTGCCCGCTCCAAGGGGCAAGGGTTTAGCGGGATTTTCGGGAAGGGGAATGTAACGAACCTCCGTTAATGACATTCATGAACGGAACTGGGAGAACGAATGGCTTTTTGGTACCGGCAAGATCCGCAACATGGGCATACAACGGAACTTTCTGTAATACTCGGCTGTTAGCCCCTAGCCTCGCCTATTGAAATAGCCCTTGAACGTCAAGTATCGAAAAACCCCGGAAACTACTCGGGAACTTGACAGAAGGGCCAAAATGAAAACAGTGCAAAAATAGGAATGGGAAGAAGTAAATCCTTGGTGGGGGAAGAAAAAAATGCATGAAAATAAACATAATAAATTATAATGATAAGGGGGTCGGGGCGAGCGAATAGTAAGGGCTCTGAAGGATATGATGGCCATAGGAGAAACAAAAACACCGAGTAACGAGCCCAAGAACAAAAGCCCAAGTACGACTCGACGACAGGGAGGGGAGAGGGAAAGTAGTAGAACACGTACCTTTGCAGCAGCTCCAGCCTTAGCAACCGCCAAAGAGACACCGAGGATAGCGTTGGCTCCCAATTTAGCCTTATTCGGGGTTCCGTCAAGATCAATCAAGAACTTGTCGATAGTAGCTTGGTCCTTAACGTCGAGCTTTTCCTTAATGAGGGCGGGAGCGATGACAGTGTTGACATTCTCAACGGCCTTGAGAACCCCCTTCCCGGCCCATTTGGTCTTATCTTTGTCACGAAGCTCAATGGCTTCGTGTTGGCCAGTGGAAGCGCCGGAGGGGACAATGGCCCTGTGCAAACCGGTATCGCTAGTAGTAAGATCTACTTCAACAGTGGGGTTACCACGAGAGTCGTAGACTGAGCGGGCGTGAATTTTGGTAATCATTCTGAAAGGTTCGTAGTAAAACAGATGATCAGCTGGATCAGAGGGAAGATGAGGGATGAGGAGAGAGGAGAAACGAAGATGGAGGGAAAAGGGAGGAGGAAGGAGTTATCAAATTGAGGGGTTCTGTTTATGGATAAGGAAAAAAATTAAAGAGAAAACTGGGAGGCTGCGGAAGATCGATCAAAAGATAAACAGGGATAAGGCCTCTCTCTATCTGCTTCCGCGCAGCTTTGTTGGGTATGATGAGAGGGGTTTGCTGAGATGAGACGTGGTTGTTTGGCGGAAAAATAGGGCGTGGGGCAAAGGCAAATAAGATGATTTCAACGTGATGGTGTTCAATTACGTTTTCATTCACAGAGAGAGGGGGAAAAAAATTTCCCGCTGAGATAGGGATTATTCACAGGCCGAAGGCTTACTTTTGTTTCTGACATAGGCGGGAAGATTGGGTGTATTTTCTTTTCTCTTTATTCGGGCCATTAATTATGATGATGATGGTGGTGGTGATGATGGTGGTGGTATCCCATAGTAGTGGTGGTACCGACTACAAGTATGATAGTGCTTTTTTTACCTGTAGACTATGATGCAAGAACAAATTGGGTGAGCTAATGAATGAATGAATGAACCTCCAAAGTGCGAAGGAGGGTTACAATAGTGGGGGAATTAGATGTGTCTCAAAAATTGCCCCACCTTTCTCCCGCTTTAATAATAATTATGATCCCTGCAGCCTCTATCGTCACGTGAGACGAGTGACAAAAGTCACTCGATTCTCTTACATACAGTACTTCCTCTCCGATACCCGTAAAATCTCATCCATAACGAATACGACCAGGCTGAGTAATATGGCCTTTTATTGGCTTGCAAGTGCTCTTTGAGACAATTTCATGCCACAGTCGCTGCCGCCATGTGAAGCCGACCACTCACAGCAGCAGATTTTGGCCATGACTAAGCTTGGTCGTGTTCGTTATGGACGAGATTTTACGGTATCAATAGTGACTCGGGAGGGGTTTAGGAGACCTCCGGACTCCTACCTTGGATCAAATTTGTTTCACTTTAGATCGGATGCACTCAGAAGTGTTCAAAATTTTATTATTCGATTGACCAAAGAAATGCCTAAAGATACAAATAACAGGGAAAAAGAAAAAACAAACTTATGCTTTATGGATTTTGCAAATAAGGTCAGAGCCATCAACGGAATCACCTTCCTTAACTTCGAGGCCGACAACGACTCCAGAGTGAGGGGCAGTGACGCTCATTTCCTGGATCCTAGGTTAGTATACCATAACTTTTGTAGATAGAAGTAATAGTTACATACCATTTTCATGGCGCTCATGATGGCAATAGGATCGCCCTTCTTAACCTCAGTGCTCTCCTTGACACGGACTTCTACAACAACGCCAGCCATGGGTGCTCCAACATGGCTAGGATCCTTGGGATCGGCCTTGGGACGGCTCACGTTCTCGACGGCTATAAATAGTAAGTTATCATGTCTTATCCGAAAATAAGAGGACAGATTGGCATACCCGCAAGCTTATCTTCAACCAAGAGTGTTCTGCCTTCACCATTCATCTCAAAGAAGACTTCCCTTTGGCCGGTCTTCTCAGAAATATGACCAACAGCCAACAGCCTGAGAATTAAAAGCTTCCCCTTTTCAATCTCGACGTGGAACTCCTCCCCAAGCTTGGGACTAACCAAGAAGTACTTGGTAGGAAGAACGCTAAGATCTCCGTACTTGGTGCAAAAGTCTTTGTAGTCAGAGAAAACCTTGGGATACATGTTGTAACTCGCAATATCGCATTCCGAGATAACACCGTACTTGCTTTCGAGTTCAGCCCTGATCTTAGCCAAGTCGACTGGCGGCATTGACTTCCCGGGGCGTTCGGTCAGCTTTTGACGCTGCCCGCGAAGAACCTTGGTACGAAGGGGTTCGGGGAAGCCGCCGTATGGTTGACCCATCAATCCTTCAAAGAAATCGAGAATAGAAGCGGGGAAATCCAGGGTCTCGGCTTTCTCAATTACATCGTCATATGAAAGCTTATTCGAAACCATGAATTGGGCAAGGTCCCCGACAACCTTAGATGTAGGCGTAACCTTAACGATATCCCCAAGGAGTTGATTGGCTGAAGTGTATGATTTCTTGGTTTCTGCCCATTGTGTTCCGAGACCCATCTGACTAGCCTGGAAAATCAGGTTTGTAAGCTGTCCACCGGGGATTTCGTGAAGGTAGACTTCGGGATCCGGGCCAGTTAGACCAGCCTCGAAGCAAGAGTATAGAAGGCGCAGCTGGCCCCAATATCCGTCAATTGCACGGATGTGTTCAGCATTGAGTTTGGGGTCCTGGTCGCTGCCCTCCAAAGAAGCTAACAGAGCTCCAACACTTGGCTGGGACGTCATTCCAGACAAACTGTCGGTGGCCGTGTCAACCGCATCAGCACCTGCCATAGCGCAAGCGGCCATCGAAGCCACACCGGTTCCTGCCGAGTCATGTGTGTGAACGTGGATAGGGAGGTCAGGGTACTTCTTGCGAATACTGCCAATGAGCAGAGTCGCGGCTCGGGGCTTGAGAACACCAGCCATGTCCTTAATACCAAGGACGTGAGTTCCCATAGCCACAATCTTGTCAACGATCTCGAGATAGTACTCAAGGGTGTATTTCTTTTTGTTGGGATTCAACATATCCCCGCTGTAGCAAACTGTGGCTTCGCAGACTCCTCCAGCCTTGAGAACGGCCTTTACGCCGACCTCCAGTTGGTCGAGATCGTTCAAAGCATCGAATACACGGAAAATATCAACTCCGTTAATCTTTGCCTGTTTAACAAAGTGATCAATCGCATTATCCGGAAGCCTAGAAAGTTTAGATAGGTTCAAAAAACACTCCTGGAATTCGCTTACGATGAGTATGCAACTCCATTTGCTCCACGAAGCAGCATCTGGAAAGGAATATTTGGAACCAATTTCCTTAGTTTCCTCTAAAAGATAGTTAGTTGGCCTGAGATTAAATTTTTGGGGAAAAAAAAAAGGAGGTATTACCAATCTGTCCCATGGGTCTTCGTAAAGGAATCTCATTGCTACGTCAAAGGTAGCCCCTCCCCAACATTCCAAGCTGTAAGCATTGGAATAGGCATAACTTGTGTGTTTTGCAATGTTTACCAAGTCACAAGTACGGACTCTAGTAGCCAAAAGGGACTGGTGTGCGTCTCTCCATGTAGTATCCATAAAGAGAGTACCCTTGTTCTTGCGGATGGCTTTGGCAAATCCTTCTGGCCCCTCCTTCTCGAGAATGTTACGCCAACCAACCCGACAGGGATAGGTGACATCGATCAGTTTGCCATTCCCATCATAGAGCTTTGGTAAAACGATGTCTCCTGTGAATTTTGGAACACCAATTTGGCCCTTGATGCTACTGCCATTAACAGCTAAATCGGCTAAGTATGCCAACATCTTCTGGGCACGGTTTTGCGATTTCATAAGAGAAAATAACTCGGGCCTGAACCAGCAATTAGTTTATATAAGCTTCAAAACTTCAGGGACATAGCCACTCACGTATCATCAATGAATGTGGTCCAGCAGAAGCCTCCGATGAAGGTATCATGGGTAAGTAGAGAGGCCAAAAATGGGATATTAGTCTTGACACCACGGATTCTAAACTCTACTAGCGCACGTAACATCTTTCTGCGGGCAATTTCGTAAGTAGATCCATGGCAGGTGCACTTGACCAGCATGGAATCGTAATGAGGAGTAATAATTGCCCCCGCAAAACCGTTACCACCATCAAGGCGGACACCATTGCCACCTGCGGAGCGGTACACCTCAATTTTGCCAGTATCGGGGCGGAAGCCCTGCGATGGGTCCTCAGTGGTGACACGGCATTGGATGGCAAAACCACGGGTAGAGATGCGGTCCTGAGTCAAGCCTAATTGTTCAAGCGAAGCTCCTGCAGCAATCTGGATCTGAGCAGCAACGATGTCGATACCAGTAATTTCTTCAGTGATAGTATGTTCCACTTGGCTATATCGTTTAGTCAGTGATGGTTCTCCCTCTCCAGGCTAGATCGTCTTACATTCTAGGGTTGATCTCAATGAAGTAATATCGATTTTGTTGATCGACCAAGAACTCAGCAGTGCCGGCATTCCCTGAAAATTGCAATAATTAGTAAAACTCAAAAGCCACTCGCCATGGTAAACATACGGTAGTTCACTGATTTTGCCAACCTAACAGCGTCTTCGAGGATAGCAACTCGGACCTCCGGCGGGAGATCCTTGGCGGGGGCAATCTCGACAACCTTTTGGTGCCTCCTCTGAACACTGCAATCACGCTCGTACAAGTGAACAACGTTTCCGAATTTGTCTCCAAGTAGCTGAACCTCGATATGTTTAGGGCGGTCTAAGAAGCGCTCGATGAAAACAGTTCCGTTACCGAAAGATGCCTTGGCCCTATTTCAGTATTAGTATCTTACCACCTTTCGGATAAGGCTTGCTGATAAGAGACTTACTCTGAGGTTGCTCTGTTGAAGGCATCCTGGAGGTTTTCACCCTCCCTCACTACTCGCATACCCCTACCACCTCCGCCAAAAGCTGCTTTGATGATGACGGGATATCCGTATTCCTTCACGAATGCCTCTGCCTCAGCGAGGTCTTCCACGGGCCCGGGCGTTCCGGGCACCACCGGAACATTACATCCCTGGGCGAGTTTGCGTGCCGAAACCTTATCTCCTAAGCCATCGATTACCTCAGGAGTAGGTCCGACAAACTATAATGCAAACGATTTGTTAAAATCGACTTCCCCTGAAAAGCGCACGTGGGGGGATATCTGGCTCACAATTATGCCAGCTTTTTCAATTTTGCGGGCGAATTCCGCATTCTCAGACAAGAATCCGTAACCAGGGTGGATCATGTCAACACCATGCGTCAACGCGATCTTCACAATCTCATCAATCTGAAGGTAGGCCTGAACGGGCGTGAATTCCCCCCTTGCGCCAATCTCATATGCCTCATCAGCCTCTAAAATATTAACCAAATCGTCAGTTACCGGGTTTCCCCGCTATCTCGAGGAGGCTCATACTCTGGCGATGCATGCTGAGGCGATCTTCATGACTGTAAATAGCAACAGTTTGTAAAGAAAGTTCATGCGCCTGTAGCATATTGCGTCAGGATGTTTTCCTACGACAACTAGGGCAATGAGACAAACTCACAGTTCTAAAAATCTATTTCACTCGGACCAGCCACGTCAACAAACAAATCACCAGCAATCTAGGTGGATTGTAGAACATACACGAATTGCTATAATAAGAATTAAATTAATCAATTGCACACCATGGGGCATCGAAGCCAACAAACAGCCAAACAGCCAAAGAGGGAAACTTACGAATTTCACCACGATTGGCAACTGATAATACCAAAAGTAAATCATCAAGTTAGCAACCAAACAATTCCAGAACAACACCGGGTAAAAACGTGGGGAATGTAAAAAGAGAAGAACGACAACAAACCTAAAACCTTGTTGACTTGCATAATAGTAGAATTCGCACGCAGACGGTGTACGGTGCGCACAGTCGAGGAGTCTGCAGCATCTGCAAAGACTTGATTGAACTCTTTGGTGGTCTCCATGGTTTTGAAGTCCCGCTGTGGTAGCTCCAATGGACTTCAGAGAGTCACAGCAGCGAAGGGTTTAGGTTTGCTAAGGGAGCACGTACGAGGAAGAGAAAAATGAAAGGGAAAGTTGAACAAGGGGTGGGAGGAGGAGGAGAAAGAGAGAGCGTCAAGGCAGCAGAGGAGGGGGGAAGATTGTGAGTATGTATGTGTTTTATCCTGGAGAGTACGATAGTAGGCAGATAGGTAGGGTAAGGGGAGTTGGTGGGGAGAACTAGGAAGGAAAGAGAGGACTGGGATGGCGGGATTGGCGGGATTGGCGTCTTGGAGGAGGAGGAGGAGGAGGAGGAGGAGGATCGGGGAGGGTTTAGCTTTACTAGTAGTTTGGGCCGTGGTAGTGGAAGACTAGAAAGAAAAAAAATCCCTTTCTTTCCAACTGGCCTCTTCTGCATCTCGACTTGGACTTGACAAACAAATAAAATTGAAAACAGAAATACCAAGGTTCAGTCTAGTGCTACCCTCTTTTCTGTCGGCCCGGCCTATCTGGTTTGGCTGGCAAATGGATGGTGTCACAGAGCAAGTAAAAGAGTGATAAGATGGGATACTGTGTGTAAACTATGCTTCACATTTATGTATGGTATCGGTATGAGACTTCGTCCCAGCAGGTCTGTCTGTAGTGGTGGCAGCGGTGGTGGGGTGGGTTGGTTGGGATGATGGAGGGGTAAATCACACAAAGGTTCCCCACTAATGTGCTAGAAGAATATCGGTACAGTAGCAACGTCCAACCAGAGATCACCTTGCACTGATAGGTAGTGCGGCAGAGAGCCAAAGACGAGCCGAGTCCTTATCACAATTATCAAGTGCAACCAATCAGCCAACCAGCCTACCAACCATTCCAGGATAAATATATTGAATTTACAACCACTCCAAGCAGAGGCCGAGCAACTCTGAACGTAATTCAAACCACCAACCATCAAATAATTTTCCCCTCCAAGATAAATCGTCCAGGGCGATGATAATGCTGATGGCGACTGAGAAGCCACAGCACCATCAAATTTTACACCAAATTCCCAAAATTACACATAAAATGCTTAAATATGTGCCGACATGCATGACATACGAGCGGGACCAAAATTCATAACTCATACGAAAGGCATAACAGAATATCAAGCAAAACAAAGCAGAGACCCATACTCCTGGTTAGGGCTCCCTTTTCTCCGCACCTCATCGCTCATCTTAACAATTTACAGCAATATCGTCTCGCATAACACAGTACCAACCAGTATCGGTAGAGGCGTAGAATAAACTGAAATGAAATGAAAATGAAAAAAATAAAAAAATAAATAAAAGAAGGGCAGCCTCGGCAGGTCTTCAGGCTACGAGTACCACCGCACTCCGTGGTTCCTGTCAAATTATCGTCGGTGAATACATCGTATACTATTCTGAAGCAGAATCAGAGACCTTCGGTAGAACGCTATAGCGAATTGATCACTGCGATATCCCCACGAGTACCATTCCGTCTCACCCTCACCCCCACTTCTACCTTTACCTCCACTCCCTCCACTCCCTCCTCCTCCTCCCTTCCCTCCTCCACTCCTACCACCCACCACACCCGCGGGCCACGGCAGTCTATCAAAATCAATCGATGTCGTGCATTCGTCGGTGTCCTTGGAAGAGTGAGATGAGGAAAAATGAGAAGCAAAAAGAAAAAATAGCGGTACTGTACTACCATTGCTGCTACCAATGATTAACTACCGGCGCCGCATGTCGGCGGCAACCACAGTGATAGCATTTTTTTTTTCAGACAACAAATCCTTGTAACCCACGGCGACATGCGTGCCTCGCAGTTAACGTTACCTCAAGCTACCTCAAGTCAGACTACCGATTGGCCATTGCAGACTGTACTCCCAAAAAATTTTCAGGAAATTCCCCTCATCACTTACACCCCCCCCCCCTTCAAAGGCAGATGCCACCTAACTTATCTCTTTTTAAATATAATACCAATATTTCTAGACGCACAGAATCAAGCGGCTACCCGGGTGGCAACCACACCACACTATATTATATTATACTTCGCTTTGCGGTACGGGCAGTCTACCGATTCCAGGTCCAGGTCATAACCTCAATCCACGGCTAAACCAAGATCAACCTGGGATACGGTAACTCACCCCCAAAAAAAAAAAGATAGATAAAGCCCACGCTATCATACTTATTAAATCATGTATGTGCAGTCCGGATCGGGAAAAGACCCCGTGATCAAACCCTTCTCACCAAGTATCGGTATGATATTACGTTTTTGCAAACGCCAGACAGACAGACAGACAGAATACCGCATATTTGTATTCCCGCTGTAGAAGGTACAAGCAAACAAGTAGAAAAGATAAAAGGATAAAAGGCAATAAGGGGGGAAGGCGGGAAAGGCTGCCCCTTCGGCAATCATAGAGAAATTTACTCGACTATGGTGTGTTAAGCTGTGGTACCACAGCTAACTCCAGCCAAGTAGGATAGGAGACTAGGAGAGAAGCACTGAGTACCGTACCGGTGGTGGGTCATACACAACTTGCCCCAGCTCACCGATAGATGCGGTGGGTAAGTTGGATCTGTCCCTCTTGCGTTGTATATATGTAGGGTAGGGATTCCTAAGGTCGTTGGCGGCCAGGAATCATCTAACATAAGTAGTTATGATAATACTACACCCCACTCAAGTATTCGCAGAGAGAAACGGAGAGATAGAGAATTATCAAAGTGGCAGAGGGGATCACGGAGAGAAGCAAACTCGAACCAAGCAACACCCATCCTAAGTTTATACTGAGAATTTACCCCGGACAAAAAGATCCCCAGGGAAAAGAAAGAGGAAAAGGACGGATAATTAAGATAGGATATAAGAATAAATATTATGGTAAGTACTAGTAGGTCTATGGTTTACCAGTTAGATACGTAGGCTCGGGACAGGGGAAGGGAAATGCTCCGATTGGTTTATCGCCGACTTTTTGGTGGAATCATCCTGGGGGTGTGATAGGTGGATTGTCTTCTCTCTGCTATGGTAGGTAGGTAGTTCCTCCATACATGCTCTACTGGGGAATGATGCGCCCGGTCACTGGAGTGAGAGTGTATAATATACTGTAGCACGTCTGTAGGTAGTTTGGAAATGTTTGTACAGTGGCCTTCCCTACGGCATAATTGTTTGTACACTGGTAGAATATCTAATAGAATACATAATATGGAAAAAAAAAATAGAATCGAGACTACCGAAGAAGCTAAAGAAGTGACCCGGATATTACCTTTTTGTCAGACTAGCTATTATATCATGGATCGCCTCGTTGTTATCTCGCTTTCTACTCTCCTTCGTCTGGCCCGGCTTCGTGAACGTTTCCAGAAACCTAGGCCCTGGAGCATGCAGCCTGCTCAAGCCGCCTCCATCCCCCTTACCATCCCCTTGCTGTCTCCCGGTATTCGTGTCCAAATAATCACGCCACCCCTCCAGCACCTTGCTGTCCCGGCCGGGGACCAAGCCCTTCAATTTATCTCGCACGAACCTAGCGTCCCCGGAACCCCAGATCGTCCCGGGACCCTGACTCCTCATCCCGATAGCCTCCTCGTAGGACACGGCGGGCTTGACGTCCATCATGATCCGCCCGCGGGTGGAAATGTAGGCGGATCTGGGCTCGTAGTCGCGAACTTGCCTGCGGTCACCATGTGTCCGGCTGCTACTAAAGTAATTGTTATTCTCGCGGAGCACAGCGGCTACCCCGCCGATTCCGACGACAGGGCTTGGGGAACCCGAGTTGAGAGATCGCCCAGGCACAGAGCGTGAAGGGCGGGGACCGTGCTCGGGATCGTAGGGAATGTGCGCTGCCGAGCGGGTGTAATGTAGTCCCGCGGATGGGTGGGTGCGGTAGGGCCTTCCACTCCTCGGGATGTCCAAGAAGTCCGTCACCAGACTCAGGAACTTCATCGTGTCCGCCCTCAACTGGTCCATGTTCACTTTTACTTTTACTTTTTCTGTCTCGCCGTCGGCGGTGGCAGCACTTTCGTACACTCCGAGTGCCTCTTCCATGTGCTTTTCGACGAAGTCTTCAAATTCTTTCTGTCGGGGCTTCACCTTCTTCAGCACGTACCGTTTGAACTCGTCCGCTGGCATGTCCAGGAGGAAAGGGCCAAGGTACTTCCACTTATAGAGCTCCCCGGCAGAGGAGTTGTCGTCGAAGACGGAGTCTACAGGACGTGTGGCAGCGCTTAGCTCGCCTACTAGTGCGGGGCTCTTGACTAGGGGCAGGTCTATCTCCTGCCACTTCTTCAACGTGAGGACGTCGTCGTTGGCGGATTCGAAGGTCATGAAGCGCTCAATTGTGTCCAGCTCTGTCACTCGCATCGTCGTATGCGTAATCTTGTGCGGGACGTCACGTTTCAGGCCCCAATTACCGCGGACCCGAGAAGCAGTCGGAGCGGTTATTGCTTGAACGGTTGGATATGGTGCTGGCTCTTGGTGGCCCAGGCGGTAGGATAACGGTGGGGGTAGGGGTTTTGGCATAGCGAAGAGTCGCGATTGGCGGAGGATTTTGGCCCCCGGGGAGGCAGCTTTGGACGCCATTCTGAAGGCCAGTCGCTGGTTGTTAAATCGGCCGCGGTGGTATCATTGGCGATGTCTTGACTTGGTGGAAAAGTTTGGTGAGTTAAAAGAGGGTAACTTATCCTTCGCCAAGACCAGGTGCGCGAGTGCGGGCTTGTGAGGATTCGGATGAACCGAAACGTTTTCTCACAGGCCATTCCTAAGAATAATTCGTTTCAAGTTCTAGGGCTCGCTGATAGGCTCAGTCGCTTGGCTCGGGTTGAATTACACCCGGCAGACTCATAAACCATCACTCGCATCAAGAATCTCTTCCAAGAAGCCCAACCTCGGGAATCAATGTTCCATAAGTATCCCTTATTACCTCCCAGAGGGCTAATGGCCATTCTGAACCACATGGAGTGGGCCAATCCTTACATTTTATCTAACCTAGCCCCACGGTTTTATACCAGATTGCGATGATCTTTGAACACCAGGACAAATCAATAGGACAGGACGAAAGACAACCTCTCTTAGCATGCCACTCTTCTTCGAACAAGAGTGACCTCATGCCCTGGCATGGGGGCGCATAAGCTCATTCAAAGACATAGCATAGGTAATCCCGCATCTACATGTAGCTGGCTAGAATGACCCATTACGGATACATAAACACCCCCCGGTACTCTCTCCGAATACACCCCTCAACACAGAATGGGAGCTACACTACGGAAAAACGCTCCCGATACATGACTACTCCATATTTAATTCACCAAACTTATTATGCCAACATTCCCGTTGCCGAACTAGCACATCCCAACTCCAGTATGACACATCCCCTAACGAATCGCAATCACGGCGATAACAACCTCGCACTCCCAATGGGCTTACTCAAGAGTTCTGTCAACTACCCACCGACGTGCTGCTTAGTACAGCGCAAGCCACAGTCCTTATCTCGAGAAGCTAATTCATCTCAAGCTCCTCCCTCTTAACTCTCATCTTCTCTCTATCGTTGAAAGCCCACTATAGTGGGAATCGCGCTCAACTGGTGAATGGTAACTTCGTGTTAGATGTGCGCTTTTCTTAGGGGGTACCTGAGTTGAGTAATTTTGATAATTGAAGTGCGGACTTGGGAAGACTCCATATTTGAGAGGGACTTTTGGAGTACATTTCTGGCAGCAAGGGGCCGGTGGGTGGTGGTAGTAGTGGCTGTAATTAGAGAGGTAGCGGTATGGCTCAGAGGAGGACCTAGGGGGTAAAAGCTGGATCTATACTTTCCTTTATAGAACTCTTCCCAACCACTCCCTCCCTCCCTCCCACGCACTCCCCAAATTGCCACCCCACCTAAGCCATTCCATATACCCCGCCTATAACGCTTTGATTCAGAGAGGAGGAGGAACAATCCAAGGCTACTTTGAGCTAGCGGTCTTATAGGACGGTGGGCGAGGATGTGGATATCGTGTGAGGCGGTGACTTAAGGGGGTTATTTGAAGTGTTAGGAAGGAATCCAGCGGTCCTTGATACTCTCGACAGTGATACTCCTCTTCCAGCTACTTGTAGACGGAATGGAGACGGTGCTAGGAAATAGATCGCATGATTGGAGAGCAGTGTAGGTTATCAAGCTTATTTTTCGCAATTTGTAGGTGAAGTCAGGTCGCGCGGGGGACATACCCGAGCAAAATCCGTCCACGCAATTGACTTATTTGGCACAAGACTAAAGCCAGGTTTGATCAGTGCTATTATATCATGGTATGCTCTGGCGTGAGAAAACCAGACCACTACAGATTAGAACCTTCACTAATATATCGGTAAGTTTCTCAAAAATTCCTGGTGAACACGATTCAATACCAAACCTGTTTCCAACCATTCCAACTAAACCACCCTCCGCCATGCCTACGATAGTACTCCAGACACTGTACTTACAGCCCATCCAACTACATCCATCACTTATAATCCATTACCCACCAATGACCACCATACGTGTCACTGCCTTAATCCCATAAGATAAAAAAGTTCCCCCCCCAAAAAAAGTCTACGAAAAGAAAGCGACTGACCAAAAGTCTTGGTGATCGTGTCGTTTCACACCAAAAACCTCACTTTTCAACCTCTTATATCTCATTGAAAGCCAGAGCTCCTTTTTCCCAAGCCCCTTACCCAAAGTCACCTTATTTGTGTAACATCTCATAATAATTAATTTGAAAAAGTGCGCTAGTTACCAACTAAGGGTCCCACAATCATTCACAGTTCGACCATTACTCAGAAGTCATCACTATCACCATTTTGCTAAGATAATTTCCCCAACAATCACTCACAAGAATGCTCCAATTTTTGTAAGGATCAAGTTATTCCCTATGGTTGATGGAGTCTCCTAATGCTTTCCCATACATATATATAACTGCTTATAGGAGTCTGGTTAAGAACCCTTTCAAAAGGACGAGTTTTGGTGTGTAAACGTGTCAAATCACCAAGCCTTTTGTCTAGTCGCCTTATATTGTCCACCAAAAGCCCTCGTTTAGGGAATCCCAGCCTTCTAGTCGATTGTGCTACCGATACCGTAAAAACTGAAATAGAAGAGAAATGTGCTAGGACGTTAGAATTGCCTTTAGTAAGGCGCCTTGTATATTCCATTTGTTTTGTCTCAACTGGGGGCTGCGTGTTTGCGGTGTTTTCCCCTCGCGTAGCTGAGAAGGGAAATTCCAGCGGAGCACATTTCCCTTCTATTTGAGTTTTTACGGTATTTGGCGGATAGACGCTAAGTCAAGCCATAGAGTAGCACAAGCGCATACCCTTCGAAAAAAATCACTCCTGGAGGAGCTCCTCTTACAGCGCAGTTGTTATCACATCAAGAGGATAATTAAGCTCTAAGAAGTCAAGTTTAAAATCGGGAACAAGCATAAACGTGTAAGATGTCGAGTGATTCTTTGTGAATGGAGAGAAAAGATAGGGTAACACTAACCTAGGATGCATATGTTGCCACCCAAAGAATTTATTTTTTGTTGTGGGTGGGGGCCCCATGTTTGTCCCTGGCGCAACGGAATTGGATCCCTTTTTTTCTTTTCTTCTGCACTAACTAATAAACAAGCTCAATTCTCAACTGCTGGTACTCTATTTCTTTCCTTTCCTTTCGCTTCGAGGAAATAGAATGATTATGGCTTCACCCACTGCTTCGCAAAAGTACTTGAGCACCCGTGGTGGATCTTACGGCGTGAGTTCCCCTCCTACTGCCCGCAATTAAAGAACCCAAGGCTAATTAACGAGAAAAGTTCACTTTTGAAGCCGCCGTGCTCAAAGGCCTCGCCAGCGACAACGGCCTCTTCATCCCTGAAGAAATTCCAACTCTACCTGCCGGCTGGCAAGAAACTTGGAAGACCCTCTCATTCCAGGACCTAGCCTATGAGATCTTCTCACTCTACATTTCCTCGGATGAGATCCCCGCCTCGGATCTACGGGAGCTAATCACACGCTCGTATTCCACCTTCCGCCACGAGGATATCACACCGCTCAATACCATCTTTCCAGATGCAAACTTCCATCTCCTTGAGCTGTTCCACGGTCCCACATTCGCGTTTAAAGATGTTGCATTGCAATTCCTTGGGAATCTGTTTGAGTACTTCCTCATTAGGAAGAATAAGGATGTGAAAGAGGGGGAGGGGAAGAGACACCACTTGACGGTTATCGGTGCTACAAGCGGAGATACTGGATCCGCTGCTATCTACGGCCTTCGCGGGAAGAAGGACGTATCAGTATTCATCCTCCATCCGAAGGGTCGTGTGAGCCCGATTCAGGAAGCGCAGATGACGACGGTATTGGCCAAGAATGTGCACAACCTCAGCGTCGTCGGAACCTTCGATGACTGCCAGGACGTGGTAAAGGCACTCTTCTCTCATCCCGAATTGTCAAAGTTGCATAACCTGGGTGCAGTCAATAGCATTAATTGGGCTAGGATCCTAGCTCAGATTGTCTACTACTTCCATTCCTACTTCACTTTGCTTAGGCGTCTGCCGGTAGGAGGTATACCCATCATTCGCTACGTTGTGCCAACGGGAAACTTCGGCGACGTATTAGCGGGCTACTACGCTAAAAAGATGGGCCTCCCAATCGATAAGCTCGTCATTGCGACAAACGAAAACGACATCCTAGATCGCTTCTTCAGAACAAGCCGCTACGAAAAGCATCCCGTGTCCTCAGAGAGGGAGGGGGAGGAAGGCGGCCTAGCAGCGGAAGGGGTTAAAGCAACCCTTTCCCCAGCAATGGACATCCTCGTATCCTCAAACTTCGAGCGTCTACTCTGGTACCTAGCCTACGAGGCTGAAACCCCCAATGCTACCAACAAAGACCAGAAACGTGCCCAGGCCGGCAGCGTGCTGAACGAGTGGATGACTTCCCTGAAGAAAACTGGCACTACCGTGGTCTCCGAAGATGTGCTCAACGCTGCAAAGAGGGACTTCACTTCTGAGCGCGTTAGTGATGAACAAACCGTTCAGACTATACGACATATTTTTACTACCCCGCCCTCTGCACCTTACATTCTTGATCCGCATTCGGCCGTCGGAGTCGCCGCTTCGTTGAGACTTATTAAGGCTTCGCAGACCGCAGGCCAAGAAAACGTCCACCACATCTCATTATCAACCGCACATCCGGCAAAGTTCAATCATGCGGTGGATCTGGCGCTCACGGGGGTCAGTGGTGGGGAAGGAATTGGGGAGTATGACTTCGAGAAGATGGTCAGGCCACAGGAGTTCCTTGGCTTGGAGGCTAGGGAGAAGAGGGTTCGCGAGGTAGAGAGAGCAGATGTGGAGCTTATTAGACAAGCCGTTATCGAAGGGCTAGAGGAGGAAGGGGTTGGGGAGTAGTTTTCTTACATATATTTTTCTCTTCATTTGTGGCTTTTCACGGAATTGGGTTGGATTGCGATAGAATATTTGTGTGGTATCTATAGAAAGAAGAAGGAAGAAAAATGATTGATTGGAGGAATGATTTGTTTTGGGGGAATGAGAGTGCGATTCCCGCCACGACGCTGACTGTCCATATGCTCCCCACTACCATCACGAGAGAGATAGAAGATAGAAAAAACTTTTACCACAGATGTACCGGTATATAGTAAATGAGAAGAAAAAAAGGGAAAAAGAACCAATGGGAAGAAACACAATCGCCTTTTAGATTTTCTTAAAAAAGAAAGCACTACCTAATCTAACCCTTCACTCTCTCGACCTCATACGCAAAGTCAAAGTATGGCTTATCAAAATGATGTACACGGACATAACCGTCTTCTCCGCCAGAAGCGTAGCCAGCCCCTTGTGGGTGGACAGCAATCTAGAAGACAAGCGTTAGAGCCCCCTGGAATACTAGGAAATGTTAAGGGGGATAGCGTACAGTATTAAGAGGACCGAAATGACCCTTGACACGACCGATCTCTTCCTCGAAGATTTTGTGGTAGAACCTTGCTTCAAACTTACCCTGTCGCTGAGAGGTAGTAGTGACATCACGGGCTTCCTGACCGCCGCCGAGGATAACAAAGTCTTTCTTTGGAGTAAGGGCTGCGGTATTCAGTGGGGTGTCGGTAACATAGGTTTTTAGGACCTTAAGCTCGTTGACATCCAGGATCTGCGACCATCAGTATGTATACAGAAAAACCGTGAGGAGTGAGATATGCCTTAGCATTCTTATCCTTAGAGCAGGTAATAAAGTAAGTCCTATCCGGCGCCATCTGAATATCGGTAATTTGCATATCTAGCTCATGGGCCTGGACATCTTTGATGAGCTCCCCAGTCTATACTCTAGTCATCAGCAAAAAAAACCCTTAAGGGAGTCTCCCCTCACCACCACAGTAAGCAAGGTTCATACCTTCCCATCGTACTGCGAAACCCTCCCATCCTCATGCCCAGTAATAATGTACTTATTCAAATAGCTCCATGCCGCAACCGTCGCTTTACTCTCGCGGAAGGTAATCGTAAAACTGGGCGCATCCACCTGTTCCGCCTCCAAATCAACCGTAATTGGGAATACAACAACGGTACCCAAGTGGCCCATTCTCTGCTCCGTCACGGCAAGGAGTAGAGTCCCATCCTCGCTGAACTCGACCCGCTTAACGGCTGTCGGGAACTCCCACATTTTCAGCTGCTTTCCGGTCCGTACATCCCAGAGGCGGATAGTATTGTCTGCACTGCCGGTTACGAGGAGGGTGGTGGTAGGGTCGACGTCAACTGTCCAGAGGGCACCAATGTGGCCATTGTATGTGCCGACTCGTTCACCATTTACTAGAAGATGTTAGGCTTTGGCGGAGAGAGCTTCGGGAACGGAAATTAAGATACCGGAATACCAGGCACAGACAACGTGGTCTTTTGCCGTTGAGAAAAGTAAATCACCTAGTGTCAAGCAACAAAATTAATTTAAACTTCAACTCCCGCAAAAGGCACATAAAGTTTACCATCTTTGTTATATCTATTCCCGAAAACCTCAACATTAGCCTACTCGCCGCAAATAAACGCCAATCCCCAGGGAGAAAACCCGCACTTTATCTGCGTCAAACTGCGCTCCTAAACATCCAACCTATTAACCCTACCATCTCACTACCACAATTCCCGCAGGACAGGCCCAGAGGGAACAACTCACATGTCCTTGAAGTAGTATAGGCCTCATATCGGATTATCCTTGTAGATCCCTAGAAGAAGAAAAAGTTGAGTTAAAGGGAAAAGTGGTGAGGGGTGTGTTCGTGATTTGAAGTGTGGGGCAAAAAGACTGCGGTTGCTGTGGATAAGGAATTTTTGTGGGCTTTGCTCGCTGTTGGTGGGCAGGGTAACCCGTTTACATAATCCTCGCTTATGCATGGGGGGAGACTAGTTGTGTCAATACCGGTAGAGGGTGATTTCGGGTGAGTTCCCTTGGGAGAGAAGAAAATATGTAGAAGGCTTTCACTCCTCTCTATGACTTATGCCGGTGGGGTCGGACTTGTGATTCAACTGCGAGTGATTGGACATGACGGGAATGATTGGGAATACAGGTAACCTGATACTGAGCGGCTGAGACGGGATTTTTTGTTCCGAGCCACTTCAAGGATTCAAGAAAGCAGGGGGTTAATTATACCATTAAAACAGTCATGTTAGAAGACTCAAGCAATACAACACGCTTTCCCGGACAAAGAGCAGAATGCGGAAAGAAAGATGCGCAATGAAACAAATAACTAGGACCAGCTAACTAATCAAATATTACCACCTAATAGGTATCCACTGCTAAAAAGCATCCGAAAACATCTTCCACCAATTTTTCTTTTCAGGCAAACTCAAATCCCCGCTCCTTATGCGGTCCAGCTTGGCCTGGAGAACTAGGGCCACTTTCAACCGTAAAAGTCTTGTCCACATGAAGAGCCAGTGAATCATGCCTGGTTGAGTTAACCGTACCCATATCCACCGATTTTCCACCTGGGGGAGCCTTCGAGTTATTGAGAGTGGGCCCTCTGGAGCTGAACTGACGGTATCCATCCCTGGGTGTCGATTGGGGGCTTGGAGTGTCTGTTTGTGCGGCAGCCCACATAGAGGAAAGTGGAAGTGAGATGACAGCCAGAGTGGCGGTGAGTGAAGACATCCCTTCGAACCCAACTCCGTTTTCTAGTGTTGCGAATATCGCTATTTGCCATTAGTACAGGACAATATTTTTTGGGACGCGTGTTGACTCACCAGGCACGATCATGGTCTGGCAACCCATGATGAAGATAACCTGTAAAGGACCAAATTTTTGTAGTCCCAAAATCCTCCGACGTCGAATAGCGAAAGCCAATTTAAAGATGAAGATAAAAGAGAAGAAGGCGATTGTTCCAGCGAATACTCCCCGGTGAACCTTGTACACCCATCCGTTATATTCCACCCCATGAAGAATTGCTTCCGAAATTTGTATAATAACCGTAAAGAAAAATCCAATAGAGATTGACGCAAGGAAGCAGGAAACCAAAGTCATGATGGTGTTGAGTTTTGGCGCGGTTGCATAGACAACTCGAACTTGAATGACCAATGATAGCAGGATACATATATTTAATATTAACTGAATAATGCCGGCCCAGATCGAAATGAGCTTGTCGGAATAGGGGATATCCTCGTAGTAGTAGGCAACGTAGTTGTATGTCTCGGCCCAGGGGCCAACAAAGTAGAGGATTTGGAGAACAGATCGAATAATGACCAAGATGAGGGAGGTGAGATTGAGGTAGAAGAGCGCACGGCGTTTATCACGCTTTGTGGTCATTGCCATGACTACGAAGAGCATGGCGCAGGCTCCTATCTGGCTAGCGAAAACAACGGCGACTCTGACATTGAAAGCGAACATGGCATCCAACTCGTTAAGGCCGACGGTGACGGCAGACCCATCGCGATTGAAGAAACTGATGTTTTGTGTATGGGGATTGAAGCCGGGCCTTTGGTAGACTGGAGTCTGTTCCATCTCGGAATCTAACGTGACAAGAGGAGGATTAAAGTGAAAGTGGGAGGACGAGTAGTCGATATTTCGTTATAAAAGAATGTGCTTTGGAAGGAGCTGTGCACCAAAGAGATGTTGATTAAGGAATTTTAGTATAGAAGCTATCCTCTTAACCTTTATGTACGAAAAATTCTCTCAAGGAACAATCGTAGCCCAGTGCAAACGGGCAAGAGCGGATGCGGGGACCATGAATGGCAGAGGATTGACGGGATAGCTTTTCATTGGAAGCTTAAATGAAACCAAAGTCATTGTCTGTTGGACAAGCTTGAGGAGTGCTCGGGCACTATGGCAGTAGTAAATCGATTGTGGTTGGCTGGAGGTTGAAGGCACTAAAGAACAATACTAACAGTTGATATTGTTCTTCACGGATGCTCAACTGTGGGACAGTCCTTAGTATTGTTCCTTGAACTAGCACAGTGGCCATAGGGCACCAGTTACCCCGTTGGCTCTAGGGCTTACTTCACGAGGACATAGTGAAAAGGAGGGTGAAGTATAATACAATTTTGAGTTCCCGCCAGTCCAGAATATCATGTCTAACTCGAGAGCTATTTCTTACGGTGTGTGCAGTGTGCTCGTACAGGTACCCAAGCAAAAGGTTTTTTCGTGCAAGACAGAGATTATTTTAACAGGCTAACCTGAATTAACTGTTCACTCACTTTTGTGGGTGGAAGGGAGAGTACCTACGCTCTAGTACTAGTATCTGTAGCCATAAGTAAAAACGCCGCAGCAAACATACACGGGTCGAAACCAAAAGCCCTGACTTCCTATGGTAAACCAATTGGTTCGGGGAATTTTGATCAATCATTCCCCATCCAAGCCGGAGCAGCGAAAACCTGACATAGACACCTGACCTTATATTCCTTAGCTAGAGGTTGAACTTCAGTTGAAGCTCGAGAAAACCTACCCTATACCAGCAAATCCTGAGCCCTCTCGGCAAGGTGGAATACTATCAATAGTTTTTTTCTATCATACAAGCAAAACGCGATGTTTCACCCACAACGAAGAAAATAAGGGGCTGTTTGGCACGCCAACGTTTTTACTATCATACTATATAAAATTGGCAGTGTTTGGAAGCACATTGTTTGAAGGGCAGAATTTGCAAACCATATAGAATGCAGTTTAAAAGCAGAGTAATATAGAGTTTAAGAAATTTTTAAAGAGGCTCGTGACAGATATATCTCAGGGTTTGTTGGGCTGCTTTTACCAACATAATATTATTATAATATTATTTTCACTCTAGTATAGGGTCTGAGCCCAAATGGTCACAGATATTATTTACTTCCATCACACCTTAATAATAATATTATTATAAATGTTTCTTCAAGTGTTTGGCAATGCATACTTGTGTACCTTACAAACGTTGGCCCGCCAAAGAGTCCTTAATACCTTAACATCTGAGCCAGAAAACACAACTAAAGGTGGGTCGGGTCCAGGGGTATTTGTTTATTGATTTTTTATTTTTGAAAGTCCTGGAGGCCTGTTAGGTAAAGAAAATGCGATTTGTGTGAAAAAGGGCCCCTTGTCGTGCCAAACAATGCAGAACTATGATACGTCGGTAAAGTCTTCGCGGAAAGAGAGGTAATACTAGTGCTATGGTCGGATCTTGGTGGCAACGAAAGTACGAGTACCAATAGTGCAAGGCATTGCCAAATGTATGGACCAGCACTGTAGTCCAAATTATGCTGGGTAACTTGCTCATCAACCTGAGGTCTGACAATGGCACCTCTACTGAAGATATGAATAGGACTGCGATATTGCTTTTTATGTCTGATCTAAGAAAGAGCTACTGCATCGTAAAAACTGGAACAATTGGACCGAAGGCTAGGACATTGGAGTTGCCTCTCCCGGAAAGGTCGGTCGTATCTTTATTTTCATTTTCAGGCCCTGTTTTGCACGCAGCCATACTTGTACGAGTACGGTACTCGAGTATAAAAAAAATTCATGTTACTAAAGGCTGCATATTTCCTAATACCCAAGGCAGGCAAACTTTAAAGAGAAAATTCATGCCATAGTCAGATAGCAGTGGTCTTCTCCTCATTCCACATAAAGGACAAAGCGGCTGGAGGCCTAAACGTTGCAAAGAAAGGAAAATTGTGTTGTTGTGAACTATTTTACCTGTTGTCTTGTAATACTTCTCAGCTTCACAAGTTTCCTTATGATGCTTCTCAACATGTAGCCATTTTGTTTTCTTCTTCTGCACAGAACGAGCGGGAGGGTATCTACTCTTTGGCTATAGTCTTTGAAGTTGGCCAGCCTTGAGTATTAGGAAATATGCTGTTTTTAAAAACACGGCATTTTTTATATATAGTGGGTTCTCAAAACAGGGCCTTATTTGATTTTTGTGAAGTCGCAACAGTTCATCTAATCAAACCAAGAAAACCATTAAATTTTATTAAATTTTGGGCTTAGCTGCCCGGGTGAGGGTCAGGGCGGCCTGGGAGGCCATCTACGATATCGTATCGTACCGGTAAGGAAGATTTGAGAGCGGCTGCTACCGGTATAATAATGTACCGTATCGCACTGACAGGCTGTCCCGTTGATGCTCGCTGCTGATCGACCCGTACCGGCAGGTCCGTTTCACGCAACCGAGCCACCAAGGCTCAGGAATCAAACCCCAGCTAGCCACGTGACATAGCCTCACGGAGCCCTGGTCTGAACCAGGCTTGGCACGAGTCGCGTTCTGGGTCAACAACGCCGACCGCCGCCTAACTCGCTTGGCTATTCTCTCCACACATCACCCCACAAGACCCCTACAGGACCCCGCCGCTCACATCCCACCTGCCTTTACTCTCCACAGCGCCTCTATTACTACGAGTACTGTGAACTCCATTATTAGCTTTCTATTATACCTAGCTCTTCTACTGTAGTGTCCCTTAGAATATATTGAGCCTAAATCGCCGAGCCATATGATGGCAGCCCGCAATCGCCCTAGAGTCCCCCCGAAAGAAGAAGTCGATGCGCACGAGGAGCGCGATCTCTGGACAAAAATCGTGAAAGAACTCCAGGAGCTCCGGCGCATGTCCGGGCGCGTCCAAGAGCTCATGAACGAAATCCAACGGGAGGAGGAACGTCAGGCAGAAGCCGGTTAGTTCAATACTTCTAGCTAGAATTCTGATATTGCCCATAGTCTCTCAATTTACACACACTGGGGCCTTTCTCGTTTGATATCAGCGCCATTTGCTAACCTCGTTTGCAGATATATCTCTGGAGGATCTAGAGCTTCTTAAGGAATTATATACGGAGCATTGTGAACTTGCGAAGAAGGAGCAGCGGTAGGCAGCGAGTGCGCTTGGGCTGCTATATAAAAACTAACGGAGCTTTAGGACCCTACAATCTGTTTTGGAGTGGAACGATCTCCTCATAGCTCTAAGGACTGCTACAGAAGGCGGCGATAGAGGAGGTAAGAAATTTTGATTCTTCTTACTGTTCACCTTTGTACATTTGTAATTATTGGCTTGCACTACTCTTATGCTGTGTGTGTTAATTATATTTTTCCTCATGGTGTTTGCCTGGCTTTCGGTACTTATCTGGCCCTCGGCCTCCTCATACTACCTTTATATTTTCTCGGGTTGGGCTTACCATCTACTCTCTATCCATAGGCGAGAAGAAACGCAAACGCAAGCTCGATGACGCTGTTGCTGCTGATAGCCCATCCAATCGAAATATCAAGGTTGCCAGAAGCATGTCTGCAGCACCTGATGCACACAATAACCTCCAGAAAGATTCCGAAGTCGCATACCGCCTTCCGAAACAAAAAAGTGCCGAGGGTATGTGGATTCAATGCATCATAGTTGGTATCGTTGGGGATGGGAATAAGCGGAAGTATGAGATCTCCAAAATCACCGTTGTACCGTGTCCAAGGAACATTGTTCACACAGCACTTCGTTAGGTATGAAGTACAGGATCCGGAGCCAGACGAGGCTGGAGGTCATGGGACTACATATAAGGCCTCTGCAAATGCATTGATCCCAATCCCTAAGGACTCTACTGGGCTGCCACAATACCCAGTTGGCAAACAAGTTCTTGCAAGATACCCGGAAACAACAACCTTTTACAGAGCTGAGGTGATGGGAACAAAGGTAAGTTACCTGTCCCGCGGCCCACTGCGTGAATGAAACTAACATTCTGAGCAGAGAGATGGCACATGTAGACTGAAGTTTGAGGGCGAGGAAGAGGTTGGAAAGGAAACCGAGGTTGAACGAAGACTTGTTTTAGACGTCGGAAACAAATAGTCGTGAAGCAGTGATGACAACCCTCCCCCCCAAAAAAACACCAAAGGCAGACTTCCTGGTGACGGGTTCTCCTGGCACTGGGTAGGCGGATGGATACTCTTTATTTACCCTTTCGATCCTCATTAAGAATTTCTTGATGCTTTTCTTTTCTTTTTTTCCTTTTGATTTATGTTTTCGGTGGGACAGGACGGAGTTTTTGGCATGTATCATAAGTTGCGCCACTTCATTGTAAAACTTCCCCGGACGATTAGTTTCGGTAATTCCACACAAGCACCTGACTCAATAGGTTCCGACTCCGACATATATTTTTCGTGCTTGCGAATACATATATCCCTGACCCACAACATCATCAGACGGGCACAATCCGAACATGCGTATTAACGGGTGCTGATGCGAGTACGTGCTTATCATGCACTATGATACAATGTCGGATATTTATTTTGACCCCTGTCCCACAATGCCAACGTCCTCATCGCCCTTCCCCGGCTCGGCCCTGGAGCCGAAGTCCATCCTCTTCGCCGCGAGCTCAGCGGCCCCCCTCTCCCGCTCGATACGAATACCATCCTCCACAGGCTTCAGCAAATTCTCCATTCCCACCCCCAATCGCACGTTCCTGTCGTTCTGCAATCTGAGCTCCGCGTGCCTTTGCCGCAAGGCTGTGAGAAGTACTTCCATTCTGCCCAGTATTTCTCCGCACACGCATATTCCACGTCAGCTATGATTTTTATTTTCATTTTTTTACCCCCATTCCTATATTGAGCGAATGGGTTATGTAGGTCAAGGTGGCTTATCTCTTTCAACGATTGGAGCGTAGCGGGATGTTGGATCCATTTTTCTTTTTTCTTTTTCCAATCTTCCCTTTGGTTATGTGAGGTTGTTTTTATTTGGTGGGTGGGTGTGGATGGACGGGTGGATTCCTGGATGTCGTTGATGGATGATGGGTTGGGTGGATGGGGTGGATGGATAGAGAAATTCGGACCTGCAGGTGGGGTGCGCTTTTTTGTTTGGATAAATGAGGGTTGAGGATTTGGGATCACGATGACGATGAGATAGATGGGATGTTTTTTCTCTCTTTGCTTTTGCACTGCGCGCTGTGCCTCCCGGCTGCCGGGTCGCAGAGCTCGCGCCCAACCTGTCTCGACCAAACCTCCCACAACACAACTGCGCATACGGTAACCAACAAACCGTTGTTATCGTAGGTTCAAAAAAAAAAACCCCCCGGTATGGATGTATGATCCTACGCCGCTATCTTACCTCTGAGCTCAAGGGCCCATTATTGTGGGTACTGGTATAATAGTTGTCATGGAGGTCTATGGGGCTCATGGTGGACGGGACATTGCCTTTCGGGAAGTCTTGGTTTACCGGCAAGTCTTTGTTTGACTTGATGTTTCACACTGTCTTGTACTATGACATGATACAAGTGTAGTTGTGTTAGTTGGTAGGTATACTCGAGCACTAGTACCGTATTTATTGCGGCACTTGACGGTACTGTACCGTACCGCAATGCAGGTATCATACTCGTATTCTAAGAGTTATAACATATTATCCTGGGTAATAATTGAGCCCTAGCACTGAGGGCCTCAATGATTACCGGGGGAAACAGTTTGCTTGTGAACTAGAGACACGCGGCCACAAGACCCCCCTCCTCCTCGAATCAGCTCAAAGCTGTCTCGCGGAATGCTTGCTTTTCTATTGTGCCCTGGCTGAGCATATTGCTTTGCTCGAGGAGGTTCTACCGTGCGGGGATGTTTCTCTTTATTTCTCACTGTCTTTATCGTGTGACCTTGACCAACAATTGAGAACTACCGCACCAGGTCTCTAACCTCGCATATAGTACAACCTACCGCAGCCCCAGATAAAGCGTCGTCGGTTCCTATCGTAGCAGAGTGAAGCAACTTTTCTATTCCCATGCGAAGGAGGTCTTTCGTCCCCGGAAAAGTTCGTTCGGTCGGTTAAGGCGAACCTCGGCTTGCGTTTGTACTCGTACTGTTCGCTCCCTCTGCGTTTGTCACCGCCCTCTGGAACTGTTGAGCCGCTCCACCGCACGTGCCGGTAGGCACCCTCACAGCCCTTTCTTCAGGCCCTGCGTTTGCCTTTTCAGGGTTAAGGATCCGCCATCCTCTTGCCTTTTGCTGTGAATTGCTTGCTGTTTCTGTGTGCTGCAGACTTGGAATTTCCTGCGATACACCTTTCGCATACAAGTACCTGTCCATTTGCCGTATCACACCTTCTCACATCTTGTTGCCGTTTTGCCGGTGGAAACCGTGGGCGGTTTGACCCTAACCCGACGCTCTGGGGAATAACCGTTTGACCAACCTCGTACCAGCTGCTGTACTCGAATACTGAGTACTGTAGATAAAAACCGGGATTCTTCTCAGTCCAACGCCCACGATTGCTAAGGTGTGTCGGTACGGCTCTCTCACCCCCACGCACTCTCTCTTTCTGCTACTCTGGAGTACTGTACTAGCACTCAAGCTACTATACGTTGTCGTACTCTACCTACGAGCTACTACAGGAAAATCGCAACACCCGCAAAAGAATAGGGGCAAAGATAATACTTTGTTCCTTTTCCACAATTTGATTGGAAAACTTCTTCCATCTTTTGGCCTGAGCAAATTATTCTCTGGCTAAAAGGGGATAATACTAGTGTCGTTATTACGTTGTTGTGAGTTGCTCTTATTCGTTGGGATTTTCAGGGGCAATAAAAAAATTGGGGGCGTTGCCTTGGAATTTGGGTTGACAGGGGTACGACGACGACTTGTAGGCCAGATTCCCCAAAGGGCCACGAACTCTCTTTCTCTTATTTTCTTTCCTTCTCCTTCCTTTCTTTTACTGCCTCAGAATTGAGTTCATTTACCACCGCTTGCACTGCATTGCACGACGCATCAACTGTCGCAATGCAGCTTCCACTACTCCCTCCGTCCCTAACGACAAAGAAACCTCCTCCACAATGGGACCCTTTTACTCCCATGGTTACAGGCCTCTCCAAGAGTGCTTGTATACATCCCATTCATACAATTGTAATAATAGCTCTTTTAGCTTCAACGACCTATATCTCACTTCTTGAGGATAGTTTGTTTGAGAGAAGTGGAAAGAATTGGTTCGGAGGTGCAAAGAGGGGGGCACTTCTTAATGGGAGTGTTCGAGTGGGCCTTGGTGAGGAAACTCAATGGAAATGGAAGGAGATTGGAACTCAGGACATGGAAGATAAGGTGTGTTCTTTTTTCTTCTTCTAATCTCAGGCTTTAATTATTCTTTCGCTAATTAATTGTCTAAAAAATGCATAGTCTGCCACTGAATTGGCTCTTTTGACCCTTTCGTTCCCGGTAGGGTCAAAGTTTTCTGTACCGGTACCCGCCAATAGCTCCGCAATTACTCTTCCCTCGGATCTCTCGTCTGCTGTTTATGCCATTCCTCATTCAGAGCTTAACACCTTTGTGGACTCCGTTGCCGAACTGCCGGCTGTCGACGGCCTTGATAATCAGGGCCGTCGTCGCCGTTGGGTTCAAGTTGGGTTAGACCGTACGAAGAGAGGTTGGGGGGAGAAGGTTCATGGATTTACAAGTACCTTTATCGGGCTTGTCAAGGTGAGGGATAGCTTGAGATCCGCGGTTTTTTGATATGTACTAATATGAGCTATAGAACGCGGAGCCACTTGATATTGCCATCATGTTCCTTGGATATTTGTCCATGCACCTGACGTTTTTGTCATTGTTCATGTCTATGCGGCGTCTGGGATCTAACTTCTGGTTGGCAACGACTGTACTTTTTTCTTCGACTTTTGCCTTCCTTTTTGCCTCTATCGCAACTCACAAGATGGGGGTTCCGATCAACATGATTCTTCTTTCCGAAGGTCTTCCGTTTTTGGTTGTCACTATCGGATTTGAAAAACCTATCATCTTGACCAGAGCTGTTCTCGAGGCTTCGCAGAAGAAGGCTAGACAAGCTGGTTCTTCGAATGGTGCTCCTATTCAGGCTGCTGTCGTGGCCGCTGTTCGGGACAAGGGGTTCGAAATTGTCCGTGATTATATAATCGAGATCATCATTCTTTCTCTAGGGGCTGCCTCCGGTGTGCAAGGTGGATTACGACAATTCTGTTTCTTGGCTGCATGGATTTTAGCTTTCGACTGTATCCTTCTTTTTACTTTTTACACCGCTATCCTCGTCATCAAGCTCGAGATCAATAGAATTAAGCGTCATGTAGCTCTCCGCAAGGCACTTGAGGAAGATGGCGTCAGCAGGAGGGTTGCCGAGAACGTAGCTAGATCCAATGAGTGGCCCCGTATCAATATGAGCGAGGGAGATGCGAATGACGGGGGAGATGTCACGGCCAAGGTGGGAGATGCCGGCGTGTTCGGAAATCGTGTTCGGGATTCAAGTGTTGGAAAATTTAAGGTTTTGATGGTTACTGGATTCGTTCTGGTCAATATCTTCAATCTATGCACTCTTCCCTTCAGGGATAACTCGAGTTCGACGGTTATTGCTACGGAGAGCCAGGCCGCCAATGTTGATGTTTGGGCCCTTGCAGGTGCATCATTGGATAGTATGATTTCCGACAAGGTTCCAATGGTTATTACTGTTCTGAAGCCTATCGAATACGAGCTTCGGCACTTGGGTGTGGAAGTTTCCCCCTCAGCGCCTGGCAGCCGTGGCTATGACTCCAACGATTCCTTTGACGGACCTGACCTCTTTGTCGAGGGAATGGGAGGTAAGGTAGTTGAAAGCTTGCTGAAGAGCTTGGAAGACCCAGTCCTGAGTAAATGGATTTTTGTTGCGCTTGCAATGAGCTTGGTTCTTAATGGATACCTATTCAATGCTGCAAGATGGAGTGTCAAGGAAACCGGTCATAGTCAGGAATATGAAGCCAGCGCTATAGCCAATGGCTCGGCCGACAATGCTTTAGCACCTGTCGTTGTTGAGAGGATTGTTCCAGTCAACTGCACTTGTGGTGGGGGAGCCGGAACTCGGCACAGCATTGAGAACGGGTTGCCGATTGGACAGGAGACTACAAACGAAGTTGGTAGAACGCTCACTGAATGTGAGGAAATGCTCAAGGAAAAGCGCGCCAGAGAACTCAACGATGCAGAGCTTGTGGAATTGTCCCTCCGCGGAAAGATCCCCGGCTATGCCTTGGAAAAGACTCTTGCAGACACTGGTCGCGCGGTCCGCATTCGACGATCTGTCATTTCAAGAACACCTGCTACTATGGACAAAACTGGCCTTTTGGAACGCTCTCTTCTCCCCCACGAACATTACGACTACGATAGGGTTCTTGGTGCTTGTTGTGAAAACGTTATTGGTTATATGCCTCTTCCCGTTGGTATTGCCGGCCCTTTGAACATCGATGGTGAAATTTTCTATCTTCCTATGGCTACAACCGAAGGTGTTTTGGTCGCCAGTGCTTCTCGTGGATGCAAGGCTATCAATGCCGGCGGCGGGGCTGTTACTGTCCTGACTGGAGATGGAATGACTAGAGGACCTGTTGTTGAATTCCCGAGCGTTCGTAGAGCTGGTGCTGCCAAGAACTGGATCGATTCCGAGGAAGGACAGAGGAGACTCAAGAAAGCTTTCGACTCTACTTCTAGATTTGCTCGACTTCAAACTATCAAGACTGCTCTTGCTGGAACCTATCTTTTTATTAGATTCCGAACCACTACTGGCGACGCTATGGGTATGAACATGATTTCCAAGGGAGTCGAATTCGCCCTGCACGTTATGAGCACAGAATGTGGATTTGACGACATGTTCATTGTCTCTGTTTCTGGAAATTATTGTACCGACAAGAAACCCGCCGCTATCAACTGGATTGAGGGACGTGGCAAGAGTATCGTTGCTGAGGCTATCATCCCTGCTGCTGTTGTCAAGAGTGTACTTAAGAGCGATGTCGATGCTTTGGTTGAGCTGAATATCTCCAAGAATTTGATCGGTAGTGCAATGGCTGGAAGTGTTGGTGGCTTCAACGCTCATGCTGCTAACATCGTCACCGCTGTCTTCCTGGCTACCGGACAAGATCCCGCACAGAATGTCGAATCCTCCAACTGTATCACTGTTATGAAGAAGTAAGTCTTTCCATTTGTCCCTTATAACTCAATATATATCTAACATTTCTATAGGACTGTTGAGGGTGCTCTCCAAATCTCGGTTTCTATGCCTTCGATCGAGGTCGGTACCATCGGTGGTGGAACCATTCTCGAGCCCCAGGGTGCCATGCTTGACCTTTTGGGTGTCCGCGGAGCCCATCAGACCAATCCTGGAGATAATGCTCGTAAACTCGCACGGATTGTTGCTGCTGCGGTTTTGGCTGGAGAGCTCAGCTTGTGCTCAGCTCTTGCTGCGGGCCATCTTGTGAAGAGCCATATGGCGCATAACAGAAGTGCACCCACTTCCCGTGCTACTACTCCTGTGCCTACCGAAAAGGCTCCGCTCGCGGGACTAACTATGACTGCAATGAGATAGAAGGTTGAAATACCCATCATGGAGCGAGCAGAGGCGTTGGCGTATTGCTATATTTTACCGGACCATCTGCGCCGGGTCATGTTTCTTTCCTTTTCCATATTTTTTTCATACCAGGAAAATGTAAAGGGCCCAACCACGGGCTAATTTTCCTCGTCCCTTATGTTGAGCATTTTTACATAGCATGTGCACAGGTTGTTAGTCTTCGCGGGAGCAAAGACCTTGAAAATGGGAGTTGAGATGGTATTCTATTTCTACTGTATATTTTTTCTTTTCTTTTTTTGATAGAGATGGACTAGCTACAGTATTTAATATCCAGGGGCGAGAGGGGTTAGAATAATTTCATGTCGGTGAGTGGTTTGTGAGCCGCAAGCTGTGAGGGGATTCTGGTAGCATTGGATATGAATTTAACGATGTGGCATACGAACGAGGTTTTAATATGATACCTTGGCGAATATTGAAATGATATTAATTCATGACTTGCTGCTCACCACGCACGAAAATTGTGAGATATTGAGATGATGCGAGGTAATTGAGTTTTGGGTGATGCGCGTCTACGGTAATACTTTACTACTTCCTGCCATGAGGCGGTCTGCGGTGAGTGGGGATTTGGGTGGGGCAATCCGCGCAAGTGTGGCACAGGTTGAGGTATGTTCGCAGTATCACCGGTATTCATGATATTTGCCTGAACGAATTTGTTCAGATATAGTTTACTAAGAGTCGGCACTTCTATGGTAATCACTTGTGGCCCATCCAAATCTTTAATTGTTCATTAAATTTTGTGGAGTAAATTGTTAAATCCATTACCAATGCCATAAGTTACAGTACCAGTGGTTGAGCTTGTCCAGCTTGCGGGGCATTGGGGTTGCCAAGACCTAAATTAACTAACTAATTTGCTCCGTCTTGAAAGGGCATAGCTGCTAAGATACCTATGTAGAGCCTCAAAGAAAAGAAAAAATTTACGGCTAGGACAGAGTTTCGAAAGATCTTCCCCCCACCATCGAGACACTTTCCCACGAAAGATCTCGGCCACGACCTTTTCGCAATCACAAATAATGACACGAACAGCAACGGGATCCGCCACCAGGAGCGGCGGCACAAAGCCTATGAAAAACCACACCTTCCAATCCTTCACCCAAAAGCTGCAAAACCTCAAAATCGACCCAATAAGAAAAGTTCGCCGCCGAGTGCTAGACGAAGGCTCGGAGAGCTCGTTCTTCCATAGCGCGCTGGAGAAATGGGTCGATTTGAATTTATCCACTACGTTTGTGGAATTGTTCGTTAGGCCTGTGCGGCCACTCTCGGAATCGTTGCCGCATATCTTGCATCACAAACAGAGGATTTTTAGCTTACTTGTTGACGGGATCAAGACCCGAGACGTCAATGCGCTTGAGCCATTACTGGACCTGCTCACACAATTTGCGCATGATCTGGGGGTGGAATTTCAAGGGTTTTTTGAGGAGAGCGTGGGGTTGTTGGCAGCTTTGGTTACGGAGGGGTTTGTAGAGGCGCAGGTTGTTGAATGGGCGTTTGGGGCGTTGGCCTATCTGCTAAAGTACCTTTCCAGATTGCTCGCGGGGGATCTCAGGCCGCTGTTTGGCATTGTTAGGGGTATGCTTGGCCGGGGTGGTGGGAGAGGGTTTGTGAGGAGGTGTGCGGGCGAAGCTGTCGGGTTCTTGGTTAGGAGAGTTAAGGTGGAAGTGGTTAGGGATTTGGCCAGGATTGTGTTTGAAGACCTTCGGGGGTGTGAGGGGGCTTGGGTTCCTGGATATATGGAGGGGTTAATGGGGCTGTTTAGGGAGGGGTGTGTGGTAGGTTTTTTCGTCCTGAGAGTGAGAAGGGGTGACGGAGGTGTGAATAGCTAATTGGAATTTTAGGGCGTTGATCGGGGGTTACATTCTAAAGCACCGATAGTGATAGAGTCGTTAATACAAGTCGCTAAAGAAATGGGCGAAGATATCGGCGGCCGATGCTTCAAGATCATTGAAGGAGTTTTGATATCACTCATTCACCACACCAACGACGAGACCTTCCGTCCAGCTCTACAAGTCGTATACGCCATCAACAATTCCAGTGACGAACTAAGTACTCGCATGTCTGCACGCCTCCTCTACACGTGCTTCACCGTCCGGAAAGGCAACCGTATCTCGGACTGGAGCACCGCCGGCGAAGTCGCAGTTGCAAACGTTCAGACCACTATGAAGCTTTCGGATAATAGCAGCGGAGAGAGGGCTAAAGAAACTATGTGGGAGTCGCTCAAGGCTGTAGCAATGGTGATGCAGACTGCCGATATGGAGGCCATGATTACCCAGCTGGGACAAATAATGGACTCTGTCAGGGGGTTCCGGGACGGACAGCTATTCTTGCCGTTTTGCGAGTTTTTGGCGGATACGGGAGCGGAAAGGTTTAGGATTTTTATGTTGCCGTATTTTCAGAGGTATGCTATCAGGGTGGGTTTGCGATTCTGCGAACAATGCTAAGAATTGGGGGGTAGGTTCCTTACTGCCAAGTGGGCAATCGCAGAAGACAATTTACTATATTTGATTCCGAAACTGGGGGCGAATGGGTCATTCGTCCCCTCTGGGGACTCCGATAGGATTTCTATGGCAGGCGTTCTGGGAAGTAAGTCCCCAGTAATAGCTGGGGCAATCAATAATATTCAGGGGTTTTGCGAGAACATTAAGGGCGGCGGCGATCGGGACGCTTTGAAGACTCGGGCCACGAGAATTTGGGGGTATCTTAACGTTATACTTGCACTGTCGGGTAGTCTTCAGGGAGAGCAGCTTCCTAGTGGCCTTGTTGATGCTTTGGAACAATTGCTCAATGGCTTATTTTCGTTGCCGGGGAGTGCCGAGTTCGCGGCGTTGACAGGAAAGGTTTTGACAGTGTCCTCTAAGTGCCCGTTAATGGGATCGCGGAATCTGGAAGAACAACTAGCTATGGCATTCCCAAAATTAGCAGACAATGCAGTATTCCTCCAGGGCGTCGTCGACTTTTTCTCCCTCTCGACAGCCAAGAAACTTATAGACAAAGCCCTCACCCCCATGGTCGATAAACTAATAACCAACCTCTCTAGTTCCTCTCATGATATACGCTCGCATTCACTACGGTGTCTTGAACTCTTCTACGTTGCCGAAAGTCCCCAGAAACAGGTCCCAAATGTCATTCTCACCGCACAGATAATTGAGAACACACCATTAGAAATCTCCAATGCAAGGAATATATCTCTCTATGTCCGAAGATTAGCAGGCGAGCATTATTCTGCCGCAAAGGGGTCTTGGGAGAGTAGGATTGTGCCGTATTTCTGTTTTGGTTTGTTAACGGTGCACTTTTCGCCTGTGTGGGATGATGCTGCGGCTACGCTTTCGAAGGTTGCTGAACGGGATGAGGAGATCGTGGCTATGCTTGCGTTTGAGTGGTTGGAGAGACAGCATGGGGCATCTCCTGAGGCGAGTGAGAACGGAACAACTGGAGGTGGGAAGGCCCCGTTGCACGGTTTTGAGTGCTCGAATTTGAGTATGGTCGAAGTGATTGCGGGGAAGTGTGTTGTGGACGGGTTTGAAGCCGTGGCGGATTTGGGGAGAAAGTATGCTGAGGTATGTTGCTCTCTTGATGCTCTAGGAAATGACTTTGGCTCATTCCTTAGGACTTGAAAACACCAACGTTATCTACCTCGGTAGCCCGAATGCAAGCTTTGAAAGTCCTCGCAGAAGTGCCGCGCATTGCGGAAAAGCGGAGTAGGAAATTGGTACCCATGTTCCTTGAGTGGTCCACCTTCGACGAGGACACGGAAGACGGCGAGGGTGAAGAGGAGACCAAAACTCAATCCAAATGGCTGAGGAAAGAACAATTCGCTATGTTAACATTGTTCACTAAATTCACAAATCCCCGATCATTATATAAATCTGACGCAGTATATTCTGCACTTCTATCCCTCTTGGCCTCTGGAGATCCGAAGGTTCAGGCACTAGTCCTTAAGTGCATATTTACCTGGAGGATCTCCTCTATACGAACATACGAAGATAATCTTAATAACTTCCTCGATGATACAAGGTTCCGTGATGAGATCAGTCACTTTGTCCAGATCGACAAGGATGAGTCCATGATCCAGGATGGCCATCGCGAGAAACTCATGCCAGTCCTGCTACGATTACTCTACGGGCGAAGTTTATCCAGGAAGAACGCAACATCCGGAAAGAAGGGCATGGAATCTCGAAGGACAGTTATCCTAGCTTCCCTAGCAGACTTTGAACAATGGGAGCGCGAGCTATTCATTGACATTGCGCTTGGAAATCTTGCGGAGGTATCTAAGCGATTTGTCGAGAAGAGCTCGGAGAAGTACATCCTTCATATAGAAGCACTCGGTACTGTGCATATGTCGAACAGGAAGCAGATGGGTTTCGTGAGGATGACTGAAGACATGATCCGCCAGCTGGGGTTCACGCTTTTGCCGTTTATGGAGAAGATTATGGATGCTCTGCTGTATTGCCTGGTCATGGCTACAAAGACCATTAATTCCTGGGGGGATAGCACGAATGAGCAGGGCGATGCTGTTGCGGTGAAGGCTGCTCGGGCGATTCGTCAAGGAGGGTTTAAGTGTTTGGGTGCGTTGTTTAATAGTTGTCCTACGTTTTCATGGTCACATTATATGCCGACTATTTTCAATGAGTTGGTCAATCCCCGACTAGATGCACTCCCAATAGAGACCTCTCAGGGTCCTTCCGGATTACTACAGCTGTTCTCCACATGGGCGAACTCTAAGGATACCGTCATGTTCCTAGCAGACTACAACTCAACAGTACTCTCCAAGATAGCAGCATGCCTCGCAAACAAGAGCGTAAAAGATGAAGTCGTCCTGTTCATCATTAAAATGGTTAAGCAGATTGTCTCACTCGTGGATTTGGAAGGCGGCGTCAGACCAAGACTCCTAGAACCCAATGTCGACCTCCTATTAGTCAACCTGGGCGACATCTTGCACAAGAGCCCGGGTAAAGAAGTTCTTGAGCAGGCTGTTGAAACGATTTCTAAAATCGCCTCATTCGTGTCGGGCGATATGGAGACTACGCACTTGGTGGAGATATTGGTGTTCTTG
>Ga0307507_10001476_pt1 | contig 52466 bp, 30 predicted proteins | sample 7_EM_MG_FD_207223 | JGI IMG/M metagenome (GOLD analysis project Ga0307507, IMG submission 207223) | Populus trichocarpa ectomycorrhiza microbial communities from riparian zone in the Pacific Northwest, United States - 7_EM | ecosystem: Host-associated > Plants > Roots > Unclassified | place... | reverse complement strand
CTATGGCTGAACGCAAGGGCCATTTTGGTTGTCTGGGAGAACTGTCGACTCCTCCCTTTCAACGACTTGTTGAAGTTTCTTTCCTTCCCCTTTTGCCTACGCCTACGCCTACGTTGTGGACTTACAATAGCTGCCAAAACGCGAATACAGCGCTCAAATTTGTTATTATCGTAGGGGTGGAAACCTTACGGTATTTGACAAAGATGACGATAGTTACTGTGGAGCGTAAACAGCTTGAAGTTCTTACAGCCAAGCATGGGCGTTCGCTACGACTGCTATATACAGTTGGTGGCGATCAAGCGAAATTAAATGGCGTACAAAAATCGCAGCTCCCCCGGAGGGGGGGTGGAAGCTGGTCGTGAACAAAGCTGTAGAATTAGATTGGAGCTCCAGATCAACTCCAATCTGAAGCCCTCATTCTGATCTGAACTTGCAACCGAAGGACCCCTAAAGCCACAAACGCGTACCAAATGAGGAAGGAACGCGTCCTTTTCTGCCGAACTTTTAGTTTAGATCTGATCTGAAGTTTTGCGAGCAACGTAGTCTAGGTCAAAACTTCATTGAAAGCACCAGTGAGGCTTTAATGTTTCGAATGCGATGAACAAAATATTCGCTCCTAATCTTCTACAATTAACACTTAGACATAGTTGGTTGTTTCAATAGGGTTGGAGAACAGTTTATCGTCGGAAAATAAAGTTGCATGATTTTATCACTCAAGGATTATGAGTCGTTTACAGGTGTTGGTGGTTGAGAGGCTGACGTTGGTGGCTTTTAGTACAAAATATGTGCGATATAAACTAAATAAATATTGTTCAACCTTGACAGGTCAATTCAAGTTGCGTTGGTGGTTTAGTGGTAAAATCCACCGTTGCGTTTCGATGGGCCCCGGGTTATTCCGACGCATCTCTTTTTGCCCATTGTCTTCTACCTAGCAGAAGGCAGTATGCATCGGGTTATGATGATGGCTATCAAACAAGAAGAAACTAAATTTTTGCTAGAATAATGCGCGGATAAAGTGTTTTAAGGCTCAAAATCCTCAAAGGCTCCTTATATCGGTCAAAATATCACTTGACTTGTTTTTATTTATGAAATTCTTGTTAGACTCTTTTAGCATCTATATAGAGCCTAGTGGTCGTAGCTCGGCATGCTGAACGGAACTTTACGCAATCGCCGATGCCGACCACCGTGCCACCTTAAGCTGCCGTCCGCCGTAAAACCGGGCACGCGTTCAAAAGCCTGCCATGTTTCCAAATCATTACCACAACAATCTTTATACACCTTCATCATGGCAGGGCAGCTCCCCTCATACATCCCCATAGCCCAAGTAGTAGGCATGACGACCTCCGCAGCCCTTTCGGGTGCGTAAAGTTCTTGACTTCATGTGATGATAGACTAAAGCCATCCTAAGGATACATCGCGGGCTACAGTATCGGTACAATTCCGTCCCTCAAACTCGCCCCTTCTGGGCTTCTAGCACGCCAATGGCAAACGGCATTTGATGTCGGCAAAGCGACCGCGCCATGGCTGGCGTTCATAGGCGGCGCGGCGTTCAGCTACCTCGCAACTGAAGGTGCTCACTCTTGGGCTTTGTTTGGCTGCAGAAACGCGGCATAGCTGTCCTGGCTTCCCGATCTGAAGTCTATGGAAGTTTCTATATACGCGGCGTTAGTGCCAGTTGAGCTAACTTCTCATCCTTCGAGTAGCGTCTAAAAACCCCTCGCTTTTCCCATCTAATGGTTTCGGTCTCTACACCACCGCCGCCGTCCTTGTCCCCAGCATCGTGCCATGGACACTACTAGCCATGCGGTCCACCAACAATAAATTGCTCGCACTAGCCGAGGCAGCGGAGCTAGACCAAGAAGGCATGGAGGAGACGGCCTTCATGGCGAATTATGTACAGGAGCTGGTGAGCAGGTGGTACTGGCTCAACTTAGCGAGAGCAGCGATGCCGGCAGTGGGCGCGGTGCTAGGCGCTATAGCCGTGGTGAGATTGTAAAGATTACAGAGGGTTTCAGGTATTAGGCTGGGTAAATTGGAAGACGAGGACGAGTAAGCTTTTCATGTCTTGAGAGATGCGGAGCCGAATTTGCGAATATTCTACCTGTTTAATTAGTCGCAACTTCTAGATAGATACTATGACCGTGTATAATTTTATAATCTTGAAAATAATTAGCAAGATTCTGGTTTCCGAACATATGTCAGTCTAATTTTCTTAAGGCATCGCATAATCAGTGAGAAGAATGATTTGAAGATCACGTGCCACAGCCGAGAAGCCCACAAACGAATTTGGGACAACGCCAACCTGAACGTCAATCGTCGACGAACAAACCCGACCTCGTTCCACGAAACTAACACTGCAGCAATCTGTCAAGATGGTGAGTTACATTCGATTTCTTTATTCGAGAGATCAGGAGGTTGGTTGAATATTTGGGGGACTTGGGATAACGTTACGACTTCGCGGTACACAACTTGACGGACGACACGAGATCGACTATCGCGTAAATTGAAAATCTAGACAATGAGAAGGACTCAAGAGAGGATACATATGATGGAGGACTGCTCGCCGGAGCGTTTGTTGGGCCTTGCTGGGATCAAAATGGATTGGATAAAGGGAATGCCACCAAGATCCAGACGTACACCATAACCTGATACTCGTAATGATCCACACTTCATATCGATCTGGATATCAGGCATATTTCCAACTTTGCGGCATCTCAACTTCCAAAACCTTTTGACGTCGATAGTTACAGATATAGTTTCCAGCCACGACACGATCGAAACAAGCGAGTTGAGGAGAGGATTAGACTTGGGCTCGAACGCGCATAGCAGACGAATACATGGCTAACAATTTTTGGTTCTCAGGTCAACGTTCCTAAGACAAGGCGGACGTACTGCAAGGGCAGGGACTGCAAGAAGCACACCCAGCACAAGGTCACACAGTACAAGGCCGGCAAGGTACATACTTTCGCTTTAGCGCTGCCATATGAATAAACGCTCTGACACAAACTTCTTCTCCGGCACGCAGGCATCGCTGTTCGCTCAGGGAAAACGTCGTTATGATCGCAAACAGTCCGGTTACGGTGGTCAAACGAAGCCCGTCTTTCACAAGAGGGCCAAGACAACCAAGAAGGTTGTGCTGAGATTAGAGTGCACGCAGTGCAAGACAAAGGCACAGCTAGCGTTGAAGCGGTGCAAGCACTTTGAGTTGGGGTATGTCACTCTTCTTACACACCACATGCCAATTCCAATACCACTTTACTTCTCCCTTCGGCCAAAATAATTAAGGGTGTTCATGCTAATGGGTACTTTGTGTATAGTGGCGACAAGAAGACGAAGGGCGCGGCATTGGTCTTCTAAGCGTTTTCTCTTCTCTCATTTTGCTTGTCCTCAGCATGGTTTCACGTGGTGCATATTGGTGGGAAATACTTTTCACACTCGATGAGGGGAAACGAGATACGGTGTGGGGAGCTTAGGGTCGGATGGCCTAGATTCTCGATCTAAGGATCGATTGTATCGCCAAAACACATTCAATGCAATTGGGTTGAGGGTTTGCAATTCAGCTCCACAGAACTTGAGCGTGACGGGTGCAATTGCGCTTTTCGTACATGATATTTTGCGCGCAAAATTCCGGCTATCAATGGCGCATCCAGATTCAGACTACTGATAGGGTTAAGAGCTACTGCTTCACAGGATCCCGTTTCGGCGGCACCTAAACCATTCCTTTAGCCTCCTTCGTCCGCCATTGTATAGCCCTACAGAGGTTATACAGCACCTCTAGCGTTGGCATCGGCACAGCGCCTTGTCCTCTCGCAATGGCTCCCCAAGCAGATTCTCAAACTCGATGAAATTGCCCTATACACTCCCGCCAGCACTTCAAAACAGCCCAACCCAACTCCACTCAACCAACACCAGCCCGACCCAGCCCCAAAGAAATGCGGGCCAACCCACATTCCGCACATCCGCAAGCATACCCGGACACAAATAAATTTCCAACGAATCAACCCAAATCATCCTCTCCACAACCCTCTCCCCCAGCCGGACGCCCTCCCTCCCCGCAACCGCGACAATCTCCTCCATCGCCAGCCGCACCAGCCCCTCCACGCACCCCGCCGCCAACTGCACCCTACCCGTATCCCAGCCCCGTCACCGCACAGATCGGGCCCAGACACGTATTGCACACCAGCCCTCCACCGACCCGCCGCCACGTCACGCGAGAACGCGCGCACCGTCTTCCCGCCGGCAGTGTACATCCACGAACTCCCGCGCGACCGTGTCTTCGCGCGAGGCCGGGAGGGCGGGGTTGCGGAACGCGCCGATCGGCAGCCTGTCCGCGTCGTTCTGGACGATGGTGCCTGGGGCGGGCTTGGCGGAGCCGGTGAGCGAGACGCTGCTGGGCGGCGGGGTGGGGGGGAAGGCGGCGCGGAAGGGGCGGTCGATGTTGAGGCTGTTTTGGAGGAGGAGCGTGGTGTGGGAGGGTGAGGGCGGGGGCGAGGATGGAGGGGAGGGATGGCGGGATGTCGGGTGTGGTTTTGGTAGGAGCACGATATGGTCGTAGGGTGGGAGGGCTTCGGTCGCGACATTGGGGACGGAGACGCGGATTGGGGTGGGTGGTTAGATAGTGGATGGGCTGGGAGAGAGGGAGAGAGGAAGGGTGGTGGGGAGGAGCGGGCGCGAACCGTGGCTTGGCTTCCAGCTTTTCAGCACGCCGTGGTCGCATGAGGCGATGCTGTAGCCGGACGAGTTGACGGTGGCGAAGTTCGAACGCAGTACGTCTGTTACCGTTGGGAGCCCGCCAACTTTGAGGTTGAGCGCTGTGATGGCGCCGACTGCGCTGCCGCCGACGATGAGAACATTCTTCTTGCGATTGTCAGCTATGAGCGAGGAATTGAGGGGGATTGAGGGGATTGGAGAGGTTGACGGGCTTACATGTACTCGAGAGCTCTGATGTTGATAGGGCGCATGTCGTGTATCTAAGTGGGGGTTTGGGAGATGTAAAAAGTTGACTCGATTCGATCCCAGAATTAGCTACCCCTCCAACCGCAAGGGTCTTCCTGTCTCTTCTCAGCGCAGGGTTAATCTTTTTCCAACATCCAACGAACGTGTAATGCAAGTATCGCACATTTTAGATTCCAAGTGTATAGAAAGCAATTCATAAGCCGGCCACGACCTTGGGTCGGCTGGAGGAGAAACTAAGTCTCTAGATACAGTGATGCAGTGGATCGTCAACGCCATTAAGCAGAAGAAGTTACCAACTGGAGTATCCGAGCGTGCAAGAAATGACAACCAAAGCTGCAAACCGTCCCATCATCGCATCGCACGTTCCATCGTAATGAAGAGAAAGGAAAAGTACAAGAGAACTGTGTCGTCGAAGAAGAAAAATAAACGAGGCCACCAAATGCCAGACGCCGAGAGCTTGAGGGACAAAACGTGAAGGCTATATGTTCCTTATTTAGCCACCTCGACAAGCAGACCAAAGACGAGCGCACCTGAAAAGGTCTGGCGACATTAAGAGAAAAATGGTAATGTCTGTCCGACCCATAAAATGTCTTTGCCAAACACCGTCTTGCCTGTTCGCCGCCAATCCATTATCCTCTCTCCCTCACTCCTGCATTAAAAGAAGAGTGAAAGAGGACATGAAAAACATCATCCATCGCTGTCGTAAATCCGTCAAAATATTTAAGAAAGCCTCCCTCAGAACAAGAAATGCAATACAGAAAGAAATTTAGAAGCATGTTGAGAAGGGATGTAAAACATGAGAAGATGCAAATATACGAAATTGGAGGCGTGATATCCACAGAGACCAGCGCTTTTGAGCAAATAAGGGCCAAAGGCCAAATCCAAGAATTTTGGGTTGAAAAGTTGAGAACATGCAAGATGCTGCGGTAAATGCTCGCTAGTGGCCGATGCAATTACAACGCCGGGAATGCAATCGAATGCTGCGCATGTGCACCTACAGCACGGAAGAGAGCGGTGAGACGATTGGGGCAGAATTAGCTGAGTCTACATTCGATCTTTAGACAGGGAATCGGTCGGCATCTCCCCAAGCCGATCTTCGAAAGAAGCGGCAGCCTCAAATCCATGAGGAGTGAAGTTTCTTGGGAATGTGTTGCTAAAATGTACATTGGTGGAGCGCCCACCGAAGGGAGACCCCAGTCGGATGGTTGATTGCGCAGGCGGATGCAGCGTGTTTGTCTCGGATTGAAGCGTAGTGGTATCCATCTCTGGGCTGCTCATCTGGTCGAACACAGCCGGAGGCGTGAAAAGAGACGAAAGACGACGAGCGCCTTCACCCATATCTCCCAAACTGAAACCACGACTGCGAACCCGACGATGGCTGCTCTCAGCAGGCGCACCAAAAAGCTCTTGAAGAAGATTCTGGCGCATCCCGGATCCATGCGAGCTACCTTCGTCTTCAAGATGGTGTTGGGCGCGTCGCTTAAACGAGCGGGGAAGTGGCATAGGCGAGTGAAGCTCTAATGGCGGATCCAATCTCGGTGCCAGTGAAGGCACGTTACCGGCCTGTGATGAAGATGGCCCAGTGCCCATACGGGGCATTTCGGGCACAGAATTGAATGGAGAACCAAGCATGCTACCAATCCCAAGACCAACGTGGAGCGATTGACTCTTCTGATGAGCCGAAGACCTTCCCAAAGGCTGGCCAAACCACTCATCGTTTCGAGCCCGCGGAGTATTGTCGCTCGTCAGTTGAGAGAGAGGATTGCCGTATTGCATTGTAGATGCCGTACTGGTTGAAAGCGAAATGTTCATATCACGAGTTGAGAAGGTAGCGAGATGTTCAGAGAACGGAGAAGAAAGGTTTGCAGGTTGAGGTTCTACGCTTGATCGAGGAGAGGATGGGAAAGGGGATGGAGATCTGCAATGAAGAAGACGTTGATAGTGCGCAGACAATGATGGCTTCCGCTTGCACAGCTGTCGAAGTCTTCGTCGGGTAGCAGATTCGGAACGCGGCCATTTCGGGTATGGTTTACGCGCGTCGTTCGCTATAGGTGTGCTGCTCCCACTCTTTGCGGGCTTGATGGTGTCTGGGGACCCTGCTCGGAAGATGTGCTGAGGGAATTGACTGCTGTTGCAGGACGTACCAGCAACCCGCGGGCCTTTCCAAGTCTTCTTCGCATCCCGGACCACACGATGACACACTCCTAGAGGTGGTGCAGTACCAGGAAGCATCTTGAAAGGTGTTACAGTGGGATCCTGCAGATATCTCATATAGGCCATCCACAGGTGGTTATCCATGTCCTCAGTCCAGATGGTTTCCTTGCGCAATTTGATCCTCTTACTGTGATGCTGCTGATAAGCCTGGAGTGGCGAGGAATCGACGCGGTATTTCATGCCCGATGGAGGATAGATAAAAGGATCTGCGGCATCGCTTTCGGGGCTTGTGCAACTTCCACCATAGGAAGGGAATGACTCTAGGCTTCCTTGAGAGGAAGTAGAAGAGTCGGATATTCCTGAACAAGCGGACGATGGCCGGCTGATGCTCTCGCCTCGGCTAGCATTGTCCATATCTTCCCAGTCCTGAGCGGCTCCGCAGGTGTCTTCAATCCTGGTCGAGATTTGCGCGACGGGTGTTTTTGGGGGAGACATAAGTCGAGCAAAGGATGGAGTAGGCGCAAGAAAGCCCTCTACCGGTAAAGGAGTCGGTTCCGGCAAAGCTATGGATTCATCTGTAGAGGTCTCTGGTGCTTCAATGGTGGGTATGGGGTCGTCCTGGGAAGGTTGTTGGTGGATCGAGGGTATATCATAGGTCGGAATGCCAGCGCGACGCCGCCGCACACGATAAATTTGTCGAGGAGGCTCCAGAGGCTGTAGGATCTCGGCGCGCTCTTCTGGTTCTGGCGTCTTTGGTGGCTGACCATCGGTGTAGTGAAAAGTGAAGTTTCGCGGGAGTGTAATGGAGAGGTGGGGTCGAATAGGCGGCATCATTCTGGTATCGGCCGGAAGATGCTCTAGCAGCAAGGAATAGTATTTGCGCAATTGTATCCAACGCCTTGGGCGCAAAAGGGCAGCAAGCCAAACCCAAAATGAGGACTCCTGCAAGGAGACTGGGGAAAAATCGAGCGCAATAAGGCTTTCAGCGCATTTGTCGAGAAGGGACAAGCTGGCCTGCAGATTTAATTTGAGCCACAGGCTAGGGTAATGGTTGCGTCCTGCGTGTCGGGTCCAAATAGCGGGTGTTCTCTGCTCTCAACGGCAAACGCGACGTGCGGACAGTCGCACGAACAACAAAGGAAATTCGATTAAGGTGTGTTTGTGAGGGAGTGTCGCAGGACGCTCAATTCAAGGGCTGGGGTTGCGGATGGGGGTTGTAGAAGACGTCCAAGGAAGCAAAAGAATCTCAAACGAAGGTCGTGAAGCGCAGACCTGCCAAGCTTGCGCATTCAAAATGGGTCAACCAAAAGTCGGGGAAGGTCCGCTAAAGCTATTGCAGGCGCCCAAAAGGGTCATGCCGGAAGGGAGTAAACTGGGGGAGTCGAAATTGCGGTGGTTGGGAAAAGTTGGGTGAAGCGGCAAAGCGGCTGAGAAGCGAGTACTCGCGGGTCAGTCGAAGCACGAGTCCATGGGGCAGGCGACGCGAGGGGAGAGTGAAGAGGGTGGTGATGGCGAAGATGGTGGAGATGGGGGAATGCTGGGGGAACGGGCAGGGTGTGCCGAAGCAAAGAGAGGTGAGGAGTGGTGACAACGTCGCTGGTATTATTCAGGGCATGGCTACAGAGAAGCGGAAGTAGCCTGGGCGGAGTCGTGGGGAGGTTGAAGTAGAAGATGAAAGTCGGCGCGGGAGGTGCAGGCGCCGTGGGCGGGTGATGGCCAAAACGGCGCTAACTGGGCAGCCCAGGCAGGCGATGTGCGGACTCGGCGCTGGGCCACGGGGTTTTTTTTTCCAGCAAAGAGCGCGCAATATTCAGCGAGTGGGATAGGCTGGACCCAGACGACTTTCCAAACACTTTCCCCAGATGCCCAATTAGCCTGCGAGCCCCCGTGAGGGGAAAGAGGGGCGCTGCGCCGACATCTGCCCCATCCGCAAGCCCCCCCAAGCACTCGACGCGCCTGGGACGCGTGCCTTTCGCGTCGGGCTGCGGTGTGCCTTCGTACCCTCGGCCCCGTCACTAACTATCACCACTGGCCCTGCCGCGACCCTGCCGTGGCCCTCCCAAGCCCGCGAATTGTGTGTGCTCAGGCCGAACTCAGCCCCTGCGCATGCGGGAACACTTGTCAATGTTGCGCTACGCTCGCTCGTTCTCAGCAGAGACCCTTGCCCTCGCATGCATCGGAAAAGTGCCAACGGTCGTGGTCCTGTCCCCCCCGGCTGCTGCTCAACTGGACACCCGCTGTCCGTTTCCGTGGCCCTGCTCACTTTTCCCCACTTGGAGCCAGCTCGCCGCACGCATCCATGGGCCCAGAAACACGCCTTTGTCTCGCGGGTGCATAAGTAACAGACGTATCGGCACTTGGCCCAGCGCTGAGAGTCCCGGTTTGGCTCGACTGAATGAACGAACTCGCGCCAGGCGTGGGTTGAGACACTTTTAGCTCCTCGATTCGCTCTATCCCAACTGCAACCATTTTGATAGCTGTGGATCACGTCAATGCTCTTCTCCAGCTTCACCACTGTCCTGCCTATCCTGCCGACGACCTGCTTCGAGGCCTCTGTCATCACCTGCTTACGCAGCAGCCAGCCTCCATGTCATTGATGGTCGATCTATCAACGAGCAATTTCCTGACCCTGCTCGCCATCATCCCGCAAAAATCGCCATCCTTTACCACCAATGAACAGATGCCTCCAAAAAGAGACACGTCCTGATTCGCTGTCTTGCTTCTTCACGAGGAACATTGATTTCTTTTATACCTGGTCTCACCACGGGCCTCGTTCGGGCCCGCTGAGCTGTTAGACGACCCGACACTATCAAGACCGTCTTAGCGTTCATAACGCTTGGTACTGCCGTTGGAGACGGAAACCTGGATGAAGTTGGCTTCTGCATTGATTTCAACTGACCGGGAGCTCATCGACTCTTGTAATCCTCAGACGTGATATCCAAAAGGGAAACTGGTTGGCTAATAATACCTTCAATCTTTAGTGCGTAGAGCTTAGAGTCAGGTTGGATAGCATTGTGTCTTGCGCTTCGAACAGGGTGGATAAAGTCTCTGCATTCCTAGCCATGACTTATGCAGATTTATCTTTGGGATGTGTTCTGTGTAACCGGCGATGGCTCCACAGCGAACACCCGTGCCGTCCATGTCAGCCAGCTGAGCGCCCATTATTCGTACCTGCTCATTTCCGTAGGCTCGCAGCAAGATGCCTCTTCCACATCACCATGCCCTCCTTGCCATATTATCTTTCCATCAATTTCAACCTGCAGCCCTGTCCCTAAGATGAATAGTTGTCAACGAAGTAATCATTAATCTCAGCTCTCCGGCATGGGAAGGCTTTGTTAATATCGTCATTGCTATCCGACAACTCATTCTGAGCCAACGCGGACACTTAGATACCTTCTAACTTCTGTGATACCGTCCTCGACTCGACTCCAATATCGAACTAGAGTGCCGAGAATGTTCAGCACTCGAGAAGCGATGAACGTCCGAGCTATAGGTCGCTGGCAACAGTCTGAAGACCATTCAACAAGATAAAAACTCTGACAACGCGCGAGATACGCTTTTAATCTTTCAGGAAGTGAGATTCTATAAATCAGACAACCGTTCTGTTTTTGTAGTGTCCCTAAAGGTGTAGGTTAATTCACTCTCTATCTTGAGGGCATTCGAACGATAGTGGTGAGAAGCTCTCCGCTAACATCTGCAAACAGTTCACTAATGAATGCAGACTTTTCATGATGCAACTTAGGGAAGACCATAGCCAGACAGATCATTTACAGACACTCAAATAACCCTATGGTGAGGACAAGAATTAATCGATCCTACCAAGAGAACACGAGTCACGATCTTGAACACCAAACTACAAAGACGGGTTTGGCGGATTTGAATAGTTTCTCAGCTAGATTCATGCCGACTGTGCTCCTGTACCATCTTACAGCTAGAGAAGGATCCTGGCTCGCTTTAAGGAGTTCTGGGTGGCACATTTTCTCTTTTGATGGTAGAGTTGAACGTTGAAGTGGATGGTTATATTCTGCTCACAACGTCTATCTTACATCGATAGCAACCGAAAATATGACTCTATACTTCAATTTCACAAGTCCCAAATACAACGTTAATCTCTACCTATTCTCTCGCTAACGCGATTCATGTCACAGGTCTTATATTAAGATTTTATACTGAAACATAGAAAAGCTCGTGGCCCAGTCACCAAGTCCCTTTCCGCATAAAACAACATTCAATTTCTTAGTCACATGCCCTCCAGCCCGCGATTCATTAATTCCCTCACGTCTTGCCCTCATCTGATCAAATCTACAGCACCGCACGGTCATCAGGTCTCGGAATTCCCCCACCCCACTGACCCACCACGATGGCTAGAGGCGGCATCCTTCATGATGCCCAAGCTATTGCTCTCGTGCAGCGGTTCCACGGGACAGTGTAATTCATAACGAGTGGCTCTATACATGTCCTCAATCTCTTGCCTTCGAGATCTGCACAACCATAACAACCAGCCACTTACCAGTTATGGAAATATATGCTTACACAACACAACTAAACACCATCCATATCGCGCAAAATCACGTTAAACACACCAAGACAAGATACCCACCCAATACCACTACCCACAAGAGACCCTCAAACTCCCCACCAACCCGAACCCACCACGCCTTCCCCCTCGCAACCAACCTATCATCTCCCCGCCCAGCACTCCTCACACAACCACCCACGAACACCCACGAGCACCCTCGGATGCCTCAGATCTCAGGTCTCAGATCCCCCAGATCCCAGACCCCGAGCCCAAAGGCCCACAAGTGCCACAACCACCGCACGACCTTCGCCCGCGCCCACACCCGCGACCGCATCACCCTCTGCCCCACAGCCCTCGAGCCGCTCCTCCGCCGTGCGACACAGTTCCCGTACGCCTTCCGCGCTCCCACCAGCGCGGCCGCGGGCCACGATGCCGTGCTGAGCGCTGACTGCCCCGGAAGCCGCTGTCCGGAGTTGTGCGCTGCGGGACGGCGCCGGGACGGGGGTCGAAGACTTCGGTCTGGAGAAGGGCGCGCGGTGGGGGGAGGGGGCGAGGGAGGAGCGGCGCAGGGGGAGCAGCATGGGATGGTGGTGCGCGTGGATCTGGGGGTGTCGAGTTACTTTAGGCTGATTGCCGGGGTGAATTGGGCGCTGCGGGGGAAGGGGTGCAGGAGGTGTAAGAGGAGGTGATGGCGGCTCCTGCGGCGAGGGAGGTCGATGGTGTGAAGGAGCCCGCGATGGCAGGCCGGCCGGGTCGATGCCTGGAGGCTGGAGGAGCCCGTGCCTGGAGTTGATGCCGTTGTGGGCGCGACGGTGGCTCGGGAGCGAGGCGGCATGAAGGACTTGCGGATAAGGCTAGATGGGCGGGGCACGGGAGGAGATGCTGTGAAGGGTTCCAGGACGATGCGCGGCGCCGCTGCGGTGCCATATACGGGTGGTTTGGGATTACTTGTTACGGCGTAGTGCCCATTTGGTCGGAAGACGCTGGCCAAGAGTATGGAGACGGTGGATCTTTTCGAAGAGGCGCAAGTGGATAAGAAGCCGAACAAGAAGAATATTCAAATGCCGAAGCCGTTCATGATGGCTAGCTCGGGCTGTGCCAAGCGCAAGCGAGATCGGAGATGCTGTCGAAGCTCTAGGTCAGTGGCATGGCGTGGCCACATTGTGAGGAGGCTCGGAAGCCGTGTTGATCTCCCGTTAGTGAATGGCTTGCCCAGACTGCATTCTGCATGCGTGTCCTAAATCGCGCAAACAAGATATTGTTACATGTTGTGGGGGTGGCTGTCCGGATTTCTCATCTCCCACTTCTATGGGTTATGCACATTGGTTTTCCTGCTCTTCGCCATGGCGATAGCGTTGGGCAGAATCTTGTTTTCACTGCTGGATCGCTGTATACTTTTTCTGAGGCGGACTCTAGGAGTGGATTGATGTACGAGTTCTTTTGGGCTCTTCCTGCATCATGCACTACCAGATCTTGTTGGGTAGAGATCTAGTAGAACTAATGCAGGTCTACCAAATACGAAGTTAGCTTACCTTCAATATCAAAATTGGATGGCCGAATAGTTAAAGCTTTTTCAGTCTTTCCCCTTCAATTGGCTACCTCCTAGATATTTTGTAAGAGTGGGTCGTCATCGCTTTACCTACTTCAGCGCGGAAAGCCTGGTTAGCTCTTTGATTTGTTCAACCTCTGCCCTGACGACAAATCCTAAGACTCGCATCAACTCTTCAGCGACCACTGTGATGATCTGATCGAGATGCACATTCATTTTCCAAACTTTCTCTCCGCAGATCTGTCAGGAGCCACCCGCTACCAGTGATACTACGAACCGAAGGCATTCAGACATAGCGGTTAATTTTATTCTCAAACGAAATCATAATGAGCAGTTGTAATGACAGGCGGACATAATTCATGCTTATGCAGGCAGCTGACGAGGAATCCTGCTCATATTTCGGACGCGGTTGTCATGGCAATTAACTCCCTTCTTCAACGTGGTCATGAGTGATTGATTGTAGTATTTCCAGTCCAAGAGGTATCCAACATGTTGCTAGACTACGTTCTTCGTATTAGCTGGGTTCCTCTATGGTGGAATGTTCTTACGACCGTCGGCGTATTACGCCATTAGATATCGCTAGGGTGGGTTGCGCGTCGTGGCCAGTCCTCTGCAGCGCTATACCGCAAGAGAGCACGCGGAGCTGCGGTGATGTCCCTGTTCATCGTGGCTCGACGCGTCTGTTGCAGTGTGGGTTTTCAAATGTTTAGCTGTGTTGCCGAGGGCGTCCGTGGGTGTCTTGGCTCGCCTCCACCAATCTCCTCGGCCTCCTCGGGTCTCGCTACCCGAACCTCCCGGCCATGCTGTGAAACGCATTTCAATAGAGCCACCGACGGCGATCATGCACTGGTGGTGGTAGACTATTCAAGAGGCTCTCTCATGCAACCGGCCTGAGCTCCTTCAAACGAGCTCCCGGGCCAGCCACGACATTCATCGTCACGATGCAAATAGCCGGAGCGCAGAGGAGATGCTGTAAATAATGAAGGCATGCCAAGCCCTCCCCATCATTTGGTAGCCCAACGGACATTTGGTTCAGAGTTTTAAAGAGTCTTTCGTTAACTCCTGTCGTCCTTCTTTCTCAACTTCCACATTCTTTTCGCTTCGTCGTTCCTGGAGAATCGATTACGGTCGGTCCTTACTTTTTAGTGTATGCTTTTTCTTCTCTTCTCTACACTCCCTTGAGCCATTACGAATCCTCTTCGGAATTGATTGAATCACGTCAACGAGAATGAAGCAGTAAATCCTTCTCTCGCTCCCTTTGTCGTTGAGCGCAGCCTACGCTAGGCCGTCGACGCCTTTGGAAGGCCTCATCAAGCGAGAGGTGCTCAGGAGCACTCTCACAACCAGTTCATCGCAACGGTGAACACGAATCTGAAAACAAACAACCCATCGCAGATGTTGTCTTTGGCTTTTGGGTAACGCCGCTGCCTCGCAAGGCCAGGGTGATATCACCGACACTGGTAGGTTCTTGTAGCAATGCTCGTTTATATGGCTTGTAGACTAACGGGATACTTTCTCTACAGATTTCTTGCAGCAAGCAACAGCCGACCAAGCCTTCACCAACGCGAAGCAGCTGGTGACGTGGCAGGCATGACTGCAGCTCTCATCTACCGCGCTTTGGAGTGCAACACCGGCAAAGTTGGCCTAGCCAGCGTGGCCTGCACCTCCAAGGCCGTCAACCCCAAGATTGCCGCTATCCAGCAACATCAGGACCCTGCCTCCTCTGGAGCCGTCGCCACCAACAAGGCCATTGTCCTTGAATTGGCCAAACAAACCGCCTTCGTTGGCAGTGATCCTCAAGACGCCCTTAAGTCTGGATCTTCGCACCTGGCAACCCCGACGACAACACTGGAGCCGGCAACACCTGCGACGTCCAGAACGACACCGAGGGCTGCATCTTCACGCAGAATCTGCTCATAGAGGACGCCTCAGCCGACGAAGTCAACGCCGCCGTCGCCAGTATCGCTGCCGCCACCTCAGCTGCCGCAGCAAACAGCACCGCCAGTGCCTACCCGGCCTCCGCAGTTTCCAACAACACTGCTGCCACTACGCCCGCAGCCACCGTAAGAGCTTCAAACCTCGACCTCGGCTCCTGCTCCGATTCTACCATCGTCTTCGGCGCGGGCTTCGACGGCCGCAAGGAAGACGGCTCCGCGCTCAACATCAAAGTCATCGCCGACTTCATCTATGGCCAGCTCTCCTCCAAATGTAAGGCCTCGGACGCCGCCATCTCCGCCTGCACCGCCGCCTCCACTGCCGCCGAAGCCGCATCCAGTCAAGCAGCTGCCGAAGTCTTCAACTCCGGCCTAGGCTTCTCCGCCGCCACGAAACCCAAGGCACGCACCCCAGTCCCAGTGTCCATCCGCCAGTCCCGCCGCGTGCGCCGCGCCGCGCTCGACTTCGGCTCCTGCTCCAACCCAGCCATTGTCTTCAGCGCCGGCTTCGACGGCCGCAAGGAGAACAGCTTCGAGCCGGCCGACACGGCGACGTTCACGCACGGCTCTGCGCTCAATATCAGGGTCATCACCAGCTTCATCATCAGCCAGCTGCAGGCCGGGTGCAAGGCCAGCGCCGGAGCCATCAGCGCGGCGGAGTCGGCCGCGACGGCGGCGAATGCGCTGACAGGACAGGCGGCTGCGGATGCGTGGAATAGCGCTTTGGGTGTGTCGGCTTGAATGTTCTAGCCTGCTACCAGCTGGTGGGCAGAGGGAGGGGGGGAAATATATCCGGGAGAGGAGTGATGAAGAGGGCAAGGAAACTAGTGGTAGATTATTCGGACCGGACAGTATTGTGAGAGACGCACTTATAAGGTTGCGGCGTGGAACGCTGGCTTCATTTAGGGAGGATTGTGTAAACCTACGTGCACTGGCTGTTTGGGTCTTGGGTAACGATACATGCCATATACTATAAAACAAAGGGAATGCCTTTGCTCTTACATTTATCATTGCTCTAGTATTCGTATGCTGAGTCCCTATGATTGAAGGGTCTTAGATGTAGCGCCTAGACTTGATGGAAAGTCTGACGAATTGCTGAAGTAGGCAGCAAGCTATAAGTTTCCGGGCATTGGATACAAGAAAATCGTTATCATGACACCTACCGTCCAACATCCAACATCCTAAACCTTTCCCCCAATACCTTGCTGCCCTTGTCCCTCGGCAGTATCCAAAAACGCCACCTTAACCACTTTAGCCGGCTGCAGCACGATGTCGCAGTGCATACCCGGATCCTCCCCGTCCATACGCGTCTCGATAGTACCGAAGCGCTGGAAGAGTCGCACGACGGTGTACGCCATCTCGGTCAGCGCGAACTGTTGTCCGATGCAGATGCGGGGGCCACCATTGAAGGGGATGTAGCTGGGTAATTCAGTCGACACCTCCGAGCCACAGTTACAGGTACCCTAAGCGTTGGGAAGTCTAAGGAAAGAAGAGGGTATGCTAGGGGCAAGGGGGAGAAACACTTACGTCCAGCTCTTGGGTGTCCACCCGTCCCATCTCTCCGGCACAAACTGGTCAACAGGCGGGAAGCCGGACGCAACGGGCGGGTAGAGGTCCTCGCGGCGCTGCATGATGATCGTCGCGTAGCCGATCGGGGTGTCCTTCAAGATACCAATTGGCTCGTTACCATCAGGTCCGCCACCGTGCGGCAGCGTCGTGTCGTGCAGGGCCAGGCGCACGTTGGAGGGGAGGCGTAGTGTTTCGTTAAGGATGTGCTGGGGTATTGGTTAGCGATGTGCCCACAGTTCATATAGTGAGGGGGATGGCGAGAGGGACGGGCTTACCTGCAGGTACTTCATCGACTTGAGATCGTCGTATGTTGGTAGTCTCTCCAGTCCTACGTACTGTAGGATCTCTTGGCGTAACTTCTGCACAATATGTGAATGGATGGAGAGCTGGTACACCACCCAGCTGAGAGTACAAGCTGTCGTGTCTCTGCCTGCAAGCAGGACCGCAACAAGCTGATCGCGCAACGCAACCCTATCCCTGGTGTACGCGGCAAGTGCGTGAAGAAAGGTGTACCCCGAGTCTCCTTTCGTCTTCTTCTCAAGTTCGTCGGGGGGTAGGCGTAGAGCGTCTTCAATATACGAGTTTACAAAGTCATCGATAACCTTAACGGAGTCGAAGAGAGCCTTGCGGGGTAAGGCCCAATTTACAGGGCTATTATAGCCTCAGCATAGTTACCCTTTTGTAAGAATAGCGAAGAAGTGGAAAAGAAGAATAAGAGATTTACCCCATCCTTGCTATCAGACTCTGTACGCGCTGTGCTTTAGCAAAGGCGTGTGCAAACTCGGTTTGCGGATTTTCAAGACTATCTATGCTTCGGCCAAGCAGGAAATCCGTTGCAGCGTCAAGGGTGTACCTAAGGGTGTGTCATTTTAAAAAAACTTCAGCCATATTTATGCAACCATAGACAAGAATACCTGAAAAACAAATCCGCGATATCCACTACCTCTCCTTTCCCCCTAGTTTGGTAACTAATACATTAAAATGTTTCTCGAAGATATCCAAATCACTCAATCGATTCTTAATGAACTGAGGTCGAATTAATTGGCGCGAATTGTGCCATCTATCTCTATCGGTGGTGAAGATGCCTGTATAATCATTAGCATCATGTTTGGGTCCCTTCATACCACCCTAAAACTCTTCCTCCAATCTATCAACCTCTCGTCCCTACTATCACCCCTCTTCCGACATCATCACCACCCTAGCATCACCATCATCACTAACTCCTGATCATGAATTTCCAAGCTCATTCATCCTATGCCTACAACCCTCCTTTCTCTCACCTCCTCCAACCTAACTCTTTCGGACTACCTCAAAAAGAAAAACTGCACTCACTATCCCCCAAAAAATCATGCCAATCCCTATTGAAATTGGCGCCCTTCCCATAATCTTTAAACTGCGTCGCCAATAAGGCCTTGATATTCTCCGGATCGGCCGTAAACACGACCCTCGCGGCGCCCTTGCCGGCCTCGACAGTCCACGGGTTCGCCGGGTTGCCGTACTTGGTGAAGACGCCGAGCCAAAACTCGTAGTTGCGGTCAGCGAGCGCGCTCGTGATGGCATCGTACAGCATGTCCAGCCCCAGCGGCATATAGGTCCGGCGGACGGGCGCGCGGGCGCCCAGACGCCGGATGCGGCGTGATTCGAGCGTGTTGCGGATGAGTTTGCGGAGGAGATATACGGCGAAGAGGGAGAGGAGTACGTTGGTTACTGTTAGGTTGGAGAGGATGAGCTCGAGCATCTTGGTAGTGGTGGGGGCTAAGTCTATAAGGATAGAGTAATGCTATTTAGTTAGATGTAAGTATACAGCCATCTGGGAGCGCAGCTCCGTAGAATCCTTAAACGGCGTTGCTGTAGTTAGACGGTTTACGAAGTAGTAGGCATAAAGACGGCCCGTCAGACGAGAAGCAAGGCCTGAGAGGATAAAAGGCCATATGGGCTTTTGGGCGGTGTCGTGCAATTTCATGTGCATGGAGAGTAATATGACAGCCCTTCTGGGACTAGTGCTGTGGACTATGTTCGCAAGAACTGCTCGTTAGGTGTTAGTCGGTGCCATTAGGTCGGCTGCTCGTTTGTAGTTGGTGCATTGATCTACGATGCTTCCCCTCTCCGAAAGGATGTGGGGACGTGGGGGGGGACCAAAATGAGCGGTTGGTCCGAGCGCCAGCAAAATCCTGTGAGCCCAGACCTGCGGAGGACAAGGGAACGTTCGGTTGCAATCTGACTTCAGATCAGAAACTCCTTGATCTGTGCACCTTTTAGTGTCGACTAGTTGGTAATTAGCGGCGTCTACTTCTAAGGCTCGGTTGAATCTGAAATTAAGTCAATCGTTCGGTAAGGCTCCAGATAAGGTTTAGAATTTGACTTTGCACAATATATAATTAATTTTGGTGAGCGATTAAATAAACACCTCTCCCATTAGGCCTCTATCGCGACTTTTTGTTATGGTGTCATAATGGAGTCTCCTACTCCTACCGTTCCTCAATCAACGCCCTCTACTTAGTTAACGTTTTCTTCACCTTCCCTTACCTCCCGCAGGAGCCGAAGTAGAGCTATGACAATAGCCGCGACGGCCGCGACACCCGCAAGTTCAAGGAAGTCGCGTATAAAATGGACAACCGAGATGGAGGAGGCGATGTTAGAAGGCCTCATTAAGGCTGTTTGGAAAGGATATCGCGCAGACAGCTCTTATAAAGCTAAGGGTTAGAAGCTTGCTCTTAATTATACGCTAGCTGTTGCCCCTTAGGCAGTTAACCTAAAGCAAGTTAAAAGTAAGCACGATAGTTATAAGAAGGATTAGAGGACGTAAAAGAAGCTTTGCGCCCTCTTTAGCTGGGGGTGGGACGAAGCCAAAGGCGTACCTATCGCCAGTAAGGATATTATAGATATATACTTTAAGGCCAATCCCAAGGCTATAAAGTTTTATAATACACCACCTGCCTTCCTAAATATACTACAGGAGCTATTTAAGGGAGTTTTAGCAATAGGGAGTAATACAAGGTTAATTAATAAGGCAATTAAAAGCTGTATAGACCTGGAGCTCCTCGCAACCAGAGCCTTGTAGGCAACAGATTTAATAGATACAGAAGATAAAAAGGGAGGTAAGGATAATCTTAAGTCAGAATTAGCTTACAGCTCTATTAAACACAGTTAGTTAAGGTTATATTTAATTAAGCGCTTAAATACTCCTTCTACACCAGAATCTTCCTCCTTAACGCCAAGTTAAACTTCCTTATTAGTAATAAGAAAGCGGGCTATTAAATAAGCTGCTAGAGAGACTGAATCTAATATAAAGCGCCGGCGAATATGGTGAGTTATAGATTCTCTAGAAGAGACGGTAGAGTAGATTACTAGAGAGATAAGAGCTACTAGACAGTTAATTACCTAGAAGTTTCCTTAAGAGAAGGCTTCTATAGAGTTTATTAAGGAGTTTAGTTACCTAGATCTGGCAGAGTAACTGGTTATCCTACAAGCTTTTAAGACCAAGTCGACTGCTAGATTATTCCTTATAATAGCTAAAGTTGCAGGGCTTCGGCGAAGCTTAATTAACAATATTTTGGCTAGCAGGAAGAAGGGCGATTAGAAAGGTAGGATTTAGTAAGATTTAATTAAGATCTAGGTAAGATTTGAGCTAGAATTTAGGTGATATCTAAGCAAAATTTAGGTAAGATTTTGATTGTTCTTTGACGTTTTACTATATACGCAATTAAGGAGCAATATATAGAGGGAAAGTATATAGATTTCTATAGTAAATACATCAAATTTACTATAGATTCTTATTTAATTGGCCTGCTAATTGCCCGGTAGTAACTCTCCTATATAAGTTACGCAATCTCGTTGCGTCTTTGGTTTATAACTATGTTATTTTCTTTCTCTGCGAGCTTTATGTCTTCCTTATCTATCTCCTTATCCTCCGTCACTTTAAAGCTATTTAGATCGTCTGGATTATATATATTAATAAAGTTATAAACAGCCGTTAAGGCGTACACTACCTTAACCTGCGTTCTTAGAGGTAGATTGCGCCTGCTAGCTTTAAAGTACCTAAATTAATGCTTAAAAACACCTATAGTACGCTCTACTACGTTCCTTAGTGCCGTATATTAAAGATTAAAGAGTTCCTTAGCGTTCTAAGGCCTTATATTTGCCTGCGCCTGTTCGCGAAGATGATATTGTATACTACGGTAGGGAGTTAGTGTTATAGGCGTATTAGAGTACCTAGCATCCGCAACATAGTATCTGCTAGGTAAGGCTTTAAATCCTTTAACTTTGGCCAAATTTATTACTCTATTATTGTGAGCAGTACCCTCCTACCTAGCTAGGACGTATACGAAGTTTATCTGGAAGTTAATAGTTATAAGTATGTTCTGCATTAATCCTCCCTTCCTACCGCGCTATGGAGCCTATTTTTTATACCCACCCTTAATAGAAATAGGAAGATAAGTACCATTAAGAGCTCTAATACAATTAGTAAAAAAAGGATATCGTTTAGGATCCTCAGCAATTTTATCTGGGGTAACGTTTTAAGGAAGTTAAACAACTTCCTTATATAACTTTAGAAGGCCAGGAAGAACTTTATATACAGCTCTATAAGGCAGTAAATTAAAATAAGAAGTTTAAGCTAGTTGCTAAATACTTACTAGTAGATCATTGCTGAGGAGTGTTAAGTTATCTCACTTAGTAACCTATATAATGTATTATTACTAAATATTATTAGGAATATCACAAGCTTCTTAGCTGCTAATAGAAGCTTTATATCCTTAAGGCCACTATACTCCTATAGCCAATTAAGGAGCTTCTTAAATACCTTAGGCTTTATCCAGGTAACGCTTAGAAGTCGTGCCTTATGGCTATAGAGTAATTATATTGTCTACCTCGTGCCTCGCCATATATTAGTATGCTGAGTACGGACGCCACGCGGAAGGAGTATTATTGCGATTATAAAAGTTAGAATAAGGGCGTCGTAAAATACGTGCAGTTGTGACTGCAGCAGTGTCGCGGTTAGGGTAGGCAGAGACGCTATATTATAAGGAGTCGTCAATCGGGCAAAGCTTCAGATTTAATCTAGAATTTAAAGAAGGAGCTTTAAGCTCCAGATTTAAACTGACGCTAAGGCCTCAGTTCAGATTCTATATATAGTATAGCTTGCGGGTTTAACGCGCTTGCCGATCTAGAGGAGCTTCAGATCAGAAAGTTGTTAGATTGACCAAACGATCGCGTCAGAATTAGATTTGAGCTTCAGATCGGTTCTGTTCTGGAGCCTCCAGATTCAATCTGAAGTTGCAACCAAACGTTCCCTAAATTATCCTATCCGGTCGGGCGGATAATAATCCTATCCGAGGATAGTCCGGATATCGGTTACCTTAGCAAGCTCAGACCATAGAATCAATTAGCGGACATACGTATATCCGCAAGCGGATATCGCTAACCTTTTTTGTCAAAAAGTTGATTCTGTGGTCTGAGGGACTTTCGCAAGGTTTCTTAGGCGATCCGACTTGTTTTGTATGTAGAGCAGTCACCTTTTTCAACGAAATTAATCTACACCCCCACAACAGCTTTTATATTAAAAATATTATTAAATTAATCTATAGAACCAGATTTATAATTGATCGATTTTTGGGCTTTATATATGCGTTTGTTGCGATGTCTGTTGCGATATCTGTTGCGATGTCTGTTGCAATATCCACTAAGTCGGGGTTCTTAATAACGGAATTTTTTTTTTAATGAAAATGATCTTGACTCTAGGGGGTTGCAGGCTGATTTAAACCAAATATTTATAAAATATTAGGTTGTCTCTCTAATCGATGAACTTTTGGTAGTATTTTAAGCTGTTGTGGTTAAGCAATTCAACTGTAAATATAGGGAAAGTCGTAAAAAAAGTCGGGTTTCTTAATAAACGTTGCGGAACACGCTCAGACTATATAATCGATTTTACGCGGAGCGGATATAAAATTATTCCGATTATGTGGTCTGAGCTTGCTGAGGTAAGGATATCAGATAATATCTAGATAATATCTAGATATCCGCAAAATTTTGACTATCCCTTCCCCTAGTAACGTCCTGCAAGAGTTAGACTGTATATAAATATACTAGGGGAAATATAATTTATCCCGCCTTACGTCCCTATATAGCTAAAAAGATATTAAGTGCTTATAAACTTATTATAAGCGCGGCGGGATCTAATATATATACTAACTTTAAATATAATAGATTATAAGTTTAAATTCTACTAATATTATCCTTTATTAGGAATTAGGAAATATAATTATCTAGTATACTTCTTGCCCTACTATATAAGAGATTCTCTAATAATATTACTAGACTATAAGTAAATCTTCTCTTTATATAATACCTATATAACTGTTATAGAGCGAGCACAAGCGGTGATAATATATAGCAAAGTAGATATTATTAAGCTATATATATAAACTGCGTAATAAAGTTAAGACGTTATATAAGGAAAGAAGGTAAGGAAATGGAAGGAAAGGGGTATATATTGTTAACTTAGTTGCTTAGTTAATACGTGCATAGGGCGGAATAGGCTTTAGGTTATAGTCCTAGCAGAACTTAGCAGAATATAGCGGAATATAGTAGAGGACGGCAAACTGCCGTAGATTGCCGTTATATAATAGCAAATTGCCTTAGATTGCCATTATATATCTTAATTAACTAAGTCGTTAATATGGAAGTGGAAATAGGTGAACGTGTGTAAGGTGTTACAAAGGTGTCCTATAACAGTACTGTTACGGACGCTTTAAGTACGATATTACGACTACTTAGGGAAGAGTCGGAGGAAGCTAGTTGGTTAATATAGGCATGGTCCAGGATAGATCTAGTGGAACTATGTAACGAGGAATAGTAAGTGAGTCACATAATATTATATATAGTGTATAGAGTATACGCAGTGTACGTCCGCGTATAATACATATAACACGTACCTTATGTATAAGAGAGGATTTCTTAGGAGTATAGTTGTATATTTAAAGGACCTTAGTCCCTACTATAGATAGTTCTCTCCTTATAGTAAATCTTAGAATATAATTAGAGTTAATCTATTAGGCAACCACTCCACTAGTTATTATTATATTATTAATTTGTTCTTACCTATATACCTAGCCTAATAATAGGATCTATTATAGTTCCTACTATAAGGTTCTGTTATACATTTACTACCAAGGTTATAGTATTAAATAAGATTGAACAACATGCCACCTAAAGCACCAGTTATAATAACGTTAATGGCAGCCACAACCTTAGGGTTAAGAGACGCCAGTATAGCAGAGGCGGATTCTTAAGTGGTTACGCAAGGTTAGTTATAGGAAATAGTTAATTACTTATAGGATAATAATAGGATACTTAAAGAACGCATTAATAGAATTAAAGTAGCGAAAATTAAACTACCTTTAATTAAACGGTTCTTAGGAAAGAAGTTAAAGCTTAAGGGATTTCTTATATAGATGCACTTCAAGGTAATACAGGAAGGAGTAAAGTTAGCAATATTATTAGATTAAGTAGCCTATGTAGGATTGTTCCTAATAGGAAGGGTACTTAAGTGGTTTAAACTATACCTTACGGAAATATAGGCTAATAGCATAACAACTACTAACCAGGACGTGCGGTATATATTTACCAGTTAAAACAGGTTTGCGGAATAACTAACGTAGATATTTAGAGACCTGGAGGCTATAACCACAGCGGAATAAAAGCTTCAGAACTTAGTACAACGCACTTTAGCAATTAAGTATATAACACAGTTTTAAACACTAGCTATATAGGTTGAGTGGAATAATAGGGCGCTTATAGCACAGTATAAATAGGGACTTAAGGCTAAAGTCTAGGACGTAATTATCCTAATAGAAGATGCGGATACTCTAAGGGAGTTAATAGATTAGTTAATAAAGATTAATAATAGGATCTATTAAAGGGAACAAGTTAAGAAAGGGCAAGACAGAGTTCCATAGTTGTATAAGGCGCAGAGTACGCGATAACAGACATAGAGTTAAAAATTATAGAATGGCGCAGAGCTAATAGACCTAAGTGGTACTAAAGAAACCTAAAGGTGGGGAAAGAAACTATAAAAACCTAGAGGTTAAGGATCTAGTAATTAAAGAACCTAGGAGCAAAGGCCAAACTAGGGATCTTAGTAGTAGAAGATATTTAGGTGGACTCCATAGCAAGAAAAATGGTTTAAAGATAGGGCTTATATAAATTACGGAAAATAAGGTTATTTTGCCAGAGACTATAGAGGTAGTTAGAGTAACTATATAGTAAAGGGAACCAGGCCAGCAGACAGCACGTATATATAAAGGGACAATAGTGCACTATAAAGAATAAAAGAATGTTTAATTAACAGTTTTGTATTTTATTATAACAACGTATGCCAAATTTATAAGAACGCTAAGTACGGCGCAAGCTATTGGCTATAGGAGCCAGTGTTATCTAAGTTTAAAGAAACCAACAAACTAGCTTATAGATTGGATATTAAAGACAATAAATTTAACACTAGCGAAGCATTTACTAATAATAAGGCAATAAAGGCAGCTTACTAGGAGCATGCAAACCTTAAAAAAGTTAAAACAGAAGCAGAAACTAAGACCGTTATAGAATAAGGTTTAGTAACAGATGTTATAACACTATTAGATATAATTTCCATTGCTTTATAAGATAAAAGGAGTAATATTTAAAAGAAACTAAGTAAGCAGATAACTACTAGTACTAGCTTATTACTTAATAAAGGCAAAAGGCCATAGGCTTAAGATTCTTAAAACAAGATATAAGAAGCTTAAGATTTTTAAGATAAAATAAGACACACCTAAGGACCTACAACGGACGAAAACCGATGGGAAAGGGCAGCTACTTAGTTTATAAATAAATGAATAAGTATAGGACGCAAGTTTAAGAACTATAAGTTTAGGGAACGAATAAGAACATTAGCAATCCTAGGTAAATATAGTATTTAGCCTAAAGATTAAATAGTTAATACTAGGATTAAAAAGTAAGACGACTTTAAAGATCTAGCTGTAAGACGCAGAAAATAAGAAACTATAGATAAGTTTAGGATAAGAATTATTATATAGCAAAAGCAAAAGCTAGATAAGAGGTTAGCTATACTAGGTTATATAAGGGACAGAGCACCTATATAAAGAGTTACTAATAGGCTAAGTGCAGGGACACCTAGGGCAAAGTGGTTAAATAAACTAGAATAAGAAGAGGATCTAGATATCCTAACTAGGTTTAAAGAAAGACATACTAAAAGATATTATAATGCAGCGATAACAAGGTACTTTCTTATAGATAGACCATATACACTAAACCAGTTATACGGAAAGTGGTATAGGCAACGACATAATAATAAATAGGAAGATTTTTATATATAGCTAGATAAAAAAGTTATCTAAGACTAACCTATTATAGAGAAACGCATAAGTTATATTAAAGGGGCATTAATTATAATATTAAGGAACCTAGAAGAGGGATCTAGGGACTAAAGAAGTAAATAATAAATCTTAATACCCGCAGTAGAGATACCAGTGGTTAGGTTAACCAGGTATAGGTTTAAACTTAAAAATAAAAATAAACTAAGAGTTAACCTAAAATATGCAGCGTATTATACACTATTGTAAATAGCTTATATGGATAACATATATAATATATATAGAGCACTAAAAGACAAGAACTGGAAGTACCTAGTAAAAATATATTAGGTACCTAAGGAAAGGCGGTTTAGAAACGCTAAGTATATATATAAATAGCACCCAGTAGAAGTATAAGGTTAAGGAGACTTAATACTTTAACTAGGAAGATTCCTTATAGAAGAATACCTAAATAGATAACAGTGGTAGAAGTATCTAGAGAATACTTATCTATGGTATATAGAGGAAAAGAAATAAACTAAGTATTAGCCTAAGTAGGATTAAGTATAAATAGGATCTAGCAGCTAACAGCTAGGAAAAGGGGAGGCGCATAGAACTAGAGGGAACTAGTATTAAAGCCTTAGACCCTTAAAGGAATTTAAGGATAATACCTAAATTTACAAGTTAAATGGCAAGATTAGCAGTTTAAAGTGTTAGTAGATAGTAGAGTAATAAGGAACCACATATTACTAAAAGTAGTAGAAAGGATAGGGTTACTATATAGACAGAAGAAACACCTATATCCACTAATAATAATTTTAGGAGATTAGATAGCCTATAAAGGGGGCATTATTAATCTTAAAACAGGACCTATTTAGTTAACTATTAAAGGGAGACAAGTTAAGATGTCTTTTAATATCCTACCATTAGGACAGGATAAGGCGATATTAGGAATGCCTTAGTTACAGAAGTACAATCTAAAGATTAATTGGGTTATAGGTTAGGTTAATATTAAGGATACTTAATAACATAAGATGTGACAGTAAACCAAGTTGGTATAGTACTAAGTTAGAGCAATATACAAAGAGACTAAGCAAGGCTTAAGTTATATACCAAAAAGATACCATAAGTATAGTAAGAAGTTATGGTTACTAGAAAGTAAAAAGCTGTTAGAACATGTAGTATGGGACCATAAGATAGAATTAAAAGAAGGAATAAGTCTAAGGTTCTTTCCAATTTATAAGCTTACTAAAACAGAGTTAATAGCACTTAAGGAGTTTGTCTAGGAGAACCTATACAAGGGATATATTAGACCATTACAGTTATTAGTAGGATATCTAGTACTATTTATCCCAAAGAAAAACGGAAAACTTAGAATGTGTATAGACTATAGACAGTTAAACAGCATTACTAGAAAGGATAGGTATTCTTTACCCTTAATTAGCGAAATCTAAGACAGAATAGGCAACGTAAAAATCTTTACAAAAATAGATCTAAGGTAGGCGTACCATTAGATTAGGATTAAGAAAGGCAATAAATAAAAGGCAGCCTTTAGGTCAAAGAAAGGGCTATATAAACCATTAGTTATGCAATTTGGGCTTATAAACGTACTAGCAACGTTCTAGAAGCGAATTAATAGTATATTAGGAGAACACCTAGATAAGTTTATTATAGTATATTTTAACGACATCATTATCTACTTAGAAAGTGAGGAAGAACATAGAAAACATATTAAATGGGTCTTAAAGAGACTATAGGAAGAATAGATGCTAGTAGTAATTAAGAAATATAAGTTCTTTATAAAGAAAACCAATTTTATAGGATTTATTATTAAACTAGGGAAAATTAGCATGGACCTAAAGAAAGTTAAAGCTATAGTAAGTTGGCATAAACCAGAGAATTTTACGCAGTTAAGGTCGTTTTTAGGGTTTTGCAACTACTATAGGAGGTTTATAGTATAGTAGTTAAAAGGTATCAAGCCATTTACAAGGTTAATAAAAAAGGAGGAACCGTAGGTTTAGGGTAGTAAGTAGAAGAAGCTATTCTAGGAACTTAAAGAGTTGTTTACCTAAGAACCAATCCTTAAGATCTATTAACCAAAGTTAAAAACGGTTATTAAGACAAACGCATTAGACTTTACACTAGGAGTATACTTGCTATAGAAGCACCAGGACGCATGGCACCCAGTAGCGTATTATAGTTAGAAAATAACACCACTAGAGTTAAACTATAATATCTACAACAAAGAGTTATTAGGTATAGTTATAGCACTTAAGAAATAGAGAGCATTTTTATAAGGCATAGAGAAACCGTTTATAGTTAAGATAGACTATAAGAACCTTACAGGATTCCTAATAATAAAGAAACTTAACCAAAGACAGGTTAGATAGGCGGAAATGCTTATAGAATACCATTTTAAAATTCAGTATACTAAGGGTATAGACAATGCACGAGCAGATGCTCTAAGTAGAAAGGCTAAACTATAAAATAATAAAAAGCTATTAGGAGCTTTGTTATAAAAGGATTAAGATAGATTAATTAGGTATAATTATCCAAAGATTGCAGCAACTAAAGAAAGTTAGATCTATAAATTACTAGAGAGTGATTAGATATAGAAGATCTAAGAAGCATAGGTAAAAGATCTAGACTTAGAGTAATACAAAAATAGAGAAGCAATATATGTGCCTAAGTCTATTATAGAGGAATTTATTAAGGAATTCCACAAGGAAATAATATAAGGACATAATAGAGCTATAGGCTTAGTGTTAAGACTTTAAAAGGAGTATATTATTTAAGAAATCTGGGGACTAGTAAGATAAGTTATAAAGGAATATCTAGATTGCTAAAGAAATAAACTAATAAGGTATAAGCCGTATAAAGGGCTATAACCTGTTAAAATACCAGGAAGACCATAGGAGGTTATATTATAGGACTTTATTATTAAGTTACTAAAGTTAAGAGATCCTATTACGGGACAGGATTATAACGCGATTTTAGTAATAGTGGACAAGCTAATAAAGTGGGGATACTTTATAGTATGCACTAAAGAGATATTAGTAGAAAACGTCGCTAGAATCTATATAAAGGAAGTATTTATAAGATATAGAGCATTAGACAAAATCATATTAGACAGAAATCTAAGATTTATAGCAGCATTTTAGGAAGTGTTTCTGGCAAAATAAGGAGTTCGCGTAATAACCTCTATAGTATATTATCTATAGACGGACGGATAAACAGAAAGACTAAACTAGACACTAGAACAGTATCTAAGGCATTATATTAATCACGCACAGAATAATTAGGTATTGTTATTACCAGTTATATAGTTTGCATACAATATAACACCATAAGAAGGAATAGGGACATTACTATTTAAGGCGAATTATAGATATAAGCTAAGAACGTTGTTATCGCCACACTAAGTAAAGAAAACAAGTAGTACAGCTAAACAAAGAATGGAGACGTTAATGAATCTTTATATAGACCTTATGGAAATAGCTAAACTAGTATAGTAAAGGATGAAAAGGTACTATAATGCTAAGAGATCTAAGGGACCAGATCTTAAGGAGGGAGATAAAGTATAGCTACTATATAAAAATTTTAAGAGTTGACGACTAAGCAAGAAGTTGGACCACGTTAGACTAGGACCTTTTAAAATTAAATAAAGAATTTTATTGGTTATATATAAGTTAAACCTACTAGCTAAGATAAGGATCTACCCTATATAACATATTGTGATGCTAGAACTAGCATATGGAGATATTAAGCCACTAGTCTATAAGGCAGACACGTATAGAGGATAGAAAGAAGATAAATAGCAAGTTTTAAAAATCATTAGTTATAAGGATATAGATAACGAAATGTAGTATAAAGTAAAGTAAATAGGCTATAGTAAGACTACCTAGGAACTACTAAGCAACCTAGAGAACGCTATAGGAAAGGTAAAGGAGTATTAAAAGAAAAAGGGTTAGGTAATATTAATAAAGAAGGATCGCTAAAGAACGAGTTACCTAAGGGGGACCTAAGAGGAGCACCTACTAAGCTACTTGGAGTTGTTTCCCTCTTAACGGGGAGAGGGTCTATTCTTTTGTTACCAAGTTTCTAAAGGCCCTATTCTACAAGTTTCTACTCCTTAAAACAAACCTTCTTACAAACCTTCTTAAAATGGGTTAACTAAGCAAACGCAGTCTATTAAGACTTAAAGGAGCGACGCTAAGCCTTAAAGGCCCGAGCGGTCTCTTTAGAAGAATGATAGAGTTCGGCACACGCGGCGGCCAACTTAGACTCCAGCTTTATAGTGGCAGATTAAACACGAGACCCTATAATGGGTTATTTAGGGAACTTAAAGACTACTAAGAGTTATAAGACGCGTATACTTAGCGTTAGATATAGATTAAACGTTGTAGGACGATTAAATGTTTGCTTTAGTATATTTAGAGTAAAATAAGGGTTGTTAAGATAAGGGACTCGCTATTATAATATACACTAACCCCGCTTTCGCATAACAAGAATATGGAGACAACATTATCTCACTAAGTAATAGTATGGAAGACACAGTATAAGCATAGTATTACGCTTATAAAGAAGAAGAGGCTTTAGGTATAATAAGTAGGGATATTAACTAGACTAATTAGACAGACATTACACTTCTAGTAGATAACTTAGAGGTATTAGAAATCTTTAAGAACAAAGATAAAGAGGAGGGAGATGGTATTACAGACGCTTTAAGTATAATGTTACAACTACTTAGGGAAGAGTTAGAGGAAGCTAGTTAGTTAATATAGGCACAGTCTAGGATAGATCTAGTGGAACTATATAATAAGGAATAGTAAGCGAGTTACATAATGTTATACATAGTGTATAGAGTATACGCAGTATACGTCTGCGTATAATACGTATAATATGTACCTTACGTATAAGAGAGGATTTCTTAGGAGTATGGTTGTGTATTTAAAGGACCTTAGTCCCTACCATAGATAGTTCTCTCCTTGTAGTAAATCTTAGAATACAATTGGAGTTAATCTATTAGGCAACCACTCCACCAGTTGTTATTATGTTGTTAATTTGTTCTTACCTATATACCTAGCCTAATAACAGGACCCATTGTAGTTCCTGCTACAAGGTTCCGTTACAAGTACCCCCCCTTTAAACTTAAGCTTCTGTAAAATAGGGCTGTAGTAGTTTTAGGTGGAGTTTATAAAAGTTTTCTATGGCTTGTATAAGTCCTATAGAGTTAATAGGTTCCTATAAGGGCTTAGTAAATATAACGGGACTAGCCCAGTTACAGTAGGAATGTCTTGGTAAAACACTTAACAGATAAAGTCCGACGCTTTAACCAAATTCTGCCGAATTCTGCTAAGTTCTAACAGATCAATTGAATTACCGAAGTCCGTCAAAGACCGCGCGCGCACGTACGCACGCATTAACCACCAAGACCCCTAACTATTTAATTATAGGGTTCTCTCGTAATTCCTTTCTCTTCTTTACGCAACGTCTTGTTCTCTGCAAGAGCCATATACCCTTAGATTTAGATAGAATTTATATTATTCCTTTAAATCTTCCTTAAAGCCTCTTCGCGCCCTTATATTACATTGCGTTAATACCATTACCCTTAAAATAGTAAATAAACTTAAATCCGCTATATTAACTATTATGGCTCTAGTTAGGGAACAAATGACTATAATATAACAGTCCTTTACAGATACCTTGGCCTAGCAACAAGCTATACTAGAAGCCTAGTATTAGCAATTAATTAAAGCAATACGCAAAGAACTCTATAACGCTAAAGTACTTACATTGGAAACCCTAATAGCAACACCTATAAATAAGATTAAGATAACTGTATATAAACCTAGCCCGTTAAATGCGAACCCTAAACCAGTAACAGTAGCTTAATTTATACCTATAATAAACCTAGTACCTACTATAAAATTAGAAAAGCTTCCTAACCCTCCAATATTTAATAGAAATTAAAATAACCTGCGCCCCTTTATAACTAAGCTCTATTTTAAACTTTTAATAAACTATAACTAATACCCCACCGAAGCTAGTAAGATTAGCTATAGAATATCTCATTTAAATAAAGATACTGCACGAACTATAGACCTATTCTTCTATAACGGCACCTTTGTTAATTTTAAAACCTTTATCTCTCTATTAGAATGAACGTATAATAACGCTAGCCGCAAACACACCACTGTTACTAAACTTAAAAACCTATGATAATAGAACCAAGAATTTACTAGCTTCTTTTTGGAATTTTTAGGCCTTATTAGCAAACTAGATTAGAATAAATCCGCTAAAGTTACTGCTCTTTAACGAGCTATTTCGGATAAAATTAGAGTATAGTTAGTAGGCAGGGAACTGCTAAAGAACCTACCCGAATTTGCTATAATATATTAATAAATTAATAAGGACCTTTAATATAATAAACAGACTTATTCCCTAAAGCCAACCACACCTTATATTTAAGGCTCTATAAAACCAATATATACCCCAAAACGCGACCCTTTTTCGAAACCTATGCATAATCCTATAGACCTCAACGCCACTTAATCCTACGCACCCTTAGGAACTAATAAACAAAGAACTTAAGCCGTAAATAGAGAATGCTTTAGATATGGTAGAAAAGGACATATCTAAAGGAATTACTAAACTTACCCTTTTAAAAAAGTCTGCCATAGTTCCTTTTACTCCTTAAATCGCACTTGCTTTTTAAGCCGTACTTACTCCTTAACTTATACTTGTCCTATAAATTATACCCAGTTATTATAAAGCATATTACCCTTAACTAACTTAGAAAACAAATCGTCCTAGGGTTAAGTCGCGCCTTAGAATAAGAAGTGGAAGAGTATAAGTGTCTAGGCTCTTCTAGCGCTAATATATAACACAACTCCCTTAATATACTTAGCGAAATTTAAATACTTAGAAAATAGAAGGAGATATAAATCCTTATAGATAGCGGAGCTACTAGTATAGGCTTTATTAATATAAACTACGCAAAAACCTAACGCCTAAATTTAAAGAAACTTAATAAGCCCTAAGGCCTATAAGGCTTTAACGGCAAACCCTTAATATATAGCAAATTAACGCACTACGCTCTTGTAAAAATGCGGATAGGCAAACACCTTAAATACGTTTCCCTATTTATAACACCTCTAAAGCAATATAAGATAATACTTAGATATAGATAGCTAAAACAATACAACCCTTTAATTAGCTGGGTTAAAGAAACACTAAAGTTCCACATAACCTACTGCTAAAGCTATTACTTAAAACACCACCTACCCTATAAACATGCACAAGATTATTTAAATTTAATATAATATAAACTACCCCTACCACGGACCTTAAATTAAAATAATAAAGCTACAACTACTAATTGTAGAAAAGAATACGAAGACGTTACGCCAAAACCTCTTAAAATTTGTATAATACAAGCCGCACCTTTTATTTTATTAGCACGAAAACGAGACCATAAAATCTTTACTGTTACTATAAAAGATATTAAGAAAGCACTAGAACTAAAGTAATATATTAACCCTTAACCTCTTATGCCTAAAGAGTACCATAATCTAATTAACAAGTTTAAGAAAAGATTCGCAGACCAACTACCCCCGCATTAGGATGCATACGATTTTAAAATAGAACTTAAACCTAATATAACACCAAAGTTCGGTCCACTATACAGTATATCACAAGAAGAACTACTTATAATACAATAATACCTTAATAAGCATCTAGAAAAAGGATTTATTTACCCTAGTTAATCTCTATTCGCCTCACCCGTACTATTTATTAAAAAGCTAGGAGGAGGCTTAAGATTCTATATTAATTATTAAACTCTAAACGCAATTACAATTTAAAACCAATATTCTATTCCCTTAATTTAAGAAACACTCAACCGCTTATTAAAGGCACGGTACTTTATAAAGCTTAATATAGTCGCTGCCTTTAACCAAATCCATGTCCGTAAAGGAGACGAGAAGTACATAGCTTTTTATATATAATAGGGACTCTTTAAATACCTAGTAATACTATTTGGTGTAAAGAATGGTCCTAGTATATTTTAATAATACATTAACAATACACTTCGTGAATTCCTTAACATATTTATTACCGTATATATTAACAATATCTTAATCTACTTATCTTTGCTTTCTAAACACCAGAAGCATATCCAAATAGTCCTTAAACGCCTACAAGACGCGGGTTTATAATGCAATATTAAGAAATACAAGTTCTATGCGTCTAAAGTTATATACCTAGGCCTAATTATATCCCGCGACGGAATTAAAATAGACCCTAAGAAAATCGCTGTAATTGTAAACTAGGGAAGCCCTAGTAATATATAAGACATTTAAGGATTTCTAGGATTTGCAAACTTCTATTATTAATTTATTAACCACTTCTTAGAAATTGCCTAGCTATTAGTAAACCTAACAAAGAAGAATATAAAATTTAAATAGTCCACTAAATACAAACAAGCTTTTAATAACTTAAAATATTACTTTATAACTACTCTAATTCTTACCCACTTTAACCTTAACCTTAAATATATTGTTAAAACAGACTCGTCTAATCATGCGCTAGGGGGAGTATTGTTATAATACAATAAGAACGGCGAGCTATGTCTAGTAGCCTTTCTCTCTCAGAAACTCGCCCCTACCAAATTAAACTATAAAATATACGATAAGGAACTGCTTACAATTATTAGATATTTTAAACAATGGCGTCCCAAGCTAAAAGGATTATTGTTTCTAATACGCGTATTAACAGACCACAAGAACCTATAGTACTTTATAACTATAAAGCAATTAACGCAGCGCTAAATTCATTAGGCCAAATACCTCTTATAATTTAACTTTAAGATTATATACTAACTGGGCAAACTTAATTAGAAGCCTAACGCATTAATATAACAATTATAAGACCTACCTGCAAATGCTTTAGACAAATAGATTATAAATTAATTATAGATCTTATTACCCCCTAAACATTTTAAAAAACTACATTCTATATTCCTAGATACGGAACTCAACAGAAACGAATTAGAAGTTAATAAATAGGAAATGGAAATTAATAAGCTAATAGAATACAAATATAAGAACAATATATGGATAATAGATATAATAAAAGCGATTTAAACGGGAAAACAATAGTATAAGGATATTACACTCGCTAAATGCGAAATTTAAAACAATCAATTATACTATTAACAGAAGATAGTAGTTCCAAATTCCAAGCCTTTATAATTTAAGATACTCGGATTCATACACAACTCCCCTATAGTAGGGCATCCTGGCCATACAAAGACTTATAAGATTGTTTAACAAGCATACTACTAGCCTATAATGCACAACTATATACGAAAATACGTTCAAGCATATAGGATATGTGTGTATAGAAAGACCTCTTATATAAAGAAGTAAGGAGTACTTTAACCGCTACCAATTCCAATACAAAAATGGCGCGATATCTTAATTAACTTTATAGTCGACTTGCCTAACAGTAATAGGTTTACGAATATTATAGTAGTCGTTAACCGTCTTATAAAAATGCGATATATAATCCCCATAGACTTAATTAATGCGATATTAGTAGCTAAATGTTTTATTAAGTATGTCTTTAAGCTACATAGACTTCCTAACTCAATAATATCTAACTATAGAAGCTAGTTTGTTTTAGATTTCTAACAAGCTCTATATAAACAATTAAGCATTTAAATATAACTCTTAACTATATTTTATCTGGAGATAGATAGTCAAACCAAAATTACAAACGCGATTATAGAATAATACCTATAAATATACTGCTCCTACCTGCAAGATAACTGGGAAAAATAGCTACCTTTAGCTAAGTTTACTGCAAATAATATAATAAACGTATTAACAGGCGTAACGCCGTTCTATATAACCTATAGACAAGACCCCTAACTTAGATTTAAACCACAACCTAAAATTAACACAATAGGACCCACAATTAAGTGGATTTAGTTAATTAACATACACAACTTTGCTAATTAAATAAAGCAGTTAACGGAACTATTACAAAGTAAATTAATATACGCTTAAACAGTACAGGAATAGCATGCGAATAAAGGACGAGCTCCTACATGGGACTTTAAGAAAGATAATATAGTTTACCTAAATATATAAAACCTAAAGACTTAACGGCCCTTAAAGAAACTTAATTAGAAATTTGCGGGCCCATACTAAATTAGTAGTAGTAGTAGTAGTAACTCTTTGATTAACGTCTGATACGGATCCTACTGGCCCACGCAGACTACTCCGCATAGGGGGGAAAACTTATGTATTTATAGGAAGAAAACCCCTGTAGTTAGGGGAGGAAAAACCCTATAAGCAGCCTCAGTAGGATGAAAACCCCCAATTTGCCATATTTGCACGTAGCTGCGGCCCTATAGGCCTATAGCACGTCCTCCTCCTTAGATGTTTTAAACTCCTTGGGAACCACTACTTCCTTCTCTAGCTTATCTAAAGCTAGGGTTCACTACGTCCCAGCTAGGCCTTGCCAATTAATTACCGTGTGCTTTGTGTTCCATATCTTAACTATCCCCTATATGCTATCTCTTATTAACCATTGCTATATACACTATGCCTCCCCCCCCTAAGGCCTATTAAAGGCGTAAGGGGGATTTATCCGTTCTACCATCCTAATACCAAAAGATAAAAGCGGGATGTGTGTGTACCTGGGTATCTTTTGTGCCTAGGCCCTAGTTACTAGGCCCTCTCTAAGGGCACCACTCTATTAAGAGGAGATAAGGAAAACCATACGGGGTTATCCGGCTAACGGTTTCAGTAGTATTACGGCAGTACGGCGAGTGACCGCATGCTCCGCGGGCGATCGCCCTAGGGGTTAGGAGGGGCCGTATATTTGCTTATTCGTTCGCTTATTTGCGTTTACTCGTTCGTCGATGTAAGGTCGTCGATGCTTTCAACTGGGGGTCGGGGGATGTTATCGAATACTATACATCCATGTTGGATCGTACAGGTGCCCTAGATAGGAGAACAGTGTAGTAGTCGTCGTACTATAGAGGGCCAACAGTAGTGGTTTTCAAGATCTCACCATCTGAAAATTTTTCACCACCGCCCTTAACGCCCACAACCACCACTAGGTCATGTCCGCACGCTGTGCGACGTCTCTGCGTTGGCTCTAGATCTGAACTTCGAAGACCAGGTTCGTAGCCGTCACCACGTATAGGTGCAGAGTCCGATTTCGACGGCCCCCATACTAAATTAAGAAGAAATTAAGCCCGTATACTTATAAGCTTAAACTACCAACTAAGATAAAAATATATTTAACGTTTTATATAAACTTGCTATAACCCTTAAAAGACGAACCTATAACCTATAAAGTGCCGCCGCTACCTCCCATAATTGTTAATAACGGTAATAGTTCTTACTTTATTAACTTAATTAATAATATGTAATAGAAAACACGATCTAAATAATTTAAACTTCTTATTAAGTGGGAAGGATATAAAATATAAACCTAGAAAACCTATAACCAGATTAAAGCCGACGCGCCTTTCTTAGTAAAAGAATTTTATAAGGACTATCCTTCGCGACCTACTCTAGCTAGATAGACATAATATAAAGGTAAACAACTGCCACCTAATACAATAGCAGGAAACTCAAAATTAAAAAGAACTTAAAAAATACCACAACACTTATAACACGGTCACATAACGCGCAAGATATTAAGGAACTTTAACTAGCGGTTAAAGTTATCTAATTGGTTAGATTTGCCTTGCTAAAACCTACTATAAAGATATTAGTTTAACTTACTGCCTTTACTAAGCCAATAGTGATTTTCTATCCTGGGAATAGAAAATCCTAATTAGTCCGTTTAATAATTAGAACTAGCAAAACTCTATACTGCCACCCGATACAAAATATAATATAATAAAAATGAATTCTTAACTAAGTTGAATTGTTTTTGGACCTTTGGCTAAAAGGGGGGGTACTATAACGGGACTAGCCTAGTTATAGTAGGAATGTCTTAGTAAAACACTCAACAGATAAAGTCCGACGCTTTAACTAAATTCTGCCGAATTCTGCTAAGTTCTAATAGATCAATTAAATTACTAAAGTTTGTTGAAGACCGCGCGCGTATATACGCATGCATCAACCACCAAGACCCCTGACTATTTAATTATAGGGTTCTCCCGTAATTCCTTTCTCTTCTTTACGTAACGTCTTATTCTCTGCAAGAGCTATATACCCTTAGATTTAGATAGAATTTATATTGTTCCTTTAAATCTTCCTTAAAGCCTCTTCGCGCCCTTACAGTAAAGCCTCTCCATTTTGTAAGGTATATATATTTGCGTTTCCGTTTATTATACTTAATATCATCAACTCTTTTAATAAAGTACTTATCCTTACTATCTACCTTAACTGGTAGGGGAGGGTCCTAGATCTATCTAGGCAGGGCATCTAATACAGGGGTGGTGGGGTGGGGGGCTGGTGTATAGAATATGGGGTGGATTTTAACCGTATTGGGGATTTAGTTAGTAAGTATAAGAAGAGATAACCTTTTTAACCTTATAAGGGCCAGCGTTCTTCCAATTAAGTTTCTTAATAGGTCGTTTTATATTTAGATTTCTTGTATCTAGCCAGACAAAGTTACTAATTTAGTAGGCCAGTGCTAGGGTCCGGTTTTTATTTGCTGCGGCTTTATAGATAGACTAGGCCTATGTTATTTTATTAGTAAGGAACTCTTATAGTTCTTCTATCTTCTTTACAAATTTATTTGCCTTTATAACTTATAAGGCCTAGTAAGCTAGGCGAGGAACATTACTAAAGGGTTTAAAATCCATTTATGGGTACTGGCCGTAGTTAGCCAGAAATAGGGAGACCTTTGTGGTTTCCAAGACGGAGTTATTTATAGTAAACTCGGCAAATGCAAGCCAGTCTATCTAGTTATCCTGTAAATACGACATGTATATCTAAATATATTGTTCCATTATAGCATTTGCACGTTCCGTTTAACCATCCATTTCTAGGTAGTATACTATAAACAACAGTGCTTTAATGCAGAGTTAGGTAGTTAGTTCTTTCCAAAATATAGAGACAAACTATCTTTCTTTATTAGAGATAATTGTTTTAGGAAGTCCGTAGAGTTTCTATATATAATCCAGGAACAGTTAGGCAACGGTAGACACTAATATATTAGGGCAGGCGATCAGGTGTTTTATCTTAGATAGTCGGTTTATAACTACTATAATATTTATACAGCCTTTACTTTCGGGGAGATCGATAATAAAGTTAATTAAGATATCCTTCTATCTTTAGTCCAGAACAGGTAGGGGCTTTAGGAAGCCGTTATACGTCTTATGCAAAGCTTTGGCTTATTAGTAGGTATGGCAGCTAAAGACGTACCTTTATATTATATTATACATATTCGGCCAGTAGTATTCTTATTAGAGCAGTTCTAGGGTTTTTCCTTAACCTAGGTAGCTGGCTACTGGTAGGTCATATGCATGTTTAAGGAGCTTAAGCTTAAGTTCGTTATAGTTAGGTATAACTAGACGGTTCTAGTAGTACAAGCGGTCTCCATGAGCTTTACATTTACTTAAAGAAATCCTTTTTAAGCGTCTAACGCCGTTTTAAATTAGCTTAAGCGTTTCTTAGATAAACTCGTTGTTTAGGTACTTGTTAACTATTATCTATTTAATTGATTAATTAGTTATTTTAAGGACGTGCATTGTAACGTCTTTAATAGGAGGGTTAAATAGCTTAGGGCGAAGTAGGGTTTAATTGCGGTAGGCACGCGCTTTTTTTTATACTGGCATGTCTTATAAATATTGGGTTAGGGCATTAGGCTTCTAGCCTTAAACGCCTAGGCGGTATATAATAGAGAATTAGAAATGGGATAGATATTCTAACTAGTGGGCTTAATAGTGGCTCAGCTGTTTTATAGTTGTAAAGTATTATAGGTTCTTATAGTTACTAAGAACCTTAATTAGGAATCCGGAGCCTTCTAGTTTAGGTCACCATTGTTTAAAATATCTAATAATAGCTAATAGTTCCTTATCATAGATCTTATAATTGCATTTGGCTGGGCTTAGTTATTTTAAAAAGTATGCTATAGGGTGCAATACTCCTTCCTTATTATATTAAGACAGAATGCCTCTAGTAACGTAGTTGGATAAGTCAGCTTCTATAACACTTATTTAGTTTGGATTAAAGTATTAGAGTATAGGTGCGGTAGTAAATATAACTTTTAAGTAAGCAAAAGCTTTTTTACATTCTTTATTAAAGATAAAGGCTTTATTCTTTTGGGTTAAGGCTATAAGGGGTAAAACTAAGGCGGAGAAGTTATTAATAAACTGTTAATAGAAGTTAGCGAATCCTATAAAGGCTCGCACGTCCTTAATATTCTTAGGTTCTTGCCAGTTTATAATTACTTTAACTTTCTTGGGGTCCATTTATATGCCATCTATAGAAATAATAAGTCCAAGGTATAGGACTTCCGTTTTATGGAACTTGTATTTATCTACATCTAATTATAGGCCGGCTCCGCGCAAGGCTTACAAGACCAGTTTAACATGTTTTTAGTATTTAGCTATATTATTGCTATATATTAAGATATTGTTAATATAAGCAGTATAAAAGACGTCCAGGTATAGGTGCAGGGTATTATTTATAAAGTGTTAAAATGAACTTGGGGCGTTTATGAGGCTAAATAGCATTACTAAGTACTTAAATAACCCATATTGAGTACGAAATGTAGTAAGCCATTTGTCTCCTTTTGCGATACGGAGGCGGTTAAATACGTAGATAATATTAAGCTTTGTGTAGAAGCGAGCCTTACTTAATCAGTTTAGTGTCTTTTAGATTAATAGGATTAGGTATTAGTTCTTAACAGTAACAGCGTTAAAAGCCTAGTAGTCTATATAGAAGCGTAGACTACTACCAGGTTTCTTAACAAAGATTACTAGTACGGCTATAGGTAAAGAACTTGCTCTAATAAATCCTTTGTCTAGATGTTCATCTAAGTACTTCTATAGTACCTAGAGTTCATTCTAGGACATTCTATATAGCAGTCCAAATCTAGGGTGTTTTCCTTCTTTAATTACAATCTTATAATTATATAGACGGCGTTCTAGTAGCTTATTAGCTTCCTTTTATAAGAATATATCTAGATACTCATTGTAACGGAACCTTGTAGTAGGAACTACGGTGGGTTCTGTTAATGGGCTGGGTATATAGGTGCGACAAAAACAACAATATAACAATAACTGGTGGAGTGGTTGCCCAATAGATTAACTCTAATTGTATTCTAAGATTTACTACAAAGAGAGAACTATCTGGGTAGGGACTATGGTCCTTTAAATACACAACCGTACTCCTAAGAAATCCCTTTGCTCTATTTGCTCTGTCTACTCTATCTACTCCGTTCTATGGATCACACAGATTACATAGATTATATAGATCACATTATATAACCTTGGCTACTATTCCTTGTTATATAGTTCCACCAAATCCATCCTAGACTATGCCTGTATTAACCAACTAGCTTCCTGCAACTCCTCTCTAAGTAGTTATAACATCGTACTTAAAGCGTCCGTAATACTATCTCCCTCTTCTTTATCTTCGTCCTTGAAGATTCCTAACATCTCCAAGTCATCCACTAGAGGTGTAATGTCCGTTTGATTAGTCTAGTTAATATCCTTGCTTATTATAGCTAAAGCTTCTCCTTCTTCTTCTTCTACCCTTTACTGTGCGCGTATGGTTTCCTCTATACTGTCGCTAGGTGAGGTAATGCTATCTCTATGTTCTTGTTGTGCGAAAAAGGGGTTGGTTTGTATTGCGCTAGTGAGTCCTACTGCCTGATAACCTTCCTTTTATTCGGAGTGTACTAAAGCAAACGTTTATTCGTTTTGCGACGTTTACTCTATCTCTAACGCTAAGTATACGCGTCCTATAACTCTTAACAGTCTTTAAGTTCCCTAAGTAACTTATTATAGGGTCTTGTGTTTAATCTACTACTGTAAAACTTAACGCTAAGCTCTCTAGTGCCTTGGGTAAGATTCGCCGTCTCTAGAATAAAGACCACGCTTGTACTAAGTAGGTAAGAGACAAGGAGCGCTATGCCCTTAAAGCTTATGCCTCTGTTTATGCTCGTCTGCTTCGTCTTAAGAAAGTACGTAAGAAGGTTTGTTCTAAGGAGTAAAAACTGGTTTAATAGGGTTTGTCTAAGCTAGGTAATAAAAGGATTAACTCTCCTCCTATAAGGGAAACAACTCTAAGTAGCTCGGTAATTACTCCTCTTAGGTCCCCCTTAGGCGATTTATTTTTTAGCAATTCCTCTCTATTAATATTACCTAACCTACTTTCTTTTAATACTCCCGTACCTTTCCTATAGCGTTTCTTAGGTTGCTTAGTGGTTTCTAGGTAGTCTCACTATAGCCTATTTACTTTACTTTATACTATATTTTGTTATCTATATCCTTATAACTAATAATCTTTAAAACTTGCTATTTATCTTCCTTTTATCCTCTATACGTGTCTGCCTTATAGACTAGTAGCTTAATATTTCCGTATGCTAGTTCTAGCATTGCGATATATTATATAGGGTAGATTTTCATTTTAGCTAGTAGGTTTAACTTATATATAACTAATAAAATTCTTTGCTTAACTTTAAAAGGTCCTAGTCTAATATAGTCTAACTTCTTGCTTGGTCGTCAACTCTTGAAGTTTTTGTATAATAGCTATACTTTATCCCCCTCCTTAAGATCTGGTCCCTTAGATCTCTTAGCATTATAATACCTTTTTATTTGTTCTTATACTAGTTTAGCTGTTTCTTTAAGGTCTACATAAAGATTTATTAACGTCTCTATTCTTTGCTTGGCTGTGCTACTTGTCTTTTTTACTTAATATGGTGATAACGATATTCTTAGCTCGTATCCATAATTCGCCTTAAATAGTAATGTTCCCATTCCTTCTTATAGTGTTGCATTGTATGCAAACTATATAACTGGTAATAACAATACCCAATTATTCTATGCGTGATTAATATAATGCCTTAAATACTACTCTAGTGTCTAGTTTAGTCTTTCCGTTTATCCGTCTATCTGCGGATAATACGCTGTAGATATTGCTGCGCGAACCCCTTATTCTGCCAGAAACACTTTTTAAAATACTACTACAAATCTTAGATCTCTATTTAATATAATTTTGTCTAGTGCTCTATATCTTGTAAACACTTCTTTTATATAGATTCTAGCGACATCCTCTACTAATATCTCTTTAGTGTATACTATAAAGTATCCCTACTTTGTTAGCTTATCTACTATTACTAAGATCGCGTTATAATCTTATTCTATAATAGGATCTCTTAACTTTGGTAACTTAATAATAAAGTCCTATAATATAACCTCCCATAGTCTTTCTAGTGTTTTGATAGGTTATAGCCCTCTATATAGCTTATGCCTTATTAGTTTGTTCCTTTAGCAATCTAAATATTCCTTTATAACTTATCTTGCTAGTCCCTAGATTCCTTAAATAATATACTTCTCTTAAAGTCTTAACACTAAGCCTATAGCTCTATTGTGTTCTTGTATTATTCCCTTGTGGAATTCCTTAACAAATTCTTCTATAATAGACTTAGGTATATACGTTGCTTCTCTATTTTTGTATTGCTCTAAGTTTAGATCCTCTGCCTATGCTTTTTAGATCTTCTATATCTAATTATTCTCTAGTAATTTATAGATCTAACTTTCCTTAGTTGCTGTAATCTTTGGATAATTATACCTAATTAATCTATCTTAATCTTTTTGCAATAAAGCCCCTAATAGCTTTTTATTACTTTATAGTTTAGCCTTCCTGCTTAAAGCATCTGCTTGTGTATTGTCTGTACCCTTGGTATACTAAATTTCGAAATGGTATTCTATAAGCATTTCCGCCTATCTAACCTGTCTTTGGTTGAGTTCCTTCGTTGTTAGGAATCCTATAAGGTTTTTATAGTCTGTTTTAACTATAAATGGTTTCTTTGTGCCTTATAAAAATACTCTCTATTCTTTAAGTGCTGTAACTATACCTAACAATTCCTTGTTATAGATATTATAGTTCAACTCTAGTAGTATTATCTTTTAACTATAGTATGCCACTGGGTGCTATCTATCTTAATATTTCTATAGGAAGCACGCCCCTAGTGTAAAGTCTAATGTATCCATTTCTATAACCGTTTTTAGACCTGGTTGATAGATCTTAAGAACTAGCTCCTAGGTAAATAACTTTTTAACTCTTTTAAATAGTTCTTATTACTCCTTTCCCTATATCTACGGTTCTTCTTTTTTAGTTAATTACGTAAATGGCTTAATGTTCTATAACTATTGCGCTATAAACCTTCTACAGTAATTGCAAAACCCTAGGAACGATTTTAACTATATTATATTCTCTGGTTCTTACTAATTTACTATAGCCTTAATCTTTTTTGGATCTATGCTAAGTTGGCCTAGTTTGATAATAAATTTAACAAAATTAGTTTTTCTAGTGAAGAACTTGTATTTCTTGATCGCTACTAGTATTTGTTTTTCTTATAGTCTCTTTAAGACCTACTTAACGTGTTCTCCATGCTCTTCCTTACTTTCTAAGTAGATGATAATGTTGTTAAGGTATACTATAATAAATTTATCTAGGTGTTCTCCTAATACACTATTAATTCGCTTCTAGAATATTACTAGTGCGTTTATAAGCCTAAACTGCATAACTAATGGCTTATATAGTCCTTTCTTTAACCTAAAGGCTGCCTTCTATTTATCGCCTTCCTTAATTCTAATCTGGTGGTACGCCTATCTTAGATCTATCTTTATAAAGATCTTTGCGTTGCCTATCCTGTCTTAGATTTCGCTAATTAAGGGTAAAGGATACCTATCCTTTCTAGTGATGCTGTTTAACTGTCTATAGTCTATATACATTCTGAGTTTTCTGTTTTTCTTTAGGATAAACAATACTAGATATCCCGCTAATAACTATGATAGTCTAATATATCCCTTTTATAAGTTCTCCTGGATAAACTCCTTAAGCGCTACTAACTCTGTTTTAGTAAGCTTATAGATTGGAAAGAACTTTGGACTTATTCCCTTTTCTAATTCTATCTTATAGTCCTAAGCTGCATGCTCTGACAGCTTCTTACTTTCTAGTAACTATAACTTTTTTCCATACTTGTGGTATTTCTTTGGTATATAACTTAAGCCTTGCTTAGTCTCTTTATATATCACTCTGACTTGGTACTATACCAACTTGGTTTACTGTCGCACTTTGTGTTATTGTATATCCTTAATATTGACTTAACCTATAACCTAATCAATCTTTAGATTGTACTTCTATAACTAAGGCATTCCTAGTATCGCCTTGTCCTATCCTAATGGTAGGATATTAAAAGACATTCTAACTGGTCTCCCTTTAATAGTTATCTAAATAGGTCCTATTTTAAGATTAATAATACCTCCTCTATAGGCTATCTAATCTCCTAAAATTGTTATTAGTGGATATGGGTGTTTCTTCTATCTATATAGTAACCCCATCCTTTCTACTACCTTTGGTAATATATGGTTCCTTATTACTCTACTATCTACCAACGCTTTAAACTGCTAATCTTGCCACTTAGCTCTTAAGTTTAGGTATTGTTTTTAAATTCCTTTAAGGGTCTAAGGTTCTAACACTGGTTCCCTTTAGTCCTATACACCTCCTCTTTTCCTAACTGTTGGCTGCTAGATCCTGCCTATACTTAATCTAACTTTGGCCAATACTTAGTTCGTTTTTTTTCCTCTATGTGCCATGGATAAGTGTTCTCTAGGCACTCCCACCACTATTGTCCGTCTAGATACTTTTCCGTAAGGAATCTTCCTGGTTAAAGTATTAAGTCCCCTTAACCTTGTACTTCTACTAGGTGCTAACTATGTATATACTTAGCATTCCTAAACCGCTTTTCCTCTGGTGCCTAATATATCCTTACTAGGTACTTCTAGTTCTTATCTTTTAGTGCTCTATGTATATTGTATATATCATCCACACAAGCTATCTATAATAGTGTATAATGCGCTGTATATTTTAGGTTAACTCTTAGTTTGTCTTTATTCTTAAGTTTAAACCTATACCTGGTTAACCTAACTACTGGTATCTCTACTATAGGTACTAAGACTTGCTACTCGCTTCTCTAGTCCCTAGATCCTTCTTCTAGGTTCCTTAATATTATAATTAATGCTCCTTTAATATAACTTATGCGTTTTTCCGTAATGGGTTAGTTTTAGACAACTTTTTTATCTAGCTATATATAAAAATCTTCCTATTTGTCGTTGTGTCATTGCCTATACCACTTTTTATATAGCTGGTTTAGTGTGTATAGTCTATCCGTTAGAAAGTACCTTATTATCACTATATTATAATATCCTTTAGTATGTCTTTCTTTAAACCTAATTAGGATATCTAGATCCTCTTCTTATTCTAGTTTATCTAACCATTTTACCCTAGGTGTCCCTGTACTTGGCCTATTAGTAATTCTTTATACGGGTGCTCTATCCCTTATATAACCTAGCATAGCTAATCTCTTATCTAGCTTTTGCTCTTGCTATATAATAATTCTTGTCCTAAACTTATCTATAGTTTCTTATTTTCTACGTCTTATAGTTAGATCTTTGTAGTTGTCTTACTTTTTAATCCTAGTATTAACTTTTTAATCTTTAGGCTAAATACTATGTTTACCTGGAATTACTAATGTTCTTATTTGTTCCCTAAACTTGTAGTTCTTGAACTTGCGTCCTATATTTATTTGTTTGTTACTAAACTAAGTTACTGCCCTTTTCTATTAGTTTTTGTCCGTTATGGGTTCTTAGGTGTGTCTTATTTTACTTTAAGAATCTTAAGCTTTTTTTATCTCTTCTTAAGAATCTTAAGCCTATGGCCCTTTACCTTTACTAAGTAATAAGCTAGCACTAGCAGTTGTCTGCTTACTTAGTTTTTTTTAAATATTGCTCCTATTGTCTTATAAAGCGATAGAAATTGTATCTAATAGTGTTGCTATACCCATTACTAAACCTCGCTTGGTGGTGGTCTTAGTCTTTACTTTTATTGCGCTTTTGAGGTTTAAGTGCTCCCAGTTAGCCTTTTTTTTGTCCTTGTCGCTGTTAATTAATAAGTACTCTAACTCTATTGTTATTACTACTAATCTTTATCTGTATATTGCTGTGACATTTTAATCTAGCTTGTAGAGTTAATTTTGTTCTTTATCTAACTCTCTGGTTCTTTAGAGTCCTTTTAACTCTGGCTCTTATGGCCAATAGCTTACGCCATACTTAGCGTCTTTATAAATTTGGCATGCGTTATTATAACAATACGCAAAACTGTTAATTAAACACTCTTTTATTTCTTATAGTGCACTATTGTCCCTCTATATGTACGCGCTGTCTGCTGGTCTGGTTTTCTTTACTATGTAATTACTCTAACCACCTCTATAGTCTCTGGCGAAATAACCCTATTTTCCGCAATTTATGTAAGCTCTATCTTTAAACCATCTTTTTTGCTATAGAGTCCGCCTAAACGTCTTCTACTACTAAAATCCCTGGTTTGGCCTCTGCTCCTTAGTCCTTTAATTATTTAATCCTTAACCTCTGGGTTTTTATAGTTTCTTTTCCTATCTTTAGGTTTCTTTGGTACCGCTTAGGTCTATTAGCTCTGCGCTATTCTATAGTTTTTAACTCTGTATCTATTGTTGCGTACTCTACGCCTTATATAACTATAGAACTCTGTCTTGCCCTCTCTTAGCTTGTTCCCTTTAATAGATTCTATTATTAATCTTTATTAACTAATCTATTAACTCTCTTAGAGTATCTGTATCTTCCATTAGGATGATTGCGTCCTAGACTTTAGCCTTAAGTCCCTATTTATACTGTACTATAAGCGCCCTATCGTTCCACTTAACCTGCGTGGCTAGTGTTTAAAACTGTGTTGTATACTTAATTATTAAAGTGCGTTGTACTAAGTTCTGTAGCTTTTGTTCCGCTGTGGTTGTGGCCTCTAGGTCTCTAAATATTTATATTAGTTGCTCTGTGAACCCGTTCCAACTGGTAAATATATACCATACATCCTAGTTAGTAGTTGTTATGCCATTAGCCTATATTTCCGTGAGATATGGTTTAAACTACTTAAGTGCCCTTTCTGTTAGGAACAATCCTGCATAGGCTACTTAATCTAATGATATTGCTAACTTCACTCCTTCCTATACTACCTTAAAGTGCATCTACGTAAGAAATCCTTTGAGCTTTAACTTCTCTCCTAAGAATTGTTTAATTGAAGGTAACTTAATCTTTGCTACTCTAATTCCATTAATACGTTCTTTAAGTATCCTATTATTGTCTTGTAAGTGATTAACTATTTCCTGTAACTAACCTCGCGTAACCACTTGAGAATCCCCCTTATTTATACTGGTATCACCTAGACCTGAGGTTGTGGCTCCCGTTAACGCCGTCATGACTGGTGCTGCTCTTGGTGGCATATTGTTCGATTTTGTTCCAACACTATAACCTTAGTAGTGAATGTGTAACGGAACCTTATAGTAGGAACTACGGTGGGTTCTGTCAATAGGCTGGGTATATAGGTGCGACAAAAATGACAATGTAATAATAACTGGTAGAGTAGTTGCCTAACAGATTAACTCTAATTATATTCTAAAATTCACTATAAAGAGAGAACTATCTGGGTAGGGACTGTGGTCCTTTAAATACATAACTATACTCCTAAGAAATCCCTTCGCTCCGTTTGCTCTGTCTGCTCTGTCTACTCTGTTCTATGGATTACACAGATTACACAGATTATATAGATCACATTATATAACCTTAGCTACCATTCCTTGTTATATGGTTCCACCGGATCCATCCTAGACCGTGCCTGTATTAACCAACTAGCTTCCTGCGACTCCTCTCTAAGTAGTCGTAACATCGTACTTAAAGCGTCCGTAACACTCATGGTACTCTATGGGTACTTTTGTGGCGGGATTAGTGTGCTTCTTTAGTGCTAAGGCCTTCTTAATATCGGCCATTGTAACAGTGAAGATCGTATATTCTGGTTTCCTGGCGAGTCATGCTAATAGGGTAGCTCTAATCATGTGGATATTTAAGGTGTTAAGCGAATTCAGATCGTCCTTAGTCTCTTATATAATTTCTTGTTCGTATTTGGGTTCGGTGTTAGGTACGGAGTTAGTGTTAGATTTAGGTTTGGGTTCCTAAGCAGCGAGTTATAAAGCACTTCTACTTGTAATGGGAGGCGGTAAATAGAAGCTTAAGGTTGTCCTAATTGATGGTTACTTTATATAGCTTTATCCAGGGCTATCTAAGGATTACTGGGTAACCTAGGGTAGTTATAAAGAGTTTAATTAATTCTTTATGGTTTAGGTATTGGAGTCTTAGGGCCGCTATATAAGTAATACGGCCTAAGACAGTGCGTTTGCCATTAAATCTAAATATGTTAATATGCCGGTTAAGGGGTATTAGGGTAAACCTATTGTCTTACGCGAAGATCTTATTAATAAATCCTATACTGCTAGCTCCTGTGTTAATTAGGACTTAAGTGTTAGCCTATTAACCTTTCTGCCAAAGACGGAAGTTAATAGTTATACTATAATCCTAAGAGTTAGGTTTTGCAACATTTAATACATTTAACAAGATCCTGTAACATAGCTGTCCCAAAGAGTAACTTAACTCTAGGATATACCTTTTGGTAGTAAGTAGGAAGGGGTTCCTACAGAACGTTAGTTATAACTTTATCCTTATAAGTGGTACTTACTAGATACGGAGTTAGAGCTAGATAAAGATTAGGGGCGGTAACTAGAGGATTAATGCGGTAAATGGTTGTTAGTGTTGGCCGTTTATAAGTTATGTTAAGGCATAGGGACGGAGTAGTATCTTAAGATATAATCCTTACTTCCGCATTTAAAGCAAAGGCCTAGCTTAATATGTTATTCTTATTTAGGGGACCCTAGTAAAGCGTATCCTAGGGTCCCTATGTTAATATCCATGGCGTTAGGGTGCTTAGGCTAAGATAATAACTTAGCGGACATTTATAGAGCTGTTATATTATATTAAGGAGTGGACTTTAGTATTAGGCGTAGTATATTATTATACCGTTTATTAATAACGTTTACGTAGGTGTTAAGGGCTCCTGGTAGGTCTATACCTATTAGGGAGGTTTTTAGTTTAGGGCTTAGGGACTTAATAAGGCTGTTAACTAGTGCGGAGTCATTCCAGCCTATTTCCTTTACATAACGGTTAAATTTAGAGAAGTATATTGGGAAGCTTTTTGTTCCTTAAGTTATATGGTTTATCTTCCTCTAAGCAGTAGCTTGGCAGTTTAGGTCACCATATATAGCTTTAAGTAGTATAACTAGGCTTTATACTAAATTTGGTTAAAGGGGTTTAACAAGGTTAGCTATATCTCCTCCTAGTTAACTTAGGGCGTAGCAGAGTCGGTTAGCTTCGGTTAGGTAGCAGTTAGCGTTACTAGTTAGCTTATTTTTAAGCTAGCTTAAAAATAATTAGAGTTCTTATTATTTACTAGTAAATATCAGAGGGTCTAGTAGTTATTTGGATTATTACAGTGCGGTAGTTGGTTTAGGGTAAACAGTTACTATAGGTTTAGGACTCTTATCCCACGTGTTTGTCTCTAGAGAAGGCGTTTAGTCTTAGAGCCCTAGTATGGGCATCTTAAGGGTACGGACTTCTTCTTAGAGGTCCTTAATTATTTATAGGTGTCATGCCTCTTAATTAGCTTGCTGCTAAGTTAAAGTGGCTTAGTTCTATGCAAGGGCGTCTATAAAGGACTTCTGTATCTCTGCCAATTGTTTTTAGAGTGCGGATATAATGCCGGCGGCTGTTATAGGGGCTTTAGGGTTGTTCTATATTTTAGAGGGTGGTATATAAGGTTAACGCAATGTAGTGTTATAGAGCGAGCATAAGCGGTAATAATATATAGCAAAGTAGATATTATTAAGCTATGTATATAAACTGCATAATAAAGTTAAAACATTATATAAGGAAAGAAGGTAAGGAAACGGGAGGAAAGGTGTATATATTGTTAACTTAGTTACTTAGTTAACACATGCACGGGGTGGAATAGGCTTTGGGTTATAGTCCTAGCGGAACTTAGCAGAATGTAGTAGAATATGGTGGAGGACGGCAAACTGCCGTAGATTGCCGTCATGTGTCTTGATTGACTGAGTCGTTAACATAGAGGTCGAGACGGTGGAAACAGGTGGACGTGTGTAAGGTATCACGGAGGTGTCCCGTGACAATAACTAACTACTCTTAGAATAAGTAGAAGAGGGTAGAAGTTTTACTAATAATTAATATAGAGGCTTAAGTAGGAGTATATTAGAGAAGTAGGTATAGATAGGGAGGCCCTTATATATAAATATAATTCTAATTTAGAGCTATAGATCTCTAACTATAACTATAAGTAATCTATATTACTTATATAAGGCAGAGAGCTAATTAACACTAGTTCTATAAGGCTTATATAGCAACTCCATATTATCTAATAGGCCCTTACCCCTTTACTAAGTATTAAAGTCCTAGGGTTCTATAGTAGGTGCTATAGAAATTGCAAGTGGCGGGATTATAGGGCTTAATATTCAGCGTATAATAAAAATTCTTAGCTTATAGCGGTGGTAGTAGGAGTATTAGAGGGTAAGGATTAGATTATAGAACTAGAGAATAAGGAATAGATAAAAGTTACTAAATTTAAACTGCTGGGTCTCCTCTCTTTTATATTATTTTTATTTTATTTTATAGTATTTTATGTAAAGAGAAGTATAAATAAAAAGGTAGAAAGGAGATATCTAATTAGTAGGAAAGCTAAAGGTATTTGCTAAGGCTCTACACGAAGCTCTACACGAAGCTCTGCACGAAGCTCTGCACGAAGCTCTGCACGAAGCTCTGCACGAAGCTCTGCACGAAGCTCTGCGGAGGCTCTACACGAAGCTCTGTACGAAGCTCTGCGGAGGCTCTACACGAAGCTCTGTACGAAGCTCTGCGGAGGCTCTACACGAAGCTCTGTACGAAGCTCTGCGGAGGCTCTATACGAAGCTCTGTACGAAGCTCTGCGGAGGCTCTATACGAAGCTCTGCACGAAGCTCTGTATACGGAGGCTCTGCACAACGGCTCTGCACAACGGCTCCGCGTACGACGGTTCTGCGTACAACGGCTCTACTACGGAGGCTCTATATAAAAGCTTTGTGCAGAGCTTCGTGTAGAGCTTCGTGCAGAGCTTTATGCAGAGCTTCGTGCAGAGCTTTGTGCAGAGCTTCGTGCAGAGCTTTGTGCAGAGCTTCGTGTAGAGCTTCGTGTAGAGCTTCGTGCAGAGCTTTATGCAGAGCCTCCGCAGAGCTTCGCGCAGAGCCTCCGTACGCAGAGCTTGATGCAG
>Ga0307507_10001475_pt1 | contig 52486 bp, 11 predicted proteins | sample 7_EM_MG_FD_207223 | JGI IMG/M metagenome (GOLD analysis project Ga0307507, IMG submission 207223) | Populus trichocarpa ectomycorrhiza microbial communities from riparian zone in the Pacific Northwest, United States - 7_EM | ecosystem: Host-associated > Plants > Roots > Unclassified | place... | reverse complement strand
TAGAGATGACGCAGACGATGAATATTGATTGATTCGTGATGCAGTAGATGCGGTTGATGTCTATGTAGATTGCATGCAGAGCTTGACCTCGCAATGTGTCCAGAGCTTAGTCAGTACCTCATCGCTAATTTCTGATATAATTAGTCCTCTAAATAAGGTAAATAGATAGCTTTCTGTGCTTTTTTTACTGACTAGATTGTCTCTAAAAGATACATCGCTTGCCCTTATAAAGATTTGGTTTAAGATATTCTCCTCTAAGTACTTAATTGCAAGGGTCTTTAATTAATAGAGGTAGGCAGCTGCTCTTATAGCAGCTATATTGTGAGTTAGTAACGGATTTTATAAGAACTCTAATAGATTGCTTATAGTTCTTACCATATCTAGACAAGTAATACTTGCTGTATATTATATAGATCTAACTTTCCTTTAATAGAGATAGATGTCCTACTTAGAGGCTTATTCTGGATTAGGGTTAAGTTCCTTAAGGCCTATTAGTATATATATCTTGCGATAATCTTTTACCTTAAAGCTAGTCGCGATCTTATTAATATAGGAGTCCTAGCTAAGCTAAAGCTTCCTATTTTCTTAATTGTGTATTATTTAAATCCCTAAGAACTAGGTAAGGTCACCTAGGTCCTTTATTTTATACCTTTTTATAAGGTGCTCTTTAAATGTTTTAAGCTTAAGTAGGTCTTTCTTCTTATAGGCAGCTATAATATTATTAATATAAAAGAAGACTATTAGCCAATCGTTGTGATATAGGCAAGGCTCCTCCGCTACTGGCTTTAAGCTTTCCTTTTTTTAGTGTTGTAGTTAAGTCGCCATACTATAGTAGAGGTGATTGTCGCAATCCATAGAGCGCTTGTTAAAGCAGTAGGCACTTACCCTTAATTAAAAATCTATCTGGATACTTAATGTATATAACCTTATCAATTTTACTATTTGCGAATACATTAATAGCGTCGCCCTGCTAGCAGTCTAGGTTAAATACTGCAATAACAGCCATTAAGGCTCTAAATAATCTTGCTGCTAGAGTTGCGGCATATATGTCCTTATAAACTAACTCTTATAAATTACCTCTTATATAAAGATAAGCCTTAAACCTTATTAGATATCCATTAATATTAGTCTTATAGGTAAATACCTAGATAATAAGCATAGTTTTAATATGGATTGTCTTATTAATAACATAAAACGTTCCTTAATTTTAAAGGTTTATGTATTCCTTTTTAGCAGCAGCCATAAATTCTTCCTTATATTAATGTCTTTAAAGCTCCTTTTAGTTTCTAGGCGGCAGTAAGAGCTAATTATAGTGTAGCTTTTTATAAAAAGTAAGCCCTATATTAAAGGCTGATATTTAAGCTAAAAGGCTTTAGTCATTAGTAATATTAGTAAGGAAACCTGCATAGACCTTTAATTATTCTTTAAGTCTCTTTCCTTTAACTATATTTTGCTCTCCTATATCGCCATTAATTTTCTTCTTTAGCTTAACTTTATTAGTTAGAACTATAATATAGTGTGGCTTCTTTGCTAAGGTCTTTAAGGACGGTAGTAGAGGCTCTAGTAAGTTAGGTTCTGGCGTTTTATTTAATATAGGAAGCCCTAGAGCTAAGTTATCTTTAGAGCTTAAATCTTATTACTTATTACTTTTAGTATTAAGCTCCTTTTAATTTCTACTAGAATCTACCTATTGTCTTCCTTTAGTTTTATTTTAAATCTTATTGCTTTTATTAGACAATAATTCTAATTTGTCTTAGAGATTCTCTATTTAATAGATATTAATAATTTCCAATATTTAGTTAGTCCTTATTTAGAGTATATTTGCTAAATCTGGCTATAAGTTATTATAGAGTAATTGCTTATTAAACTTTATATCTTTTATTCTAATAACTCTCTTCTAACTTAGAATATAGATTTAAAAGATATTTGTTAAATTATACTCTACTAGATATCCTATTGTGGTAGGGTAAAATGTCCCATGCTTAGTGTCTTGGCATTTTCCTGTATATATTAAGCCTTCGGCTTCCCTCCTTCTTATTATTATAACCTACCAGAATACACTCTTTCTTTCTCTTCTTACTGACTGCTTTACTAATTACTTCTGACTGATTATGACCGACCAACCGACCGACTAACCGACAGACTGATAGAATAGTGGCTTTCCTATCTAAGAGTGGTCGTACCCTCCTATATACTTTATGGCATTCCACGTAGGGACAACGGCAAGCTCTTTAGATTAGAAGTCTAGTGCTATATACATATAAGACACGCAAGAATATATTACAACTATAAAAGGACGACCAGCTATAGAAGAACGGCTAGCTGTAGAAGAACGACCAGCCAGGTAGATAAGACGGCAGTAGAGAACCAGGCAGTATTGGATAGTAAGGGGAACTAAGTAGACCCTAAACAGAAAGACTGCGGAAAAGAAAGGATAGCTAGACTTAACGCATAGGCCAAGGAGTGGCAAAGGTCTTAGAAAGTTATGTGTAAGGACATTAAGCGAACTAGTAAGCCAATTAGACAACTTTAACCTGCGGCTAAAGGTACCCAATATTTCTACTACCTATGTACGGACATGGCCAGAGCTTTATTAAGGATGCAGAGATAACAAGCTAAGGACCAGTTAATTAAATAGAAATGAGACTTAAGGGATCTAGCGGTAGAGGAAGTTAGTACTGCCCTTTAAGAACAGAGACAGTACCAAGCAAGGTTGTAAGTATATAAGATTAGGTCTCTCCTTAAAAGCCTTCTATTCTAGCTTAGCTTTATCTTCTTTTAAATTATCTAGATTATATTAGTAGCGGCTCTAAAGGCGTTCCGTAAAGAAGCAGATATAGGTAGAAGCCTAAGGCTTAGTAGCACCCTACCGCGTAGAGCAACGATAGGCTAAAATAGACGGACGTATCGAGACCCAGTAGTGGTAGAAGATGGAGATTCTGTACTCTCTTAGGGAGACCCCCCCTTAGATATTAAGAAGCAGGTGCCTTCTGTTACAAATATAGCCGTATAAGTAGACCTACCGCAGCGTTTACCCGTTAAGGTCCTACTAGGATAGTTATCTGAGACATCCTCTATTAAGACCACGGCTATGTAAGCAGACTAGCCGCAGTATATACCCATTTAGGCAGTAAGGGAAGTACATCACGTGTTTATTCCAACGGTAGTAATACTAGATCCTTTTAGGCAAGGGGTTCCATAGTTTAACGGAAAGAATATCTTAAGGTTTATTAAAGACTATAAGGGCATATGTTAAAGGTATTACGTAGGTAAAGAATATAGGCTTACATGTCTCCCTAACTATTGTAAGGATATATACGCGGAAGCTATCTAGGTAATGCCAGAGTTTAACTAAGGAGAATAGAAAGGACTAGTAAACCGCCTTAGAGCTAAGTACTGAGCAGACAACTTCTATTAATGTATGGAGATAAGAGACTTTGTAGAAGCTTTTATTTAAAAATCTACAGAATAGCCAGGCGACCTATGTTACTATATATAGGACTTTACTACTATCTTAGCTAAAGCGGTAGCCGTAGAAAACCTTACTGAGTAAGAGAAGGGGTGGTAGTTTGTGTGAGGGCTCCCTATTAAATACCATAGGTACGCAATGGAATAGATAGGAGCTGTAGTAGACAAGCCTAGTACCCTTATATTTAAAAGACTAAAGGAGGCCGTAGAGTTAAGGATAGTGGCTGTAGAGGGCGCTAAGCAAATAGATGTCCTTCTGGAAGAAGAAGCCCTAAATATCTAGCTTATATAGGAGCTACGGCAGTAAAGGGATAAGCTCGACTGTAGGAGAGAAGGAAGGCTTCTGGACTTAGGTGTATATGGGAGGAGCCCTAATACAGCAGCAGTTACCCTCTACTGTAGACTAGGAAATAGATAAAATGCTAAGCTAACTAAGGAGTCTAAAACTGACTAAGATGGAGCTTGCGGCAGCTGTATAGTTAATGCCGTTCCTTAATTAAATCTGGGTAGACCTAAGGAAGTTCACAACACTACTAAATCAGGCCGCAGTTTAGGGCTTAGCGTAAGGATACGGCCTAGTACTAGGATATAAAGACTGGCAGAACAGTATCTAAGCTCCCTTTGCTCCGCAAGACTTTCAATATCCGCATGACTTTTAATATCCGCACGATTTTTAATATCCGTAAGGTTCTACTGCCTTTGGACAGCCGTAACGGGACGCACAGGGTTAGCAAGGCACGAGAAGATAAGGCTAGCGGACCTGTTATAGATGTGGAGGAAGTTACTATTTTACTAAGTTTAAATGCTAAGGGCTAAAGGATCTTATTTAGTAGGGGTTTGTATATCTGTCTAATTAAGGAAGACTAGTAGCTGGGACGCATAATTAACCTAGAGCTGTACTTCCGTGGCTTAGCAATAAAGGACGACTAAAGGGTATTAAGGACTGGCTCTGAATGTACTAGGGAACAGACCTGGATAGGCTAAAGGTAGAATAGATGCGGCAATAGGCCCCTATAGGATGAATAGATTTTACTGCTTTCTATAACGGAGTAGTACTAAAGAACAGTAACAAGAAACGTACGAACTGGGAGGACTACTATTAAGTACGGCCTACGGACTTAGTAATGTTTAGCTAGTAATGTCCGCGGACTCGCCTAACCCCTAGAGACAGCTGTATAGCTAGGACAACCGTCAAGCCGCAGGCTCCACCGCAGGAGAAGAATGTGCGATTGGGAGATTACGTCTAGATTAGGTTACAGCCTACAGATAAGGCAGCTAAAGCTAGGGAGGACTACTATCAGAACCGCCTGACCCTTAAAGACGGTTATGGAGACGGACGCTTGAGGCCAGTCATTAACTAGCAGGCTTAGCAGCAGGCTTAGTAGCAGGCTCCGCCGCAGGCTCCGCCGTAGGCTCCGCCGCAGATGTAGGATATTTGACTAGGGGACAGTTAAGTTCTAAGGTGGGGGAGGGGACGCAGGTGACGACTGTATAAAAGATTTCTATTTTATCTGCTTAATTACTGTATTTCCTAAAGCTCCTTTTCTTGTTTACTTTCTTAATCGTAATACGTCAGTCGCGACGACCTACTGCAAAGATGTTAGTTTAGCTTACCGCCTGTTACTGAGCCAATAGCGATTTTCTATACCCGGTACGGAAAATCCTAATTAGTCTATTTAGCAATAGAGCCGGCAGAACTCTATACCGCCCCTAGAATTCAATAATGCGCCAGCTGCATAATGAGAACGGCACCAAGAGCCTTAATTGATTGCACGAATGCAGAGCTAATTGTATGACGCAGAGCCAGACGCAGAGCCAGACGCAGAGCCAGACGCAGAGACAGACGCAGAGACAGACACAGAGACAGACACAGAGACAGACGCAGAGACAGACGTAGAGACAGACGCAGAGCCTTAATTGAACGACTGCACAGAAGCCATGACTGGTTGAAGAACTGAATTAAGCCAGAGCCTCGATGCCAGCACGTCACTGTCACTGAATCAAGTCAATTGAATGTTGTCAAATTAGAGCCTTTGACTGGGCCGACCTTATTCCTTATTTAAACGACGATTGATTGCAGCACGACTGTCACTACCATCCGAATTTAGTACTGCGCCAGCTGTATAATAAGAACGGATGCTACGCCATCCTTATATAACTAAAGACAGGGCTAAGCCGTGTCTGGCTAAGCTAGTAAAGGACCTTGTTAAGGATTATAAGGGGAACAGGAATTGGACGTATAGGAACCAGCGCTTTTCCTTAGAGGTTGTCTTAACAAAGGACTGTGTTATGGACATAAGGGCAAGGGATATGCGACGGAGGTAGTTATAATAACTGAGAAGCTGCCACCGAATGGTTCCGAAGGATGACTTAGACGAAGCGCGGAGTTAGTAGGAGAATAACAAAGAAATTAGAAGCAGAAGATAATCCTAAAAAGGCTTTTAAGCTAAAAGAAGATTAAAAATACGCGAGCGTACTGCTAACAGCCGGGGTAAAGAAGCAGCTGTAAAAGCCTAAGGATGCACCAAAGAAGCCAAGAGTAAAGATGGTTCTAGAAGGGAAGAAAGCAGCTACAAAAGACGTCCTAGAAGGGCACCGGGCCCGTGGAAATAGTCTTTTAGAAGCTACCGTTTACGCTTATAAAGAAGGAAGTCTTAAGACAGGTCTCTGGATTAGACATTTAGTAGACACTAAAAGCCTTAATTAACTACAAATGCAGAACTTTAACCAAATAACTGTATAGCTAGAGTCTTAATTAACTATCCGCGGATATAGAGCCTATGGATATAGAGCCTTAGTTAAACGTCGATAGATCTAAAGCCCTAATTAAGCATATAAGACGATGTAGAGTCTCAATTGTATATATAGTGGAAGACGCCTTAAGTCAAGCTAGAGCTTTAGTTAAATCTTAATCAATTAAACACTGTCTCTATAGTTAAGTTAGATTAACTATAGCTTTCGGTCAGGCCGACCTAATGCCCTATTTAAACGTTAGTTAATTGTACGTTATTACAGTCAAATTAAATCAGTTACTGTCGCCGGTAGACGTCTTTAATTAGTAGTTAAGGATCCTATAATAGTAGACAGACAGGCACTAGGCCTAATTAGGAAACCAGTATACCGCTAAAAGATTATTAGAAGTACTGCTAGTTAACGTTTTAAAGCCTCTATAGGAACCTCTCCCTTTAACCCTCCCTTGTCAATTAATTGCCGCCTGTCTTAATGCCTACGGACTAGTTAACTAGAGCGATCTTTTCTATAGATATAAATGCAGAGCTTTACACAGAGTCTCGCACGGAGTTATATACAGAGTCTATAGATGTGGAGCAGATAGGTACAGAGCCTTAATTAGATAATAATACGGCAGCTTAACTAAACGCCTATATATACAAAGCTTTAATTAAATGGTAGATGCGGAGCCTTAACCAATTGCACGTCTATATAGAAGTATTAATTAGTTGTTTATAGATGCGAAGCCTTAGTTATACGTGCAGAAGACACCTTAAGTTAAGCCAGGGCCTTATTAAGTCTTAATTAGTTAAACACTTGTCTCTATATTTAATTAGAGCCTTTAACTGGGCCGACTTTCTACCTTAGTTAAATAACCGAACAATTAGTTGCTGCATGTTGTTGCTGACCAGTTAGGCAGTCTTCGGCCAGCAGTTATAGTATGAACGTAGATATGCACGCAGAATATGCAATATAGAGCTACTAATATATAGCTAGATGCACAGCCAGACGCAGAGCTAGGTGTAGAGTCTTAATATTACCAACTGAATGATTAAACCAAGCCAGAGTCTCTGCTTCCTTAGTTAACTACCCTATTGCCACTACCGCTACTGCCACTATTCCGTCCAGCTATTTTGTCCTTGCTGTCTTAACTGACTGCTATCTCTACTGTTCTAGGTCTGTACCGCTACTAGGTTTATTTACTGCTAAATTGGCTGGATCTGCTATGCTATTTAGCTCTTCCAACCGACCTGTTCCGTTCTGCTATTTCTACTGACCGCTATTTAGACTAACTGTTCTACTGTTATTACTACTACGGCTACTGCTACTGCTATCACTGTTTTAACTATTCTGCTACTGCTATTTTAACTGACTGCCGCTATTAAGATTTCTGCTACTAAAAGTTCTACTGCTGAATGTCCTACTGCTTACTAACTATTACCGAGTTCTTCTACTAAGTGTTCTCCCGCTGACTATTCTGTTTTATTTTACTGCGCTAAATATCTGCTTTTATTACTATTTCTACTACTGTTACTGTTACTACTGTTACTACTGTTACTGCTATTACTATTACTGCTGCCGTTATTATTTCTGGTTTACTGTTCTGGCTACTAGTAGGAAGATTGGATCTTAGCTATAGATAATGGAAGGATATTATAGAATAGTTTTGTAAGGCTATAAGGTTCCGCTTTTAACTAGTAACGCTGGTAAGTGTAGTACAGACAGTAGTAGAATTACGCTTTTAACTAGTACCGCTAGTAGGTGTAGTATACAGGCGATTAGGGAGGCTAGTGCGTGCATTTATGATTTTAACTAGTGACGCTGGTGGGTATAGTGTATAGGCAACTAGTATGGCTAATAGGTGTATTTGTTTCAGTGTGTATCTAATAGGTATCTTACTAGGAGAAAGAGGTTTCTTGTATTCTATTTTGTGCTTTTCTTTTTCTATTCTATTTTTACTTTACTTTTATTTAGCCATTCTTCTATAGTACAGAACGTTAGGGGACAACGTTCTTAGTAGGGGAGGTATGTAGTGGGGTAAAATATCCCATGCTTAGTGTCTTAGCATTTTCCTATATATATTAAGCCTTCGGCTTCCCTCCTTCTTATTATTACGACCTACCAGAATACATTCTTTCTTTCTCTTCTTACTGACTGCTTTACTGATTACTTCTAACTGATTATAATCAACTAACTAACTGACCGACCGACAGACTAATAGGACAGTGGCTTTCCTATCTAAGAGTGGTCGTACCCTCCCACACTATATAGGCCCTTAGCATAAGCTTATTTAGGTATAAAATATTATATTTAAGAGGATAGGCCCTACAGCTATAGGCTTGTAGGTATCCTATATTAGGTTTTAGTAATATTATACCCATTACTAACTAGACTTTCTTAAAAGGTGTCTGTCACTTAAGTCTTTTACTAGGCGTCTAATTAAGTAGATAGGTAGCTGCTTTATAAGTTTCTGGTATTAGCTCTTCTAATAGATAAGCCTTAATTCTTATATATTAAGCCTTCTATATAATTACCCCGCTAGATTATTCCGCTGGACTGTTCTGTAATTAAGTATTAGGTGCTAATCTTTTAAAAGTAATTCCTTATTTAGCTATCTAATTCTTAAACTCGTCTCTAAGAGATATCTCTCTATCTATACGGATTATAGCTACCTTAAAGCCGTATTGTTGTTTAATAACATTATAGTATATAATAACTCTTTAGGTAAGGGACAACTTCTTTGCCATTATATCTACCTTATTTATCCGCGTTATGTCATTAAAGAAGTATACCGGTTACTTATTGCTATTAAATACAACTATTCCAAGTATTAAATTAAGGTAGATTTTATAGAAAGGAACTATTAATAGAGCTAGTGTTTTTCTAGATATCACTTTATAAGCTTTGCTTACTCTATATAATTTATATTCTACTATTATTAGGCCCTTTAGAATCGCGCCTATTACTAATTAAGGTAGTTACTTAATTGCTTCTTTTCCTGTATGGCCTAATTGCTAGTGCTATATAAGACCTTCTACCTAATTTAGTAGAGGCTTTAATAAATGCTTTATTAGCTTTAATTAAGTCGCAAAGGAGGACTCTGGTAAGTCTCTCTTTAGCTTATTATATTTAATAGTTTTCTAACCATAGTAGTAACCATAGTGGGCGTACTTCTCGTTGTTGCCGTAGAAGAGAATATTCTCTTTATTATTCTAATAGATACCTTTATTATTAAGCTTTTAGAAGTATACTAGGTTAGTATAAAAGCCTAGTATAAAGGCTGCTCCTAAGAGCTATATCTATCTCTTCCCTTTTAGGTAGTTAATTATAACTATAGCTATACTATAGCCTACGATTTCTTCTATATACGAGCCCATGTAGATTTGGTCTAAGGTAGGCTTAATATCGCTAATAAATCTAGCTTAATTATTAATGACGTATATATTAGTTCTTAAGTTAAGAATAATACTATTATAAAGCTTATAATTAGAAGCTGTATTATAGGCTCCTACTTAATAAACTGCAAAGCCTCCGTTAGGCTCTTTAGAGCTCTACTAGTTGCCATCCTTTAGCTATTTATTAACTTAATTGTCCTTTTTAATTTGCTTAATATAAGCCTTAATTTCTGGCGTTGTATTAGCGATCTTCTTATCTACCTTCTTCTAAATTTTGTCACTTAGTTTAAACTATAATAGGCAAGGAATTAACTCTATAATATACTAGCATTTATTAAAGTAGTAACGCTTTCTATATAGGCACTCTAGTAGTAGTTGCCTTTCCTTTTTTTACTTATCTGCTAACAATTTAGGCTTTAATTTAGGCTTTAAATTTAGAAACTCGCTTAACTTGTCCTTAAAGGTAGCTACAAAGAATCCTTATGGGGTTTTGCCCTTTTAGGCGAGCTCTATATAACGGTAATTTTGGTAGATTTTAACTAGTTTAAAGAAGGTAGGAAGCGTCTTCTTCTTCTACTTAAGCCTTTTAAGCTAGTTCTTCCAATATTCTAACCAGCTTAGTATAATAGAATTAACTATATACACAAAGTCTCTTACCAATTGGTTACTATTTACCTTAGGCAAATCTAGCTCCTTATACTTAGTGTATACCTTCTTCTACTCCTCTAACTAGACCTTAAAGTTCTGGTTCCAAGGTGCTTTCTTAAGCTTTTAAGCGTTATTAGTTGGAGCAATTCTCTACTTTAGTGACACCAAGACGTTATAGGTGGTGATGCATTTAAACGTGTAGATAAGGTATATACGTAAGATTGAGCTTTAAATATGGCTGCGTAATATATTAAGGGCTAACAGCTGTTTTCTATAGAGCTTTATATTGTCCCTATGGTTGGCTTTAAGCGTACTAAGCTCCTCCTTCTTCTTCTTATCTAGCTCTACGAGCTTTATCTTCCCCTAGCTATTAGCATCCTTAGATAAGGCTTAAACAGGTTCTTTAAGCTTTGGCAGTTTAGTCTTAGGTATTAATAGGTTGATATACTCCCAGAGACAATTATTATTTGCTTTTAACCTAATAACCTTAATCCATTCGTCCTAATTATTTGGGCTTGCTAGGATAACAAATAATACAATAACGGGTTTAGTTTCTTATTAAGAGTTCATTATCATAGTTATCTATAATTAAGATAATAATTAATTGGAATAAAGGCTTTGGAATTAAAGATAATGCGGTAGTTAGTTTAGGCTTATAACTATTAAACGGACAATTAGGTATAAGAACTCTGTCTATTAAAGAGGGCTCTAGAGCCTCTATATATACACCAGATAGGTTATAAATAGGTAATAAATAGAATAACAACTACGTTGTTATTTGGTAATGGAAATAGGTATTTAGATATTTAATAAGACACTTAATAAGATATACGAGGAGACATACAAGGTAAGGAGCGGGGTATTAAGATATAGGGTTTTAGACTTGAAGCTAGTATCAAGATGGTGGTAAGGAAATCCGATCTAGTTTGACACGCCCATATAAAGCACATTAATACGCATTCCTTATGCGCAGAGAATAAGGTCTGGAAGGTCACCGAATATAAAGGTTTTTAACAATACAGTGGTTCAATGAGTAATAGCTATAAAAGCTATCCATTTAGAACCTAAGAACACTGCCTCCTTAGGAGCACCTATAGCACTATTTAACGCTATTGAGCTAGATCAAGCCTTAAGGGAGGATGCTCCTGGCTAAATAAAAGCTATCTTTAAAGAATTTCTCTCCCTAAAGAGAATGCATACCTATACTATTATAAGGGGGAGAGTACTAGAAGGAAGGTTGTTACTCCTAAGTAATCTAGTTCTAAAGTACAAGTATAATGCTAAGGGAGAAGTAATTTATAAGAAGGTAAGACTATACATTTAGGGAGATAAGCAAACCCCCAACATTAACTATTTTAAGACATTTGCGTCTGTCGTATAATACAACACCTTTAGGTTCTTAATAGTAAAGGTGGCAGCAGAAGACCTTAAACTTAACCATATTAATATTAAAACTGTATTCTGAAACCCGCTGTTATAAGAACAAATTTACATGCAGATTTCTAACATATTAAAAGACCTTAAACCTACCCTAAAAGGGGTAAAAGACGCCTACTTAAAGCTAAATAAGTCACTTTATGGCCTAAAGCAGGCACTAAGAGAATAGTTTTAGATAGTTAAGAAGTTCTTTAAGAGTATAGGTTTGAAATTAGCTGACGCTAACCCTAATCTCTTTATAGGAAAGCGCAGATACCTTAATATTATAAAGATAAAAATCTTAAGAGAATGGAGATGTGAAGACCTAGGTCCTATAGAGGTATTTATAGGCTTCTAAATTAATTAAGACTGTATAAACTGAACCCTTAAGCTATATTAGACAATATACACTAAAAAGCTACTTAAATGGCTAAAAATGGATAACTGCAATCTAGTTAAGCTATTAATACTAGCTGGTACTGTTCTAAAACCTAATATTAAAAGTCCCCTTAAGTATAACGATATGACGGTATACTAATAGATTATTAGCTCTATAATCTACCTCTTAAACTACACACGTCCTAATACTAGCTATGCTATTAGTTAGTTAGCTAGGTTTATGGCAGCACTAGGAGAATTATATTACCGCTTAAGTAAGTAGCTACTATAATATCTAAACGGCACCCCTAAAACTAGAATTACCTACTTAAATTAAGAGATTTACCTACCCTTATGCAAGCTTATATTACCTACTAGTTATAATATCTTTACTAATACCATATGGGGAACAGAATACGATTGGATATTATTCTAAGGCATTGCAGTTATACGCTATAGGGGAGCAGTAATCTGGATGGCTTAAAGGCAGAAGTTAATGGCATTAAGCTTAATAGAAGTAGAGATTATAGCGGCATTAGAAGAAGTAAGGTTAGTAGTATAGCTTAAAAAGCTAACAAGAGATCTAGGGGAGAGAAACGATAATAATAAGCCCTTTATTTCTATGCTCTACTATAATAATAAGGGTATAATTAACCTTTTATATAATATAAAATACCACTAGAAAGCTAAGCATATTAAGATTTAATACCTCTTTATATAAAACGACATGGTTTAGCAAGATTAACTTAAAGTGGTATATATACTAGGTAAAGATTAACCTAGAGATATGCTTATAAAATAGCTACCAATTAACTAATTTACGAAGCTGTCACGGAGTAAGCACAAGCGGTAATAATATATAGCGAAGTAGATATTATTAAGCTATATATATAAACTATGTAATGAGGTCAAGACATTGCATAAGAAAAGAAGGTAAGGAAACGGGAGGAAAGGGGTATATATTATTAACTTGGTTGCTTAGTTAACACATACACAGGGCGAAATAGGCTTCGGGTTATAGTTCTAGCGGAACTTAGCGGAATATGGCGGAATATAGTAAAGGATAGCAAACTACTATAGATTGCCGTTACGTAATAGTAAATTGCCTTAGATTGCTGTTATGTGTCTTAATTAACTAAGTCGTTAATATAGAGGTTAAGACAGTAGAAACAGGTAAACGTGTATAGGGTGTCACAGAGGTGTCCTATAATAGTACCCCCCCTTTAAACTCAAGCTTCTGCGAGATAGGGCTGTGGTAGTTCTAGATAGAGTTTATAAAAGTCTTCTACGGCTTATATAAGTCCTATAGAGTTAACGGGTTCCTATAAGGGCTTAGTAAAGCCTCTCCATTTTATAAGGTATATATATTTGCGTTTCCGTTTGTTATACTTAATATTATTAACTCTTTTAACAAGGTACTCATCCTCACCATCTACTTCAACTAGTAGGGGAGGGTCTTAGATTTATCCAGGCAGGGCGTCTAATATAGGGGCGGCAGGGCGGAGGACTAACGTATAGAATATAAGGTGGATTTTAACCGTATTAGGGGGCTTTAGTCAGTAGGCATAAGGAGAGACAACTTTTTCAACCTTATAAGGGCCGGCGTTATTTTAATTAAGTTTCTTGGTAGGTTATTTTATATTTAGATTTCTTATATCTAACCAGACAAAGTTACCAATTTAGTAAGCTAGTGCTAGGGTTTAGTTCTTATTTACTACAGCTTTATAGACAGACTAGGCCTATGTTATTTTATTAGTAAGGAACTCCTATAGTTCTTCTATCTTCTTTATAAATTTATTTGCTTCTATAACTTATAAGGCTTAATAAGCTAGGCGAGAAACATTACTAAAGGGTTTAAAACCTATTTGTGGGTACTAGCCATAGTTAGCCAGGAACGGGGAGACCTTTATAGTTTCTAAGACGGAGTTATTTACTATAAACTTAGTAAATATAAGCTAGTCTATCTAGTTATCCTATAAATACGACATGTATATCCAAATGTATTATTCCATTATAGCATTTACATGTTCCGTTTAACCATCCGTTTCCAGGTAGTATACCGTAGATAACAGTACTTTAATATAGAGTTAGGTAGTTAGTTCTTTCTAAAACATAGAGATAAACTATCTACCTTTATTAAAAACAATCGTTTTAGGGAGTCTATAAAGTTTCCATACATAATCCAGGAACAGTTGGGCGATGGTAGGCGTTAATATATCGGGACAGGCAATTAAGTGTCTTATTTTAGATAGTCGGTCTATAACTACTATAATGTTCATACAGCCTTTACTTAAGGGGAGATCAATAACAAAGTTAATTAAGATATCCTTCTATCTTCGGTCCGGAATAGGCAGTGGCTTTAGAAAGCCGTTATACATCTTATATAAAGCTTTAGCTTATTAATAGGTATAGTAGCTAGAGATATACCTTTATGTTATATTATATATATTTAGCCAGTAGTACTCCCGTTAAAGTAGTTCTAGGGTTTTTCCTTAGCCAAGGTAGCCAGCTACTAGTAGGTTATATACGTGTTTAAGGAGCTTAAGCTTAAGCTTATTATAATTAGGGACAACTAGGCGGTTCTAGTAGTACAAGTAATCTCTATAAGCTTTATATTTACTTAAAGAGATCTTTTTAGAGCATCTAACGCCATTTTAAATTAGCTTAAGTGTCTCTTGGATAAACTCATTATTTAGGTATTTATTAATTATAATCTATTTAATTAATTAATTAGTTATTTTAAGGACGTATACTATAAGGTCTTTAGCTAGGGGATTAAATAATTTAGGATAAAGCAGGGTTTAATTGCGGTAGGCGCGCGCTTCTTCCTATACTATTATATCTTATAAACATCAAGTTAGGGCATTAGGTTTTTAACCTTAAACGCCTAGGTAGTATATAATTAAGAATCGGAATTAGGACAGATATTCTAACTAGTAGGCTTAATAATAGCTTAGCTATTTTATAGTTATAAAGTATTATAGGTTCTTATAATTGCTAAGAACCTTAATTAGGAATCTAGCTCCTTTTAGTTCTAGTCGCCATTGCTTAAAGCATCTAATAATAGCTAGCAATTCTTTATTATAGATCTTATAATTGTATTCGGCTAAGCTTAGTAGTTTCAAAAAGTATGCTATAGAATGCAATACTTCTTCCTTATTATATTAAGACAGAATGCCTCTAGTAACGTAATTGGATAAGTTAGCTTCTATAACACTTATTTAGTCTAGGTCAAAGTGTTAAAGCATAAGTACAGTAGTAAATATAACCTTTAGATAAGCAAAGGCCTTCTTACATTCCTTACTAAAGATAAAGGCTTTGTCCTTTTTGGTTAAGGCTATAAGGGGTAAGACTAAGGCGGAGAAGTTATTAATAAACTATTAGTAAAAGTTGGCGAAGCCTATAAAGGCCCTTACGTCCTTAACATTCTCGGGTTCTTACTAGTTTATAATTACTTTAACTTTCTTAAGGTCCATTCATACGCCATCTATAGAAATAATAAGTCTAAGGTATAGGACTTCCATTTTATAGAACTCGCATTTATCTATATCTAATTATAGGCCGGCTCCGTGTAAGGCTTATAGGACCAGTTTAACATATTTTTGGTATTCAGCCAGACTATTACTGTATATTAAGATATTATCGATATAAACAGTACAAAAGACGTCTAGGTATAGACGTAGGGTATTATTTACAAAGTATTAAAATAAACTTAGGGCGTTTATGAGGCCGAATGGCATTACTAAGTATTTAAATAGTCCGTATTGAGTACAAAATGTAGTAAGCCATTCATCTCCCTTCGCGATACGGAGGCGGTTAAATGTGTGGATAATATTAAGCTTCGTATAAAAGCAAGCCTTACTTAATCAGTTCAGTGTCTTTTAGATTAATGGGATTAGGTATTAGTTCTTAATAGTAACAGCATTAAGAGCTTAGTAGTCTATATAAAAGCGCAAACCGCCGCCAGGTTTCTTAACAAAGATTACTAGTACGGCTATAGGTAAAAAACTTGCTCTAATAAATCCTTTGTCTAGATATTTGTTTAAGTACTTCTGTAGTACCTAGAGTTCGTTTCAGGATATCCCGTATAAGGGTCCAAATTTAGAATATTTTCCTTCTTTAACTACAATCTTATAATTATATAGACGGCGTTCTAGTAGCTTATTAGCTTCCTTTTATAAGAATATATCTAGATAATTATAGTATTCTACTAGTACTTTCGTGGCGGGGTTAGTGTACTTCTTTAGTATTAAGGCCTTCTTAATATCGGCTATTATAACAGTAAAGATTATATATTCTGGTTTCCTAGCAAGTCGTGCTAGCGGAGTAGCTCTAATTATATAGATATCTAAGGTGTTAAGCAAGCTTAAATCGTCCTTAGTTTCTTATGTGGTTTCTTATTTAGGTTTGGGTTTAGTATTAGGTACGGAGTTAGTATTAGATTTAGGTTCGGGTTCTTTAAGTATCCTTTTTATAGTAGAATACTAGTTCTTCTAGTACTTTTATATATTAAGCTTAAGCTTCTGCTTAGTTTGGGGTGCAGCAGTTAAAGTCAGTTTGTATAGTTATATATTATTTCCAGTTTCTTAGTGGACGTTAGTGGAAATCTTATATTGGTGGAATTCGGTGGAAATCTTAGGTAGATAGAATTTAGTAGAATTCTTAGGTAGGTGGAATTGGGTGGACTTTTTAGGTATAGAGTAGACGTTAGTGGAAATTTTAGACTAGTAGATCCTAGTAGATTTTTTAGATTTCAGTTTAGAGTCTAAGCAGTAAGTTATAAGGCACTTCTACTTATAACAGAAGGCGGTAAATAGAAGCTTAAGGTTGTCCTAATTAATAGTTACCTTATATAGCTTCATCCAGGGTTGTCTAAGGATCACTAGGTAACCTAGGGTAGTCATAAAGAGCTTAATTAATTCTTTGTGGTTTAGGTATTAGAGTCTTAGGGCCGCTACATAAGTAATACGGCCCAAGATAGTACGTTTGCCATTAAACCTAAATACATTAATATGCCGGTTAAGGGGTATTAGGGTAAACCTATTATCTTACACAAAGATCTTGTTAATAAATCCTATACTACTAGCTCCTATGTTAACTAGGACTTAAGCACTAGCCTGTTAATTATTCTACCAAAGACAATAGTTAACGGTTATGCTGCGATCCTAAGAGTTAGAGTTTGTAACATCTAGAGCATTTAACGAGATCCTAAGGCAGCGCCGTCCTAGAGAGCGACTTAGCTCCAGGACCTTCCTTTTAAAGGTGACCGGGGCGGGGTTCTTATAGAGCGTCAGTTAGAGCTTCATCCTTATAAATAGTATTTACTAGATGCGGGGCTAGAACTAGGTAAAAATTAGGGTTAGTAGCTAGAGCTTAATTAAAACAATCTACCACTTGTTCGTTTATACGTTTAGGATAGCGGGACACCGCCTATACTGGTTATTCGTATATGCGTTTAGGGCAACAGGACAAAGCAGTAACTTAAAAGGTAAGCGTTACTTCCGCACTTAAAGCAAAGGCTATATTTAATACGTCGTTCTCATTTAACAGATCCTTTTAGGGCGTAGAAAAGGGTTTTAGTATTAATATCCATGGCGTCTAAGTACTTGGGCTAAGATAATAACTTAGTAGACGTTTATAGGGTTGTTATATTATATTAAGGAGCGGACTTCGGTGTTAGGCGTAATATATTATTATACCATTTATTAATAACGTTTGCGTAGGCATTAAGGGCCCCTGGTAAGTCTATACCTATTAGGGAGGTTTTTAGTTTAGGACTTAGGGATTTAATAAGGCTATTAACTAGTGCGGAGTTATTCTAGCCTGTTTCCTTTATGTAATGGTTAAATTCAGAGAAGTATACTAGAAAGCTTTTCGTTCCTTAAGTTATATAGTTTATCTTTCTCTAAGCAGTAGCTTGGCGGTTTAGGTTACCGTATGTGGCTTTAAGAAGTATAACTAGACTTTATACTAAGTTTGGTTAAAGGGGTTTAATAAGGTCAGCTACGTCTCCTCCTAGTTAACTTAAGGCGTAGCAAAGTTGGTTAGCTTTAATTAGGTAGTGGTTAGTATTACTAGTTAGCTTATTTTTAAGCTGGCTTAGAAATAATCGGAGTTCTTATTATTTATTAGTAAATATTAGGGGGTCTAGTAGTCGTTCGGATTATTACGGTGCAGTAGACGGATTTATAGGATAAATATCCATGGCTGGCTTAGGGTTCACACCTAATAAGCCAGGTCTAGATTTGGTCATTTTTATCTCGTTTATAGGTAGCGTGTTAGTAGCCTCTTAGGCTAGTATTCGGTCTTGGGACCCTAACGCGAGTGTCTTTAGGGCGCGGACTTCTTCTTAAAGTGCTTTAATTAATTCCTAGTGCCGTGCTTCTTATTTAGCTTATTATTCGGCTATAGCGGCCTAGTTCTGTGCGAGGGCGTCTATAAAAGACTTCTATATATTTGCTAATTATTCTTAGAGTGCGGATATAATATCAGCGGCCGTTATAGGGGCTTTAGGGTCGTTCTGCATTTCGGAGGGTAGTATATAGGGTTAACGCAACGTAGTATTATAGAGTGAGTATAAGCGGTAATAATATATAGCGAAGTAGATATTATTAAGCTATGTATATAAACTGTATAATAAGGTTAAGACGTTGCGTAAGGAAAGAAGGTAAGGAAACGGGAGGAAAGGGGTATATATCGTTAACTTAGTTGCTTGGTTAACACGTACATGGGGCGGAATAGGCTTTGGGTTATAGTCCTAGCAGAACTTGGCGGAATATAGTGGAATATAGTGGAGGACGGCAAACTGCCGTAGATTGCCGTTACGTAATGGCAAATTGCCTTGGATTGCCGTTATATATCTTGATTAACTAAGTCGTTAACATAGAGGTCGAGACGGTGGAAACAGGTAGACGTGTATAAGGTGTTACGGAGGTATCCCGTGACAGAAGCACTATATAACGCTAGGAATTGGTAACTAACAGCAAGTAATAAAGGTTTTTTGCCTACTAGGTTTTCCCTCTTTATATAGGCCGAATAGCACTTATAAGGTATTTAGGAATAGCTATATAATTGCCTATTTAGGACTAAATAAGGAGAGCGTCGTTAGTATAGAGGAGTATTAGAATTAGTAATGAGGTGCTAACTAAGCTCTAGACATATTATAAGGTTAATTACCTTAACAAGCTTAGACGCGATTTTTTAGCTAGTATTGGAATAACCTATACCGTCTTCCGAATTGCAAAATCGCGTCTAAGAACCTTTAGCGTGTCTTATTAAAATTATTAATAAAATCCGCTAAGTGGATATTGCGGATATCTAATTCATTTATTTATATAACGCGTTATTATTACCAAAAGTTTATATATTATTTTTAAGACTTGGGGCTTCTAAATGGTATGAATTTTATAATATGGCTATTACTTAGTCCTAATATTAATTTTATTAAAGTTAAAAAACCCATTATTAAAATTATTAGGATATATTATATTTTATTAAATAGTATGCTAATATAGATAAAACTATATAGATATGTAGATATCTACTACTTAAAGCTATTATAACACCTAGGAGATGCTATAGTTGGGTCCTTCCTTAAAAATATCCTCCTCTAGCTTAGAGTGCCTCTACTACTACTAGGCGCTATATCCGTATAGAAAACCTACTATAGCTCCAAAGAAAAGTACTAGTTGTTAGGGTTAGAAGACCATAGTTAAATAGGAATGCTAGTAGGCCTTATAGAGCTTATGGGAGCTAGATAATTATATATGGGAGGATCTTATATTCTTAGCGAAGAGGTAGTTATAGGATATATAAAATAAGCTTCTGGCCTTATAGGAGGCAAGCAAAGATAAACAGTTAAGTGCGATAGATAGAGCTATTAAACTTCTATATCTATATAGCAGATAACCTAGTTAAATTAAGGTATTAAAATAGGTAATATATGGGTAGAGGGACTTGTTTTTAGCGGCGAAGATATTATAGGGTAAGAGTATAATAATGTAGGCGATTCCATTACTAGTTTAAACTTCTATTACTATTATTATATTACCTCTAAACGTAATTAGAGAGGAGTAGCTGTTAAAGATATAGGCCATTTTAGGAGTAAATCCTATATTTATATATGCGGAGGTAATAAAAGCGTATATAGATATTCTAAAATATATTAAGGCGGGTTAGTTTATATATATTCTAGTATTACTAGAGTTGCTATTAAGCAAATGGTTCTACTATATCCTTACTTAGCCCACTTTTCGCTTATATATTTTTTTAGTTATAATTAATAAATGTTATCTAGTTACTAACTAGGGTAAAAGCTTCCGGCCCTATTATATATAGCTCTTTATAGTCTAATTACTGCTTAGTCTAATAGTGCCGTGGTTTGTATATACTATAATACTTAATAAGGAAATGTATATAAAGTTAATAAAGCTAGTGGGGTTTTATTAAAGTATAATAGATCTTAAATAAATAAATATTAATTAGCCTAACCTATCTATTATTAGGGGCTATATTAAGAGGAGGGATAAGAATAATTATAAGGCACTATTATTTATTATTAAAGAGGTATTTAAGGAGGCGGTAATAGAGGAGGATTATATATCCGCAACCCCTAGCTAAATATCTATAGGGTCCAGTAAAATATCCATATTATCTAGCTAAACGCCCATAGCGCCTAGTAGGATATCCATATCTTCTAGTCAAATATCTACTACCTCTATTTATTAATTAGTTGGGTATATCTAAAATCCAGTAGGATATACTGCACAGCTAAAAAGACAAAAGGTTTTAAGTCCTAAATTAATTCCTAAGATAATTATCTTTCTTTATACTAAAAATCATATCTATAGGTGTATAAATACTATCTATTTATGGCTTATAACTAAGGGCTATACTATTAAGTAGGCTAAAATAGTAGTGCGGAGTTATTATATAATATTATCTAAACGTAATAAGAGTAGGAAGTATTAAAATTTCTATATAGAAGACTTACCTACCCATATTCTAATTATATTAGACGCCCTAGCCTATAATATAGATATTCCAGATATTATCCACTTTATTATATATAGTTATTATCCCAATAAAAGCCTAAATATAATACTATAGTGATTTAGACAGGCCGCCTAATATAACGGTATTACTAGATATACAATTATCCTTATTAAAGACTGGTATAAGGGCGCTGTTATAGATATTACACTACTAAAGCAAAAGTCTTAAAAACCTACAGCCCCTCTATCTACCTAATTTAGCTATAACTTTATTACTACTAGGATGGCAATATAGGAGGATAGGGTAGCGGATTTCGCCAGCGATCTAGCTTTATTTATTATAATTAATAGTAATATTATCTTACAGGTATCTGCTTAGGAGGAGGAGAATTAAATACTTAATAAGAATATAACATTATTAGCTCTACTAATTAAGTATATAAAAAAACAGAAGAGGGTGAAGACTAATATAGAAAAATGGGTGGTACTTCTAGATATATTATACGAGCTCGCAAATAAAGCTACTAAATATCTACGCAATATTCTACTTAAGCCGTATAAGGAGACAAGTCTGTTATCTAGAGGTCCACGATATTACTCTAATTACGATAATTTATTATAGGCTTATAAGGAGTATAATATTGTCGCACTATATACTAGGAATATTATAAAGAATAAGTACTTAAAGGATCTATTTATAAGTGTTAGGAAGTAGGTTAAAGAATAGCTTAATATAATATACTAGGATGCAGTTTAGAGTCTAATTTCTAGTTATATTATATTTAATAATTAAATCCGCATGCTCTATATCTAACTGCCACTAACCTATAAGGGCCTTAAGTGGATATTGCCTAAATGGGACTACAGCTTTCTAGAAGATAAAATAGATACACTTATCCACTTTATTTGTAAGAAAGAAAAGCGATACTCTAGTACTAGTATTTATAGATTGCGTCGCAACCTAGTAGACGTATTGCTATATCTAGAAGCTCATTATAGACGCCTCTACTATTAGTAGGTTAATGGGGACCTGTTAGTGTATTAACTATAAGGAGTGCTAGCCTTAATTAACCGTTATAAACCGAAGTATTACCGCCCTTATAGCTATTATTAGTATCTAGCTTATAAACGGATATAACTAAGTCTTAAATATTTTAGCTTATATTAACTTAAGACTTATAGGCGAACTGGTCCCAGACTATACATACCACTTTATTGCAGTTATCTTAATAGCTAGATGTTTAATATCTGTATATTCTGGATATACGGCCACCTACTTAAAAATTGTCTAGTATATATCTATAGCGCCTTTATTATTCTTAATAGCTTTTTAATATAGCCCCGCACCATCCTTATAATTCTCTACTACCTTAGTTTATATCTTAGAACAACCTAGGTATTAGTCTGCGGTATAGCCTTTAAGCTCTATAGCAGAAGTCTAATAGTATTGTTAGCTTAAATATAGGTAGCGCTAGTCTATAGCGTAGTGTTTAATCTCCGTAGCGATCTCTATATATAGTTATTACAAATTAATATAGCCTTGTTGATGCTTAATCTCCGCCCTCTAAACTAGGCGTAGTTTAGAATTTACGTGCTAATACTTAATCCCCACCTTCTAAGTTGGGTATAGCTTAGAATTTACAGCCTAATATTTAATCCCTACTCTTTAAACTAAGTGCAGCTTAGAACCTACAGCCTAGCGCTTAATCTCCGCCCTTAGGTTTAGATGTAACGCAGCTTTAGTAGGTTAGTATTTAATATTCCTTAATATTCCACTTATTTATTAACTTAACTAAGACTAGGGCAGAGCTCTAATTAATATCTAAGCGTTAAGTCTTAATCTCCGCATGCGCATTTAAATATTCTATTAGATTCTTATCTAAAGAGATACTAAGGTTTATACCTAAAGCTCCTAAAACCTATAGAACCTATATTATATTAGCTAAGTTTAAGTGTCTTATAATCCTCTTAACCAGATATTATCTGTTCTTCTTAGCCTACTGTACCTTAAGCCTCTTAGCTAATATTAGATCCGCCTTATAGTAAGAGAAAACAAAAGGATATATCTACGCACTTTAAAAATAAGAAATCCGCTTACTAAGTAAACCTAATATCCACTTATAGCCCTTCTCTAGCACCTTAATTAAGCGGTAATTCTATATTAATATTACTTTATAAGTTAACTAAACGGCACCTACTTACTTTAATTAGTAGTAACTTAATTATAAAGGATTTGCGCGTTACAAATAAGCATATAAGAGGTAGTTAATGTTTACTAAGGTAAGTTATTATAGCAATTACTTATTAGTAAGCTAATTTAATAAAATCTATAGCGCGGATATTTACCTTTAATTAATCTCCATACCTTTTACCTTATAGCATCGTACCATAAACTTTATTATTATTATTTTATCCACTATCTATTAGCATACTACTCTCTATAATGCCTTCTTATATACCTCTAAATACGTCTAACAGCTATTTAGTTAAGGAACTTAATATACGCGATATTGATAATAAAATAATTAAGGACGCTTTTAAGGACGCTCTTTCTTTTACTAATTCTTTAGGGTTTCTACCTAAAGAGTAAGCTTTCTAATACTAAATTATGCCTATAGCTAATATAATTTTAGGAAATATATACTAAAGCACTCTTTATTAGATCTAGCAGAGCACCATAATAAGACTATTGCGAAATCCGCTAGAAATCCGCTTACCTCTTTACTACCTACTTCTTTACTACCTACCTCTTTACTGCCTACCTCTTTGCCGCCTACCTTTAAGCTACTTATTTCTTTACCGCCTACTGCTTCTAAAAAGCTTAATTATTATTATGCTTCTACTTCTCTTAAGAAGCAGGCTAATAGAATTACTACGCAAAATGTTTAGTATAAGATAGCCTTTAAATTATATATATTAACTATACTATTTTAATATCTTGTCTGCTAATTTACCTCTTATAGTAACCCAACAGAAATATTAGAAATTTTAGATAATAATAAAGAGAGCAATCTTAATAACGCCAACTCTCCTAAAAGCTCTCCTTTATCCTCTTATAATCTCTACAGCCCTTATAAGCTCCATAGTACGTAGACGGCCTAAGCTATAATATTAAACATTAATATAAACAAGCGCCTTCCTATTTAAGTGCCGTTAGTAAATAAATAGTACACCCTAAAAGCTAGTGCTTGGGAGAATATAAAGGAAGCTTGCTAGTAGATATATACCCACGTCTAGAATATTAAGGGTAGCTCTAGTATGCTGCGTAATCTGCTATACGCTCTATATATTAAGCAAGACTATAAATATCGCGTTTATAAGCAGAACTCTAGGCCATATTTTAGAGGTATATACTTAAGATATTGCTTAAGTGGTAGGTTGTATAAAAAGGTATATGCTAATAACATACTATTATTCTATTAGCTAACATATATATAGAATAGTTTACTAAGACTAGAGCTAGTTATACCTTAGTATAAAAAAGGTGCGTAATTAGCTTCTACTAGTAGTCCGGCTAGAATGCCTACTAAAAAGGTATAATATCCGTATCTTAATAATCCAGATATTGCTAATATCCGCATAGCTTTATACCCGCACTATTCCCCTTATAGAGACCTTCCCTCCCCCAGAGACTCTTACTTGTAGTGATATATATAGCCATAGAGGCATCTGTTCTGCTACTACTCTTTCTACTCTTTTACTAATTTCTAGTACGCCTAATACTGCTTCTAGTACTATTACTACTCCTACTAGCACGGAAAATATTAGGGTGTATTTAGCAATTACTGTTTCTGCACATGTTAATATAGTTTATCAATAGGTAACTAAGATAGCAAAAGATGGTTAGGCTATAGATTGCTAGTTAAGTAAGCTTAAACATTCTTTAAGTAAGATAAAGGATAAGCTTGTGTTTATAAGGTATAGTATTATAGTACTTATATATAACGCCGGGTTACTAGATATAGAATTTAAGTAGATAGAGGTTGGCTATTACTGTAGGTTGACTGTTATTACGGGTTTAGAGTAATAAAATAGTAGCTCTTACCTCTCTGCTACTATATATATAGGAATTAAGTCTCTACCTTATATTTAGTAGATATATTTAATTAATATTATAATATCTGTATAAGCTAAGATAAAGATATTTATATATCCACACCGTTAATAATTACTAAGGTAAGTTACCATAGTAGTAATTATTTATTAGTAAGCTAATTTAATAAAATTGGTAGCGTAGATATTTACCTTTAATTAACCTCTATACCTCTTCTTCCTCTACTAACCTTCTACTTTATAATACCGCACTATAAACTTTATCATTATTGTTTTATCTACTGTCCCTTAGCATTCTACTATCTATAATGCCTTTATTTATACCTGTAAACAATATTAATATAAATAATAGCAGCTAGGCAGCTAAGGAACTTAATATGCATAAAATAAATAAGAATGCTGTTAAGTACGCTATGGCTGCTTTTACTAAGCCTTTAGACCCTATTCCTAAAGAGTAAGCTTTCTAATACTAAATTGTGCCTATAGCTAATGTGATTTTAAAAAATATATACTACAGCGCTCTTTATAGGATTTAGTAGACGATAAGAATATATATAGAGCGAAATCCGCTAAAAATCCACGCACCTTTTCGCTGCCTGCCTTTCTATTACCTATATCTTTGCCATAGACCACTTTGCTATTAGTTTCTTTGCCGTCCGCTTCTTTACTACCTACCTCTCTGCTACCACTACCTAATACTTCTAAAAGGAAGCTTAATAAGGCTTATTTATCTTCTTTTCTTAAAAAGTAGGCTAAAAAGGCTATTAATATAAATCTAAAGACCAAGATAGCCATTAAATTATATGTATTAGTTATACCATTTTAATATCTTATTTGCTAATTTACCTCTTATAGTAACCTAAATATTATTTATAAGGTTTCTTTAGATAGCGGTAAAGATAAAGATCTTAATAACGCCAACTCTCACAATCTCCGCAGCCCTTATAATCTCTATAGTACTATAAATACAAATAAGCGCCTTCCTATCTAAGTGCCGTTAGTGAATAAATAGTATACTCTAAAAGCTAGTATTTGGGAGAATATAAAGGAAAGTCGCTAGTGGATATTAATATACATCTAGAATATTAAGGGTAGCTTTAGTAAGCCGCGCAACTCGCTATATACTCTATGCGAGAAGCATAGCTATAAATATTGCGTTTATAAGAAGGACTCTAGGCCTTATTTTAGAGGTGCGTGCTTAAGACATTATGTAGGTAGTAGGTTGTATGGAAAGGTACATGTTAATAGTATACTGTTATTCTGTTAGCTAATATATATATAAAAAAGTTTACTAAATCTAAAGCTAGTTATACCTTAGGGTAAAAATATGCAAAGTTAGCTTCTGCTAATAGTCTAGCTAAAACGCCTACTAAGAAGGTATAATATCTGTGTGTTAATAATATAGATATTACTAATATTCGCATAGCTTTGTTTTTACACTATCCCTACCCATACCACTATGCCTCCCCCCCCCTTACTAAGACCTCCCCCCCTATTAAGACTCCTATTTATAGTAGTACGCGTAGCTATAAAGGCACCCACTCTGCCACTGCTCCTTTAACTCTTTTACTAATTACTAGCACGCCGGATGCTGCTATTGCTGCTACCGTGTCACAGAATAAGGGGTAGTAGCTATAAGATATATGTATTTAAGGAGTCTATAAGACGTTGCGTAATCGATTATAAGGGTCGAGAGCGTAAGGGGGTAATATACCTACGCGTAGCTGATGTAAGCTATACGTGAGGTGTATGCGAGAGCACGGGGCTCTCCTATAGAGGCCCCTGCGGTAGGGTTCTGTAATACTACCCCCCCTTCTATAGAGGCGGAGCTCCGGCAACGCTGTGGTTACTATATATATGTAAAAGGAACACTTAAGGTATAGAGAAGAAAAAGGGGGTATCGCTAAAAGCTTGTAATAATGTTATATGATAAGGCTTGGCGCCTAAGGATCTAACTAATTAGACAACTTTGACCGCTAGTTAAAGTTCCTAGATATCTTAATGATTTTTGGTTATATGATCGCACTTTACTATTATATAATGGCAATCTATAGCAATCTGATGGTAACTTGCCCTTATATAGCAATATATAATGGTTTAACTCTATAAGGGTTCTTATAGGGGGTTAGGTATAAAATCTCTACTTGGTCCCGGTTTCTATGGGTTTATATAGTAAAAATTGCTATTAGATCCTTTAAATTTTTAAAGTCTTCCTATAGTTGCCATTCTGGCTAATCTATGTTAAATCCTGTGTAGATAGCTCTATAGTAGAGCTGCTGTCCTTTGCCTTTGCTAAAGTATTTAGAGTTAATAATTTGTTTAATAGTCCACTCCTTATAGTTCTTGTCTTTATTCTTATCTTGGATTAGTACTAGTAGGGGTTTAGGCTATATCTGTCCCGGTAAGGGGTTAGGCTAGTAAAGATATAGTAGCTATAGGTGGAATATAGGCTATATTTTATAGGTAGCTAGGGCAGGCGGGAGCTCTAGTTTATATACAGCTCCTTTATTAATAACTTGTTTAATTAGATAGGGGCTAAGATTCTTATAATTAAGTAACTTTATAGGTCTCTATATAGAGATATTACGTGTATCTAGCTATACCTAGTCGCTAATACGCATCTCTAGTGGTGGCGTTCTATAATAGTTAGTAAAGTAGGCCTGCTTTGCTTAGGCCTAGGCTATTTCTCCCTTGCAGTAGTTAAGTAGATTTTTTATATAGTCTATTCTATATGGTAGTTTCTTATTAATAGGTTCTAGTGGCTCTATGCCGGATTAGGGGTAGTAACCTTTATTTGTAAAGAATGAGGTAAGTCCTATAGTGGTTAAGACGTAATTATTTACTATAAATTCTCCTAGTAGGAGGTAATCTACCCAGTTATCTTAACTATAGACGACTACCTATTATAGGTACGCTTTTATGCTAGTATTAGCGTTTTCCAGTTGCCTAGTAGTTTTATGGTAAAAGAATATAGATATCTTAATATAGATGCCAAGGCGTTAGCAGATTCGTCTCTATATATTAGAGTTAAACTATATACCTTAGTTGGATGTAATTAAGTTAGGTAACCTATATAATTAGTAAACTTCATAGAGGAAGGCGTTAGTAATATTGCTAACGGCTACGCCTTTAGTTAGGATATAGTAGCACTCCTTTATAAGTTGGTATATTATTATAAGGATGTTCTTATAGGTATAGCCGTGTTATTTATAGGGTAGTAAGTTAATAATAAAATCTATAGCGATATCTGCCTATTATTATATAGGTACTAGTAGAGGGTGCAGTAGTCCTTAGTACTTTATATTAAAGGCCTTAGCGTGTTTATAGCTATAGCAGGCGCCTATAAAGCGTTTAACTAAGTTTATTATTTTAGGCTAGAAGTAGTATTGGCTAAGAAGCTTATAGGTTCCTCCTCTGCCTAGGTAGCTGCTTAATTAGAGGTTATAAGCTATTTGGATTAGTTGCCGTTATAGATCTTTTAAGTTAGGGATAAATAGGCGGCCTTTATAATAGAGCCTATTTTCTTTTACTTCTAAAGCCGCTATATTAATCTGGCCTAAGCTTTAAAGGTTAGTAGGTAGTGTTTAGGCACTAGCAGTCTTTACAGTAATAAGTTAATGCAGTAATGGGTTAATAGAGGTGTTATATGCCGTAGTAATAAGCTTATTAATTTTAGAAGGTAACTCTAGTTCTGTGGTATAAAGCTAAGGTATAGTTGGCTCTATTATAGGTAGTATACCTAGGGCCAAATTTTATACTTTTAGGATTGTCTATTATTGGAACTAATTATAAGGATTATCTTTAGACTAAGGAAGGTCTTATAAGCGGTATATTAGGCTATTAGGCTTAGTACCTTGTACTTTTAGTCTATATACAATTTTAAAGTTAAAACTAGAGAGGAACTTATTTTAGCATACTTGGCGTTAGTTTAGCTGTTTTATAGTTATAAAGTACTTAAGGTTTCAATAGTTTGTAAGGACTTTAGTTAGCTAGTTAGGTTCTGCTAAGGAGAGTTCTAGTTAGAATTCTTTAAATGCTTATATAATTACAAGGAGTTCCTTATTATAGATATAACGGAACCTTGTAGTAGGAACTACGGTAGGTTCTATTATTGGGCTGGGTATATAGGTAAGAACAAAACAACAACGTAATAATAACTGGTGGAGTGGTTACCTAATAGATTAACTCTAATTGTATTCTAAAATTCACTACAAGGAGAGAACTATCTACGGTAAGAACTAAGGTCCTTTAAATACACAACCGTACTCCTAAGAAATCCTCTCTTATATATAAGATACGTGTTATACGTGTTATATATGGCGTACACTGCGTATACTTTGTACACTGCGTATAATATTATATAACTCGCTTACTATTCCTCGTTATATAGTTCTACTAGATCTATTCTAGACTGTGCCTATATTAACCAACTAGCTTCCTGCAACTCTTCCCTAAGTAGTTATAACATTGTACTTAAAGCGTCCATAACACTATCTCCCTCCTCTTTATCTTCGTCCTTGAAGATTTCTAATATCTCTAAGTTATCCACTAGAGGTGTAATGTCTGTTTAATTAGTCTAGTTAATATTTTTGCTTATTATACCTAAAGCTTCTTCTTCTTTATAAGCGCAATATTGTGTTTGTACCGTGGCTGCTATACTATCGCTTAGTGAGGTAATGTTATCTCCATATTCTTATTATACGAAAGCGGGGTTGGTATATATTATAATAGTAAGTCCCTTATTTTAACAACCCTTGTCTTGCTTAGAGTGCACTAAAGCAAACATTTAATTATTTTGTGATATTTGCTCTGTTTCTAACGCTAAGTATGCGCGTCCTATAACTCTTAAGAGTCTTTAAGTTCCTTAAGTAACTTATTATAGAGTCTTGTGTTTAATCTGCCGCTATAAAGCTTAACAGTAAGCTTTTAAGCGCCTTAGATAAGCTTTATTATTTGCAGGAAGCGGAGCAGAAGGCTATAGCTGCTTAACAGTATGCCCTTAAAGCCTGTCTATTGGCCTCTGCCTATCTTCTTTGTCTTAAGAAAGTGCGTGAGAAGGTCCGTTCTAAGGAGTGGAAACTTGTTTAATAAGGTCTTAGTAAGTTAGGTAATAAAAGAACTAGCTCTCCTCCTGTAAGGGAAACAACTCTAAGTAGCTTGGCAATTGCTCCTCTTAGGTCCCCCTTAGGTAACTTATTCTTTGGCAATCCTTCTTTATTAATATTGCCTGACCTACTTTCTTCTAATACTCCTATACCTTTCCTATAGCGTTTCTTAGGTTGCTTAGTAGTTCCTAGGTAGTCTTACTATAGCCTATCTACTTTACTTTATACCATGTTTTGTTATCCATATTCTTATAATTAATAATCTTTAAAACTTGCTATTTATCTTCCTCTTATTCTCTATATATGTCTGCCTTGTAGACTAATAGCTTAATATTCCCATATACTGGCTCTAGTATTGCGATATGTTGTATAGGGTAGATTTTTATTTTGGCTAGTAGGTTTAACTTATATATAACTAATAAAATTCTTTACTTGATTTTAAAAGGTCCTAGTCTAATATAGTCCAATTTCTTGCTTAGTTGTTAACTCTTAAAATTTTTATATAATAGCCATACTCTATCTCCCTTCTTAAGATCTGGTCCCTTAGATCTCTTAGTATTATAGTACCTTTTTATTTGTTTTTATACTAGTTTAGCTATTTCTTTAAGGTCTATATAAAGATTTATTAATATCTCCATTCTTTGCTTAGCTGTGCTACTCGTCTTTTTTGCTTAATATGGCGATAATAATATTCTTGGCTCGTATCCGTAATTCGCCTTAAATGGTAATATCCCTATTTCTTCTTGTGGTGTTGTATTATATACAAACTATATAACTAGTAATAATGATACCTAATTATTCTGTGCGTGATTAATATAATGCCTTAAATACTGCTCTAGTGTCTGGTTTAGTTTTTCTGTTTATTTATCCGTCTGTGGATAATATGCTATAGATATTACTGCATAAACCCCTTATTCTACTAGAAACACTTCCTAAAATGCTGCTATAAATCTTAGATCTCTATCCAATATAATCTTATCTGGTGCTCTATGTCTTGCAAATACTTCCTTTATATAGATTCTAGCGATATCTTCTACTAATATCTCTTTAGTATATACTATAAAATATCCCTACTTTGTTAGCTTATCTATTATTACTAAAATCGCGTTATAATCTTATCCTGTAATAGGATCTCTTGACTTTAGTAACTTAATAATAAAGTCCTATAATATAACTTCCTATAGTCTTCCTAGTGTCTTAATAGGTTATAGCCCTTTATATAGCTTATACCTTATTAGTTTGTTTCTTTAGCAATCTAGATATTCCTTTATAACTTATCTTACTAGTCCCTAGATTTCTTAAATAATATACTCCTTTTAAAGTCTTAACACTAAGCCTATAGCTCCGTTATGTCCTTATATTATTCCCTTATAGAATTCCTTAATAAATTCTTCTGTGATAGACTTAGGTATATACATTACTTCTCTGTTTTTGTATTGCTCTAAGTCTAGATCCTCTACCTATGCCTTTTAGATCTTCTATATCTAATTACTTTCTAGTAATTTATAGATCTAACTTTCCTTGGTTGCTGTAATCTTTGGATAATTATACCTAATTAATCCGTCTTAATCCCTTTGCAATAAAGCTCCTAATAGCTTTTTATTACTTTATAGTTCAGCCTTTCTGCTTAGAGCGTCTGCTTATGTATTGTCTGTACCCTTAGTATACTAAATTTTGAAATGGTACTCTATAAGTATTTCCGCCTATCTAACCTGTCTTTAGTTGAGTTCCTTTGTCGTTAGAAATCCTATAAGGTTCTTATAATCCGTCTTAACTATAAATGGTTTCTCTATGCCTTATAAGAATACTCTCTATTTTTTAAGTACTGTAACTATACCTAATAACTCCTTGTTGTAGATGTTATAGTTTAACTCTAGTGGTGTTATCTTTTAACTATAGTATGCCACTGGGTGCTATCTATCTTAATATTTCTGTATAAAGTATGCCCCTAGTGTAAAGTCTAATATATCTGTTTCTATAACTGTCTTTAGACCTAGTTAATAGATCTTAAAAACTGGCTCTTAGGTAAATAACTCTTTAATTCTCTTAAATAGTTCTTATTATTCCTTTTCCTATGCCTATGGTTCTTCTTTCTTTGTTAACTGCGTAAATGGCTTAATATCCTTTAACTATTACACTATAAACCTCTTATAGTAATTGTAAAACCCTAGAAATAATCTTAACTGTATAATATTCTCTGGTTCTTGCCAATTTACTATAGCCTTAATCTTCTTTGGATCTATGCTAAGTTGGCTTAGTTTAATAATAAATCTAATAAAATTAGTTTTCCTAGTAAAGAATTTGTATTTCTTAATTGCTACTAGCATCTATTCTTCTTATAGTCTCTTTAAGACCTATTTAACGTATTCTTTATATTCTTCTTCGTTCTTTAAGTAGATGATAATGTCGTTAAGGTATACTATAATAAATTTATCTAGGTGTTCTCCTAATATACTATTAATTTACTTCTAGAATGTTACTAGTGCGTTTATAAGCCCGAATTGCATAACTAATGGTTTATATAGTCCTTCCTTTAACCTAAAGGCTGCCTTCTATTTGTTGCCTTCTTTAATTCTAATCTAGTGGTATACCTATCTTAGATCTATTTTTATAAAGATCTTTATATTACTGATCCTGTCTTGGATTTTGCTAATTAAGGGTAAAGGATACCTATCTTTCTTAGTGATACTGTTTAACTGTCTATAGTCTATATATATCCTAAGTTTTCCGTTTTTCTTTAGGATAAATAATACTAGATAACCTACTAATAACTATAACGGTCTAATATATCCCTTGTGTAAGTTCTCCTAAACAAACTCCTTAAGCGCTACTAACTCTATTTTAGTAAGCTTATAGATTAGAAAGAACTTTAGACTTGTTCCCTCTTCTAATTCTATCTTATAGTCCCATGCTATATACTTTAATAGCTTTTCACTTTCTAGTAACCATAACTTTTTACCATACTTGTGGTATCTCTTTGGTATATAACTTAAGCCTTGCTTAGTCTCTTTATATATCACTCTAACTTAGTACTATACCAACTTAGTTTGCTATCGCACTTTGCGCTATTATATATCCTTAATACTAACTTAACCTGTAACCTAATTAATCTTTAGATTATATTTCTATAACTAAGGTATTCCTAGTATTGCCTTGTCCTGTCCTAATAGTAGGATATTAAAAGACATTCTAACTGGTCTCCCTTTAATAGTTATCTAAATAGGTCCTATTTTAAGATTAATAATGCCTCCTCTATAGGCTATCTAATCTCCTAAAATTGTTATAAGTGGATATAGGTGTTTCTTTTATCTATATAGTAACCCTATTCTTTCTACTACCTTTGGTAATATGTGGTTTCTAATTACTCCACTATCTACCAATGCTTTAAACTGCTGATCTTGCCATTTAGCTCTTAAATTTAGGTGTTGTTCTTAAATTCCTTTAAGGGTTTAAGGCTCTAATACTAGTTCCCTCTAGTTCTATATGCCTCCCCTTTTTCTAACTATTAGCTGCTAGATCCTGCCTATACTTAGTCTAACTTTAGCTAATACTTAGTTTATTTCTTTTCCTCTATATGCTATAGACAAGTGTTCTCTAAGTACTTCTACCACTATTATCCATCTAGGCATTCTTCTGTAAGGAATCTTTTTAGTTAAAGTGTTAAGTCCCCTTAACCTTATACTTCTACTAGGTGCCAACTATGTATATACTTAGCGTTTCTAAACCGCTTTTCCTCTGGTGCCTAATATATCCTTACTAGGTACTTCCGGTTCTTATCTTTTGGTGCTCTATATATGTTACACGTGTTATCCATATAAGCTATCTATAATAGTATATAATGCGCTATATATTTTAGGTTAACTCTTAGTTTGTCTTTATTCTTAAGTTTAAACCTATACCTAGTTAATCTGACTACTAGTATCTCTACTACTAGTACTAAAATTTGTTACTTACTTCTCTAGTCCCTAGATCCCTCTTCTAGGTTCCTTAATATTATAATTAATGCTCCTTTAATATGACTTATATGTTTTTCTATAATGGGTTAGTCTTGGATAACTTTTTTATTTAGCTATATATAAAAGTTTTCCTATTTATTGTTATGTTATTGCCTATATTACTTTCCGTATAACTGGTTTAGTGTGTATAGTCTATCTATTAGAAAGTACCTTGTTATCGCTGTATTATAATATCCTTTAGTATATCTTTTTTTAAACCTAGTTAGAATATCTAGATCCTCTTTTTATTCTAGTTTATCTAACTATTTTACCCTAAGTGTTCCTATACTCGGCCTATTAGTAACTCTTTATATAGGTACTCTGTTTCTTATATAACCTAGCGTAGCTAACCTTTTATCTAGCTTTTGCTCTTGCTATATAATAATTCTTATTTTAAACTTATCTATAGTTTCTTGTTTTCTGTGTCTTATAGCTAGATCTTTATAGTTATCTTACTTTTTAATTCTGGTATTAACTATTTAATCTTTAGGCTAAATACTATATTTACCTAAAATTGCTAATGTTTTTATTTGTTCTCCAAACTCGTGGTTCTTAAACTTGCGTCCTATACTTATTTGTTTGTTACTAAACTAAGTTACTACCCTTTCCTATTGGTTTTCGTCCGTTGTGGGTCCTTAGGTATGTCTTATCTCGTCTTAAGAATCTTAAGCTTCTTTTATCTCTTCTTAAGAATCTTAAGCTTCTCTTATCTCTTCTTAAGAATCTTAAGCCTGTGGCCTTTTACCTTTATTAAGTAGTAAGCTAGCACTAGTAGTTATCTACTTACTTAGTTTCTTCTAAATATTACTCCTATTATCTTATAAAGCGATAGAAATCGTATCTAATAGTATTATAATATTTGTTACTAAACCTTGTTTTATAATAGTCTTAGTCTCTACTTCTATTTTGACTTCTCTAAGGTCTATATGCTTTTAGTAAGCTGTCTTTATTACCTTATTATTGGTAAATGCTTCGCCTATATTAAATTTATTGTCTTTAATATCCAATCTATAAGCTGGTTTGTTGGTTCCTCTAAACTTAGGTAATAATAGCTCCTATAGCTAATAGCTTATGCCGTATTTAGCGTCCTTATAAATTTAGTATGCGTTGTTGTAATAATACACAAAACTGTTAATTGAACACTCTTTTATTCCTTACAGTGCACTGTCGTCCCTCTGTATATATGTGCCGTTTACTAGTCTGGTTCCCTTTACCATGTAGTTACTCTAACTACCTCTATAGTCTTTAGTAAAATGACCCTATTTTCTATAATTTATGCAAGCTTTATCTTTAAACTATTTTTCTTGCTATAGAGTCCGCCTAAATATCTTCTACTACTAAGATCCCTAGTTTGGCCTCTGCTTCTAGGTCCTTTAATTACTTAATCCTTAACCTTTGGGTTTCTATAGTTTCTTTTCCCATCTTTAGGTTTCTTTAGTACTGCTTAGGTCTATTAGCTCTGCGCTATTCTATAGTTTTTAACTTAATATCTGTTATTGCGTACTCTGCGCTTTATATAACTATAGAACTCTGTCTTGCCCTCTTTTAGCTTGTTCCCTTTAATAGATTCTATTATTAATCTTTATTAACTGATTTATTAACTCTCTTAGAGTATCCGCATTTTCTATTAGAATAATTGCGTTCTAGACTTTAGCCTTAAGTCCCTATTTATACTATACTATAAGCGCCCTATTATTCCACTTAACCTACGTGGCTAGTGTTTAAAACTGTGTTATATACTTAATTGCTAAAGTGCGTTATACTAAGTTCTAAAGCTTTTATTCTGCTGTGGTTATAGCCTCTGGGTCTCTAAATATCTATATTAGTTGCTTTATAAACCTGTTCTAACTAGTAAATATATACCGTATATTCTAGTTAGTAGTTGTTATACCATTAGCCTATATTTCCGTAAGATATAGCTTAAACTACTTAAGTGCCCTCCCCATTAGGAATAATCCTATATAGGCTACTTAATTTAATAATATTGCTAACTTCGCTCCTTTCTATACTACCTTAAAGTGCATTTGCGTAAGAAATCCTTTGAGTTTTAACTTCTCTCCTAAGAATTGTTTAATTAAAGGTAACTTAATCTTTACTGCTCTAATTCCATTAATGCGTTCTTTAAGTATCCTATTATTGTTTTATAAGTGATTAACTATTTCCTGTAACTAACCTTATATAACCACTTAAGAATCCCTATTGTCTATACTAGTATCACCTAGCCCTAAGGTTGTGGCTGCCGTTAACGCCGTTGTGACTAGTGCTACTCTTAGTGGCATATTATTTGATCTTATTTAATACCGTAACCTTAGTAGTGAATATGTAACGGAACCTTATAGCAGGAACTATAGTGGGTTCTATTATTAGGCTGGGTATATAGGTAAGAATAAAACAACAATATAATAATAACTGGTGGAGTAGTTACCTAACAGATTAACTCTAATTATATTCTAAGATTTACTATAAGGAGAGAACTATCTATAGTAGGGACTAAGGTCCTTTAAATACACAACTATACTCCTAAGAAATCCTCTCTTATACGTAAGGTACGTGTTATACATATTATACGTGGCGTATACTGCGTATACTTTATATACTACGTATAACATTATATAACTCGCTTATTATTCCTCGTTATATGGTTCTACTGGATCCATCCTGGACCGTGCCTATATTAACTAACTAGCTTCCTACGACTCTTCCCTAAGTAGTTATAACATTGTACTTAAAGCGTCCGTAACAATAGATCTTATAGTTATATTCTTATAGGGTAAGCTTAGATAAGTAGAATGCGACTAGGTAGAGGAGACCGTTATTACCTATTTAGGAGAAAACGCCTATGTTAACGTGGTCTGAGGAGTTAGTCTTAAGATAGAGTTATTGTCTTAGTATAAAATAAGCTAGGATAGGTGCTTTAGTAAATATATTTTTAAGGTCTTAGAACGCCTTCTTATATTTAGGCGTCTAGATAAAATATAGATATGTTTTTCTTCCTTTTATAGAAAGGCCCTTTATTTATATTATTACTGTAAGTAGTACTATAACACCTAAGAAGTTGTATATAAATTTTTAATAAAAGTTAGTAAAACTGAGGAATGCTTATACGTCTTTAATGCAGTTAGGGGTTTGCTATTTTATAATTGTGTATACCTTTTTAGGGTCCATATAGACACCCTTAGTAGTAATAATTAGTCTAAGGTATTTTACTTCTATAACTAAGAATTCGCACTTCTTTAAATTAATATAAAGTCCTACATCCCTAAGACGCTGTAGGACCTTTTAAACGTGCTTAGTATACTTAGAAGGGTTATTGCTGTAAATAAGTATATTGTTTAGGTACGTAGAGCAAAAGTTATTAAGGTAGTCCTATAAGGCGTTATCGATATAGCTTTAGAAGCTACCTAGGCCGTTATATACGCTAAAGAGTATAATAGTATATTTAAATTGGCTAAAGCGCGCCCTATAAATCATACTTGGACGCCACAAAGCACCTCACCTTTAGTTAACTTGGAAAGCAAATCGTCCTAAGGTTAAGTCACGCCTTAGGATAAAAAGTAAAAGAGTATAAGTATCTAGGCTCTTCTAGCGCTAATATACAACATAATTCCCTTAATATACTTAGCGAAATTTAAATACTTAGAAAATGGAAGGAAGTATAAATCCTTATAGATAGCGGAGCTACTAGTATGGGCTTTATTGACACAAACTATATAAAAACTTAACGCCTAAATTTAAAGAAACTTAATAAGCCCTAAGGCTTATAAGGCTTTAATAGCAAACCCTTAATATATAGTAAACTAACGCACTACACTCTTATAAAATTGCGGATAGGTAAACACCTTAAATATATTTCCCTATTTATAACACCCTTAAAGCACTATAAGATAATACTTAGACACGGATAGCTAAAACAATATAACCCTTTAATTAGCTGGGTTAAAGAAACACTAAAGTTCTATACAACCTACTGCCAAAGTTATTACTTAAAAAACCACTTGCCCTATAAACATGTATATAACTATTTAAATTTAATATAATACAAATTGCCCTTACTATAAGCCTTAAATTAAAATAATAAAGCCATAACTGCTAATTACGGTAAAGAATGTAAAGATCTTACATTAAAACCTCTTAAAATTTGTATAATATAAGCCGCGCCCTTTATCTTATTAGCAAAAAGATAAGATTATAAAATCTTTACTATAACTATAGAAGACATTAAGAAAGCACTAGAACTAAAATAGTATATTAATCCTTAACCTCTTATACCTAAAGAGTACTATAATCTAATTAATAAGTTTAAAAAACAATTTGTAGACCAACTAGCCCCGTACTAAGATAAGCGCGATTTTAAGATAAAACTTAAACCTAGCACAACACTAAAGTTCAGTCCGCTATATAGTATGTTATAAGAAGAACTGCTTATAATATAATAATACCTTAACAAGTATCTAGAAAAGGGATTTCTTCGCCCTAGTTAATCTCCGTTTATCTTACCTATACTATTTATTAAAAAGCTAAGAGGAGGCTTAAGATTCTATATTAATTATTAAGCTCTAAATATAATTATAATCTAAAACCCATATCTAATTCCCCTAATTTAAGAAACGCTTAACCGTTTAGTAAAGGTATAGTACTTTATAAAGCTTAATATAGTTACCGCCTTTAATAAAATTCATATATATAAAGGAGATAAGAAGTATATAGCTTTTTATACATAATAGGGACTCTTTAAATACCTAGTAATACCATTTAGCGTAAAGAACGGTCCTAGTACGTTTTAGTAATATATTAATAATACGCTTTATAAATTCCTTAATATATTTATTACCATGTATATTAACAATATCTTAATTTACTCGTCCTTACTTTCTAAATATTAAAAATATATTAAAATGGTCCTTAAATGACTATAAGATACGGGCTTATAATGCGATATTAAGAAATACAAGTTCCACGCGTTAAAGGTTACATACTTAGGCTTAATTATATCCCGCAATGGAATTAAAATGGACCCTAAGAAAGTTACTGTAATTATAAACTGGGAAAGCCCTAGCAATGTATAAGATATTTAAGGATTTCTAGGATTTATAAACTTCTACTAATAATTTATTAACTACTTTTTGGAAATTACTTAGCCGTTAATAAACTGTCGGTATACTCACTTTATCAACGTGCATGAATATCACTGTATGATACGTATGCGGTGTTGAAGTTGGTAGTTGATTGATGTCTAGAAGTAAGGGGTTGCTCCAAGGTCAGATTAGCTAGTCTCGCTTTATGGTCTCGTAACCACGTCACATGACTAACATTCCGACACTAGAGCAACTCTAAAAGGAAGGCTAATCTACGCTCTAAAGTCGAGTCTACTTTTAGACTATTTGTAGCGTATATGTAATAGCTAGAGATCCAATCAATACGCAATAGCTTCCACGTCCGTAATTATATAACCCGTATTACGGAGATACTAAGCTAAGGAGAAGAGGAAGAAGAAGAATTGTTAGGGTAGCTAGTTAACATGTCGCGAGGGCCGCTAAGGCGCTAGTGGTAAGCGAGCCAATAGCGATTTTCTATGCCGGGCATGGAAAATCCTAATTGGTTAGTAGAAGTTAGGGCCTGCAGAATATAACGCTAAGCTAAATCTGAGTTCGTTTGTTTAACCCATCCTATAACTTATAGGTTAATTCGGTTCGTATTAATAAGCTATTAAAGAGCCGTGTAGGGTTTTCCCTTCGTCATGGCGTCAGTAGGGTTGGCTTCTCCGTTAATCCATTTCACCTCTATAATCTGTCTCCGTTCGTAGGCTTACTGGAGGCACATTACGTCGATCATTAGGCGTTTTTCTTGGGTGGTTCCGAGTCGTACTAAACAGTCATATAAGGACTTAGAGTTAGTGTAAAGTATAAGTAGGAGGTTGATTTATAGGATCTTGTCTACTATAGACTTGATCGCAACGCCGATGTTAAAGCCGTGGGCCGTACCGTAGAGTTTAGAAGCCAGTACACTCCAAGTAACTCTTTTGCACTTAACTAAGCTCCAATGGACGATATTGGCCTTCTTTGTAGCATTAGCTAGTACGATAACGTAGCCGATCTGTAAAGAGAGGTCCTTATTATTGGCAAATAACGCGTCTATAAATACCAGTAGCTGTAGGGTTTTAATATCTAACTTAACAAACTTAAGGCCTCTATTAGCGTTCTCAATTTGCCAGTTTAGACGCTTATTTAACTGTTTTGCGTCTTCCTCGTTGGGGTTAATTACCTAGGCGGCAAAGGATAAATCAAATAAGGCTTCTAGCTGGCAAACTAAAGCAATATATACACCTCTAGCACGTTAAGCAATGTACTAGTCCTTTGGGGTTAAGGTTCTTGTAACTCCTTTTAATCCCATACTTGCGGCAAGTTTAGTGCTAATCGTACTAAGGTTTATGCATTGTCATTTCTAAGTAAGCGTAATGCTCCCGTTAGTTAGTAGCTAAATGACTCCACTATTAAACTTAATGGGCGTATTAGCGGTAAGTTGTTCCCATTCCTTAGCCATAAACTTAGCCTTATGTAGCTCGTTTTGCTCTATATTTATAAAGGTCTTATCTACCAGGAATAGAGTATTGTCGGTTTATAGGCCTACAATGCCGAAGGGTTCGTTGCTCTATAGGAGGCAGGGGTCGTACATAGACTAGTCTATATGCAACTATTAGATGTAATATAAGTGATATATCTTAAACCAGTGGTTACCGGCTTCCGGTACTCTATAAAGTGGTTTTATAACCTTTAAAATAGAGGCCTTGTCAATCCCAAGTTCCTTAATTAGCTTATGCGGAGGTCATACATAGAACTCTCAATTTAGTGTAGTGGTTGATTGTACATAGGCCTATAAAATATCTCAGAGGTAAAGTTGTGCCTATGGAAGCTTTATAGCAGCCATATAGAGAATTAGTTATTAGCTAACTTGTTAAATGGTTAGTAATTAAATAAGAACCAGTTCCTTTTTTAAGTCGTTATAAGCTTACATAACTAGTTGGGATTTCTTATAGGCTTTATCGGTTCCCTTATTCTTAATCTTATCAACAAATCGCGAATTAAAGAGTTGTACGCCTTGTGGTATATCCGTAAGTCTCACAATCTCAAAAACTCCCTTCTTAAGTAGACCAGTAAGCTCCTTCTGTTAGAAGGCGCTAAATTAAGTACTAAATTAACTATCATCCTATAGGTAGATAGTGATGTCAGTTATAGCCATAAGTAGAGGGTATTTACGAGGGCGTCCTCTACCTCGTTTTAGGGGTTATTGCTAAGTTTTAGCAGGTCTCTCTAAGACAGTCTTAGAAAGGACTAACCCAGATAGAGGTTTAGGTGGCAATTCTAGTCCAATAATTTGCTCCTGCGATTCAGTTGCTTAAAGGTAGGGTTTTACAACTATAGATCGAAAGGCTATAGGTCCGCTAGACAGTTTAACAGTATATATTTCACCCTTAACGGTAAGCAATGTAAATGGCCCGTCCTAATGGCCGCTTTGGCCAGTGTTTCCTTCTCTCCAGACCAAAACAGGCGAATTTGGTGGGAGATCATAAATTATATTAGCATTGGGTCCGTTTCGCATATTCAGCGCATTAGCGATCTGTTGTTTAGCTTATAGCTTCTGTATCTCTGCTATAGCCTTTTTAATTGCGGCAGCGCGTTGTATGACCATAGGGGATAGTGCATTAGATTCGACTATTTAGGGGTAGGCTTTAAAGACTAGAAGTATGGGAACTAGTCCTTTAGGGCCAGCTAAATTGTTAATTGCTTTAAACGCTATTTAGAGTCCCATCTCCTTATTAATTTTAGGGATTTCAGTTATAATAATCTAATAGGCTCGCTATAATAGACTATAGTAGCGCTCTACCATTCTAATAGAGTTATGCGCTTCGACCAGTACTCCCTTTATACTAATTCCCATAATGGTGGCGTATTGCTTGAATTCCTTGCTAATAAAGTTCTTTCTAGCGTTATAGGTAATTAGGTCTAGTGGCCCTAGGTAGGTATTAATCTAGCACATCCATAGAATGTCCTATATGTGTTTAGCGCTAATGTCTCATAGCTATCTACCGGCTTGGAATCGCGTTCCTTTATTAACGACGTATAGGAGGGGTGATCCGCTAATGTACATAATATTAACAATAATATTATAGTTAAAATTAACGTTATTTTATAGGGTGAAGCGGAATCTGCCTAGTAATTTACTAAACTTCTAACAGTAGTGGTAGAACTTGGTTAGTTACTTAATGGCCATTCTATCAGTTTCATAGCCAGTATAGTAGAGTAGCTTTTGCAATTTCTCAACTAAGGGATATCCAAATCGACGATATAGGCGCCGTAGCTCTATATCTGTTAAGTAGCAGGGGTTCGCGTTAAAGGATTCGGTTAAATATAACTGTAGTAATAAGCTCTATAAGAGAAACGGGTGGCTAAACCGTCATACTACTAGCACTTTTTTAGTACGAGTAATGACAACGTTTCTAAGGTTGTTATAGTAGATTTAGAGTCTATCCATATCCGCTAAATAGAGCAAGAAGGGGGTATCTACATAGACAATATAAAACTGTATCTTGCCTATAGGGGTGGCAATATCCGTAGTTCTAATAGAGGTAGCAATTCCAATACTAAACTGCACGTTAACTTGTCCTTTAGTTAAGGTATTAAGTCTTACAGATTAGTCCGCGTTCTATAGTACCTAGAATTGTCCGTAGCCGGCCATAGACTTCTTTAACATACTAGTATTAATTATAATTCCCATAAATACCGTGGAGGTATAGCGTAAAGCGGTGGTTATTATATTGTAGTTAAACGGGTTAGTTTCCGTAGTAGGTTCCGTGGAGGTTATAGTAAGTAAATAAGTATAAGCCTTGTTAGCTAGTTCTACGCTTATAGAGGTTGCTTTATCTATAATAAGAGTCCCAAATAATATAAGGTAGTAGCCATTAGGGTCTTCTAATTCTTCCTCACTATTATTATTATTAGTATTTTTGTTAGCGTCTGTATCTAACACAAGAGCTTTAAAAGTCTTATTACACTCATTATTGTCGTCTCCTTTATAGTAGACAGTGTATTGTCTAAAACGTTCTTTAAAGTTACTATTGCAGCCCTTATTATTGTTAAAACGTCTTTTATACTCATTTTTAGAACGGTTCCGCTCCTCCTCTATATGTTTCCATAAGTGGCAGCTCTCCTTTTAACAAATATAGCACTTGGCCTTTGGGGATCTGACGGTGTTTTGTCTATAGGAGCGGGTTCGGTTACGGTTGTTACGGATATCACGGCGGTATATACAATCCGTAAAGTAGGCTTCTTAAGACGGTCTCATTAAGGCCTAGGAAGGGTGTTCCTTCTCCTATATAACTATAGAAGATTGCAACTTGCTAATTAACTAGGAGAGGTCTTTAGAAGGGTTAAAAATAGCGATATAGCATACTAGTACTCCTTAGCAAGCGGTGACTAGCTTATTTGTAAGGAAGAGGTCTATACAAAACTCTAGGTATAATCCGTGGCGATGTTTTAAGAGCTTATTAAGAAGTAGTTGGAAACTCTAATAGATTTGCTTATTAGGGTTCTCGTTAATAATTCCTTGGAAGTCGGTAGTGTTCTATTTAGTAAGGTTTCTCCAATAGTACTCTAGTCCTTCAAAGAAGTAACGCATGTGGTTATATGCCTCAGTAAATAATCTAGTTAAAAGGCTGCTATTGTAGTAGTGATCCTAAGCAAGTCCCTTTAGCATAGTTAGAAATGCAGTTATATAGCCTTTAGGAGGTAGACCAGCTCTCTTGCAGATATTATAGAAGATAGTTAACTTAAAGTTAAAGCTATTACTCACTCCATCGTACTTCTGGTCGTCTGTGTAGATCTTAGCAATAGTAGCTGCCTCTTTACTATACATAGGCAGGTGCATAGCAGGGTCGGTATTAGCAGTACCAGGGTAAAGATACTAGGCAGGAGGAGGACTAGGTAGGGTAGAAGCGGTTACTAGAGGGAGGGTAAAGGCAGTTACCGCAGGCAATAATTGCTGATTCTGCGTCTATAGGAGTTAAGTAAGGAGAGTAAGTAGTTAATCTTAGGTAGAGGTAGGTGCGGCTTACTATTAGGTGGCGGTTGGTGCAGTTTACTAGGGTATAGATATAATAGCTAGTTAGGGTGTTATAGGGGTAGGTATTTGCGTTCTAGGTGTTATAGCTATAGCTATAGGCTAAATCATAGGCGTTAGAGGTAGTGGAGGTAGTTAATAGTTTACAGGCGTCGGCACCATGTGGGAAGGTAGTGGGCTGCGGGGGGGGGTTATAGGAACTAAAGAGGCTATAACTAACAGGGGTATAGCTTAATTTGATATTAGAGCTATTTATATTAAGTTAAGTTGTTCTCATAGTGCTACTATAATTATAGGGCTAACTTCCTTAAGAGCTCCTATGATTTCCTTATCTGTCCATTTATGAGGTTCTTCCTCTTAGAGGAGGTCGAATAGTGCTTCTAAGATTAAATATTTGCTATTATACTTTCCCACATACACTTCTCTCTTAAGTAGATGAGTGCGTAACTTTGCTCTTATATTAATTCGCATGCGTCTAAAATCCTTAGTAGTAAAGCCTTCAAATTCCTCCTTGAATACTGTCCATAATGTGTAGTCTGTAAAGTTCTCCTATGTGTGTACATAGACCTTTGTTGCTATATAGTCTCCTAGCTCATCTTTGGAAGCTATAGCAGCAGTAATTTTATTACCATGCTTCGATATCTTCTCATACCACTCTATTGTAGTTGTGGGTTGAGTATCCATAAGGTTTAAGTGGAGGTTTAAAGGTAGGGAGGTTTAAGGTGTTCTCTACGGCCTTAGGGCCTATAGAGTGTCCTTAGTCTAAGAGTTTAAGGGTTAGGGCTTAAACAGAGGTCGAGGTTGAGGTCAAGGTCGAGGGTTAAGGTAGAGGTCGAGGATAAGGTAGAGGTTGAGGTTGAGGTTAAGGTAGAGGTTAAGGTTAAGGGTTGTGTTTACGTTTCTACAGCCGTAGGGCCTGTAGAATAGTTCTTAGCAAGGCTACTATTCTCTTAGCAATCTGCTGTATTAGCTATAAGGCCAATACACGCTTTTAAGCTTAAGTAGAAGTTGTAGTCTTCTCCTTTAATAAAATAGACAAGAACTAGGCGATTAGTAAACTGTTTCTAGTACTACTCCTTAAGCGCTAGCTATTGCGTATTTCCTAATCTGTACGTCTACTGATTAGTGTCGGTATACTCACTTTATTAACGTGCACGAATATTACTGTATGATACGTATGCGGTGTTGAAGTTGGTAGTTAATTAATGTCTAGAAGTAAGGGGTTGCTCCAAGGTCAGATTAGCTAGTCTCGCTTCATGGTCTTATAACCACGTCACATGACTAACATTCCGACATAAACCTAATAAAGAAGAATATAAAATTTAAATAAACTGCTAAATGCAAATAAGCTTTTAATGACTTAAAACACCACTCCATAACTGCTCTAATTCTTACTTACTTTAATCCTAACATTAAATATATTGTTAAAACAGACTCGTCTAATTATATACTAGGGGGAGTATTATCGCAATATAATAAGAACGGAAAGCTATATCCAGTAGCCTTTCTCTCCTAGAAACTCGCCCCTACTAAATTAAACTATAAGATATATAATAAGGAACTACTTATAATTATTAGATGCTTTAAACAATGGCATCCTAAGCTTAAAGGATTATTATTTCTAATACGCGTATTAACGGACTATAAGAACCTATAATACTTTATAACTATAAAGCAATTAATGCAGCGCCAAATTCAGTAGGCTAAATATTTATTATAATTTAATTTTAAGATTATATACCAACTGGGTAAACTTAATTAGAAGCCTAACACATTAATATAACTGTCGGGACAATATCACGTATGGTTACGTGGTTGTCACGTGTCGCCGCGGCACTAGCGTGGTAAGGAACCTTAAGTTCCTTACCCTTCCCCTTTCGAACAAGAATACAACGAACAACATTATACTAGCTATAAACTATAACTACGTGATATCACCTTGTGTTACCAACACTAATTAGTGGTTAACTTTACTGTTATACCACAGAACAGCTAGGTTTCCATTAAGAAGAGACAAGCCACTTTACCAGTGCTACTCGTGCTAAGGGAAGCTATCTTTTAAGGTTAGAACTGGTCCTAAACCTTAAATAGAACTCTTCCACAAATCTAAGGATTTAAAGGCCAGAACTGGTCCTAAGCCTTTCCTTAATTACAGATTCTTGCGTCCATTACGTAGAATAATACGCTTTACGAGTCTTTGTAATTCAAGGCCAGAACTAGTCCTAAGCCCTATAATCGCAGATTCTCGTCTAAACGCGTACCAAATAATAATCCCTATACTAACAACACTTCCTTCCTCCAAAAACATGGCTACGCCTACTTTAAATAACTGGAAAGACTCCTTACCACTAGGGGTAGCTAAGCACGCGAAACTTATTAATAAAGATTAGGACGAATTCGCCTTTAATACAACAACTTATACCGCAAAATAAGTTAACGGCTTTCTCCTACACCATATTATATTCTACCGAAATAGATACTACACCGATGTATAACTATAGGAATATTTTAGGGAGGATTTCGTGGGATAGACTGCCAACACCTAGGCACTTGGCAATGCTAATATTATTTAGGATTTCTAAGACTTCCTTTATAGAAATGGGGTATATATTGCTAAAAATAGTAACCCAATTACTAGTAACATTTAGGCTGTTATTATTAGAACAGAGGAGCCAGTATAGACGGAAGCTGAGATTATATATTAACTACAGAAACCCAAAACCAACCTATATTCTTTAGAAGGCAACTTTAATTTAGAATAGAACCCCTAGAACGCTAATCCTCTATTCCAGCCAACTGGTAAGCCTATACTACTAGAGACACAGCAACCTCCGCAAGAACTCCCATAAGAACTTCCGCAAGAACCTCCATAGCAATATCCGCAACAGCCTCCATAAGAGCCACCGCAACAGCCTCTATAGTAACCATTGTAAGAACCTCCGTAGCAACCACCATAGATAACCTCAAGCTATTAAACACCTTAAGTTCCTTAAGCTGCCGTATCTCAACCCGTGCCTTAAGCTGCTGTATCTTAACCCATGCCTCAAGCTGCCGTATCTCAACCCGTGCCTTAAGCTGCCGTATCTTAACCCGTGCCTTAAGCTCCGTCCCACTAGTAATCTCCGCAGCAATCTCCACAGCAATCTCCGCAGTAATCTCCATAATAAGCCTCTACTTCTCCACAAACATTTAACAAGCTTTAGAAGATTTAGTATAGAGGGGAATTCTAAAACTCCTATAGTTCCCAAGGTAACTATAGAGGTGGCTACCAGCGTAATCCAGACAGGAAGTTCTCATAGAGAGTACCGTAAAGAGAGAGTGATGTAAGGGGGGAGCGGTTGGAACGGCATAGTCACGCAGGTAATCTACAAAGAAAGAACTACTAGTGTCTATGGCAGCTATAAACCACGAACTAGACAACAATAGCGCCAATACGCCTGCTATTACAAACCAACCCTATAATAAGACTCCGTGCCAATCTGCCTACAGAACCAACCCTACGCTAGCACCGTACTGCTAGATACCATCAATAAACCAATAGCGCCGCTACACCTACGATCCATCGACCAGCCAATTATGCCTATACGCCTACGATCTTCCAACCAACCAATAGACGAGCTCTACGTTCGACCACTATTACCACCCAACACTTACACCATACTGCTATTATAATAGACCCTTGCTGCCCTACCTACAGTTAACTAACACTTGCTGCTTTATTAGTAACTAACTAACCCCTACTGCCCTACCTATAGCTAATTAACCACTTACTGCTCCGCCTACAGACAACTAACATCTACTGCTTCCGCCTATAGCTAACTGACATCTACTGCTTCCACCTGCAGCTAAACCAACACCTTACTGCCTTCCTACTGTACCACAAGCATAAAAGAAGACTTGCCAGTATTAGGACTGTTAGGACTAAGTTATAAAGAATTCTCAGGCCATATTTAACGCCAGTTTTAGAGCATTCCTATTAGTCAACTATCGTTCCTATTTGCTCAAGCTAGCCGTATCTAGTTACGCTCCGCTAGCTCTATAACCCTATTTTAACAATATAGTTCCCTAGTTAATCTACCCAGGATTTCCTAGTTTACTACTTGGTTAACTACTATTTCTTTAGCAAATTTTAGGACAGCGAGACTTATATTATAATAGTAATAGTAAGTAAGGAGGATTAATAGTTGTTACGCTAGCCAAGCGGTATTTATATACAGATAGCAACCACAAAAGAAGAGTTGCTAGTGTCGGGACAATATTACGTATGGTTACGTAGTTGTCATATGTCGCCGCGGCACTAGCGTAGTAAGGAACCTTAAGTTCCTCACCCTTCCCCTTTCGAACAAGAATACAACGAATAACATCATACTAGCTACAAACTGTAACTACGTAATATCACCTTGTGTTACCAATAATAACAATTATAGGACTTACCTATAAACGCTTTGGATAACTAGATTATAAATCAATTAATATAATAATTATAGGACTTATCTATAAACGCTTTAGATAACTAGATTATAAATTAATTATAGATCTTATTGCCCCCTAAATATTTTAAAAAACTACGTCCTATATTTCTAGATATGGAACTTAATAGTAATAAATTAGAAGTTAATAAATGGGAAATGGAAATTAATAAGCTAATAGAATACGAATATAAGAACGATGTATAGATAATAGATATAGTGAAAGCGATTTAAACAGGAAAATAATAGTATAAGGATATTATACTTGCTAAATACAAAATTTAAAATAATTAATTATACTATTAATAGAAGATAGTAGTTCCAAACTCCAAACCTTTATAATTTAAGATACTTAAATTTGTATACGACTCCCCTATAGTAGGGCATCCTAGCTATATAAAGACTTATAAAATTATTTAACAAGTATACTACTAGCCTATAATGCACAACTATGTATAAAAATATGTTTGAGTATATAGGATATACGTACATGGAAAGACCTTTTATGTAAAGAAGTAAGGAGTACTTTAACTGCTACCGATTCTAATATAAAGATAGCGCGATATCTTAATTAACTTTGTAATTAATTTGCCTAACAGTAATGGGTTTATAAATATTATGGTAGTTATTAACCGCCTTATAAAAATGCGATATATAATTCCTATAGACTTAATTAATGCGATATTAGTAGCCAAATATTTTATTAAGCATATCTTTAAGCTATACGGACTTCCTAACTTAATAATATCTAACTATAGAAGCTAGTTCGTTTTAGACTTCTAGTAAGCTCTATATAAACAATTAAGTATTTAGAGATAGATAGTTAAACTAAAATTATAAACGCGATTATAGAACAATACCTATAAATATACTGCTCCTACCTGCAAGACGACTAGGAAAAATGGCTGCCTTTAGCTGAGTTTACTATAAATAATACAATAAACGCGTTAATAGGCGTGACACTATTCTATGCGACCTACGGATAAAACCCTTAACTTAGATTTAAGTTATAACCTAATATTAATATAATAGGACCCATAATTAAATAGATCTAGTTAATTAATATATATAACTTCGCTAATTAAATAAAGCAGTTAACGGAACTATTATAAAGTAAATTAATATATGCTTAAACATTATAGGAATGACATATAAATAAAGGACAAGCCCCCGTATGGGACTTTAAGGAAGGTAATATAGTTTACCTAAATATACAAAACCTAAAGACTTAACGGCCCTTAAAGAAACTTAATTAGAAGTTTGCAGGCCTATACTAAATTAAAAAGAAACTAAGCCTATACACCTATAAGCTTAAACTGCCAACTAAGATAAAAATATACCTAATGTTTTACGTAAGCTTACTACAACCCTTAAAAAATAATCCTATAACTCGCAAAGTGCTACTGCTACCTCCTATAATTATTAACAACGGTAATGGTTTTTACTTTATTAACTTAATTAATAATATACAATGGAAAATATAATCTAAACAATTTAAACTTCTTATTAAGTGAAAAGGATATAAAACATAAACCTAGGAAACCTATAAATAGATTAAGGCCGACGCGCCTTCCCTGGTAAAAGAATTCCATAAAGACTATTCTTTACGGCATGCTTTGGCTAGATGGACATAATATAAAGGCAAATAACTGCTACCTGACATAAATACACAAAACACAATAGCAGGAAACTCGAATTTAAAAAGAACTTAAAAAGTATTATAACGTTTATAATACGGTTACATGACACGCAAGATATTAAGGAACTTTAACCGCCGGTCGAAGTTATCTAATTAGTTAGATTTGCCTCGCTAAAACCGCCACCTAGCGCTAAAATACAACCCGCGATAAAATTATAAATTCTTAACTAAGTTAAATTATTTTAAACCTTCGGCCAAAGGGGGGGTACTATAATAGGACTAGCCCAATTACAATAGGAATGTCTTAGTAAAACACTTAACAAATAAATTCCAAAGCTTTAACCAAATTCTACTAAAATCCGTCAAAGACTGCGTGCGTACGTGCGTACGAATTAACTACCAAGCCCCTAAATATTTAATTATATGATTCTCTTGTTATTCCCTTCTCTTCTTTACGCAACGTCTTGTACTTAGCAAGAGCTATATACCCTTAGATTTAGATAGAATTTATATTATTTCTTCAAATCTTCCCTGAAGCCTCTTCGCGCCCTTATACCTTTAAATCTTCCCTAAAGTCTCTTCGCGCCCTTATAGAGTGCTACTATAGCAATAGAGGATAAGAGGCTATTAGTATAGATAGAGATCTACTATACTTATTATAAGATAGGTAGATCTTAAATAAAAGCGATAATAGAAGGAGGTAGTAAAAATATAAGGTATAGCTATATAGAATACCCTATTGTTAATACTAATACTCCCTATATATAAAGGACTAATAAAGGTAGAATCTATAGCTACCTTTCTACTATAGATAGAGGTCCTAGGCCTAAATATATAGTTTATAAGTATTTATATTCTAAATACTATACCGTAATATACTTACAGATAGCCTATATAGTTAGTATACTATATACTACTTTTCTATAGCTATGCTTAGTAAGGGACTAGCTATTTACTAGCGTAGGCATAAATAATATTACCTAGATACTCTCTATAAGTAGGGGCCTATAAGTAGTAGTAAAATAGCTATAGGCTAAGAAGTCCTTTAGTAGTTCTAAATAGTATATAAGATCTAATAGGAGTACACTAAAGGATATGCCCTTTTCTAGCCCTTAGAGACTAAATACCCCTACCTAGCTGTAAGTAGTACGCTAGCGAATTACTAGATACTCCTACTACCCCCTTTAAATCTTCTAATATACCTAGATAGTATAGTATATAAGGTAGACCTAAAGATATAAAGATATATTAGTTTAGTAAAGGTAGAACGTATAGGACTAGCTAAAAGGAAATGCTTAGGTTTTTTCCCTTATAGGGCCTTTTGTAACAGTGCAGTGTGGGTAAATTGAATAAGCAACTTGATTCTAAATCTATGGAAATCAGGTGGTATATATATATAAAAGGTGTAGACAATAAGGGGTAATTGATTGAGTTATTTGACCGAGTCAGTGACCGAGTCGGTGAGCGAGTTAATATGCAGGCGAGTCAGATTGGCATTCTGGCGGTGTATGGGTAGTCGGTTACACCTTTTTCTATATAGAAAGGTAGAAGTATATAGACCTAAAAAGGGACTAAATTAGGCAATAAATAGAAATAATATAATAATTATTTACTTAGGCTTAAAGCTTAATATAAAGTTTTAAAGCTCTTTATAAATATTTATTTACCTATTATAAGGTATATTGCCTAGGGTATATAGTAGGGAGTAGGTAAGCCAAGTAAGGGTTAGAGGGAGTTAATAGAAGAGGGCGATATAGTAAATAGTATAGGTATAGCCTTAAGGGAAGAGACGAACCAATAAGGAGAGTAAGGAGGGCTATAAGCCTAAGGAGCTTATAAGGGGGTACTAAGGCCTAGCTAAAAGCTAGCCTTAGTAGCTCCTAAGAACTCCTAGGTATATACCTAAGTAAGGGATTAAACATTCCTTATACCTATATAAATACTTATATATTCTATTTATTCTATTTATTCTATTTATTCTATTTATTCTATTTATTCTATTTATTCTATTTATTCTATTTATTCTATTTATTCTATTTATTCTATTTATTCTATTTATTCTATTTATTCTATTTATTCTATTT
>Ga0307507_10001474_pt1 | contig 52531 bp, 54 predicted proteins | sample 7_EM_MG_FD_207223 | JGI IMG/M metagenome (GOLD analysis project Ga0307507, IMG submission 207223) | Populus trichocarpa ectomycorrhiza microbial communities from riparian zone in the Pacific Northwest, United States - 7_EM | ecosystem: Host-associated > Plants > Roots > Unclassified | place... | reverse complement strand
GAGAGAGTGATAGTGGTCATTAATACAGTTAGTAATATAATTTATTTACACGAGTGAGAGCCTGTGACTTGTTATCCTCTATGATGACGATAATGAGTGACGTGGAGAAAAGGGAAGGAGAAAAAAATGAAACCCATTAAGAACGCCGCATTTCCCCAATCTTAGGCCCGGCACCACTAACATTCTGTTAAGTTGGTATAGTAATTAATACACTTTTGTCCCCTGGAGAGGCGGACTGCCTGGGTGCTTGTCGTTGAGGTTATTGGGCTACCAGACATTGGTTTTTAGCAAACTTTTTAGTATGCAGGAGTTTTTTCCGTACAACCATGATAGGGAAAGAGGATTTAGTGACCAGGTAATTGAGAAGGATCCGAGAAGAGCGGTACGTAGTGGATTAGTTTATAATGCAAGAGTGAGTGTGATTCACGGCTCCTACCCCTTTGGTGCACCTCTTCTACGGGAAACAAGGACCACAAGTGTAGGTTCCTTAAAGGCCATCTAAATCATATCGGTCAGGCTACAATATATCGTGAAATAGAGTGCAAACTCACGATTTCAGTGAGAAGATGCTTCGGGCTCTCGCAGTGAATCACCTCTACGATGACCTAGACCTGCAGCCACGTCTTCTTCTAAAGCTTCTCCACCCGTCTAGTAATCGCCTCGGCTGCAACATACAGCTCCAGCCAAGCTCTCGTGCGCTCCCTGCGTGTCTCCGAAACATCTCCCGTATTGGATAACCGGGACGCGGTTCCGGGTGCTTGAGGCATGTTCAGAGCCACAAGGCTAGTTTCTACGGCAGCAGCCTGGCTGCTCAACTTCCCAGCTATCCTATCATCCAGAACAATCTTGCCACTATCTTCTACCGTATCCTGATCGATGGCATATATGGCCATCAGCGTATCGCTGTCTCTAAGAACCGTCCCGATTGTCCACTCTTGGGCATACCGAGCCTCCCCACTCAAGTCTGTAGCGGTAAGATATTTTGGCGTCCACTTACTACTTTCCTCTGCCTTCTTGAGTATCGACTCATATTCTCCACCCAGAATTGTCCTAATAACACGCTGAGTCTCCGGTGTAGAAGTGATAGGAGAGAAGCTCATCTCCATTGATTCAGCACGATGCCGATTGCGAACGTGCCCCTCTGTAGCCGAGGACACTGGCATAGAGTTATGTGATGGCAGGTCGAAATTTGCAGAAGAATGCACACCCGGTCGTCTGTTTGTGGTAGGAGATGTTGCTCCATGGACGCTACCCGACGTTGTGATCGATGTCGCGGGCAGGAGGTAGCAAACACTAGACCTAGCACTTACAGCCTTCCATATCGGAAAAGTCAGAGCCACCTCTAGAATATAGGCAGGACGAGATACATTCTTGCTCTGCAGCAGCCAGTAAACTCGTGCTTGTTATTGGCATATTAATAGTGCCCTTCCTGGCCTCTATTCCACCTCCTTTCTTTTTTTTCTTACTTCCGCCTCTGCCAGAATTGCCCACAATCTTGATCATACTCTTGATTATACCTAGAGCATTCTCCACCGCCTCCTCCGCTCCGGTGGTGTTGCTGCCACTGCTGGGCCTGGAACCATTTCTGCGTGCAGCGGCGCTCCCTCTTCCCTCCTCTTCCTCGTTCACAGGCAAATTTGATCCAACGCTTTCCTCGGCACAACTTGTCTCATCCTCATCAGAGGCCTCAATTACTGCACGTTTATCGACATCACGATAGACCTCCCCCAATCTTACACCCCCTCTGCTCGTTAATGACCCCCCAGTGCCAACATGGGTATGCTCCTCCTCAAAAGTTGTAATTGGCCTGCGCTCCGGCAACATTCGCAAACAGCGCCTGATCTCGCGAGTGCTTCATCTGAGAGTTTGGCATAGGCATGTTCTAAATCGATTGGAACGTCTGCATTGTTGGTTATTTGGTTGGAAATCTGGTTGCCAGCAAGCGGGGGAGGAGAGGCCGCCATCCAGAAGAGGATTGGGGGAATGCAGATCTCCGCTTGTGATGTAATCCAGCCTTTGGAATTGGTGAGAGAGACCACCTCCAGCAGGCCCGACGCCAGTATCATAGGAAGAGGGCATGGCAGGGTCATTCCGGGATGCTTGAGTGGATCGCTTGGGAGCGGAACGGGGAACCGAAGGGCAGATAGCGAAATTTTGGGCATCATTGGGGGTGTGGTTCTTAGGCTTATCTCGATCACGCAGCAATTTTTGTGTACCATGCAAGGAGGACATGGAATTCCAGTAAGGTGTACCATTAGAGTTAGACCAAGTATGATATCCGGCCTAGCACGGCGCTCTTGTCGTATCGGTCGAGGATCGATCTGGAGGAGAATCCTGTGCAGCAGCTATAAGGGAATGGATAGGAGAATGGCTAGGGGAAGAGGTTCGCCTATTTACTGGGGCGGAGAAGCGGGGCGAAATCAATGCGAGGTGACGAAGGAGTAAAATGTGCACCTGAAGGATGTTGATGGATGACTTATAGGCAGGCCTCTCAAGCAGCTTGAGGATTGCGAGAGGCTCCTCCTCCAGAGCGGCTTCAAGTGACATGTTGTTGTTGTTGTCTGCTTTGATGGTAATGTGCCCAGGTAGCGTTTCCCTGAGTTGGGTTAAAAAGAGATTCGAAAAGATTGAATGTTTGTTGAGATGGAAGATGAGTAGAGGTAGAGAAGCAAGAAATATTCGGTGTAGCCGGGGGAGGGTGGTGGTGCAGGTCCATGAGATGATTCCTAAGGGGGAAATGTATGATTGCTGTTGTAGTGGGGGGAGGGGCTAAAAGTACAGCGGATGGGCAAGTGAGCTGCGGTCTAGGATCTCAACCTTATCGGCTGGCCTGGTGGGCGTTGCCCTGAAGCGGATAGCGTGAAAGGGAGTGATAGATGTAAGTGGACTTAAGAGAGCGGACGGGGGAAGGAGGACGAGGTGGGTCCCGTACAGTAGAGGAGCAATAACCATCGATGTATGATACTCTACTTGGAGATTCAGAAAGTATTCAGCTGATCTGGCACCGAGGTTCCGCTCTTTTGGGAAATATGAACAACCTGGCACCAAGCCAGGTAATCGTATAGTAGTGAAAATGCTACTCGGGCGGGAAGAGGTCAACCCTGACAAGCCAGATAATGATGGCCAAACACCGCTCTTACATGCCGCTAAGCAAGGATACGAGGAAGTAGTCAAAATAATACCTAGACGAGAAGAGGTTAACCCTAACACCCCTGATTATTACGGCTGAACACCGCTCTTGGATGCCGCTCAGAATGGATATGAGGAAGTAGTGAAAATGCTACTCGGACGGGAAGAAGTCAGCCCTGAGAAGCCATGTGATATCGGCATAACACCACTAGGGTGGGCCGCTCTGTATGGACAAGAAGAAGTGGTGAAAATACTACTCGGGCAGGAAGAGGTTAACCCTAACAACCCTGATTATTACGGCCCAACACCACTCTGGCATGCCGCTAAGCAAGGACATGAGGAAGTAGCGAAAATACTACTCGGGCGGGAAGAGGTCAACCCCGACAAGCCAAATAAATATGGCCAAACACCGCTCTCTTTGGCCGCTGAGAAAGAACAGGAGGAAGTAGTGAAAATCCTGCTCGGGCGGGAAGATGTCAGGGAAATGTTCTCTTTTAATTGTTTTTGAAGACAAAGCTGGATAAGTGATGTTCGTGTAACAAACGTGTCATCTATCTTGTGGACTGTGGGAATAATGAAACATTTTATATGATCTTGATTGTGCACATAAACTGTGTTATGTGGTTCGTGGTGTGGTTGGTATTATACCAGTCTAACACACTGGTGGGCTCTGGTTCGAGCTCAGCCAAAATCATTCTCTTTTTCTCACTCCTCAGAATTCTTTTCTTCCTTCTTCATTCACAACGCTATTTAATTGTTTGGCTCCAGTGGGCTGCTCATCGATTTACCCAGCTTGGCAACTCTTTAACCAGATAAAGGAACAACAAGAGAGAGTGAGAGTGGTCATTAATACAGTTAATAGCACAATTTATTTACACGAGCGAGAGCCAGTGACTAGTTATCATCTATTATGATGATGGTAATAATTGACGTAGAGAAATAGAAGAGAGAGAAAAACGTGAACTCCATGGAGAACGTGCCATGTACCGGAGCTCACCCTCCCACCCCAGTGTTCGCAAGTGGCCAGGCCCGGCCAAGGGTAGACCGACCCGGGCTTTTCTGGCCAAACTTTGGAAAGGCCTGGCGGCTTCATGGGGCCTGGCGGCGCCGGCAGGCTTTCGGTATACTTCTTATGACAAGTCATTATTTTGTTAACGGGTGGCTCACATCTACAGATATCTGAAGAGGCCCGCAGATATCTGGAGAGGCCCGCAGATATCTGAAGATGCCAGCAGATATCTGGAGATGCCTGGAGATATCTGTTTGGCTTTCAGGCTTGGGCTACACCATTTAAAAATATTAATATTCGAATAGGTTTTAGGTATCCGAATCGCCAGAGAGGAGGGACTTTCTAGTTTTCTCTCACTCAATTTATTACTCTAGTACGGCAACGAAACCCTCTTTATCACCTCGCCCTTCCAACACCATATAAGGAAACCACTACAAGATATTCTTTTCGGTATTTACATTTTTAATTTATTGTTTGATTTCCATAATGGTCGGATTGGTGGGGGAGCGCTATTGTCATAGCTGAAGTTTCCACCTTGCTTGCGCGTTCGTGATCTGTAACTCTTGGCGTTTCATCTGCTTATCTTATCTTAATCACATATTATGACTTGAAAGCCTGCAGACAACTGCAGTACGGCCAGATAGGTCCTGAAAGCCGGCCAATCTCAAAAAAAGCCCAGGCCGGCCGCCCTAGCCCACAGGGCTGACCGGACTGGCCGTTGGTGAACGCTGTACACTGGGTTTGTAGCTGGGGGGGAGGGGTGACAAAGACATCAGAGGGGGAAATGGGAGGGCATATGTTAGGCCTGAATTGTCATTGTCGAGGATGTTCTTGTATTCTTGGTCAGTGCACACAGGGTTGTCGCGTAGACGCTGCATTGTGTAGGAGGTTTCGGACCATTTCTGCTGGATCTCTCCTTGAGTAGTGCAATCATAGATCATGCCCCCATCGTGGTCGAGGCTAATGGTTTGGTCGTCGCGAGTCTTGACTACCCCAATGTAGTAGAGGTATTGTCTAGGAACCCAGAATCTCTAAAGACATCCTTAAAAGCTTCGAGGTTGGATTCGCTGACCTGGAAAACTGCTCCAAGTTCCTCTTTGAACAAGGCTGCTATAATGTCTTTAAGGAGAATACCAGCGGTATAGTCCTTCACTTATATCTGGAGACCAACCCTTCCTGCAAATGCCATCTCAACGATCATACTACATAGCTCACCATCACTCCTGTCATGGTAAGCATGTATAATCTGAGGCGTTCTGAGTTTTCTTGCATGGGTTGAAGTAGGCCTTGATAACCTCTGTGTACTCTGAACAAGTTAGTGAAAACATATCAAGAATAGTATGCTTTACTCACTGATTTTTGATGCGATCTGAGGTTGCAACCTGTAAAGTGCCTTAAAGGCATCAGGGTCTGTTCTTATTGGACTCCCAGGCCACCGTGAGAGATAGAGCATTGCGTCTCCACAGGCATCACCTCAATGTGCTGCGATGTTTCCTGCCCAAATAATTTTGCAATTCCAATTGTCAAACCTTCTGCAGTAGTGACGGTTAAAGTTGCTCATGAATCGGCTTCGGACCCACTTGTACCCCTCGGAGTGTATCTGGAAGCTATACACTTCCTCCCTAAATTTGTCGAGCCTCTTTTCCTGTGATGCCATCTTCTCTTGCTGCGAAGAGAACTTCTATTTGAGTGTGGCGAGTTGGGTCGCTATACCAGCCATGTTGAAGCTGAGACGATTACCGACAATGGATTCATTGATCACATTCTTAATGTGAAGTTTCACAGGTGTGAACCCAGCCAACTTGAAAGAAAAGGCCATGTCGGGGTGGCCGTTTACGCCTCGTTCGCGGAATATTACTATGCGGGGTCTGTAGTTTGGGAGGGTGGTGAAAAGTAGATCTTAAGAGCATATGCTGGACGAACGGTACCTAAACACCAGCAAGAATGAAAGATATCCTCTAATCTCCCTCACATTCCTATGCTCTACCGTTGTTGTCAGAGTCTAGAAATAACCCAGGATACACGGTCTTCCAAAGTCATTATTGAATGCTGCTGACCCGATAGGAGCCTCGAGCATAATATCCAAAAGACTGGCAATATGATGGGCCTGCCAACGCTCAACTGAGTAAACTCCCAAAGTCGGTGGTATCCAGGGATCAAAAGGTCCGATACACTGAACCCTGCTAGCCCAGCTCTTAGCTCAGATCCCCGACCCACAGCACCCCTATCGCGAATCTCACTACCGGAGCCTGTAGCAGAACCTGGGTACGGGGAGACAGAAGTTGGGTGGTTGTCTGTTTTGACCTTAGCAAGGAAACGTACAACCTCCTGGGGAGATGTCCACCCATCCAACTCTGCATTCGGCGCCCAGTGCATACCATTGTTCCTTCCTAGTACCGCTGCATTATCAGAGTAAGCAGAAATAAGGTGATTGGGGCTGACTTTATATGTATTCCTAATCATCCCAGAGAGAGAATGTGGATTTTCCTGTCCATCAATTTCCGCGGATACATTAAACTGCTTGTGACGGCAGTGCTGAGAGTTCATCTGAGCAAACATAAATAGCTCGACGTTGTAGGGATTGTAAGGACATGGGCCAGCATCAGAGAATGCCTCAAGAAGATACTACATCTCAAAAGGTCCAATGCTAGACCTAATATTTCATTAGCCGACCCAAGGCCCCAGGGCATCCTGCGGCGAAAGTGTTGAAGTTTGGAGATCAACCTGTCCAACCGGAAGCGGCTCATAGGTCCCAAGCAACTCTTCGTAACTAGGAAGCTCCTTTTTATATGTCTAAAGAGAAATACCCACATCAGCCCCAACAAACCTTTCTCTCAAATAGACCTTGAAGTTAGACGAATACACACCTGAGTCATGCGATCAAACAATACATTATCCGCTCCTCCAAAAACTCTCTCAAACTCAAACTCCTTCTCGAAAACAACAGAAAACAATACACCGCTCTGAATTCTCTTAACATGGCCCTTCATCCAACAACCAGGCGTAATGGAGGTTGTCTTAGAAGACCAGGGACTGATAGTCCCCTTTCTAGGAAACACTGGAAGCATCAAAGTATTACTAACGAACCCCACCTCCTTATTAACCTTATCGTATGCAACCAATTCCGAAGTCTCCTCATTACGATACAACTTCGAAGACTCGTCACCATAAGGTAGCATTTGGTCTAGACGTTACCTCCCCTTCAACCTCTCATCTTCTAGGACATTGACGTCCACGCCATCCTAGGGGCAGACGTAGTGTGTGAAGATTGAGGGCATGGAGACCTCTCTCAGGCTCTCTGTTGGTTTTGGACGACGGCGAATTTATAGCATCTTTGATCCCCGCAAGACAGAACGGGAAATTGGCCTGTGGAGTCGGGAGGGTTAGGTATCTCCTTCGGATAGGAGAACTAGCCCTTATATATCTGTGTGCGAAAGCGTCGAGGTGTTGATGGCTGGCAGAAAGGAAAGGAAGGGAAATGGGGGTTTCAATTTAGAATTTCCCCTCGGCAGGAATTGGTTTTGAGGTGCTCCGCGGTGGTATGTGGTGGGGTGGCCCTGGGCACTACGATAAAAGCAACCTTATGTTAGCAACCCTTATAAATGATAAACGTTAGCGGAAATAATAATGCATGTAACTGCCGAGTCCTGTACTAGGAACCAGAAAAATGAACTAGTGAAATGAACTGGAAAAATGAGCTGGAAAAATGAGCGGGGAATAATGTAATTTGTGGTTGCCTGTATAGGGCAGAGCTGTTAGTCGAGGGCCGTAAAGGTACTAGTACAAGGTAGAGGTTTGTGGGAAATTGTGTTGAAACCACGTCTCGTGAGCCGCTGTGGCTCAAAGGAACACGCAAGTGGGATTTAATATCTAAGAGGAGAAGGCTCGACTAACCTCTTTTTCCACCTAGCTTGACCTTTTGTTTACACAAACACGCCATCGGTTAGGACCTAAACCTTTAGTTTACAAAAACACAGCACTGTTTCAATAACATTGCAACCTACCGGTATCGAAATGCTACAGTTGAGACCTCACAGTCCCTCCTCCCTTTCCGGCATTCATTTTGCATTCGCCCTAAGGCAGTGGATGATTGGAAATCGCCTGTTTTCCACGACTCTTGTAAGTTATCTGGAGTATCAGCTATTGTGGTTAACTTACTAATATGAGGACAGTGAGAAGCGATATTAAGAAAAGATTCAATGCAATACTGGCTGGGCAACCGACATTCAATCCTACAGAGGATATGAGATGGACGGCCAAAAAGGCACGCAAGCAGCTGCTACATCAGGAGGAAGTTCACATTAAGAATGTGATGAATGAATCCTTTGTCGGTAATCGTTTTGGCCTCAACATAGCTGGTATGGTGACCAGACTTGCCATACTCGAAAGCCAGTACTTCTCACAGCAAGGGGAGATGGCCCATCAGCAAAAACACTCAACTTGCGTTGCATGCATCCTGTATTTTCCTGGCGCCTCTGGTGAAGGAAATTTTTCAAATTTGACTAAATAAAAATCCCGTTACTTTATTAAATGCAACCATCTTTCAGGATAATACGGTTAAAATAGTAAGTCTTACGGGCCACATTTACCTGGCCATTTTTGGCTACAAAGTTCCAATCTTCCTTTACAGGATGTATAGGATGTGGTTGGGACGCAAACTCTACTATATGAAGAGCTAGGATGCCTTCAGATGCAAAACAGAGCTTTTTTTGCTGATGGGCATCACAGGCAAAGAGGCTTGACGAACTTAGTAAGGAAGTCCTCAGCTTGCAGACTCCGTCCGAGGGGTACAAGTGGATCCGAAGCCATTTCATGAGCAATTTTGGCCGTCACTATCTTAAAAACTACGACAATTGCAATCGGCAAATTATTAGGGCAGGAAACAGTGCAGCACATCGAGGTGATGCCGGGGTAGACACAATGCTCTATCTCTCACCGGGGCCTGGGAGGCCAATAAGAAGAGACCTTGATGCCTATAAGGTTCTTTACGGGTTGCATCCTCAAAATACATCCAAAATCCGTGAGTTAAGCATACTATTCTGGAGATGTTTTCACTAACTTGTTCAGAGCACATGATGATTCTCGTTATCCTAAATGTTCATGCCAATGCTATTTTGTCGAACCCCGAATGTCTCACTCAGAAACCTCATGAGTCATTTGAGAAGATTATCAAACTTCTCGAGTAGTTTGGTAGCGATGCAGGCAATGAGGATCAATGGGAAGATGCTCATCAATCATTTTGGAACTGTATTAAAGTGGAGGAATTAGACCATGAGTGAGGGCTGGCTGAGGTGGAACATATTTGTCTTCTGAGCGGTGGCTGACCTGGAGATATTTCGGGGGAGTTGGGGTACGACTGCATGAATTGTAGATTTCTCTTTCTGCTTTGGCTTTGCAATAGATATAGCCCGAATTACAATACTTTAGAAGGGTGGTGGTCTTGGAAATGACCCGCATACAATGATAAAATTCTTTGAATCAACCGGTGCCCCACACTGCCCCAAGGACAAGAACCCCGCAGAGTACATATTGGACCTGATCGGCGCCAGTGACCCCAACTGCAAAGACAAAGACTGGACCAAAATCTGGTCAAACTCAGCAAACCACACCAGCTATATCGACAATATCAACCAACTCATAACCGCCCGCCTCTCCCAGACCTCAGAAAACCAAATATCCAATAGCTGTGAGTTCGCCATGCCCTGGCAGACCCTAGTGGGCACGAAGGTGAAGTGGCCATTCGTAAACTACTAGTGCACCTGTTCTCACCAAACGAGCAACTAGCGTCGCTGCTAGTACCCATCTTCCTCCTATACGTCATAGCATTCTGCGGTGTCGTCATGCCCTCTGGCACTTCGTGTATTTGATTTCACCCTTCAACTACTTGGGTTCTGGCTTTATAGGCATGCTAGTAGATAACGTCCCCGTGCGCTGCTCGAAGAATGCAATCGCGAGGTTCAACCTACTGCCTACCATCGCTAACTACGCCGGATACACAGCGAATTTCGTGAAGCGTTTGGGGGGCTATGTCGAGTAGGAGAATGGCCTGTGTAAATTTTGTTCGTATAGGGATGGGGACAAATTTGTAAGTTTTCTCTTCTTGCTTGTAGGGTAGGGAGGGTGGCTAATGATGGGTGGGTAAATGAATGATTTAGGGAGCGAGTTTCTATGTCAGCTACAATGACCACTAGCGCGACTTTGGCATCTTTTGAGTGTACATTGTGTTTTAATTTTGCTGTCATGTTTTTCAGTACTTGGTGCTTTCTTGGGGTGGAGGGCGGTTGTTATATAGTTTAAGAGGCAGAAGTAGTTGGAGTATGAGTTAGGCGGTGGCTGGTTTTCCTATTATAGCTGGGTGGAGTTAATTACTGGTCTTTTTTGCTTGCCTGAGCAGGGTACTGATTGATTTCCGCCGGCCAGTCCGCCATGCGATCGTATCCAACGTGACCCCACTATGCATCCTGCTGTATCAAGAATAATCCCACCAATTAAACCTATTCGGCACCAAAGCCCCTGATACCTACACCGTTTTTTCATTCTCACTCCTACGTGCACTTCCCAGCCTTACAGGCCTATGCTATAACCAGACTGGCTATCCCCAAAAAATACCGGATCGCCCGAGTGAGAGCCTAAGCATTCCTCTACCTCACCTTACTAATCTCACGCGGCATCGATAGGGATTACCTAGCCAGCCTAAATCAATGCATGGAATCCACCGATAGTTTCTGCCGCCCCACCCGCTTTTCGGGGTGTGGAGGTCGTAATATATGATATGGTTTAAGTTCGATGCTTGGCAGCATATACCATAACCGGAAAAGTGCCGGGTTGGAATGTTTCATTATAGGAAAAAGGTCATCCCCAAAAGCCTTATGGCGTAACTAATCCCTAACAGTGATTTCGATCTACACTCCTGTTATAGGGGTGGCGGGTTACCAACAAAAGAACCCCCCCCAAATCTTCAATTTGACGACTTGAGTATTATGATAGAGATCATTTGAGTATAACTTCATTTTTTAAAAAAACAAAAAAAAAGTGGAAATAACAATAGGGAAAATATTGGGTGTTTTTTTTTTAATCTTAGGTAGCTTGCTACTGACGGAATTTTCCCTGCCCTGACAGGTTTGTGGACAACGTGTGTTGCCTATCGCTTCAGTGCAATATTTTTGGTGATGTGACTTAATTAAGGATTGTTACTGGTTCATCATCCCAGTCCTGGAGCATGTACTGTGATATAATTACCGGCCTAGGAGATTGTTCACCTAAGCAACAATTAATCAATGCCATTAATGCTGTTTGAATTATAATATAGTAATGTTGCCCAGTGGTCTCGTGGTGTAGTTGGTTAAACACCGGTTGAACATTGGAAACATACCCACTTCTCCTCCCCTTAACCTAACTCAGACAATCTTGGTGAGGGCTATGCGACATGGAAACCCAACACAGCTACTTCCACCGCTTAGGTTACTGTCTCCAATAAACTGGTCGGATAATGTCTCAGACACTGGTAGTCCCTAGTTCGAGCCTGGGCAAACTCATTTACTTTATTCTGACAAAATCCTGTATCTAGTAGGATACCACATAATTAGGGGAAACTCGTTTTCTCACAAAGAGGTCGGAATAGGCTGTGAGTCAGGATTTCTCACAAAGTAACCCCTTCTGGTTAGCTGTGTTCTTGAAATAAAGGATACATGTTGTGGAAAAGACTCTGAGCGTAAATATTTGTGAAAATCCTACTCATAGAGGCTAATCTCTACTGAATAAAGCTCGCCAAACCTTCTTTCTACCTCTTAGTGTGAAAACGAACTTCATTAGATTATACGATATACACACTATACATGTGAGCAATTTGCTATAACAGAACTTGCCAGATGCAGAGAAACACCCACTCTCCTGTTACCTACTTTCCCCAAAAATTAGGGATAACTCTCATCCTTCGTTCTTATTACACTAATTTAGTTTCTATGTCGAGTGATGTTCTATGATTCACAGCATTGTGAGAGGTTTTTCTCCTCTAACTGATCAGAGCAAAAGCTATTACGGAATTGGAAAGCTCTTGCTTGTGGTGACAGAATGCTCTATAACGGCCCTCAGGGATCCTCCGCTCATTATCGACACGCCCGAACACAGCACATTACGATACAATAAATCACCGGGCTAGTAATCACTACCTCAAAGGAAGGTATCACACCAGTAGATCTATTGAAGAAAAATTCCTATCAAAAGTCAGTTAGTGTTCGTTAATAGGCGAGGCAATCTAGAAGTTCAAATCACAAAGCCACACATGCGTTATCTAGACCCGTAATTTAATTCGCATCAGAGTTTGGCATACTTTTACTCGAGTATCATAGCACCCCACCCATTCCAAACCTAGCCCACACAATAATCTTGTTAGGAAATACCACTAGCGAGAACTGAAGGCACCGGAGACATGAGACCTCTGTGATAGTTGATACTATGTACATGCGTAAAGTTCTGTGTTTGTGGTGTGGATGACGTACACACCTAAGCACCTGACTGATCTCACTGCGAGGACCATACCAGAGCAACCGTGCTATCTATTAAAAAGCTGCTCAATGCTTTTTACCTGTCTTCAACTTCTACACATCATCCTTTTTCTTTTCTTTATCTCGTTTTTAGTTTCTCAATAAAGACTGCATTCTCGTCCCAGTAAGCCTCATAGTAGCCAAACGAATCTCAACAAATCTTATTTTACCAAAAAAGAAAAATGAGAGAAACCATTCACCCCGCTTTTCCTCGCCTCTCCAAGTCGTCAGTAGGTAGAACAATACGGCACAGTGGACTCTTTAATCCTCTTAGATAGCCACGACGAGAACTAACCCCATTGAAATAAGACCAGCACAGAACGCACGGCACACAGCGCACAACTTTGAGATGAGTTGTGAGGTTCCTATGTTCGTCTGTCTCTCTAACCAACTACCGGTATCTAAAGAGCAACAACAGAAGCAGACATAAATCATAACCAAATACATCCTCCTATCATTTCATCGATCACACATATCCATTCTCATCCAGGTATGCTCTCGTATTTTTTTGTCTGCTCCTATTCTAACAAAGGAAAAACAGGTGTCAGGAAGACGCCCATCGACTATAACCTGCAGGCATCCGACTCCCTAAGTACCCTTCCGGCACTTCCATCGTTCCTTCCGGTAGATGTGGTGATCCCAAGACTATGCGCATGACTGGAGCTTATCCCGACAATGAAGCAATAACCTAAGCACGTCGAGCAGCACCTAACGACTTGCACTAGAGCCCTCTTCCCTCAACTTGCATGAGGGCATCCCCAGTATGGGAACTGGAAGATCCCTCTTGCTCTTCCTTGATATGTTCTCATAGTGATTAGGTATGAGCTCTGGTATTGAGAGGTAGAATTTGCTGCACAGTCCCGAGGTGTTAGCAACCGAGTTGGTGAGGCCTACTGGTGGGGTGTTGACCATTCGGCAGAGCTGGTGTGTCTTCTGCCTGGAAGTCTGATAGTCTCCTGATGCCTGTACAGCATACCTTCCTTGCGGGTTCTCCCCCAGTATGTTTCCTAGTATCAAATTCATTACAAGGCGAGTGAGATTAATGAGTATTATAACATGAAAAGCCTACATGCTAGGCTCCCCTCACATGGTAAGATTTATACAAGTGCAACCAGCATATATTCGCTCTATGTATTATCATACTATCCATTTGACCATATCACTTATCGTAACTAGGTTCCTATCATAAACTCAGCCTTCATGCACCTATGAACAATCGCTTTAGGAAGTCTTGCGCTACCTTACACTGCTTATCTTCTATCTAAAAAACTCTCTATCTACAATTTATCAATCATTAAGGTGGGGGGAGGGGAGAAGAAATTGAAGAGAAAAAGTGGACAAGAAAAATAAAAGACACACAGAGACAAAATTTTATAGCTAGAGGGATAATCAAATGATGCGATGAAAACTACAAGCCTATTTTTAGAACTTGTCGTCACAAGAAAAGGCTTCCCCACACAATCCCAAGTCTAAGGACCCTTGTAACTCGAATCTCATAAATCACCCAACCACCAAAGTAATGCGCCAAAATGTGCCGGAAGGTATGACATAAACGTGCATTCCAATCTAATTGAATATCTATCATCTACAAAGAGTGATGCCCAAGGGCACACAACGTGAGTAATATACTTGAAGGGAGAAGGCTGGCTTCATGTACATGGGGGTATTTCCGAGGTCTTAAACCGTGCTGGGGGCTACTACTTTGCGGGACTGTAGCAGGGCTGTTACTCCATCATGGCCATTCTGAGCAGCATAAGAGAGGGGTGTTAGGCCGGCATTATCTGGCTTGTCAGGATTGATGTAACCGCCTCCTGGGTGGTGGCGGGAATCGCTAGGGTGACGATACTATCTCTATCCCAAAGTGCGGTATATAACGAGAGTAAGTACCGGAGGCTTTGACTAAGTTGTTGTAACAAACTTCTTACTATATCGCAACTCCCAAGTAGTTCCTAATAGCTAAGGATGTTTGGTCTTATTGGATTCTCGAAGCGAACTGAAGAAGGCACGGTTCAACCAAGTATATTGAAAACTCTGTCCGTCAAAGTCTGCCCCCTCTAAGTCCGGAGAATAGCAGGTCTTAAATACACTTCTCAGGCTAACCGGAGGCTTGTAAACAATAACCATAAAGACTTCCAATACGGTAGCCTTGAAACGTTACATAAAACATATCAAGTATCAAACGATACTTTTGACACAATAACTAAAACATACTGAGTATCAAACGATACTCGAAACCAAACATAAAACATCATGAGTATCAATCTCAATCATATAACATACTGAGTATCAAACGATACTTGAAACCAAACATAAAACATCAAGAGTATCAAACTCAATCATGAAACATACTAAGTATCAAACGATACTCGAAACCAAACATAAAACATCATGAGTATCAATCTCAATCATATAACATACTGAGTATCAAACGATACTTGAAACCAAACATAAAACATCAAGAGTATCAAACTCAATCATAAAACATACTGAGTATCAAAAGATACTTGAAACCAAACATGAAACATCATGACTATCAAACTCAATCATAAAACATACGGAGTATCAAACGATACTCGAAACCAAACACAACCTGTACCGGTTACAATTGACGTCTTCCCGTCTCAGTAATGGTTTCACTACCCCATCATGTCCAAACATAGCGGCACACGAGAGTAGTGTTTTGCCGTAATTATCTAGCCTGTCAGGGTGGACATGTCTGTTCGAATACTATAATCACCACCGCCTCACACCCAAGCTGAGTGGACCACCTGACTCGTGTTTTGCCACCATCATCTGGCCTGTTGGGATTGACCTCTTCCCGGCCAAGCAGCATTTTCACCACTCCTGCATGTCCACCCCCAGCATCTCACTAGAGTGCTGTCCAGCTGCGAGAATCTGGCTTGTCGGGGCTACCCTGTTCCTGGTCAAGTGGTATTCTGACCACACCTTCACGTACATCCCTCCTGGCAAATGAGAGCACCATTCCAGCGTGATAATCTGGCTTGCCAGAATCGACCTCCTCTCACTCAAGCAGTATTTTTACTACTTGCTTATATGCATGCCAAGCAGCTCATGAGAACAGTGTTTCAGGGTAATGACCTGGTTCGTCAGGGTTGAGCTCTCCCCGTCTGAGTAGCAGTTTCACCACTCCCTCACCTCCAAGCCAAGGGGTATGTAATCGGGCTGTTTTTCCGTAATTGTCTTGCTCGTCGGGATTCACCTCTTTTCAGCCAAGTAGTATTTTCCCCACTCGCTCATGTCTACCCCTGATCGCCCAGGAGAGTACTGTTCAGCAGCAATGATTTGGCTGGTTGGGGTTGATCGCTCCCCATCCAATTAGCATTTCCACCACTCCTTCATGTCTATCCCAAGCGGCATATGAGAGTGGTGTCTGACCATCATTATCTGGCTTGTCAGAATTGACCTCGGTTCTGAAGAGTGCTTAAGCTCTAGGAGCAGACTGATGTAATCTGGATGCAGACAAAGGATAATGGAGAGATAGACTATTCATTCCGACTAGAACTACAGTAAAGCTAGGCCCAAGGCACATACCAGCAGTGAAATGATTAGAACAATACATGGCAACTTCAGGGTGATGAGAGATGAGCAAAGGTTAAATCAGGTAACTAAAGAGGTGGGGTTGAATTACAACCTGGCTTCTCAACACCCAAAAGGTATGGAAATAAAACAAGAAAGAAGGGAAAAAAGAAAATCCAGAGCTATGATAGTAAAGGAAGCGGAGAAGAGGATATCCTCTTCATGGAAACAAGTGTTCAGGCTGAGGCAGAACAAATTAACCACTCAAACAATCTCAACCTGGCCCTTCATATGATCACTAAGAGCAATGTTAAAACAATCAATAAGGATGGAATAATCTGCTATTGATCGCGCCTCATTTCTGCCCATAGTTTCAAACAGCAACCCAACATCAGCAAAAATAATACGCTGAGCGAGGGGCGTCTTCTGTCCTGACATCCCATCTTGATCCTCCGCGCCTGAGCTTCGCTCATTTCGAGGGCTCACATCAGGATCCCATGATCCTGAGCTCTCTCATCCTGGTATCTCCCTCCTTTGGCTTCTACCTCCAGGCCCTCTCGGCCGGCGCACCATTATCCTGATTTCACCCTCTCTACGTGCTGTGTGTCCTGATCGTACGTGGACTTTTTCAATTCTATCTGTACGCTCTTACGTAATATCTGGATGCCCTCATGATGCCTCCCAGACGTGTGGGCAATTATCTCCACTGTGCCTGACACAATCTCGATCTTGCGCATGCTCTATCCTCTTCTTTCCGACTACACCCCGTCACATTTCCTATAAGATCACCCAAACAGCCTTATGGCGTGGCTCTTTCATTGATTCTACTACTAGTACTCGGAACGCCATGATTTTTGTTTACGTTCTCATATCAACACATCGCCGTCAAACAAACAGTATTGATTAATTAAGCTACTCGACACATACGCGACACATTCGACACATCATTTCGTAATTGCCCATCACCAACGCTCCCATTGCCAACCTGTTCCACATCCCCCCACTCACTATCACTTGACTCCTGTTGTGCTGGCTCTATTCCGTCAAGGCTCAGCGAGAGGTGTCGCGATGGAGTAAGACTTATAGTCCTGGCTAACGATAGTTCCCAGGTCACCTCCCGTGAACCATCTGCTCTTGGTGGAGTAGAATCAAGAAATCCAAGAACCCGGGCAGCAGACATCTGGAGGAAATTAAAAGACAACTCAGTGTCCTGCAACTCGTTTGACTATCCTCCTGCCCCACTGGGGTCCCAATGCAGCAGCTGCTCGGAGTTTGAATTCGGTGGGCAGTCCATTGCGTAGCCTGGCTGGATGGTTGAATCTGCAGGTTGGGGCTACCACAACCCATTTGGCCGGAGTTTGGCTTGGGTGGGCAGGGCGTCGTGTAGTTTGGTTAGATACCTGACTCTGCAGCTCAGCAGCTACGGCTGCCCAATCGTTGGTATACCCTTCACGGCGGTCTGGTCGAATGCCGGGCTCCCTCTCAATCTTTGCCGGATGGTCTCGTGAATCTTGTCCACAATTATCGCCTCCCACTGTGGGCAATCGGCCCACATCTGAGTTTGCCGGGCAAAAAGGTCCTTAGAGGCTCGGATCAAGTTCATGTCCTGGAGAATACGAGGTGGGTTCGGGTTCTGGCCGATGTCCTACCAAGTCAGGCTTGCACTCGCCTGATTTCTTATATACTTCTGTTTGCCATGCTCGTAGGGTATAAGAGGGCATCGCACACCTTAAGCAAATCATTGTACCGTTGATACACTCAACAAAATCGGGTTCGACAATTCCAGGCATTTCCCTGTCTCTGAAGTACTATACCCGGCTTCAAGCGGCCATCATCCCTGTATACCTGTGTCCACACACCTTTTTATGTTTTCCTCCGACGCTTCTATATTTCCTGCATCAGCTATATAATCGAGCGCCCTAAGCCAAGCACCGTGTGCCTTAGATGTCAAAGTAATTGGGCCTGGGAGTGGGTCAACGAACAGGGTGTACCAGAGAATGAAAGCTTTGGCCCCTGTTATTACAGCCACCTCTACTCCTCTCGCTGTGTTTCGCCGTGACTGGGTACCTGGCCAGATGACCTCAGAGTGTGGTGTACTTATTCGCCGGCTGGACTCGAAGATCTAACTCCTGACGTAGTGGCACAGTGAGTGGCTAGTGGCGATCTTATCGGGCTAGACTGGATGACAGGAGCACTGGTGAAATATAAACTCTATCAGGCGTTATACGTCCGCGAGCTGCTGGCGTCTGCCAAACGAGTGCCACCTGCTGTGAGTCGGAGGTGGTCGAAACTCGCATTGTCGATACGCGATTGTTTGTTTGTTGGTCCGCTGTTTGTGACCGGTGACGCAACCCTGCTCCAGTAGCATCTAGAATATCATCGTCTTCCCCGTCTGGCTCCGTGTCCGATTCAGTCAGATCTGATCCGCGAGAGTCTTCGTACTCATGACTGCTATCATCACTTAGCACAACTATTTCCGTTGGTACTTGTGCATCAAGTTCCGTCTCAATATCGGTATACGTTGTACTCTCTGTCATCCTTCTCCGGGGGCGCTTTGGTGGTCATTCAAGTGCTCCGATTGTGTTTGGTGATGTAAGACGGACTTGTGATGGCTGCTCGTTCAGCAGTGTGCTCGGCGAGCTGCCGGATGGGTTCTGTTCAATGGAAGCATCAGGTCTTATACGCTAGGACTTAGGGGGGGGGTTGGGAGAATCACCCACTATCACTCGGTATTGAGGGAAAATATTCGCCTGAAAAAAGGGGTTTTCTGTTTGTTGAACAAGATGATAATGATCTCGATGTCCTCAGGGATGATGGTCGTCCCGACTGTAGTTGAAAAAATTCGGCGAGACGGACGTCACTAATATAGGAGGCTAAGCAAAATTTAGCCACAACGAGTATCGGATTGCGACACTAATTCTAGCAAGACACTCGCCACGCCTAAAGCAGATTCAGATTATCAAACCTCATCTCCTAACGTCGAATCCAGACCACTGAACATCTGGAATTCTCTATTCACGCCATGCTCTCAACCTCCTCAGGTATCATGGTGGTCCCGACTCTGGTTGAAAAGGTCCAACGAAATGGGGGTCGCTAATGTAGGAGGCTAGGCAAAATCTAGCCACAACGAGTATCGGTTAGCGACACTAATTCAAGCATGACCCTCGCCCCGCCTACACCGGATTGGAATTATCAAACCTCATCTCCTAATGTCGAATCAACACCACTAAACATGTAGAATGCTGTATTCACACCATGCACTCATGTGTTTGACTAGTATAGTCCGCCAATGCTAGCCCAGTTAAGGACAGAATGCGCGGTGTGCTTGATCCAGGAAAAAGAATTTGGGATCTCAACGCAAGGAGGCGTAAGGACTAGCAATTCTGGATACGAGAAGCTGAAGCAAGGGCGCCCAACGATATGTTTACGATCACATACCAGCTAAGGAACGACAAACTGAGAATTGTGACTAAAGCGAAATAAGCTTTAGGGAAAAAAGAAAAAGAAAACAAAATACCCCAGAAACTAGGAAATCCCAGATTATTTTCGTCCAGCCCCGCGTCTTTTTGAACGGCGTGGTTGGGGCGATGGCGATTTGGTGTTGTTTGGAGCACCACTCAAACAGGACGTTGAAGAAGCCCTGGATGCCGGGGGTGTCCCGGGGGCTCCGGGTTCTGTCGGAACTGGGAGCGTGGTGGGTGGCTCTTCACTTTTGTGACCAACTTGTTCTCTAGCTCTCACTGAAGTTGTGTCAACCTGCGCATCAATCAGAGCAACGGCGGGGGAGGCTAGACGTTCGTTGCAGATTACGGGCAGGCTGGTAGAAGGGCTGTCATAGGCACCATCATGCTGTGAACGCACCACGGGTGCAGGTTCAATTGCTCGAGCTGCTTGTTCGGTCGCTGTCACTGGAGTCGTGTGAACCTGTGCATTAATCGGGGCAACAGCGGGGGAGACAGGACATTAGTCGCGGAATCCGGGTAGGCTGGAAGGAGGGGCGTCCTGGGCACCATCGAGGCCCAAACGCAGGACAGCTGCCAGCCCGGTATCTGTAGTGTAGTCTGCCATGCAGGGCATATCCCGTAGAACCATACGGACGTCTTAGAGTTTCTTTTGCATAGATGCCGCAGAAGGCCTAGAGGCCGACTCCCACGAGAGCGGATTATCGCTCAGGGGGCCCTCTATTTCACGTGGGGTAGCCCTCCGTCATGTCGAGGGGCCTGGGGCTCCCAACTCCTCGTCCTATGTCGTCAATTAGCTATCGTGCTTTGATCTTTATCTTGATGTTAGGTGTCAATACTTACATATTCCATAACTATTACCCCCCGATCAGGAGGGAGATGCTGTTCCCCATCGCTCTTAGCCTCTAGCCATTCCTCCTCCTCCTCATCCTCATCCTCATCCCCGGGCATGATCCCCACTGGATCTTCCCAAACGTTCCGATTGAGAAACATGTATCTCCCTTTGGCAGGCTCTCGCGTCTGGGCTCTATCCTCTGTATTCTTGTGATGTGACTCGACGACCAAGAGATCGAGGGGATCTTGGCCATGGTTTGCAAGGAGCCTCGCTAGAATGTCATTATCGCTATGGAGAAAGATGAGCTGTCGCAAGGGCAAATTCTTTTCAGGCTCTTGACTTAGCCTGACCGCAGCCTCACCAGTCGCCCCAATCAGACATCGTGGGCATCCGATTTCCTCCTCCCTGTAACCACCAGTGCGCTCCGCGATTTGCTGCAAGTTAGAGGTGTAGAGCTTGCTAGCTGAATGTTTAACTAGTATTCTCAGGGGATGGATGAGTTCCACGACGTCATCTCGGTGCTGGTTTTTTTTGATGTGGGTGATGCGATCTTTCACGGGCGGAAGTGCGTGAGCAAAGACAGTGATTGCTTCCCCTAGTGGGTCTGTCAAGTGGCCAGGGTCAAGGTTGCGGGCTGTCATATAGGCCTTAAGCTGCTTACGCCAATCGAAGGAGGCACCATATTTGGCCCCGGGATAGAAGAACCTGCTCCACCATTTAGCATATGCAATGTCACCATACGCCTGCCTAATTTGTACTCCATTGTTAGCATGACAGATTCTGATACCTGGATGCGGGTTTTCTTTGACCTACCCAGTGCCCGAGGCTTCCACTGGTGGCTCGAAGTGCGCGCCCTCAGCCAGGTATCTGTTTACAAGAAAGTTCGTTGTGAGCGCAATATCCTGCAATGCGAATCTGGTGCTTGCTATGATTACTTACGCTCTCTTCGCAGCGGGGCGACAGGCGACTATACACGGCAGAGTCTTTCTTCGTTTTCTGCTCTTAGCGTCAATCCTCTGTGGCTGTGCAGTGGGGCGTCTAAGGCGAATGGAAAGATTAAAATTGCTCACGAATATATACATGTAGTTTACTTACTTTCCCTTCTCTGACTGCTGTTTCCGTGAGCTCGGAGGTGTCATAGGGACTTGTGTTCAGATTGAATAGAACTCAATGAAAAAGATTAGGAAATTTCTTGAAACGTCAACCAAGAGAGGAGGATCTTTGAGGGAGGTTGATGTAGGTAGGTCAGAATCTGGCACCAGACGTGGGGAGGATGTAACCGCCTCCTGGGTGGTGGCGGGAATCGATAGGGTAACGATACTATCTCTATATCAAAGTGCGGTATGTAAACAGACTAAGTACCGGAGGCTTAGACTAAGTTGTTGTAACAAACTTCTTACTATATCGCAACTACTAAGTAGTTCCTAATAGCTAAGTAAGTTTGGGTCTTAATGGATTCTCGAAGCGAACCGAAGAAGTAACTGTTCAACCAAGTATATTGCAAACTCTGTCTGTCGAAGTCTGCCCTCTCTAAGTCTGGAGAATAACAGGTCTTAAATACACTTGTCAGGCTAACCGGAGCCTTGTAAACAATAACCATAAATACTCCCAAATTGGTAGCCTTGAAACGTTACATAAAACATATCAAGTATCACACGATACCTTGACACAATAACTTAAAACATCCTCAGTATCAAACGATACTCGAAACCAAACATAAAACATCATGAGTATCAAACTCAATCATTAAACATAGTATGTATCAAAACGATACTTGAAACCAAACAGTAACCGGTACCGGTTACACCCCGAAAACAAAATGAAAACATCATTTCAAATATAAAACAAAGAAACCTAGATCTCCTTGCTATCATAGTCGGTGTCCAAATGGGGTTCCCAGAAACCCAAATCCACCGTCGGCCCCTCACAGTGCTGCTCATAACTATCCTTAGTAGGAGTAAAACAAACCGTAATATAACCGGAAAAAACAGTAGGAAATTCCTCCCCCGGCATGTTGTCAGTCCACCATGCCTGTACCAGCTCCTCCGCGTTTTCAAGTCCTTCCACTGGTTCCCACTATTCTCGCTATTTGGGTACCCTTTCCATTTCACCAAGAACTGTCCTCTGCCATGCCTCGTCCTATGGTCAAGAATGGTCTCAACCTCCCATTCTTTTTCGTTATCAATTAGGATAGGCGCCGGTTTGGTGTCGGCCCTTCCAGGGAATCGTCATCATCGTTCGGGTGGTAGGGTTTGACAACTGAGTGGTGGAATACTCCCCTCTGCCGTCGATATCATGATATCCTCGAATCCATGCTTACGGTGTAATTCTGGGTATGTTCATCGAATTTGATGACGATAAAGGCGCCTCTCCATCGTGGTTGTAACTTTCTGGACCTGCTAGATTCTGTCGCAAATGGGTCACCAAATATCATTACCATTCCCGCAATTTCAACAGGTTTAACATGGTCCCTTCTCTTGGCTGCAGTCTTGGTAGACCCAACTCTCGCTAGCTTCAGAGCGTGGTATGCTGCATTCCTGATTTCCTGGTGTCTGTTGTAATAATCGTCAGAGGCAGGAACCACGGAAGGGTGGACTCGGTAGATGTCTAGGAGGGGGTAGTCTCGACCATACACCACTTTATATAGGGACATGTTGATAGTATCAGAGTGGCCAGCGTTAGAACATGCTGCAACATCATGGAGGGAGGTGAGCCAATTGGTTTGGCGGAGGTTGGTGACGTTTCTCTGGGCAGTTTTGAGCTTCCTGATCTTTGGTTCAGCCTGCCCATTCGTTTTGTGATGGCCAGGCACAGCCATAATGTGTTCGATCCCCATAGTCTTAAGTGTCTGCTGCCAGAACTTAGAGGTGAATGGTGGGTCAGGATCACTGACAATCGAGGTACGTATTCCATGAGGTGTAAAAATATGGTGCTGGAGTAGCTCAGTAGTCTGTACTGCCGTTGCAGTAACCGATGTTGGGATCAGCCAGCTGAATCCCAATGCTCTATCCACTACTCCCAGGACCGAATCCTGGCCCTTTAATTTGGTGAAGGGACCTATAAAATCAATAGCATGGCTTGAAAATATCTCGGAGGGGAAAGGGAGGGTTTGGGCATCACCGGCTGGTAGGGTGTTGCGTTCTTTGTTGGACTGGCATAGCTCGCATTGCCTAACGAAGTCCCTGAAATCCTTCCGCACATCCGGCCAGTAGATATATTCAGATGCATACAGAAGGTTCCTATCTGCGCTGTGGTGTCCCTTGGTGTGGATCTCGCTAATCATTAGTTCCCTAAGCGTTTCTCCATTGATCCCATGTCCCTTCGGTATGTAGAGGCAGTCCTCTCCTTCTCGAGTGGTGGCATAGAGTAAGGCATTCCTGATGCGGCAGTGTTGCATTTTTCCACCTCGGGAGGTGTTGCTGGAATCTTGAGCCAGTTGATATACAGGGTCGTTCCTGTACCCTTTGATCATCTGTTCCCTCCATATGGTCTCCATTTCGTTCATGGCTTGAACCACATCTCTTTCATCCACAATTCTTTCCCACCTGGAAAGCTCGCTTTCTTCCTCTTCTGCAATATCATTGTATACCGGGTAGAGGTTTCTGTCGTGGTGGGGTAGCTTTGGTGGTTCAATAACTGGAATAACGTTGTGGGAGGCAAGCGGCCCTCCATAGAGGGGCTTGGTAGGTGAGGGTCAGGGGGCCCGGTGCACTGGGCACTCCGGGCTTTCGCAGGGGACATTCGTATTGGTGCAGCCTAGGGCTTCATGTAGTCGTCTTTTGATTTTTGACAGGTCTGGTCGAGGTTGAGGGGAGAGGATAGTTTCCTCATTTATCTCCGGATCCATAGCGTCTTGCATTGCTCCTTGCTGGGGGTCATCGAGTGGGGGGTGCTGCTCAACTCGCCTGCATAGACCTTATTCCTAATCTTATCATCTTCATGAACAGGGCACATTAGCACAAAACAATCTGACCAGTGTTGGGCTGAATGTGCAATTTCCTCATCACTCTGGCCACTGCTGATGCTGTGATAGTCACCCCAATTGTTGATAGGGTCCTTATTTCCGTAATCGCTGGGATCAAGCGCAGCTCGATGGATACTGCTTACTGCTGCACTCTGAGTGGTTGTGGTTGTAGTTAACCTCGAGGACTTCGAATCGAGACATGTCTTCTCGATCGGATTCAGTGAAGTGGGTAAGAGGAGAAGTGTCGCTTTCTGAATCTTCTTGAGTAGGGTCTTGAACAGTATGAGGATAGCTTTTGTCTCCTGTATAAAGGCGTGATAAAGCGTCCGCTAAATAGTTCTATTGTCCTGGCCGGTATATGATTTTTGTCTTAAACTGGCCTATGTATCCTCGCCACCTAAGTTGCTTCTTTGTTGGTGTTCTGCTTGTCTTGAGGTACATCAGGGGCTGGTGATCAGTGACTATCGTGAAATCGTTTCCTGCCAGGAGGTGATGGAATGCTGTAAGGGCGTCCACTATCGCCAATGCTTCCTTGTCTGTAGTGCCATAGTTCATCTGGGCGTTAGAGAACTTCCTACTATGGAGCGCTGCCAGTCTGGCTGTATCAACTGTTTCTCCCTGTCCTACCCAAGCACCAACCCCTGTATCAGAGGCGTCGGTTATCAGCCATATTGGTAATGCTGATTCATGGTCGATCGGTTTCATGATCTGGTTGTGTGCTGCAGCGCGCTTAAAGTTATCCATGGCGTGATCATGTGTTGCAGTCCATACGAACTCCTCTGTTCCAGTAAGCGAGGTCAGGGGTGCTGTGATCGACGCCAGGTGTGCTATAAATTGGCCAATGTAATTGACAACTCCGAGAAATTCCTGTAATTCCTTCTTGTTCTTTGGAGTAGTCCATGCTTCAATTCTCGCGATCTTCTCAGGTGATGCTCTCAACCCCCTGATGGTCAATGATATATCCTAAAACATCCATGCTTGTGGCAAAGAATTCCGACTTCTTTCTGCTAGCGTAAAACTAGGCTTGTTTTAGTTTATCGCAGACCATTGCGATCTGTTTCAAGTGGTCTTGTTCTGTATCGGAATATATGAGAATATCGTCAATATAAACCCACATGAACTGTCCTCGGTAGTCGGTGAATAAATCAGACATTATTTCGCATGAATATTCCTGGTGCATTCATGTCTCCCTGTAGCATCACTTTGCTAACGAAAAATCCAAAGGGTGATTTGAAACCGTCCTTATCGACATCCTTGGACTCCACCCTGGTCTGAAAGTAGGCATCACTGAGGTCAATCTTGCTTCAGTAACTCGCTCTTCCTAGCAAGTTCAGGATCATTCTTTGGTTTGGAATCGTTTCATTGTCTTTGATGATTATCTCATTCCTTGCTGTGAGATCGACCAGTGGTCTCATTCTGATTTTATCTATCTTTTCTTGAGCGAAGATAGGTGCTGCCTCATGGACTGCTTTCCGTTCGATAATCCCTTGTTTGACCTTCTCATTTATCCATAAACTCATGTCCTTCGCCCATGTTTCTGGAATTGAGTAAGTTGTTAAGTTCCATAGTTCCTTTCCTGGTATTAGACGGATTTCGTGGTTTATCTTTCTAAGTGGAGGCAGTCCTTCTGGTATGGCTTCTTGGAACACCTCTGGATGTTGGCCCATTACATCTTGTGTGCTGACGACCGCTGCCCTGATATGTCCACTGGTTGGTGTGCAATTGATCCTTATCCCAAATTTGGGGAAGTCAATAGCTAACCCGCCGCCTTCCATTATAGCTCCTTGTTGTTTCAGGAATGGCATTTCTGTACGGGTGTTGTACTTCGCCAGGTTTCCAACTAGCATTTTGTTTCCCTTTATATGCAGTTTTCCTACTGCTAGGTCAACAGTACACTCTTTGTTGCTCTCGGATCGTGATCCCTTCATGGCCTAAGTATTTTGGTGGGTTCCTTCATTTCTATACATGGTATACCATGGGTAGTGACAAAGGCGGCACTAATAAGGCTTGCTCCAATCGTTCCTGAATCAAACAAGACTTTTGCTTCCTTACCATTAATGAACATAGTACCCTCAAGCGCATGGTGTGCCTTGATCGTGGTAGATCGAGTGGTTTTTGTAGTCACATAGCTCTCAACTTCCAGGGTATTGATGTATACCTCATCATATTCGCAGAGTTCTGTTGCTAGATTGGATGAAGCTTCCTTCTTGATCTTTGCCTTTCCTTTGTCCTTCTTGCTTGGGCAATCCTTTGCCATATGTCTCTCAGCACCACAAGTAAAACAGGCTCATTTCCTTCTTTGTTCCTTCTTCTTGGCCGAGTTGCCATCGTTATTGAACTTTTTCTTACGTTTGTGTTCTGTCTTCTTGTTGGTGGGTTCCTTAGGTTGTTTATCATACCATTCCTTGCCATACGCTCCTGTACTTCGATGGATAGAGTCTAGTCTTTCTGCCATAGCAATAACAGTGTTGATATCCTCGTCTCCGGTGTACTGAGTTTCCACGTCTTGCAGGAGTGGTGGGTGCATACTGGTAAAGAATTGTTGTATGAAAGGGTAGTCACTAATAGTGTATTCTGGTAGCCGTGATCTATGCAAGAGTAGATCTGTAGCTATGATAGATATCTTCTGGACTTGTCCATTCCATGATTGCCTGATGCTGTGGAACTTCTGATATGTATCGTCCTTATGCTTGGATGATGGGAATCGTTCTCTGAGGTAGGTTACTAGTACGTCTCTTGTGAGGTTTTCTCCAAATAGCTCTGCCGCTTGGAATGCCGCTTCTTGGGCTCATCCTTCTGTATACAGAATCCAGGTGTTTCCTGATCCTGCAGCATTCTGGGATACATTGTGCAATCGTAGATAGAGTTGGACTGAGTTGTACCATCTGTCAAATGCCTCTGGTTTGAGGTCTTCGCCATCACCTGTGAATTTCTTAGGTGATGGAACTTTGATGCTAAGCCTTGGTAAAGGCGGTGGTACTGGTTCAGGACCTGGTCCGCCAGCTCCTTCACCATGGTCAGACATGTCGTCTGAGTCGCTGCTTGAGCTGTCTGGATCGCCTGCTGGTGCCGCTACTGGGGCTTTGCTGGTTAATCTTTTTTGTGGAAACTCAGGTAACCCGCCGGGGGTGACTGTCGCTGCCTTTGCTAGTTCTGTTGCTGACTCAGCTAGATCTCGTTGAGCGCTATCTCTGGCTCATTGCCTAGCTACTTCGTGTATTGAGAACTGTTCCTTTGCAGGTGCTTTGACAAATCGTCCCTGTTCGTCTCTAGCTCGTTGTTGAACCTTCTTCTTGAGAGGTGGGCTCCCGCTAGGTTCCTGGTGTTCTTCAATCTTGATACCTTGTTGAAGTTAAACAAAGTGTAACCGCCTCCTGGGTGGTGGCGGGAATCGATAGGGTAACGATACAATCTCTATACTAAAGTGCGGTATGAAACGAGACTAAGTACCGGAGGCTTAGACTAAGTTGTTGTAACAAACTTCTTACTATGTCGCAACTACCAAGTAGTTCCTAATAGTTAAGTAAGTTTGGGTCTTACTGGATTCTCGAAGCGAATCGAAGAGGTAACTGTTCAACCAAGTATATTGCAAATTCTCTCTGTCGAAGTCTGCCCTCTCTAAGTCCGGAGAATTGTAGGTCTTAAATACACTTGTCAGGCTCACCGGAGCCTTGTAAACAATAACCATAAAGACTCCCAAATTGGTAGCCTTGAAACGTTATATAAAACATATCAAGTATCACACGATACCTTGACACAATAACTTAAAACATACTGAGTATCAAATGATACTCGAAACCAAACATAAAACATCATGAGTATCAAACTCAATCATAAAATATACTAAGTATCAAAACGATACTTGAAACCAAACAGTAACCTCTACCGGTTACAGAGGAGAGCAAAGAGGAAGGTATGGAGAGTGGGAATGCCAAAGTTGAAGGAGGGGTAGGAGGGGTCCTTATATACACCTTGTCGATGCCAGGTGTACATTTCCTGACAGTTATCCCTGGAGGGGTGTACTGTACGAGCAAAGATCGCGAAGTAGGGTGTGTGTTAGGGGTAGCCGGTAAGGTAATCTATGATACCGGACTAGGCCTTATGTTCGAGTGGTTCTATATGTGGAGAATCTTGTCTAGGAAGGCTCGTAGGAAAGTGTAACTAAGTTACTCGCGCAATATAAACATAATGAAGAAGATAATCATTATGACTTATTATATTAATAAGATATCTTCTCCCGTGCTTGATGATTGTGTTTAAGCAAGGGAGGCACTTTGATATTTTTATTCCACATCTGAGTGTTCGCGGGCTACATGTCCTAACCATACTATCTAAGTATCGACCGAACAAAATTTCCTAAACTTGTAAGTGAGAGCACCGCTTGACCCTGACAACTGTTCCACTCCGTACTTATATTATGAGGACGTAGACTACCATATTATTATGAGGGTGTGTCAGTCCCGTGAATAATAGGTCAGTCTAGAGTACACGTAGCCGACTAATCCCAACGTGATAATTTCTCTTCACCGAACCGTATATGAAGCGGCCCACTCCAAAGGCCTCAGACCATTCAATGCGCAAGAGTCTGGCACTGTCTGCGCATCAGGTTTCGGAACTGACTTGTGGCAGCAATCACTCGAATAGCAGGTTGTGCTCACTATCTTATGTTCGTACTAACTGGTTCTGAGCGGGCCCGGAGGTCTCCCCTATGTGTCTTCTGGTATCTTCCTTACAATAATTTTACTTTAATGCTTATTCTAATTCCGTCCGTCATCTTAGGGAACTCTCATTCCTACCCTATGGGCATCCTACAATGGGAACACACACTTGAATCTCTCAGACGTCTTTGTGCTATGATCACCGTCATTTCTGACTTGTTACATAATTATATTATAACTAAATATAACTATGACCTGGCTGTGAATCGAATACGTTACCTTATAGTAGGAGGCACGTGACTATCTTCTTAAGCTAAACCGAGATGTATCTTGTACTTTTTTACTTGACTGATTGTTAGGCAGGGGTCTGCGCTTCGGCCTTATGGGTCGGCATTCTTGGTATGCCTCACAGTGTGCTTGTACAACCATGTCGCACACCGAAGTGGATACCGGTATCGTGGGCCAGATGAACTAGCCAGATAGCAGACCCACGAATTGTAATTGATAAAGATATAGAACATAGACAATCTAATGATCGTGAACAGTTCTCAGTCTTAGAAATTTCCACCACATATAATAAAATAAGGGTTTAAGCCTCGAACGGATATAGATGCCAAGCAACATAAGGGACGCGACGTCTCTTGGGGTCTGCCTAGGCACCATCGACATCACTTGAATTATTCATCCATCAAGTGCAAGACCACACATGAGCGAAGCCAGACGAACGTGAACAGATCAGATGGAGATCGTCAGGCAGGCAGCCAGGCAGGCACGCTATAAGAAATATATTTGAAACCCCTAAGAACTCTAAGGCTAAACAATATCACTAATACACTATATGTCTAGGTAGACTCAGCGAAGGATAGACGCAGCGTCAAATCAAACTCGGAGAGGCTCAAAAGGGATCGCTTGGGCTTACGCTCGTGAGCATCCTCGTCATGGAAGGAAGCACTGCCCTTCCTTACCTCCTCGCTTTTCAAAAGTTCCCTAGCCATAGAAGCCAAACGAATTCTCTTGGACTTACGCTCATCACAATTTTCGTGGTCGAACAGACCCCTGCGCTTCCGTGTCATGTCCCCCTGAACATGATGCCGTCCCAGGTCCGCCGAGTATTGTATATTCAACCGGCTCGACAATTTGAGAGCGAATGGTATATGTTTCGCTGGGCATTCCCTTCTCTCTCCACCGGTGGATGACAATATCGCAACGCTGCCCTCGCGTCCATCCCCGGCGCCGGAGACATCTAATAACCCGGTGGATAATGCTACCAGTAAACCGTCAGAGTCATCTCCCTCTTGCGGTTCATTTGCTTCATTAGCCGGCCCAGGATTAGCTCTAGGCTCCCGTTGTCTGGCCTCCGGATCAAATGACCCTGCACACGATTGGTCTCGTGCTATCGCTTCATTCACCCGATTGGTCACAGTGCCTAGTACGAGATAGTTGTGCCCACTCAACACGGGTGTGGGTTTCCTACTCAGGTTTTTCGGATGATAACAATGGATTAAGACATCAAGCGGGTCTTCAAGAACTGGATTCGACAGGAGCCAGGCCCTTACCCCTTCATCATCATGAATGAAGGGATAATTGATCCACGAGAGCGGTGTGTTGGGATAGACTCACAGGAGTTGGGGTACGTTGCCTGTAGCGCCCAGGATGTACCGAATGGTCTCATGTCGTATAGATCCCGTAATCATAGCTGACAGTCCATGAATGTCATAGGAATCCAACTCAGCAAACTGTACCCCGTTGACACGGCGCCAATGGAGCCGGGGAAAATTAGGATAGTCTGCAGGGCTATCAGCCGTGTGGCGGATCCAAACAATTCGCATTGCACGTGGATGTCCGAGTAGAGTGCTCTCATCTACAACTGCTTAGCCAGTAAGTGAAAAACCTAAACACGGAGATTATTTTGAAAAGGACTCCCCTGTTGGGGCCCGGCGCTTTAGTGGGAGATAAGGTCTGATTGGTGCCGGCGCAGGGCTGTCAGGTGGGGTGTTAGGTGGGCTATTAGGTGGGCTGTTTGCTGGGCTGTTTGCTGGGCTGTTTGCTGGGCTATTTGCTGGGCTTTTTCCTACCCTTTTTGCTGGGCTGTTTGCTGGGATGTTTGCAGGGCTTTTTGCAGGGGTGTTTGCAGGGCTGTTTGCTGGGCTGTTTGCTGGGCTGATGGCTGGACTGTTTGCTGGACTGTTTGCAAGACTATTTGCTTGGCTGCCGCCTGAGCTGCTGGCTGCGCTGCTGAGTGGGGTATCGAGTAGGATTGGTACTTGCGGCGACCTACCCACTGGGGGAGCGTTTTGGAAAGCAGGTATTCCTTGTCCTTGCATCGCGTGAGCAGGTTGAATGACTTGTCCTTGAGATTGCGGTTGGTAAATCGGTAGTTGAGGTTGACCCGGCGCAACACCTGGAGCGACTTGTGCTTGCGCCGGAACGACAGCAATGACTTCTCCTTGCCCTTGCGGTTTAGCTTGACCCAGAACGATACCTGGACCAACTTGTCCTAGGGCTGGAACGACAAGAACGACTCGTCCTTGCGCTTGTCGTGGAGGTTGACCCAGAATGAGACCTGGAGTGACTTGTCCAGGTGGCGGAACGATGGGAACAACTTGTCCTTGGGCTTTCCGTTGAGGTTGACGCGGAACAACACTAGGAACGGCTTGTGCTTGCGCTGGAAGGGCACCGGGAATGAGTTGCCCTTCCGCTGTCACAAACGGTGACTAAGCAAGGCAGACTCTCACATGATTAATAGTTATTAGTCATCGGGTTGTTATCTTTCACGCTATGAGGTCAGTTGACTGATAGGATCTCACCTGACGACGCAATAGCGTGTCATTGGTTTATTGTTATTGGTTGATATTTGACATGACTCACGTGTGTGGTCATGTGGTTTATGTATTTTGCATATGCCTCATAGATATGAGTCATCAGTTTCACGCATGTGACCCCTTTAGGGCACATGACTTGTTTTATGGGTTTTGATTGGTTGCGAGATATGGCGCAATTGACTCTTATGAGTCAGCTGATGGATTATACACTATGACTCACTACGAGTCATGAGTCACATGACGTGAGGGTATGAGTCACGCAGGGTTAGGGTTGAGGGAAGAACCCCTTTATGAGTGCACCCTCGAGGCATGGGATTTGGGTTCTTCACACACCCATCTAACTTCCTTCATACACTATACTTTCAATCTAAAAATCCTTATCTACTATATCTCCACGAACCAAGACCCGATGGTCTTATATAAGCCTAGCGATCGACGTTGCTGGATAGGAGTCAAAGAACTTAGCTATCGCAACAGCTATTAAAGCCGGAAGGAAGTGATCATTAGCAGACAATCGGTTACCTGCTGCAAGTATCACCGGGAGAGGAGAGCATTGTAACATCTACTTGCATTTGGTAAATCGCTGGGGGAGCGTTTTGGGGAACGGGAGCTGGGTTCGGATCAGCCATAGCAGGACCACATTGAATTGGGCCCCCCAGCGGTAGTAGCAGGACGGGAACCATCACCTGCACAGTGGGGACTCCTGGCTGACCCAGTGCAGGTGCAGGCTGGCCCTTAGCCACAACCTGAAGCTCCTTGTTCATGCTGGTTGTCAACTTGCTCATACAGTCCTTAACAAGTTGAACAATTGCCTCATCGGCCTCCGCCATATGAGCCACGTTATTCGCAACTAATTATGTGACGAGCTGATCGCACGCAGGGCGCAATATCCTCATTCTTTCGACGATTTGCTGGAATTCTCGGATAGCAAAATTAGCGACTGGCGTAAAGCTCCTGGCGACCAACTGATCTTTCACAAGTGGCCTCCATTCTTTATACACCACCGTACCTGTATTATTACCTGGGAAGCCCATGGCTCCCTTATAGTGAGTAATTAACTGACCCCCAGGATTAGAGTGTGTTGCGCTGATCACCTGTAGGAGAGAATTAGGCGGAGGTGGGTACGTCACCCGGCCGAAGCCTGCTGTGCTTCTTGATTATTCCTTTAGAGGTATCGTACCTGGATGATATTGTGGGCCATCTTAGTTGATTCTTGGTGTATATAGATGCGAGTATGGGAACTAGTGGGCTGAATATGGTAGCAGTTGTGGAGGTTCTGAATCTGAGATGGTTTTTGGTATGAAGTCCCCTCTATGGCGCTCTATCCACACTATATATACAACTCCCAGACGTTCCAGGGAGTTTGAAAGAATCAGGCTGTGTTTTCAAGATTGGATAAAAATAGTTAAAACCTGACTCTTAAAAACAGGACTCTGCCATTATCCGATTCAACTTGAATAACGGATGATAACTGCATTTGCTCAGGAACGGCTCTGGTCTTGAAAGAAATATAGCTGATACCACATGACGTCTGCGCTAAACCCCATGGACGACAAGTTTGTCTTTGGAGCGTCCGAGCTGCTTGACCCTGCGTGCGAACCACAGGTGTTGGGCTCAAGACTAAACATAATGGTACAAGTGCTCTCTAATCTACACAAAACTCACGATATAGACTGAGCTGACTCCCACCATGCCTAGCAAATGTCCATTCTGCCCACGAAAATAGATCCGGTCAGGGACCTATGAGAAACACCTGTGAACAGCGCATGCAAATCTACACGTTGTTCATGCGTCCACCCTAGGATATCCATCATCCGGATATATTATCAACGACGTGGAAACAAGCAGATTGGACGACCCAGGGGCGAGCGAGCTCCAGGATTCCGTCAATGAATCTGATGCGGATCCTACCGGACACGAGCTCCAAGCATTTACTGCTCACGAGTCTCACACTGAGATACCGGACGACTTTACGTCTTCGTTACCGGCAGACAGGAGCATTATCGACGTCCCGGCAAAGCAATTCGACACATCGACACATCTGAGCAATAAAACATCAATCTCGCTGAGAATCCATGGGCACTGTTGAGTTGTACACAGGGTTTCAATCTGGCCTCTTAGTTCATTCCAAGTAAAGTACCTAAATCACAAATCAATAAATACTTCTCGAGTGGCCTCGGTGCTTCTGCCTTAGTCGGCTATAGCTCTATGCATACGTTCGAGGACCACCTCCGGTGGTTGCCACTGCACAGTTCGTATCTGCAATGGTTCGAAGGAAAAGGTGCGGATAGCAAGAGAACTCTGTCATTCTTTGATCCTAACTTCCTGGATCGTGTCAGATATCTTTTTCGCTACATCGCATACCAGGATGACTTGGTTTACGTGCCGCGGTGTGAATTCGATCCCACTGGTGAAAGGATCTATGCGGAAATGCGCACCGCAGACTGGTGGTGGGATGTTCAAGTACAGCGCCCTAACCTCCGCTCCGGTAATGTTAGCTGACTAATTATTGAAGACACTTCCACTAGGTGCGACTGTACTTCCCATTATTGGGACGTCCGATCAGACCTATCACAGCAACTTCTCCGGTGACAACACAGCGTGGCCTGTGTATAATATGCTTGGAACTCTTCTGTCAGCTCGGCGCAACAGCCCTGGATCAATAGCTGTTCTGCTTCTAGCACTATTGCCTGTCCCCCCCAAACTCTCAAAGTCCACCAAAACAGAGCAATAGGGGAGACAAGTGAAGGCAGAAACACGGCAAGACGTATTCGAATTCATTTTTGTGCCACTGCAGCAAGCGGCGCTTGATGGCGTAACCTTGATTCTGCTGACGGGAAGGTTTGGAGGTGCTTCCCAATGTTGTCTGGATGGGTTGCGGACTATATGCAAAACGTGAGACTGCATGGGTTAAGATCCAACACCTGTCCTACCTGTGAGATGTCTGCCGGGGAATTAGGAACCAACATTAAGAACTATCGAGCTAGCGATTCCCAAAGATACGAACAATATGGATATGAAAAGCGTTTCCCAGGCTCAAAGTCAGACGGCATCCAGGTCATGTTCCCGGGCCTTGGGCTCAATTTGGGCAAAAATATTCTTCATGGACTTCACCAGGTCTCGGCGCCTGACTTGCACACCCCAGACATGCTCCATACAGTTTATCTCAGATGGTTTAAGCACATGATGGACTAGAGCCAAGCCTTTCTCAAGAAACATGGGCCACTGCAAGCTTTCAACGACGTTTGGAAAGCATTACCAGCGGACCCTGGGTTTTTGGTACTCAAAAAAGCCTACCGTGAGGTTGAGTAGTGGCAAGGGAAAGAGATGAGGACTCTGGGGCATTGTATTTTGGGAGTTCTCACAGTGGCACCGCGTCAGCCACAGAGTTTACAAGGAATACCTTTCAAACATGCTCGCGGATACGTCAGAGTAGTCGTCGACTTCAGTATGATGGCACAATACCGAAGCCACACGCCTGACACCATAGCTTATATGGAACATTATCTGGACCAATTTCACCCGATGCAAGGTATCTTCTTGGAATTTCGAGTAACAGAGCATACACTGGCCAAGGTTGACGAGCAATGGAGAGAGATACGAGATGAGAGAACGCAGATGAGCCAGCACGTGGCTCCCTCTAAACGGCTCCGGATCCGTGTAAACAATGGCGAAGAAGAGCATGAGTGAGGTATGGCCTCGATCCATCGCAAAGCGCATTTCAACTTTCTCAAGATACATCTACTAAGTCATTTTAGTTATCATATACGCCAGTTTGGCACTATACCGATGTATTCCACCAAGTTTAGAGAGCTCGCGCACAAGGAACAAATCAAGGACAAAGGGCGACGATCGAATAAAAATAATGCCACACGCCAAATTGTGTACAGCTACAGTGCTCAGCACGCCATCCACATGAGGTTATTGAACCTCGAATCTCTTCAACCGCAGGGCACCGATCTCTCTGCGGATCTCCTGCAACATTTTGAGTATACAAAGAGTGCCGTAACTGTGCCGGTCGTGAGTAGGAGCATCCTGAACGGCGTCGGCACGACCGGTCCAACATCTTGGAATTTAGTAAGGTGTGCGGGGTCTCCCTGGAGAGTATATATCACAAATTGATCCGATATAGCCAGCCTACCCTGCCTACAGAGGGCCAGCTTCCTCAAGATCCGGTGATACTTCAATCACTCCCGGATTGATATACTAACAGAACTCGAAATACCGGTTGTTGCATTCCATCAAAGCGACATTTACGACTTCCACGGTGCGCAATGCACAGGCGCCCTACGCTTCAGGAACCAGTGGAGTCGCAATGCTTGGGTTTGAGTCCACTCTGGTTCTGAAGAGATATACGGTGCGCTGAGGGGCCGTCTGCCGGCAACGCTCGTGGCGCTCTTCAAAATCAGAGACTACACCTGTGACAATGCTGTGCGTCAGGTCACAGCTGTTCGGATGTTGACTGCAGTCAACTCAGGATTCCCCTCGGACATACATGGCCTTGTTACAGCACAGATGAAGCAGGATGCTCGCCAGTTTACGATTGTTCACCTAGGGACAATTCATGGCCTGGCACAGGTGATCTCCGAGGGGGAACAGCGCTGGCTGGTTAATAGCCCGATTGATTTGAGAACATTCAACGAAGGATATTAAGAAATCAGACTACGGGGGGAGGAGGGGAGGCTGTCTGTTCGTGCGTATCCTAGTACTCGTGCGACTTTGCTGTAACAACAAACGCTGTCTGGCGAATTGTGGTGAGGTTTTTCTAACTTCCTCGCCACAATTCGCCAGCCGGTGTTTTGCACATCGTCAAGTTGTATATGCATGATATATATAAGCAATTGCCTAGAAAATAAAGAGGACTAGTTAGTTTATCCTATACACGTGAGATTCTGAACAGAGGTGCAGGCCAACATTAGAGATAGCAGAAGAAACATGTCAGGGCGCGCAGAAGTGGCAATGTGAAGCTGGCGCCATCATGAGAAGCAAGTGAACAGAACCGGAGCTAAGGTGTAGACAGGGCGTCAGGAGATAGATGGCATTGCAACAAAATTCAGGGCGCACAGGGTGTAGAGAACACAGAAGCGACATTGCTTGCGTCAGGGCGCAACACCGACGGATATGACTCAAGGTACTTTTTTTGCTGATGTAGATGTCCATGGGCTTAAATCGATTTTCCATGATCTGTTGTAGTGTGGCTCGTTCCACTCCTGGGAACATGGTTTCTACCGAGTCGATTGCTCCAGATGCGCTCTCGCTCGACTGTGCTATGTGGGTGTGGGTGGGATTAAACATACCAAATGGGCTTGGCTCGGTCAACATTCTTTCCTGCTGATTTTCTTCCCCTAGTTGAGCCAGCTGGCGTTCTAGCTGTGCTACTCTCGCAAGTATAGTTTTGGATATGGGCGGATGAGTGCCTGGGGGGGGGGTGGCAGGATGTTTGCCTGGCTGTCTGAGTGACAGGGTGTTGGGGTAGGTTTTGTGAGCTTAGCTGGAGCAGCACTCGGTCCACCATGTCCTGTTCATGTGAACGAAGTAGTCCTTACATGGAATTCAGGTTGATTGAGTTGTCCGCTGTGGCTAGTGATAGGGATCTGGTATCAGGTTCGCTTGCAGTGGCTGGGGTTATCTGACGCTGTGCTGTGCTATTCCTGTGTGCTGGACTGCCACTTTGCTGAATGGTATTTGTAGAGAAACTGGGAGAGTGGCTGTATTCCGGGATACTGGCTTTGGCTTTTTCTGTCTCACTCGACGGGTCATTGGATGCCTGACTTCCATTCTGAATAGAGGATTGTCCATCCTGTTCGCCATCGCGGTTGGGGGGGTTTCGGCTACCCGTGTTTTTCGGATTCTACCTTGAGCACTACGCGTGTTGGTTTGAGACGTATTGCCTCCCCGTGTAGAGGTCCTGCGGGGGGCCATAGCTTATGCTGTTGATAGCTACCTAAGTGTGTGGGGCTACTATAGTCGGGGATTTGAGTATCAGGGAGTACCTAGTATGCTGGTAAAGCCAGTAACAAAAGCGCGAGGTGTAGGGAACTAAAGAACGTGAGGTGTAGGAAGTATGGGGAACTTGTGGTGGAAGAGGTTTAGGATTCTCTATGTATTGGGGGGTCCACGGGCCCGGAGTTTCTGAGCTATGACCCCGCACTGTCCCGGCAACCGGGTATCCCTCTTTCCGCCATCTCCGTGACACAACTATAGTTCGCCAAACGCTATCCTTCGTGCTTGCCCAATTGGCAATGGGTTGTTCCAACCCAGCATCTTATCTCTCGCATGTGCTTGTCGGGAAAGTATTTTATTCTCTATGATAATATATAAGTTACCTTTAATCTTTTCTGATCTTCTGCACTCATTTTTCTTCGTTGATCCGAGTGTGTTGGGATGGGATGCTCTGAGTCCTTGCCTAATATGGTGCCGCTTGGAAAGTGCTTGTTTTTCTATACTTAAAAAATATTTTTCCTGTATGATATTATACTTTATTTTCTCGTATTTATTTTACTAGAATATCAACCTTTCATACTCACCAATTGTAGCCCCCCTGAGTGCGTAAACAGGGACGAGATAACCGGGGGAAAATCATACCAGCACTCCCGGGCGGTGACACGAGTTCGAGCTAGACTTGCTTCTTATATCTGTGGCACTAAATCCCCGCATGGTCCCCCTTGCAATGGCCCTTTTTTCTCTTTAGAAAAGAAGAGGAAAAAGAAGAAGAAAGACCGGGGAGGATAAATGCTGAATCCCCATATATTTTCCCTATTTTTTTTATCCCATCTCTAAAGTTGCTTGATCGCTTCAGGCGAGCGTCCATCATCATACTTTCATTCCACAGCCCCCAAGGCGCGCATGTTAAAATCAGTATTACGGTACTTGTATTGTTGGAATATCGTGGCTTAATTCTATCTCTTCGGCTATTATGGCTGAATTTGAACAATTCAATACTGCGGGGGCTTGAAAGTAGTGTACTAGTACTGCGTGATGGGGGTATAGGTCAGTTTATAGCTTAAAAGTGGAGGAAAATGGGCTCTCTAAGATGGGAAGAACTGGCCTTTGAGAGCCATCAAGAAACCATTCTGTATGCAGGACAACTGTCACAAGAATGGGGGCCCATCCTCTAGTTTCCTTCCCCCTTCCTGCTCCGGGTGGCTCCCCCTGAGAGAATCCTAACTCTGTTTTGCTCGGGTCTCCCTTCTTTTACCTATACTGGTGACCTTCATGCATAGTGGCTCCCGCCGGTTACCCAACACAACATAGATCGCTCATTTTTGGGTCAAACAATTGCAATCATCTGGGCATGTTGGAGGTGTGCCTTTGGCGGCTGACGTTTCGTTAAAAGAGCGCGGGGACCCGGGAGCCCGTCCCACAGTATTTTACTGTACCGGTCCTGTGAACAGCCGCTACTATACTGTAAATTATCGCCTGGAGGTGGAATGCCGGAAAAGGTTATCTCAGCTGAAAGATTTGATGCCGGGTAATGGCCTCTTTTGTCCCCTGAGCTTATGTCACCGAGAGTATTGCTTAATTATTCTTCCTTAGAAGAGGCATTTTTTAGGTAGCTAACCAGCAGAGATTGTGAGGCAGTGAGGTGGAAGCTTTAAATCTAACCTACGGGCTTGGCAGCATCTGAACAAGAATTGCGCGCAGGAGGATGAAACAGAAGAAGAGCTAAATTAGATTCACAGTATCCTTATCTACAAGGCTAGAGTTCAACTCTAACACTCCCTTTTTGAGAACTGAAGTGTTTTTGCACTGGCCCGGCTAACTGTGTCCAGCTAGGTTGCTCTATGTCTCCTCGCTGTATCTCATTGTCTGGCCTAGTATGTAAACTTACATTACGGACTCTATCGGTTTTAGTATGTATTTGAGCGATGCTCTACTCACTGGTCTTTCCCAGGGATGCCTCCGCGAGCCGAATATTTGGTGAAGACTCTAGCATAATATTGGCTGGCGGAGGTATTCTTGGCAAAGGCGAGTGAGTACCTTGTGGTGCCGTATATCGTCGAGACCGTTCCGGAATTGCATTATGGGATGAATTTGGGAAAGCGATATCTCAAAATGTCATGATAAGATTTAATGTTGAGTGATGGTATCTTTTGCAACCGGAGGCTACCTCAAAGGAAGCGCTTCATTATAGTGACTAAATTTTAGGTAACTTATTATATAATAAGTTAGTGTGCAAGAGGTGGAAAAATCCAGATTCCTCCATGCTGAACTTGAGGACTCAGGCTCACACCAGAGAACAGAAAAGTATTTTCCCCAGGCTACCAGTGGTTCATTAAAAGGGCGTTCTTTTGAGAGGGCGATCATACATAGTGCAGCCGTAGTAAATTACCGTACTATTATAGTAGTCAAATAGGTTCAGGTGATAGCGGTGGTCTGCTTGCGGGAATGGGAAGGTGGGATAACTGATTGCATGTGCGCCGCGATTATGTCTTGAAAAGGCGGTTTTGTCCTAAATCCTGCTTTCAAATCGGAAAGCATTTAGTGCGCGAAAAAAAGTAAATCGTGATTTGAAGGTTTAACATTCGATTTCAGATCGCAAAAACGCGATCCGGAAATCGCCCCTTATTTTCTGATTTATGTATATAAGGATGTCCCTTCCCTTACAAGTGCGACGATAGAATATCGACTAAGACATCGAACATAGTGCATGCAAATGAGTGATACCCGACCTGCTCTGACCCAACTGTTGGAAATTTTGATTGGGCTCTTACATCGGTTAGATAATAATATTATTATCACGGGTCGTTCGCCAAGGCATGGCTGCTTAGTCATAGAGCTGTCTTGGCTGTCATTGGTTGCGGGGCTCGCTTGTCTTCTTTGCTCTCCTCTTTTTCTTTTCTTTTCTCTTCTCCCTCTTAAATAAGTTCTTTTTCTTCACGGTGGACAAAACCGGTGGGGCTGGGCTTAACACGACTCTTATTTGACTTTTAATTTCACTCTTGTTCTCACCTTCAGTAAAAGTTACTCCTGCACTTTCTGTACCCAACAAGCAGCTGTGCAAACACTTCGCTCCGCCCACCGCTTGTCGAGTTCGGCTCCCCACGGATCATTTCCAACAGCATCCATAGAAGTCACGAGTGACATCTCGTGACGACTTTCTTCGCCTTGTGCTTGTACGTCTATTTGACTCCTATTTTTCTCTCCTTCGTTCTGTTTTTCTTCCCTTCTTTCCTCTTTAATCGCCTTCTTATTAATCATTAAGCAATACAAGTTACTCGTCGGCCTGGGTTACAGCTTTCGCTCACTCTCTAGTGACATTATTCAACACCAACAACTACTTCGATAGACTACCCATACACCCATCGCTTACGCTACAGCTTCATTCCATCCATCATGAATACCGTACCCGCGGATTACCAAGAACGAACTTTCAGTCCTATCCGCCATGGCTATGCTTTATGGGATACCCATACGGGTAACACCTTGACAAATAACGTAAGTGGCAGCCTAAATACGAACGGTGGAACAGTTTCACAAAGTGGCAATAACACCTTCTACCGCGGACCAAGTGAAGACAGTTTACCCATTCAAGCATGGCTGTCGCCACTGGAGCCATATAGACGGCACCAGGATGTGAGAAACCTCAGGCTTGATGGAATTGGAGATTGGGTTCTGAAGACAAATGAGTTCGAGAGTTGGCGCGAGAGTCGAGATGGCTCGGAAAAATCGGTATTGTTATGTTATGGGAACCAAGGGGTCGGCAAGACCTACATAAGGTGCAAGGGTTCCACAAGGCACTGTGAGCAAGGCTAACAAGGAATGGAAATAGTTCACTAATAATAGACATTCTACGCTATCGGACCAGAGGGGAGAACTCGGCCGTTTTCTCTCTCTACTGCGACTATCAGGCCCCGAACCAATCGCCGGTGAACATGATTGGTGCTCTTCTCAAGCAGGCTGTGGCTGGACAAGCCCAGACTCCTAGTGAAATCAAGTACCATTTCAAGGAGTCGAGGAAGCTAGGTGGCCAAGGGCTCCACTTGGCGGATATGGTGAATTTGCTTATTAAAGCAAGCAGGTCATTTGACCGAGTATTTATTTGCATCGATGCAGTCGACGAGCTACTAGCGAAAGATCGACCCCACTTTATTCGTGCATTGCGACATATTATTGACGGGGCACCAAACATCCGACTGCTTCTTACGAGCAGGCCGCATGTTCGGGTGGAACTTAACAAGCATCTTGCATGCCGGGCATACATAATCCAAGTTGAAGCAGACCAAGGGGATATCACAAGATATGTTCAGCTCAAAATTGATGACGATCCATGCCCGGGACTGATGAGTGAAGATCTAAGAAAGGGTATCATGAAAACGATGCTGAAGAAGACTTCGGGAATGTAAGTAGAAGAAACTCTATTATGTGCTTGGATCCTCCGTTGACGTCCTATTAAGGTTTCTGCTCGTGGTCTTGGGTATGGCTGCTATTTTAGGAGAGACTACCAAAGCCAGGAGACAAAAGATGCTGACAACAGTGGCAACTGTTGGCGTGGCCCTAGGTGATGTGTATGGTGAAACATTACGGCGAATAAGGGAGCAGAGTGAGGGCCTATCAAGACTTGGGATGCAAGTACTGATGTGGGTGTCCCACTCACAGCGGCCATTGCAGATAGATGAACTCTGTCACGCTCTAGCGGTAGAAATAGGATCAACTGATCTAGACCTAGACAATGCTCCTTCGGTTGACACGGTTCTGGATTCGTGCCTTGGGCTTGTAATCATCGACAAGAATTCAACATTGCGCCTGGTCCAGGACTCACTTCGAGAATACGTATCAAACCAGAACATTTTCCCCAGAGCCCACCAAACGCTTGCAGAAACCTGCTTGACCTGTCTCAACTTTTCCGAAGTCAATAACCTTTCCTCAGGCAGGGCTAGTGATCTCCCGTACTCTTCCTTTCTCGAATATTCTTCCCTCTATTGGGGAATCCATGCGAAAGTAGAACTCTCCGAGCGCGCAAAATCTCTTGCCGTGGAACTATTAAGCCTGAACGATAACCATGCATCTGCCACGTTACTTTTCCAGCATTTAGCGGATGACCATCCTGATGTTTCTCATTACCAATTTACTGGTTTACACTGCGCTTCCTACTTCGGAATCGTTGAAGTCGTGAAGGCTTTGATTGAAATGAAAGGCTCTGATATCAATCGAAGAGATTGTATAGGCTGTACGCCGCTCATGTGGGCTGCCCAGCGGGGGAATGAGGGGGTGGTGAGACTCTTACTCGCAAGGGGCGATGTTGATCCCGACAAGCCAGACAACCATGGTGGGACACCGCTTTCAGGGGCTTCCTCCGCAGGGCATGAGGGGGTGGTGAGACAGCTTCTTGCAAGGGACGATGTCAACCCCAACAAGCCAGACAGCTATGGTGGGACACCGCTCTCGGAGGCTTCTGCCGGCGGGCATGATGGGGTGGTGAGACTACTACTCGCAAGGGGCGATGTCAATCCCAACGTGACAGACAGCGATGGTGAAACACCGCTCTGGTGGGCCTCTTTTGAGGGGCATGAGGGGGTGGTGAGACTACTGCTGGCAAGGAGTGATGTCCATCCCGACCAGCCAGACAATGGTGGCGAAACGCCACTCTGGTGTGCCTCTTCCAATGGCAATGAGGGGGTGGTGAGAATACTGCTCGCGAGGAGTGAGGTGAATCCTGATAAGCGATGTAACGATGGCCAAACGCCGCTCTGGCAGGCTTCCAGAGTGGGGTGTGAGGGGGTAATGAAACTACTACTCGCCAGGCGCAAAGTCAACCCCAATAAGGCTGACAGTGATGGTGTAACGCCGCTCTCACATGCTTCGTCGGGGGGGCATGAGGCAGCGGTGAGACTACTACTTTCAAGGGCCGATGTCAATCCCAACAAGCCAGATAATGACGGTCGGACACCGCTCGCCCTGGCTGCTTCCGGTGGGTATGAGGGCGTGGTAAGACTACTGCTGGCAAGGGCTGATGTCAACCCAAGCAGGCGAGACAACCAAGGCCAAACCCCACTCCAAGTTGCCTCTATAAATGGGCACAAGAAAGTAGTAGCACTTCTCAAAGCTTAGATATAACTTCAATCTCTACTCGAGTAGTCCGGATTAAGATTAGAGTGAGCTTTTCCAACAACTTCTCTGCACTCACGAATATTGCTATTTCTACCACGGTTTTTACATACACACCCTCTACTAGCATAGCTCCTGCCCTCAGTTTTAGTCCCTCCGCAGATTCTTGGGGTATCCGTTATCGTCCTCTGGACACTCTTGCCATCTCTTTTTTCTGTTTTTCTTAAATTCTCACCTTAAAATTATCTTAACCATAGGGCTCTCGCAGAAAAGCACCTAGTCACCCAACACATAGTCGCTTAACTTTCTCTGGTTTTTCCTTCTCGTGGTGGTTGGTGGAGGAAGGTGGTCCAGTTGTGTTGGGATTCTCCGCGCTAGCTTGATATATTGCTACTCCGAAAGTAATTATTTTCCCTTTCAAAATTATGGAAAAGGTTGGGAAAAATTATTGCTATCGTATCTTTGTATTTTACTTCAATTCCAATTTTATTAACCAGTACACCGATCTCCTATGGCATAACATTACGAAGAGGAGATATGCCCTAAATAACCCATCTAGTCTAGACACGGACTATTCTGAATATATGGGCGGGCAAACCCTCACAAGGTTATAGCTCCTATCACTCTCAGAGTGTATTTACACTGATCCCTGGGGCCGTAGCCCTCTCTTGTTTTTTTGGGGGGTAAAAAAAGTGAATGAAAGCTAAAGAAGACCGGGGGAAAAATCCCGGTGGATCTCCTTATTGTTTCGTCCTCTATCCAGCGTTATGCGATTGCCAGAGACGAGTGTGTCCATTTCCATGATTGCACCCGGCAGCTCTGAGGGCAAGGATGTTTGAATCAGTGTGCTGGTGTTTTCTTCTTCTTTTTTTAAGCTCTTGGATCTATTCGTAAATACAGGAGAATCCGCGCGAGCGTTCGAAAGAGTGCTTATCGAAAAGAAACTTAATATACTCCCTCTGGCAACAAATAACTTAAGCAATAGTAAGCACAAAAAAATCCTCACCTATGACTTATTATGGTGGAGGGGAAACGATCTCATGGCTGGAGTCGGACCGACCCTCACTTGGAAGCTCTTATTCCAGAGGGGGATGTCTTGATTTTAATTCTATCTTCACACTTATGGAGAAATGGGCATCTTTAAATACATAAACTAGAAACCCTTAGCAACCCTTCTTGCTCATTTCTCCGCTTCACTTCCCTTGCTATCCCTAGCAGTGTTGATAGAGCCGAATTCCCCTACATCACGCTAAAATCCAAACTAAAAAACTAGCTTTTCACCGGTCCAGAAATGCCAATCGAGTGATATCTAAAGAATCTCATTCAAGACTAAGTTGCCTACCGAAGGAACCCGATTTGTTGAAAAATTTCAATGCGGAGGTAATAATTGATAGTGGGGGGTTTTTTTACACAGCAGAGTGGAATGGCTTAAGTGAAGATACAAAGTTGTGTACTATGCGGAGATGAAGATCGTAATTGATTGTGGTAAGTTGAAGAAAGGAAAGACTTGAGGAAGGAAGTGAAGTGAGGTGAAAGACAGGAGGAGAGAGATAGGGAGAAAGAATTAGAGGGAAAGAAAGAATTAGAGGGAAAGAAAGATAGGGGGTGTCAAAACATTTTTATTACTTGCGCGTTACTTGACTACCGGTAGTGCGTACGCGTACCAGTGCGGCCATAACACTGCGATTTCCGACACGATTCTAAGGTTGTCTTCAGAGTGATGGTGGGTGAAGGAAGTTGGGTGAGTGGAATTATTGGAAATATCGCCCGCACAAGAAGAGATTCGTATTGTAATTAAGTGTAAAGAAACGCAAAAGAAAAAAGGATGAGAAAGAGAGAAAACTAAGGTAACAGACAAAAGGAGCAAACATTACTAGGTAGCCTCGGTAAAGGTAGAATAGAACAAGCGCGGTGAGTTTTGTGGCTAATACGTAATCACTTTTTCAACAGGAATATCATAGGTGGGCCCCCCAGAAGTAATCACAAAAGGGGCTGTATTAAGCCAATGGTGTGTCTAGCTTGTGCGATTAAGTGCTGAAGGTCCATATATAAAGTTCGTCCTCCTCGACCAATAGAAATGCCCGGATCACTAATGAATATCTACCGCATCGCTTAGGTGCAAATCAATCCGGGTTGCAACATGGATGTCAATGTCACTCGGTCCCAATCTTTAAATTGCGCTGAAGTGCCGTATAAAACCACGATTCCTCCTAGTTCTATCCCATCCAATGATATGGTATCCCTCTCATTCACGGAATGGCCACTCCAACACTATAAATATTCTCATTAAAACATAAACACATGCTCTATGCAATACCTCATAAGTCCATAACTCCTTTCTTCCTAAACCCCTATTCCACCCCACAACCAGTTCTTAGTCTACCCTTGATAGCTTGGCGGCGCCGGGGATCCCGGAACGGGCCGTCGCGGGATAGTATTTATTCCGGTATCATTGGGGCCAAGTTCTGTGATAGTAACGTTCAAACGAGGATTAACTTTGCCCTACCCTACCTCCTGACAAATCTCATAAGGGAGGAGAAGGAAGGAAGGGGGATGACAAACCAGGATACCCTTGAGGATACTGCGCCGGTTGGAAGTACGCCACTGGGGGTGGTGCTGGCGGTGGCGACGGAGAGGTCTCGGTCATCACCACATTCCCATTCTGATCGTAGTAACCGGGCTTGTACGGCACCTTATTAGTTGCTCCGGCGGCTAGTACCACCCCGCCCGGTCCAACCATCACCATTCCAGGCCCCGCGCCCCCAGGTGGGGCGTTTCTATCCTCCACAGGTTGATTACCCGCCCACTCCTCCTCTGCCGTCGGCTTCCTGCACTTCTTCCATATCAGCATTGCTACGAGGGCTATTACCACTAGCCCACCTACTCCGCCTCCGACGCCGGCACCGACTTTTACATCTATGGGGGTGGGAGCTTTTGTTGTTGTTGTTTCGGTGACGGTTGCAATGGTGGTTGTGGTGGTTATATCAGTTGACGTTACCGTCGCGGTACGATCTACGTGGACGAAGGCTGTCAGGGTAGTGGTTGTTTGCCCGGTTATCCAATACGTATACAACCAGGTTGTAGTAAAGAAGTACGTTGACGGGGGGGTCGCAGTGACCACTATGGTGGTGGTGACGTAGATCGTAGGATCCGCCCTCTTTGCTAACTCCCTCCTCCTCTTCTCCTCCTCTTCTGGCCGGCGGACACAGCGAATGGGAGTCGGAGTCGGCATACCCCTCTTCGTCAACGTGATAGAGCTAGTCGTGAGACTCGTTTCAGTATCTGTACTAGTTACCGTAACGGTCGTAGTCCAAACGCTCGTTGAGGAAACATAAGTCCGAGTAGTTATCGTGTTCCAAGTCGTGCTGGTGAAAGAAAGGGTAGTGGTACTGGTGCTAGTGGTCGTGCTCCGATAGGTGCTCGTAGTGGTCACTATCCGCGTCGCCCACAGGCATACCCACTTGTTCAACTGGAAGCTGCATGTTTGGTCGTTGCAACAGTAGTACTGGGAATTGCATGTGACGCGTTGGCAGGTGGTGATTTGGCGGGGGAGTAGGAGGTGTATGATCTTTGTCGCTGTGAGGTCAGTCTTTTTCTTAGTGCTGTTGCCGTCGACACCAACATCGGGCGAGAGGACATGCTGCGCGGGAGGAGGCGGCGGAGCGGGGAGCGGGCATGTGGGCAGATCCCAGGGTAGTGCCCAAGTCAGGCTTGCGAATTGGAGGAGTAACAGGGGGGCGATACAGAAGGGAGACCTCATCGTGCCTGGCTCTCGGTGAGGAATGGGCGGGGCGGGCCCCATTCCTAATGTATCCCTTTGTTACCTTTCTTTCTTTTTTTCTTCCCTCCCTCTTTCTCCGCTTCTGATTCAACGTGAGGGCAGGGCTGTGGCGTGATGCAGTGGTTAATTGCTTTTGACGCTTTGCATGCTCTTTTCAAAGAAGAAACTGAGAATTGAGTTCTGGGGGGGTAATACCTAAAGTCGGGCGCACCACATATACGGTAACTACCGGTACTCGAGTACGGTTTTCTCCCATACAAACCCGGTTTGTGGCTTTTTTTGTTAGGGGGAAAAAAGCCGGGTGCACTTCCAGAATAGGGAATAAACCAAGACTTTTTGTAGCACCGCGGCAGGCTTAGCCTTGTACCCTGGTACATGTTGGGTGTATGGTAGGTGTGGTGTCAGAATATGGCGTTTTTGTGGCACCCCGAATGGCCTTTTCGAGCCTTGATTGTCGGCGGAAGCGAGAGATAGTGTTACGATACCTTGGGTATGAGGAGGCCTGGTGCACCGTAGGCGGCAATAGTGAGCGATGAAAGGAATTGAAACATTTAGAATCTTGGGAAGTGACTTTTCAGCATACCGGTACGATACTCGAAGATTGCTGGCAGGGTACAAGTACCGGTGCGAAATAACACTACCTAACCGCTCTCGAAATCTCAGTCCCGGTAAGAGAATTCCTCGCGCACCATTATTGTAAAACAGTACTAGCCCGCTGTAACCATAATCTATACCTAAGTACCGTAACCCATTCACCAACATCAGGCAAAAACACTCGCACAGTACTTGTACCCGTATTTACTCGGTCGATTGGCTAGCTCCATATATCCCTGTGAATTGCGACATTGGCTTAGATAGGTTCAGCTTAGCAAGTTAATGGAATTGCGAAAGCCAGTTAAGGAGATCCTTGGCGGCCACATGGTTCTTGCTATTCCATGTCAGGAAAGTGCTAATCCTTCTTAAGGAGTTGTGTCGCTGGGGCGCGGGATTAGCGATCAGCAGCGCTAGCGAATCGACCGAGTAAATACAGGCCTTCCTTGTAACTTACGGAGGTACCCACACAATCCACCATCAGATAAGCCACAAACCTGAGCGACAACAGGCTTGGCTCAGCCTGTCACTGCATAGAGTGTCTTAAAATCAGACAGGGTTCTTCTCGTTGGTTGGGCGGCTGTGTAACAATGACCGTATTCTCTGGCAGCCCACCTGCTTGTGCTTCTTGGCATATCCAAATAACAAAATTATTACGAGCACGGTTACGATGAAATTTCAAAGATGTCTTGACCCCTCAGCGCTAAGGAACAGCCCTTTGTTAGGCCCTGTGCTCATGGAATAATTCGTGTGCAGTGAGATCTAAGAAGCTCAGCTCAACCAAGCCATACCACTCCAGGTAAACACCATTCCCTTCTCAAAGCGCATTGTCTCAGGATGCTGGATTAACGTGTTAGCTCAACAAATTGAGTAGCGCCTTGGCAAATTTTGACTCCGATTGAGATCAGTCGAATTCCATTCTAGCGGTGCTAGCCTAGCGGATTCGGGATCGACTATAGATTAACAGGCGCTTGGAGACGCTTGGCGGGGTTAAAGCAATCTTCTAATCTCCTTGTACTCGAGTGCGGTAGTTGAGTACTGTACAGTACAAGGAACACGCATAAAAAGGTGGTATCGTACAGTACGGAGCAGGTGTGGTTGAGTCGGGTTCGGACAAAAATGTGGAACACTGCAACCGAGCTATCATCACACAGAAAATATCCAGAAGTGGTGAATAAACCACAACCCTTAATCATACAGTCTTAAAATTGAAATACTATTTTTTGGACATCACTAATAGACAAGAAAAGAAAAAAAAAAATACACAATAATACACAGATATGTATAATTTCAGCATGTATGATAGATACAAAAGAGTGCTGATTTTGAAAATAAGTTTTAAGGCCTCAAGGCCTGGTTTAAATGAAGACAGCATTAACCAGAATACCAGTTTAAATGTTTGGGCACCATCCTCAGCAGACATCTGTAAGTGTTTGATTTGATGGTATATGTGTTGGAAGAGAGATCATCTACCTAAGATTTTCGTTTATCAGCTGCACAGCATGAGAGGAAACAGTTATTCTCTAAATGCTTTTCCTCTCAAGTCCACCACACTACTGAGGTATTACTTATGCAGCGTACCCGCACCACTTTTTTATGCCTGTGCCTTGTACCACATGAACAACAGAGCAAACCCCGCTTTCCCTTGTTAAGTGGATGAGGCACCCATCGACATCTTCCACAAACCACCTTACTGCGATACTATCTTCGAACCTGTTGCCATCCTTATCCGCTATGAATACATCACCAACGGGAAACGGAAGATCAAGTCTCCTTGGTCCATCGCAGCACGGAATGTTGAACACCCGCACTGACCATCGCATGACTAATACCATTTATGGTCACTCGAACTCGAACGTTGGGAATGTGTCCAACAACTACAATAACACCATCAACGTGGGAATAGAGGAGGAGGCTTTGCGGATTCAAGAATGGCTATCTCCACTCGAACCCCATAAAAGACATCGAGATGTGAGAAACGGTCGGCTTGAAGGCGTTGGCGAATGGGTTCTACGGAGAAGTGAGTTCGAGTCATGGTGCAAGAGCCAGGACGAGTTGGTGGATCGTACACTGCTATGCTACGGGGGTCAAGGGGTTGGAAAGACCTATATAAGGTAGGAGAGTATTCTCCAGAAACAATATACTATGCTTACAAGCAATAAAATCAGTTCATTAGTAATAGACACGTTGCGGAAGCAAAGCCGGGGACAGAATATCGCCGTTATGATTCTCTATTGCGATTACCAGGTGCAGAGAGACCAATCGGCGGTGAATATGATAGGGAGTCTGGTTCGACAAGCTGCTTTGAGAGCACCGCTAATTCCGAGTGAAATTAAAAGTGCGTTTGACGAGTCGAAGAGCGAAGGTGGCGATGGTCTGCAGTTGCCGGACATGGTGAAATTATTCGTCAAGGTGGCCGGTCACACTGAGGTAGTATATCTTTGTGTCGACGCAGTGGACGAGGTGCTTCCACAGCATCGATTCGAGTTCCTTCGCGCGCTACGCCAGATCCTTCAAGATGCTCCAAATGTGCGGCTATTTCTTACAGGGAGGCCATACATTCGCGCGGAACTTGATAAGCATCTCACCAAGAAAGCCTGTGCCATACAAATTTTAGCCGATCAAGGAGATATCACTCTATACCTAAGCCAGAAGATGGACGATGACGAAGACCCAGGGTTGATGACAGAGGATCTGAAAAAGAATATAATGACAACGATGGTGGAAAAGGCTTCGGAAATGTGAGTAGGGGAAGCTCGCTTGCAAATTTGAGTCCCTCATTGATATTGTGCCCAGGTTTCTACTGGTTGCCTTAAATACTGAGGCAATCTTGGGCGAGACCTCAATAGCGAAGCGAAAGGAAATGTTGCGAAAGGTGGCGACAAGGGGCGTGGGCCTCGACAGTGTGTATGCACAAACCCTACGGCGAATAAGGGAGCAAAGGGGAGACCGATCGCGGCTGGGGATGGAGGTGCTAATGTGGGTGTCCCACGCGGGGCGGCCCTTACGGATTGATGAACTCTGCCATGCTCTGGCGGTAGATATGCAGTCGACGGATCTGGACCTTGAGAATATCCGGCCGCAAGATACAGTACTAGGGTCGTGCTTAGGGCTTGCTATAGTTGACGCGGAGACATCCACAGTCCGGCTGATCCACTACACACTTCAAGAATACCTCTGCCGACATGGAATCTTTCGCGACGCCCACAGAACACTTGGCCAGAAATGCTTGGTCTATCTAAATTTCAAACAGGTCAAGGAGCTTCCGGCCAATGGTGTTTCGAACCTTGGAGACATGCCATTTCTCACATATTCTTCTTTGTATTGGGGGAGCCACGCAAAAGTCGAACTCTCAGATGATGCGAAATCTCTGGCGTTGGAACTATTAAACCGGGTGGGCGACCACATATCAGCTACCTTGCTTGTCAAAGAAATAAGGAACTTCCATTCTTGTTCACTTCCCCATCACCTATGGCCCAGTCTACATTGTGCATCGTACTTTGGGATTGTTGAGATCGTGGCTGGTTTGATAGAGAGGGAAGGTTGTGATATCAATCAAAGTGACTGTATGGGGTTTACAGCGCTCATGTGGGCTGCTCGACAGGGGAATGAAGAAGTAGTGAAACTACTCCTCGGGCGGGAAGATGTCAATCCTGACAAACCAAACAACCAAGGTGAAACATCAATCTGGGTCGCTTCTTACAATGGGCACGAGGGGGTGGTGAAACTACTGCTCGCACGGAACGATGTCAATCCCGACAAGCGAAGCAACGATGGCCGAAAACCACTCTGGAACGCTTCTTACAATGGGCATGAGGGAGTGGTGAAACTACTGCTCGCGCGGAACGATGTCAATCCCGACAAGCCAAGCAACGATGGCCGAACACCACTCTGGGTCGCTTCTTACAATGGGCACGAGGGGGTGGTGAAGCTACTGCTCGCGCGGAGCGATGTCAATCCCAACGAGCCAGACAAAGACGGCGAAACCCCGCTCTGGCGTGCTTCCTTTCACGGGCATGAGGGAGTGGTGAAACTACTGCTCGCACAGAACGATGTCAATCCCGACAAGCGAAGCAACGATGGCCGAACACCACTCTGGAACGCTTCTTACAATGGGCATGAGGGAGTGGTGAAACTACTGCTCGCGCGGAAC